>Ga0207814_100955_pt1 | contig 11491 bp, 11 predicted proteins | sample TtaePargueraPR_7_FD_187755 | JGI IMG/M metagenome (GOLD analysis project Ga0207814, IMG submission 187755) | Aerobic enrichment media microbial communities from Bioluminiscent Bay, La Parguera, Puerto Rico - Tt and P1 (2) (SPAdes) | ecosystem: Environmental > Aquatic > Marine > Unclassified ... | reverse complement strand
GACATGGTCAGGGGCGTGGTCATTGACTCCAAGGCCGGCCGCGCCGTCGCGCTGGGCCGTGTCGTCATCGACGCCAGCGGCGATGCCGATATCGTGTTCCGGGCCGGGTACGGCTATACGCGCGGCCAGGACGGGACGGTGCAGAACCCGACGATGATCTTCCGGCTTGGCAACGTCGACATGGAGCGGTTCCTGGCGTCCTGGGGGTCGGACACGATCTGCTCGACCGAGGTGACGCAGGCCTTGATCGCCGCGAACGCATCCGGCGAGTATCACCTGCCGCGCGCCAAGATATGGATATTTCCGACACCGCGGGCGAACGAACTTCTGGTCAACGCCACGCGCCTCGTCGGCCGCGACGGGCGCGAACTTTACCCCGCCGATCCACAGGACCTGACCGAGGCCGAGTTCGTCGGGCGCCACCAGGTGCGCGAATATGCAAGGTTCCTGCGCGACCACGTGCCCGGCTGCGAGAACAGTTTCGTGAACGATACGGGCGTCCAGGCGGGTATTCGTCAAAGCCGCTCGATTGCCGGCGTCGGCAGGCTCACCAATGACGACGTGGTAGCCCGGCGCAAGCGGCCCGACGGCGTGGTGCGTTCACCGTGGCCCATTGAACTGCATTCCGGCGAAAAGCCGAAACTCGAATGGCTGGACGACGATTATTACGAAGTCGGTTACGACGCGCTGATCCCTGAACGTGGAGAAAACCTGATCGTCGCAGGCCGGTGTATCAGCGCCGAACACGAGGCGCTGGCGTCGTGCCGCGTGACTGCCCAGTGTTTCGGCTATGGGCACGCGGCGGGCCTTGCCGCGGCGCATTCCATCGCCAGCGGAACACCGGTTCGGGATATCGAGGGCGAGTCTGTCCGCGCAATGCTGAACGAAGATGGCGCAAGGCTCGATGATTAACGCGGACCACGCGCTAGCCGTCTCGCCAGAGCACCCAACAATCCCACAGCCCACGGGCTCGGAGCTCCGCAATCGCCACAACGGCTGACTTTCCAATAGCAGCGAACCGAAGCCCGAAAGCGCCGTTGCCGCCACGGTTACGGCCATGAAGGGGACAGTGCCGTTTGTGCACAAACAAGCCTGGCTGGACCTGCTTGTGAAACCTCGTTGCTCAAAGTGAAACGATTGCCTCCGCTACTATTCAATGTAAGATACCTGACATAATTGACATCGACTGCGTTCCGATACCTCACGGCGTGCCGGTCGGAAAAAATGTAGGGAGCGAGGCCATTGAGCGACGCAATACAGTTGGACCGCTCAAACAATCCAGGACTACATAACAGGCAGGCGGAAATTCTCGAGTTGCTGCGGCAACAGGGCTTTGTCGCCATCGATCAGCTGGCCAGGTCTTTCAACGTCTCCGAGCAGACGGTCCGGCGCGATATCAAGCACCTCGAACAGCGCGGCCTCGTTGCCCGTTATCATGGCGGCGCCGGCCTGCCCGTCGGCCCGTCGGTGATGGATTATGCGAGCCGGGAGACCCGCTACCCGGCAGAAAAGCGGATTATCGGACAGCTCATAGCTTCCCAGATACCCGAAGGCGCAACGGTTTTCCTCGATATCGGCACGACCGTGGCCGCAGTAGCCGAGGCCCTTCTCAAGCACCAGAACCTGACCGTCGTAACCAATCACATTACTGTCGCTTCGATGCTGAGCCGCCGCAGCACGTTCCAGGTGATCCTGGCTGGCGGTCTCCTGCGCCACAACGATCACGCGACCACGGGCGAAGCAACGCGCGAATTCCTGGAACGTTTCCGTGTCGGATACGGGATCTTCGGGATCGGCAGCATCGATCCCGAGGGTGAGCTGCTCGACTACGATTACCGCGATATCGGCGTGTCCAAGGCAGCGATGAAAATCTCGCGCCGCAAGTTCGTTGCACTCGATCACAGCAAATTCGGCTCCGATGCCGCCATTCGGGTCGGGCACGCATCAGAAATCGACGCGATCTTCACCGATCGGCGTCCGCCGGAGCTGTATGCCAAGCTGCTCGCCCGGGAAGGTGTGAGCGCACATTTTCCGGGCCGGAAATAGGCGTATCGCAACAGGCCCAAACAGTCATGGCAGCGCCAAGATGTAATATAAATGACATAACCTGACATTAGAGACGCAAAGGTTCGTCGGCACGACATACGAAAAGCAATGACAGCGATCGAATTGAGAAAAGTCAGCAAGAAATGGCCAGGCACAGTGGCCGTTGACGACGTGTCGTTTGCCGTCGAGCAAGGAAGCTTTGTCGTTTTGCTGGGACCATCCGGCTGCGGGAAATCGACGACATTGCGAATGATAGCCGGCCTCGAAGAGGTCAGCGCGGGAAGCGTTCATATCGGCGGCAAAAACGTTACAGAAGAGTCGCCGGCAAACCGCCAGGTCTCGATGGTGTTCCAGTCCTATGCTCTGTTCCCGCATCTGGACGTGCGCGAGAATATCCTGTTCGGACTGAAGGTGCGCCGCACGCCGGCCGCAGAGCAGGAAGAGCGTCTTGCCCGCGTGGCTGAACTCGTTGGTCTCGCAGGTCTCCTTGACCGCAAGCCGGCCCAGCTTTCCGGCGGGCAGCGCCAGCGCGTCGCCGTTGCGCGCGCGATAATCGCAGAGAACCCGATTTGCCTGATGGACGAGCCGCTTTCAAACCTCGATGCCAAGCTCAGGCACGACATGCGCATCGAACTCAGGGCGCTGCAACAGCGACTCGGAATGACAGTCGTGTATGTGACCCATGACCAGACGGAAGCCATGAGCATGGCGGACAAGGTCATCCTGCTGAATGCCGGGCGTATCGAACAGATCGGCACGCCGGACGAACTCTACGACACACCGGAAACCACCTTTGCCGCGAGTTTTATCGGCACGCCGCCGATGAACCTGATCTCGCTGGAAAACGGTCGCACATCCAGTGTCGTCGCCGGCACCGACCGCTCGGTGGTCCAGGGCAAGGGCGGGCGCAGAAGGCTGTTGGGCATACGGCCCGAGCATATACGGATCAATATACCGGGGAACAGGAAGACCAGGGGCAAGACGCGCGGCGGAGCCATCCCAGCGCGGGTATCGTCCTGCGATTACCTTGGCGCCGAGACGATCGTTGCCGCCGTCTGCGGCGGCCAGCAGCTTCTGATCCGCTCTCCGGGGCGCAGTTCCTTGCATGAAGGCCAGGAGATCGGCCTTTCGTGGTCGAACGAAGACGTTCATGTTTTTGATGCCGAGACAGGGCGCGTCGAGCCCGGCGCGCAAGCGCTCTCGGTCGCCGCTTGAAGAGGAGAACGCCAGAGAAGCGCCATGCCGCCGGCTGGAAAATCCGAGGCGTTCACAGAACGGGATGAGCCGGTTCCGCCGGTTCATTAAACTTGGGAGGAAGTAATGTTTGGACGAATAAGACGATACCTGGCCGGGGTTACGCTTGGCCTGACATTGGCGTTTTCCACCGTTCAGTCGGCGCTGGCAGTCGAGCTGACAATGTACTATCCGGTGGCCGTCGGCGGACCACTGACTAAGATCGTGGATGGGCTCGTGGACGATTTCATGAAGGCCAACCCGGATATCAAGGTGAAGGCCATCTACGCGGGCAATTACAACGATGCGCGCATCAAGGCCTTGGCGGCGCTGAACAGCGGCCAGCCGGCCCAGCTTTCGGTGATGTTTTCCATCGACATCTACGAGCTGATCGAACAGGACGCCATCGTCGCTTTCGACGACATCGTCGAAACGCCGGAAGACAAGGCGTGGCTCGACAGCTTTTACCCGGCGCTGATGGGCAATGGCCGCACCGGAGGCAAGACCTGGGGCATTCCGTTCCAGCGCTCCACCATCGTCATGTACTACAACAAGGATGCATTCCGCGATGCCGGCCTCGACCCGGAGAAGGCCCCCGCGACCTGGGACGAGCTCGTTTCGATGGGCAAGAAACTGGTCAAGAAGTCAGGGGACAATGTCGACCGCTGGGCCGTCATGATCCCGTCCACGGGCTACCCGTACTGGATGTTCGGCGCACTCGCCATGCAGAACGACCAGGTGCTGATGAACGGCGACGGCAACGAGACCTATTTCGATGCTCCGGCCACGGTCGAAGCGCTGCAGTTCTGGCGCGACCTCGGCGCCAAGCACAAGGTCATGCCCGACGGCACGATCGAATGGGGCACGTTGCGCAAGAATTTTCTCGAAGGCAAAACCGCTATCATGTGGCATTCGACCGGCAACCTGACCGCGGTGAAGAAGAACGCGAAGTTCGATTTCGGCGTGGCCATGCTGCCGGCGAACAAGCGCCGCGGGACACCGACCGGCGGTGGCAACTTCTACATTTTCAAGAAGACCACTCCGGAAGAGCGAAAGGCGGCCATGAAGCTGATCCGCTTCCTGACCGAGCCCAAGCGCACGGCCGAATGGAGCATCAAGACCGGCTATATCGGCACCCGGCCCGACGCCTATGAAACGGAAGCGCTGAAGAAATACGTCGTGGAGTTTCCTCCAGCGGCTGTTGCGCGCGACCAGCTTGAGTTTGCCACACCGGAACTGTCGACCTACCAGACGGGCCGGGTCCGCAAACTGCTGGACGACGCAATCCAGGCAACCCTGACCGGGGCGAAGCCCGCCAAGGACTCTCTTGGTTCGGCCCAGAGCCAGGCCAGCCGCCTCTTGAAGCGCTACCAATAGGCGAGCACCTTCAAGACCGGCGCCGGAGGCGGTTCATCCGTCTCCGGCGCCAAATCCTGCAGCACATTAGCCGGCACGCCGATGCGACGTTCCAGTTCACTCAGAAACCAGGTCTATGGCTGGCTCCTGTTGACGCCGGCGGCAATCCTTCTGATCGCCTTCACTCACTATCCGGCGGTCGCGACGCTGGCCAAGAGCTTCTATTCAACCGGTACAGTTACCCGGCCCTCGAAATTCGTCGGGCTCGACAATTACCGGTTCATGCTGGAGGACCAGGTCTTCTGGAAAGTACTGGAAAACAATATCTGGTACGCGGCAGGCACCATTCCGGTCAGCATTGCGATAGCGTTGTTGATGGCGGTCTGGGTGAACGGCAAGCTGCCGCTACGCGGCCTCATACGGATGAGCTACTTCACGCCGACCATCCTGCCCATGATCGCGGTCGCCAATATCTGGCTGTTCTTCTTCACGCCGCAGATCGGCCTGCTCGACCAGGTGGGGGCGTTGTTCGGCTTTCCATCCCATAACTGGCTCGGCGATACGGATACCGTGCTCGCCTGCATCATCGTCATCACGATCTGGAAGGAAGCGGGCTTCTTCATGATCTTCTACCTGGCGGCGCTTCAAACGCTGCCGCCGGAACTGGAGGAGGCCGCCAAACTGGAGGGAGCCAGCCGCTGGGCTTTTTTCCGCCGCGTCACGTTCCCACTCTTGATGCCCACCACGCTGTTCGTGCTCATCAATGCCGTGATCAACTCGTTCAAGCTTGTGGACCATCTTTTCATTCTGACCAAGGGCGGCCCGGACAACGCCAGTTCCCTGCTGCTGTATTACATCTATGAAAATGCGTTCAGCTTCTTTGACCAGAACTACGCATCCACTCTCACGGTCGTACTGCTGCTGGCGCTGGCGATCATCGCCATCGGCCAGTTCGTCATTCTGGACAAGCGGATCCACTACCGGTGACCACAGCGATGGATAACGCCGGCGGTCCGAGCGACACGGCCAGGAGAAGGATCAACGCGTGGTCGATGATCGAGACCGGCGCGGCATGGCTGCTGGCGCTGCTCTGGCTGCTGCCGCTGCTCTATGCCTTCTGGAGCGCGTTCCATCCGTCGGAATATGCCACGCGGTTCGAGCTGACGGCGCCGCTGACACTGGAGAATTTTCAGATCGCGTGGTCGCGGGCGCCGTTTGCGCGCTACTACCTCAACACTTTCCTGATGGTCACTTCGATACTGGCGGCGCAATTCGTGCTGTGCACGCTGGCGGCATATGCCTTCGCGCGGTTCGAATTTCGCGGACGCGATATCGCGTTTGCACTCGTGCTGGTGCAGTTGATGATCATGCCGGAAGTGCTGATCGTGGAGAACTACCGGACCATGAGCCAGCTCAACATGGTGGACACGATCATCGGAATCGGTCTGCCGTACATGGCGAGTGCGTTCGGCATCTTCCTGTTACGGCAGACGTTCAAGACCATACCGAAGGAACTCGAGGACGCGGCAAGGGTAGAGGGGTGCGGCCCTATGCAGATCCTGTGGAAGGTCTATGTGCCGCTGGCCAAACCGACCTATATCGCCTACGGGCTGGTTTCCGTGAGCTACCACTGGAATAATTTTCTCTGGCCGTTGGTCATTACCAACTCCCAGACAACGCGCCCGCTGACGGTCGGGCTCGCCATCTTCGGAGCGCCGGAATCCGGTGTTGAATGGCCTATCGTCACCGCCGGAACGCTGTTGGCGGTGGCACCGCTTTTATTGGCGTTCCTGCTTTTCCAGCGCCAGTTCGTCCAGTCCTTCATGCATGCGGGCATCAAATGACGGAGATTCTGACCTGGAACATACAGTGCGGGCTCGGCGTCGACGGCCGTGTCGACATGGAGCGCATCGCGTCGGTCATCCGCGCGATGGGAGATCCCGACATTATCTGCCTGCAGGAAGTCTCACAGCACTTTCCCGAACTGGACAATGGCGCGGGCGACGACCAGGCGGACATGCTCGCTGGGCTGTTCGAAGGCTACCAGCCCTGGTTCGGGGCGGCATTGGACCGGATCGATGATGCGCGCGCCAGGAGCCCGCGCCGCAGGTTTGGCAATCTCATGCTGACGCGCCTGCCCGTGCTGAGCTTATTCTTCCATCACCTGCCACAACCAGCCGCGACCGGCATCAAGCACATGCCACGCCAGGCCATAGAAGCGACGGTTGCCACCCCGGGCGGGGCCTTACGCATTGTCACGACGCATCTCGAATATCACGTGCTCGAGCATCGCATGGCGCAGGTTAGCCGGTTGCGCAGCCTGCACGCCGAGGCAGCCGCCTATACCGACAATCCTCCCGAACAGGCCGCCGGCCCTTACCAGCTCCTGAACCGCCCGTCGGACATGGTGTTGTGCGGCGATTTCAACCTGGAGCCGGACAGCGCCGAGTATGCCTCGCTGGTTGCGCCGTTCGATGACGGTACGCCCGCCCTGTCCGATGGCTGGAGGATTGCCTGCGGCGACCGCTCTCATGAGCCGACGTGCGGAATCTTCGATCACCGGCAATGGCCCGCGGGGCCGCATTGCCGGGACTTCTTCTTTGTCACGCAGGGCATCCGTAACAAGGTTGTGGCGATTGACGTCAACGTGGAAACCGATGCGTCCGATCACCAGCCGCTCATGCTGAAGCTGGACCTGAAATAAGGCTGGCATGATAACAGGATCGCCGGCAGGACGAAGCTCGCGCCGCGCGTTTAAATTTATACGGAGTCGTAGTTTCGCGTCAGCGGCAGCCGCGCTTTTGCTCCCAAGCCTGAATGTTGCGAACGACACCTTGAAGATTGCTCGGAAGTTGACCGTAGGGCGGTTGGCAGCCTTGCCCGAACGTTTGGATGGCGCGCGGATTCTTGAAACAGTAGCCGTGCCGGGCAAAAATGGCGTTACGCTCATACCATAGCTGGCCGCACGAAAGTTGCGAGTAGTAGTCGACGCCGCTCACCTCCGGGTCGCCCGCGTGCGCACCGGTGGCAGCAATGGCAATGCCGCACGCCAAGAAGCCCGCACCCATGAAAGCCTTTGCGGCCAACGGTCGACTCCAAAGTTCCCATTCTCCGTCCGCCGGGCAAAGGTAGCTCTTGCGAATTTCATTAAGTAGCCTCTCCTCCCGGATCATGTCTCCCGACCCATGCCCCTTACCTGCAGCCACCAGACTGGTTTACTCGCGCCAGCACGCACGAACATAGCAGGTCCGGTTCGATGGCGTGCGGAGCGCGCACTCCACCAACGCCCGCTGGCTGGCGTAGGCCTTGCTATAGGCATGCCAGCCCAAACCCCATGAGCCGGTGCTACTGGTTGCCCTGCAGACCCAGCGGCCGGCCGCGGCAATACGGATGTTCTTGCCGGCCTCGTGCCGGAGACCATCATGCGCGCGAGCACTGGTGGTCGCCATGTTGATGCCAGACACCAACGCCACCGCCAGGACGGCCCAAAAAACCAACGGGCGTCGCCGGATGTATCCAATCCCGCTCGCCGGGAAATGGCGTCCAAATATGCATATTTCCATGAGCATCGTCCCCCCCTTGGGCTAAATCTCGCAACGCTTGCTACTTAGCGACGCCCACTCGACCGGTCCAAGGCGTCGGGTCAGCAAGCATGACATTGAAATCGCTCTTCAACTGGTGGTCAACCTGGGTGGGCATACTTATGCCCCCCGCTTAGTAGTTGTTCTGGATGATGGCTTCCGCCGTCTTGATAACGTTTCGATCGTTCACCAGCTCTAAAACTTTGCGCCTATCCCGACGGTTGGACTGCTTGTTGTCGATAAGGGACTCCCAATCAATATCGGCCAACAGTGTTACGTTGCGTGTGCTTGCCTCAATTGAATGTATCAAGCCAGGCAAGGGCAGAATTGGAGATACGACCATCCGAGCCTTGCCGCCTCCGGTTCATCGGAAAGAAGCGTTCCAGCGTCGGCGGGATTAGCCCTAGGGCTATAGCCCGACCAAACTGCTGGTGCCGCCGGGCCTTATGAGCGTCTGAGCCGTCCTGCGGAATTTTCGATCACCGGCAGTGGCCCGCGGAGTCGCATTGCCGGGACTTCTTCTTTGTCACGCAGGTCATCCGTAACAGGGTTGTGGCGATTGGCTACATCGCGGGACCCTGCGGTTAACGCCCGGGAGAGGAGAGAACATCCAGTTTTCGACCGAGCCGATCAGCCGCCAGCATCATTGTGCGTTCGGCAAGCGCAGCAATCGTCAGCAGGGGACTAACGCCAAGCGCAGAGGGAACAAGGGCACCATCGCAAACGTAAAGTCCCTCGTGGACGCCCTCTGGTCCCTTCCCCGGGTCGAAGACACGCCCGTCAGGCGCCACCACGCCCTTGTCGGCGCTCTCGGCAAGCGCGCAACCTCCCAGCGGATGCGCGATGACCCGGTTGCCACCGAATACAGCCAGATTGAACGGGTTCGTTTGAAACACGCCTCCCACTTCCTCGATCATCGCCTTGACCTTCTCTTCCGCCGCCACGCGCCGCGCGCTGTTGCTGTATTCGGGCCAATCGATCGTTATGCGGTCCTTGTGAAGGGCAAGCCGGCCGCCTGCATCATCGTGTCCGACGATGTAATACACTTGCGTCTTGTTCAGCGCGTCGCAGTAGATGCCGCCCCTGAACAACTCAAGGGCACGCCCGAACCTGCGTTCCATAAGCGCCTTTACGGGCGCCAGGGCGGCCATCATGGTCGGCATTGCCCCATCCTGGACCATCATGACGGATCCGGATTCGTCGCGGAGATCGATCATCGCGATGCTGTGTGGCCCAACCACGGGAGCTCCCTGCGGAGCACGAGGCGGATAGCCTGTGGCAATGGCATTCACCGGTTCTTCGAGCTCGGCCGCGATGACCATGTCATCACCATTCGCCGAGAACTTCCTGCCCAGCATGCCGGAGAGAGCAAGGCCTCTGCTTTGCGCCCGAAGCAACAATTCGGTTGTCCCCAGGGTTCCGGCAGCAAGCACCAGAATCCCGGCAGCGATCCGGTTGCTTCCTCCCGTTCCCGAGAGATCTTTCACCGTAATTTCCCAGTCGTTGCCAGCCCGGGCAATCGCTTCGACCCGGCTTCTGCAGAATACCTCCGCACCATGATGAACGGCATCGGCGATATAGGTAATTCCCACTGTATTCTTGGCGCCGGCATTGCAGCCCGACCAGCAATCGCCGCAATACTGGCACTCGTTCTGGTACACACCCGCTGGATTCGGTCCGGAGCGGTGCGCAATAGTGATCGACGGCAACTGTGCGGTGGCTCCGACGGCCGTCGCGGCCCGCTGCATGCCGGCAAACTTGGCAAAGCGTTCAGGCACGGGAAGCGGCGCAGCCCCGAGCATCTTTTCCGCCCGGTCCAGACCTTTCTCGAAACGGCCATCATCGAGAACCGCATCAGGCCAGCCGGCCTCGCGCAGCCTCTGCGGATCGGGTCGCCGCACCACGCCCGCATTTATCAGCGACCCCCCACCCATTCCGGTGGCGGACAAGACCGTCAGCCCATTGCCGACCGTCAGCCGAAAGAGTCCAGTCGGATCGCCGAGACGTACATGGCGGCCCGATATCCGGGTCGCCATGCAACGTGCCTTGATCGTGGTCGGGAATTCGCCTGGCTGCCAGGGCCGCCCCTGCTCCAGTACCGCCACCTGGTACCCCATCCGCGAGAGACGCGATGCCGCAACCCCGCCCCCGTAGCCAGACCCGATGACAACAGCGTCATAGACCGGCGCCAGCTCACTTGCAGACTTGGTTGCAACAACCATTTGGAGAAGATCCTGGTGTGACGCCGAACTTTCCTCCCGGGTGGAAGTATTAAAGTATGAATTCTATCGGCTGCAAACTGCGCGCGGGGATAAGATCCAGCACCCCGGCTGATTCATTATGTCGCCTTGCGTCATGGGACGCGCGAACGGCGGACCGGAGGCAAGCCCACCGGTCAACCGAACGTGTTGTCGATTCTACAAATCGCCGGCTCGCGACTGAATGCTTACAGGGCCAGGCCAAACCTCCACACTTCGTCACTCGCCGCTGTTCCTGCGGTTCATTCCTAACGCAAAATACCGGCGCTTTTTAACAGCTGTTCGGCCTTGGGCAGAGCAGCGCGGCATCCGTCGGTCAGCGTTGCCTTGTTCTTGCGGATGCATTCATATATGCGCCCGCCGCCTGGCGGTACGCCCTTGCAGTACTGTGCGATATCGCTGCGGCACGCGGATTTCCTCGCGATATGGCGCAAGGCCGCCATGGTCTGTTCCCATTGCTCAGAGGCGTCATACATGGCGAAAGCGCAGTCGACGGAAATCTTGTCGTTATAGGAATAGAGACAGGCAGCCATGCGGCCTTCGCCCGGGGTCACGGACTTGCAGTGGGTGTTGATTTCCTTCTTGCAGCCGTTGAGCAGGGTTGCAGGAATGGATTGGGCATAAGCCTGCCCGGTAACGACGGACCCGCCGAACACGATCGCAGCGAACGCGGCGCCGTACAATAACTTCATAGCCGAGACTCCCTTTTCAATTTCACTCGGGTTGACAATCTCTTCAGGCGGCGGACCGCGCCACTTTACCGGCGGCCAGTGCCAGGAAAAGGTAGGCCCAACCGGACGAAATCAGGTTTATGCCAACCAGCAGCCCGATCGCCCACGTGGCGGAACTGGGAAGCTGCGCCAGGATCAAAAGCCCGGCCCCGACCGCAAGCAGCCCCGAGATCAGCATCCAGCCCCAACCGTCGTGCGGACGCATGCGGAAAGACATGACCGACTCTATGCCGCCCTGCACGATGAATGTCGCCGCGATGATCAGGGTCAATGGCAGGATGCCGGA
>Ga0207814_100954_pt1 | contig 11495 bp, 10 predicted proteins | sample TtaePargueraPR_7_FD_187755 | JGI IMG/M metagenome (GOLD analysis project Ga0207814, IMG submission 187755) | Aerobic enrichment media microbial communities from Bioluminiscent Bay, La Parguera, Puerto Rico - Tt and P1 (2) (SPAdes) | ecosystem: Environmental > Aquatic > Marine > Unclassified ... | reverse complement strand
CCGCAACGCCAGCCCGGCACCACCTTCTTCTCGTTCTGCAACACGGTGCGCGCCCGCGGCTGGCAGGACCGCGGCGAGTGCCACGGCTGGCTCGGCCTGCGCTACCAGCTGCGGCCGGGCGACCCGCCGTCGGACGTGTGGGCCCACGTGCGGCTGCTCGACGACCTGAACGTCAACCAGATGGAGGCGCTGGGCGTGGTCGGCGTGAACCTGATCCACGCCGCCTTCCGCCGGCGCAAGAGCCTGCCGCGCTTCGTCGAGTCGCTGGTCGAGAACCTGCGCCCGGGACGGGTCGAGGTCGACATGCTGAAGTTCCAGGGCCACGGCTACGACTTCTTCGACAACCGGCTGTGCGCGCTGCAGCTGGTCGAGTCGGGCTTGACCGAGGCCGCGATGTTCCGCGAGGACGGCGAGGTGGTCCAGGCGGCCGACGCGCTCTACCGCCGGCCGCTCCTGCTGTTGCGGGGCAGCTTCGACCCGGTCACCAAGCTGCACCTCGAGATGCTCGACCAGGCCCGCGGCAGCTTCCGCGGCGGGCTTCCCGAGGCGGAGGTGGCACGGACCCTCGAGCTGTGCGAGATCTCGATGGGCAACCTGCTCCGTGGCGGGCAGGTCGACCACGTCGAGTTCATCGACCGGGCCGACGCGCTGCAGGCCCTCGGCAAGACGGTGCTGATCTCGCGGCTGCCGGAGTTCCACCGGATGTCGGGCTACCTGACCCGCTACACCTCGGAGCCGGTGGGCATCGTCCTGAGCATCGGCCTGCTCAACGAACTCTTCAAACCGAAGTGGTCTGAGGACCTGGCCGGCGGGCTGCTCGAGTCCTTCGGGCGCCTGTTCCGGAAGGGGGTGTCCCTCTACGTCTACCCCTGGCGCAACCGGAGGACCGGCGAGGTGGTCACCGCCGATTCGTTCCGCGCGCCGGAGGACGCCACCGGCCTGTACCGCTACCTGATCGAGCAGGGCCGGATCCACAGCGTGCCCTACCGGGACCTCGACCTGCTGAAGTACACCGGCCGGGACATCCAGCGGATGATCCGCGAGGGCGACCCGGAGTGGCGCTCGTACGTTCCGGAAGTGGCCCACCGCTCGGCGCTCCACCTGCAGGGCGGGGTTCAGGAGCCGGGCTGACGGCGGGAGGGCCGGCGCTTGAGCAGGTCGAAGGGGGTGCCGCAGAACATGCAGCGGAAGCGGTGGCGGAAGGCCAGCGAGAGCAGCGCGGTGGTGCCGTGGTTGAGGGGGGCGACCCGCGAGGCCTTCGGGTGCGGCGCGGCCCGGGTGTCGAGAAGCGGCGTGCCCCGGCACAGCGGGCAGCGGGCGGCGCGGCGGACCGGCAGCGCGACCAGCCAGGCGAGGGCCAGGGCGATGGCGGTGGCGAGGAGCCAGGGGCCCGCCGCGGGGTCGCCCCGGACGAGGAAGACCCATGCCAGCGCCACCAGGGCGACTCCCAGCAGGCAGTGGAGCAGGGCCAGCAGGGCCGCGGCGACGAAGGGTCGGCGATGGGGAAGGGAATGGGCGCCGCGGGGCGCGCGCACGGGACCGGGCATCGCGGCGGGTTCAGTGGCCGGTGGCCTTGAAGACGATCGGAATGATCAGGATCGCGAGGATGTTGACCACCTTGATCATCGGGTTCACGGCCGGCCCGGCGGTGTCCTTGTAGGGGTCGCCGACGGTGTCGCCGGTGACGCTGGCGCGGTGGGCGAGCGAGCCCTTGCCGCCGTGGTTGCCGTCCTCGACGAACTTCTTGGCATTGTCCCAGGCCCCGCCGGCGGAGGTCATGGCGATGCCGACGAACAGGCCGGTGACGATGGTCCCGACGAGCAGCCCGCCGAGCGCCTCCATGCCGAGGAAGCAGGCGGTGGCGACGACGAAGACGACCGGCAGCAGCGCCGGCAGGATCATCTGCCGGAGGGCGGCCTTGGTCACGATGTCGACGCAGTGGCCGTACTCCGGGGTGTCGGTGCCGTCGAGGATGCCCGGGTGGGCGCCGATCTGGCGGCGGACCTCCTTGACCACCGCACCGGCGGCGTTGCCGACCGCGTCCATGGCATAGGCGGTGAAGGAGAAGGGCAGCAGGCCGCCGATGAACAGGCCGATCATCACCTTGGGATCCATCAGGTCGAACCCGATCACCGCCCGGCCGAGGTGGGCCTTGAGCTCCTCGACGTAGGATCCGAAGAGCACCATTGCGGCGAGGCCCGCCGAGGCGATCGCATAGCCCTTGGTGACGGCCTTCATGGTGTTGCCGACCGCGTCGAGCTCGTCGGTGATCCCGCGCACCTTCGGGTCGAGGCCGCTCATCACCGCGATCCCGCCGGCGTTGTCGGTGATCGGGCCGAAGGCATCGAGCGAGATGACGATCCCCGACAGGCTGAGCATCGACACCACCGCGATGGCGATGCCGTAGAGCTCGGCCTGCGTGTAGCAGAGCCAGATCGCCCCCGCGATGCACAGCACCGGGGCGAGGGTGGCGTGGTGGCCGGTCGAGATCCCGGCGATGATGTTGGTGGCGTGGCCGGTCTCGCAGGCCTTGGCGATGCGCCGCACCGGGCGGTGCTCGGTGGAGGTGAAGTAGTTGGTGATCCAGACCGCGGCGAAGGTCATGGCGATCCCGACCAGCACGCAGACGAACAGCTGCCAGGAGCCGACCGACCTGCCGTTGATCTCCATCGCCGCGGGGAACATCGCGCTGGTGGCGGGGAACAGCAGCACCGCCGAGACCAGGCCGCTGACGCCCACCGCGCCGACCAGCGAGCGGGTCGCGCCGAGGCGGGTGAAGTTGACGAAGGCCACCCCGAGCAGGGCGCCGAGGATCGAGAGGCCGCAGATGACGAAGGGGTAGACCATCGCCTGGGCGTGGTCGGCGGCGGTGAGGAAGCCGACCAGCACGCCGCCGATCAGGCTGACGGCATAGGTCTCGAAGACGTCGGCGGCCATCCCCGCGCAGTCGCCGACATTGTCGCCGACGTTGTCGGCGATGGTCGCCGGGTTGCGGGGATCGTCCTCGTGGAGGTTCTGCTCGTTCTTGCCGACCAGGTCGGCGCCGACGTCGGCCGCCTTGGTGTAGATGCCGCCGCCGAGGCGGGCGAAGACCGAGATGAGCGACGAGCCCAGCGCGAGCCCGACCAGCGAGTCGATGGCGGTCTTCGGGTTGTCGGTGAAGCGGAGGACGGCGAGGTAGAAGGCGCCCACCGAGAGCAGCCCGAGGGCGACCACCAGCAGGCCGGTGACCGCCCCGCCGTTGAAGGCGACCTGGAGCGCGAGGTGGGAGTCGCGGGAGGCGGCCTGGGCGGTGCGCACGTTGGCCCGCACCGCGACCAGCATGCCGATGTAGCCGGCGGCCAGCGAGCACACCGAGCCGACCACGAAGCCGGTGGCGGTGGCGAAGTCACGGAGCAGCCAGATGCCGATCACCGCGAAGAACGCGATCCCCGAGATCGCGACGAACTGGCGGTGAAGATAGGCCTTGGCCCCGTCCTGGACCGCCTTGGCGATCTCGACCATCCGCTCGCTGCCGTTGTCGGCGGCGAGCACCCATCGGATCAGGAACAGCGCGCACAAGAGGCCGACGACGCCAAAGGCGAGGGAGACCACGACGCCGTGGTCGGTCAGGAGGGCTTGCATGGATGGGTCGTGAAAGCGGGTGTCGGGACAGTACCTTGAAGCAGGGGTGGGGGGTGACAAGCCGAATCGATCCACGAAAAAAGCCGTCCGGCACGGGGCTCGGACGGCTTGGAAAAAGGGGGCGTGACGGGCTCAGGACTCGGTCGCTTGGGCGCCCTTCTCGAGCACCTCGACCTTCACCCGGACGATGCCGCGCTTGTAGAATCCGAGGCGCTGGGCGACGCCCTCGGTCACGTCGATGATGCGGCCCTTGATGTAGGGTCCGCGGTCGTTGATGCGGACCACCTCGGACTTGCCGTTCTCGAGGTTGATCACGCGGACCTTGGTGCCCATCGGCAGGGTCTTGTGGGCCGCGGTGGCGGCGTGGTTGGAAAGGCGCTCGCCGCTGGCGGTCTGGGTGCCGCCGTTGCAGCGGATGCCATACCAGGAGGCCTTGCCATGCTGGATCGACTTCACCTTCCACGAGTGCGCACGCGCGGTGGAGGGGACGTTGGCCTGCGTGGCGCAGGAGGGGGTGAGGAGGGCTCCGGCCAATGCCAGGGCCACGGATCTGAGGTTCCGTGTCATGGTGGGTGATTCGGGTTGCTTCCTGCCGCTCCGGGCGGCGGCGGCCGCATAGAGCTCTGGAAATCAAAGCGCAAGCCTAATCCTCCGAGCACAAAATGGGCCGTTTTTCCCGTCGTTTCGGGACTTCGCGGGAACTAATTAAGGACTCCTTACAGTTTTTTATGGTCAAAACGGCCCTGGGTTTGCTACCGGGACCCTCATCATGGGCGGTTGGATATCCTCTAGTTGTGACCGATTCACCCCGGGCGACTTTGCGTTCCTGACCGGCGTCCTCGCGCCGGGCGAGGGCCGGAAGCACCTGTGGACGCTGTGGGAGGACCCCCAGGCGCTGCGGGAGATGCTCGACCTGAAGCAGGTGCTGCGCGGGCTGATCGACTCGACCGGGGCCCTGTCGGTCTCGCCGGCCTTCTATTTCTACGTGCTGGTCCGGCACTCGTTCCTCGAGGCGGGCATCCCGGACCCGGGGATGGCCGACTTCGTCGCCGGCGTGCTCACCGAGCGGGTCGGCGCGGATCCGAGCGACGCGCTGACCGGCGTGCCGTCGGGCCTGACCCATGCGGCCGACTTCGTGTCGATCCTCGAGAGCGCCAGCGGTCGCCTGCGCTTCCACCTGCAGCTGGCCGCCGGCAACCAGTTCCTGGTGCTGACCGGTCTGTTTCCCGGTTTCATCCGTCGACGCTGCGAGCGCCAGGGAGCGCCCGGGATCGAGTTCTACGAGAACTTCGCGCGACGGGCCTATCGCGAGGCGGCCGACAACGGCGACGCCCCACGGGACGTGCCGCGGAAGATGTTCGGCGAGCTGTCCGAGGTGCTGCCCCAGGCCCGGCGCTCGCTCAACCGGGTGGCCGAGGACTACGTTTTCCTCGGCGAGTAGGCCGGTTCCGGACAAGCTCCGGCCATGGAGATCCGAGCCCTCGCCGAGCAGCCGCCGTTCACCACCAAGGACGGCTCGACGATCCGCAGCATCCTCGACCTGAGCAACGCCCCGGTCGCGAAGCAGAGCCTCGCCGAGGCGACGGTGCCGGCCGGGGGCGAGACCCAGCGGCACTGGCACCGGGACAGCGAGGAGTTCTACTTCATCCTCTCGGGTCGCGGGCTGATGGAGGTCGACGGCGCCGAGCGCGAGGTGGGCGAGGGCGACGCGGTGCTGATCCCCGCGGGCGCCTGGCACCAGATCCGGGCGCTCGAGCCGCTGCGCTTCCTGTGCTGCTGCGCGCCGCCCTACCGGCACGAGGACACCTACTTCGAGTGAGGCGCCGCCCCGGCGCCCCGGCGGCGGGGTCAACCGAGCGGGAGCCGGGTGCGGGCCGCGTCGACGATCTCGGCGGCCCGCTCCGGTGGGTAGGGCTGCTTGCCCGGGTGTGCCCACACGGTGCCGGGCCAGGCGGGGTCGTCCTCGCTGCGGGCGACGATGTGGATGTGCATCTGGCGCACCTGGTTGCCGATGCAGGCGACGTTGAGCTTGGTCGGCTGGAAGTATCCGGAGCAGAACGCGGACACCTCGCGGATGGCCGCGGTGACCTCGGCGAAGCGCGCGGGATCGAGTTGGTGGAGGTCCTCGATTTCGGCGTCCACCTCCGGGACCAGGACCAGCCACGGAAAAAGGGCGTTGTCCTTCAGCAGCAGGTGGCAGCCGCGGAGGCGCCCGATCCCGGTCGAGCCCCGGGCGAGGCGCGGATGAAGCTCGAAGGGCTCGGACATGGCCGTGGATCCTCCGGCACGCGGCGGAGATCGTCCAGCCCAGCGAGTCCGAGGTGTCTCAACGGCCGTTGAGGTAGCGCTGCTCGAGGTCGGCGATCGGCACCTTGGTGAGGTCGGCGGTCTCGGTGCGGGAGAGCCGGTCACGGGCGCCGGGAGCGAGCGAGTCCTGGATCGCGGGGAGGATCTCCGCCGGGGCGACCAGCCGCCACAGCGGGTTGCCCTCGCGCTCGACCACGCGGCTGATCCGGCGGGCGACGCGGTCGAGGTTGCGGGTCTTGAGCTCGGTCTCGAGGTTGTGCTGCTCGCCCTGGGTCATGACGTCGTGTCCGACCGGCCCGCTGCTGGGGAACTTGCCGGCGCTGTCGGTGACCACCTCGCCGATGGCCTCGGTCTCCTGTTCCAGCAAGGCGTCGCGGATCTCCTGGAGGTGGGGCTTCTCCTGGGGGTCGAGTCCGGCCTCCTGGAGCTTCACCGGACGGACCTTTCCCTGATTGGCAAAAACGATGAGCGTTTCCATGGAGCGTCGACGCTCGACCCGCAATCCTCGGCCCGCAAGGGAGAAGCTTCGGGATTTCGTCGCACCCCGGGTGACGCGTCGTCCGACCCGCCGCGGCCGGCGCTACGCGGGAGCCGGGCGTTTCGGCCGGGCCGCCCGGGCGAAGTAGGCGGCGAGCAGCAGCGCGACGATCCCGACCTGCCAGACCAGCGCCCGCTGGAACGCGGCGGGGTCGCCCGATCCGTCGCGCAGCGCGGCGATGAGCAGGGAGAAGACCAGCGACCAGAGGCCGTAGCCGAGGTTGAAGGCGAGGCCCTTGACGCTGAGCAGGGTGGCCCGCTGGGACGACTCGGCGACGCCGTGCAGGAAGCGGCTGACGGTGAACCCGACGAAGCCGAGCAGTGACATCAGCAGCATCGCGGGCAGCAGGCCGAACCACGGCCAGGCCGGGGCGATCAGGGCGAGGGCGACGACGGTGGCGGCGCCGGCGATCGCCAGCGTGGCGAGCGGGCTGAAGCGGTGGTTCACCCGCCGGGCGATCGCCGGGATGAACCAGTTGACCACGGCGATCAGCGAACCGATGAAGCCGAAGGCCCACTCGGGGATGCCGATCAGGCGGTAGTACTCGCTGTTGACCGTGGCGAAGTTGCGGATGACCGAGTCGATCAGCAGGCCGCCGAGGATCACCACCGCGATGCGGCGGGTGGTGAAGGCGTGGCGGGCGGTCCGCAGGGTGAGGCGGAAGGCCGAGCGGCACTGGGCCGCGGCGCCCTCGTGGCGAGGGGTCGTCTCCCGGAGCCGCAGCGTGATCGCCAGGCAGGCGATCGACTGGAGGAACACCAGCGCCACCGGCAGTCGGTGCGCGACCGACTCCGGGATCGCGAGCCCGGGGAACAGGCGGTTGAACCAGCCCGGGTCGTAGAGCACCCCGCCGAGGCTCATCGCGATCAGGAAGCCGACCGCCTGCCAGCGCATGGTGGTGGCCATCACCTCGTCCCAGGCCTCCTCGCGGCCCTCTTCGGGCAGCGCGTCGTAGGCGATCGCCTCGTCGGCCCCGCTGGCAGCCGCCTCGGAGCTTCCGGAGAGCAGCCGGTTCAGGCCGCACAGGGCGAGCAGGACCCAGCCCCCGTCCTTCGGCGCCACCAGCAGGACGCCCATTTCCACCACCATGATGGCCGCGGAGAAGACCAGCAAGCGCTTGCGGCCGAGGGTGTCGGCGAGGGCGCCGGAGGGGACCTCGAGCAGGAAGATCGCCGCCGCCCAGATGAAGTTGAGCATCACGAACTGGTCGAGCGTGAGCCCGAGGTCCGTGAAGAAGATGGCGAGGATCGGGTAGTAGGCCCGCGCGTTGTAGAGGACGCGGAACAGGACGAAGAGCCGCGTGTTGCGGTGGCGGAAGGGGCCGCTGCGGCGGATCAGGGACACGCGGTTCGGAGGAAGGGGTGACGGGTTCGGCGCCGTCCCGCGGCCGGACCGGCCGGCGGGCTCGTCAGGGTTGGGAGCCCGCCGCGATCTCGGTGCCCCGGAAGCGGATCACCATGCGGTCGGGGCCGCCCTCGCCGGGATTCGGAACCAGCACGAAGTCGTCGGCCACCACCGGCGCGTGCTCGCCGCCCTCGAGGATCTCGAGCTTCCCGAGCCGGCACGGCAGGAACTGGACGATCGGGCGACCGCCCCGCTGCGAGCCGTTGGTGTGCACCGGGGCGAAGGACCGCTCGCCCCGGTTTCCCGTGATCCGGAGCGTGAAGACCTCGCCCTCGCGCTCCAGCGACTGCTCGTAGGCGCAGCGCCTCGGGGCCATCCGGGCGTCGAGGGCCGGGTCGCCGTAGTAGGCGAGCACGTCGCGGTCGTGGAGCAGGCCCGCGCCCTCGGCGGGGGTCACGCCCAGCGCCCGCCCGTCGTCGCTCGGCTCGGCCCTGCCCCGGTGGGTCCGGCCCGGCTCCGGCTGCTCCTTCATCAGCGCGGGAAAGGCGGTCGACAGGCGGTGCACCAGCGCGAGCTGGTTGGCGAGGAAGGCCTCGTTGAGGGTGTAGCGGCCCGGCTGTTCGAGGAAGGTGTCGAGGCAACCCCATCCGGCGTAGCCGTACCAGGTGGGCACGGTGTAGCCGACCATGCCCTTGACCCCGGCCTCCTTCATCATGGCCAGGGCGTAGGCATGCTTGTCGCGGATGCAGCCGACCAGGCAGTTGCCGATCGGCAGGTAGACCCGCGGGTGCCCGGAGTGGATCGCGAAGCGCTCGCCCGAGATCTCCTTGCCGTAGAGCTTTCCGTCCTCGGACTCGAAGAACCCGTTCCGGTAGCGGAAGCCGATCTGCCAGCCGCGCTCGAAGCCGTGGCCCGAGGTGACGAAGAGGTCGGCGTTCCAGTCGCTGAGCGTCGCCGCGAGCAGCCGCGTGGTGTCGGTCGGGCAGCGCTCCTCGGTGGCTTCCGTCGCGCCCCCGATCTTGGCGACCTTCTTGTTGGCCACCAGCTCGTCGTACCACACCGCCTCCTCGACCATGTCCATCGCGATGGCGGTGCCGGAACTGGTCCGGCGCACCTCGATCGGGCGGTCGAAGCGGACCAGCTCGAGCGCCGCGGCGGCGTCGTAGCCGGTGACGATGCCCCAGCGGGTGTCGGTGTAGGGATCGGCGTCGTAGCGGCGCGTGAGGCGGTGGACCGAGGCGACGAAGTCCGGGCCGGTGGCGGTGCAGGGGGCGACGAAGCAGGTGAAGGCCGGATGCCGTTCCGAGAGCCGCTCGAGCGCCTCCTCCGGTCGTTCCTTCCAGGTCACCTGCACGGAGCCGGGGTGCTTCTCGCGCAGCGCCTCGCAGACCGCCTTCCAGCCGGGCCGGGCGAGCACCTCCTCGGCCACCACGACCGCGTAGCCGGGAGCCGCGGCGGCGGCCGGCAGGTGGAGGGCGGCGAGCAGAAGGGCGGCGAGGCGGGGCGCGGACATGGCGTCGACGCTCGGCGGCCGGTCGGGGGGCCGCAAGCGGAAAGCCGCCGGGGGGCGGATCGCGAATCGGGCGGATGAGGACGATTCACGCGGGTCGGGCGATGCTGGCAGGCTCGCGGCTTGGGCGCCGGCGGGGAGTCCCGTTGAATCGGGCATGTCCGAGTGGATCCACCGTGCGCTGGCCGAACGCTACCCGACGATCGAGTCGGCGGTTTCCGAGATCGCCGCGCTCAAGGCGCAGCTCGAGCTTCCCAAGGGGGTGATCCACGTGATCTCCGACATCCACGGCGAGGCGAAGAAGCTTCGCCACGTGATCAACAATGCCTCGGGCAGGCTGCGGCCGCTGGTCTCGGAACTGTTCGAGAGCCGGCTCGAGGCGGCCGACTTCCGGGAGTTTCTCAACGTCCTCTACTACCCGGCCGAGATCCTGCAGCTGAAGGACGAGGCGCTGCCCGACGACGAGGCGCGCTACGAGTGGGTGCTGGCCACGCTGCAGCGGCAGTTCGAGCTGATCCGGGTGATGATCCGCGAGCGACGGCGCAAGACCGTCAAGCTGCTGGCGCCGAAGGAGCACCGGGAGCTGTTCGAGGTGCTGCTCAACTTTCCCGCCGGCGGCCACGCCCGGGTCTTCCTCGAGGTGCAGCTCAGGGAGATGATCCGCCGCCGGCTCGGCTTCGCCGCGATCCACAGCGCCTCGCGCTTCATCCGCACCCTGACCGTCGAGGAGACGATCGTCGCCGGCGACCTGGGCGACCGCGGCCCGCGCCTTGACCGGGTGGTCGACTACCTGCTGCGCCAGCCGCATGTCTCGCTGATCTGGGGCAACCACGACGTCAGCTGGATGGGTGCCTGCCTCGGCAACCAGGCGCTGATCGCCCTGGTGCTGCGCATCTCGCTGCGCTACCGGCGGCTCTACCAGCTCGAGGAGGGCTACGGGATCCTGACCAAGGCGCTCGAGCAGCTCGCCGAGTCCGCCTACGGCGACGACCCGGCGGAGCACTTCCTGTCGAAGCGCGAGGGCGAGCGCGACCCGCTGCTCATCGCCCGCATGCACAAGGCCGCGGCGATCCTCGAGTTCAAGCTCGAGGGGCAGATGATCGAGCGCCACCCGGAATGGGAGATGGACGACCGCAACCTGCTGCGGCGGATCGACTACGGGCAGGGGACGGTGGACCTCGGCGGCGAGGTCCACCCGCTGCGCGACGCCTTCCTGCCGACCGTCGACCCGGCCGACCCGAACCGCCTGTCCGAGGAGGAGCTGCACTGCATCAACCGCCTGACCGAGTCGTTCACGGCCTCCCCGCGGCTGTGGCAGCACATGAAGTGGATCGCCGACCGCGGGCAGATGGCGCTGGTGCGGGACCGGGCGGTGATCTTCCACGCCTGCCTCGCGGTGGCCGACGACGGCGGCTACCTGCCGCTCGAGATCGACGGCGCCGACTGTCGCGGCCCGGAGCAGTTCCCGGCGCTCAACCGGGTGATCAAGCGGGCCTTCCGCGCCGGGGCTCAGGTGTCGCGCGACGACCTCGACTGGTTCTACTACCTGTGGGCGGGGCCCAAGTCGCCGCTCTTCGGCAAGGACCGGATGGCGACCTTCGAGACCTACTTCGTGGCCGACAAGGCGACCCACAAGGAGACCAAGAACCCGTGGTTCCGGTGGATCCACGACTTCGACTTCTGCGACCGGATCTGCCGCGAGATGGGGGTGGCGGAGGGAGGGATCATCGTCAACGGCCACGTCCCGGTGAAGGTCGAGGCGGGCGAGAGCCCGCTCAAGCGGGGGGGCAACGCGGTGACCATCGACGGCGCCTTCTCCGAGGCCTACGGGGACCGCGGCTATACCTTCATCCTCGGCCCGGAGGGCGAGGTGCTGGCGGAGCACCACGCCTTTCCCGACCCGGTGGCGGCGGTGCGCGAGGGCGGCGACCTGATCCCGACGATGCAGCTGGTGCGCGGCTACGAGCGACCGCGGATGGTCGGCGACACCGAACAGGGGGAGAGCATCCGCGCCCGGATCCGCGCCCTCGAGGAGCTCGTCGAGGCCTACGAGGACGGCGAGCTGCAGGAAGGGGGGGGCTGAGCTCCACCGGGGCCGGGGGCTCAGGACGCCCGGTCCATCGCGATGCCCGGGGCGAACACCTCGACCGGCTCGTTGCGACCGCGCACCGG
>Ga0207814_100952_pt1 | contig 11519 bp, 9 predicted proteins | sample TtaePargueraPR_7_FD_187755 | JGI IMG/M metagenome (GOLD analysis project Ga0207814, IMG submission 187755) | Aerobic enrichment media microbial communities from Bioluminiscent Bay, La Parguera, Puerto Rico - Tt and P1 (2) (SPAdes) | ecosystem: Environmental > Aquatic > Marine > Unclassified ... | reverse complement strand
CGCCGAACTCGCCGACCGGTTCGGGCGCCTGCCTGTGGAGGCCGAACATCTTCTCGACGTCGTTCGCGTCAAGATATTGTGCCGCGAGGCCGGCATCGACCGGCTAGAGGCCGGACCCAAGGGGCTGGTCATCGGCCTGCGCAACAACCGCTTCGCCAATCCGCAGGGGCTCGTCGGCTTCGTCGCGGAGGAAGGCCATCGCGCCAAGATCCGCGCCGACCACACCATCGTGCTTCTGCGTGACTGGTCGACGCCGGAGGATCGGCTGCGGGGCACGACCACGATTCTGCGCCGCATCGCGGCACTCGTGGAAACGGCGGACGCCGCCTGAGGGCCGATCCTTCTTGACGGTCGGAGCCGAAGATGAGGCCGGCACCGCCACCCGTAGGCGAACGCTCAAGCCGGCGCGTCCGCGCCCTCCGGCTGCGCTGCCTCGGCCAGCGCCTTGTCGATGGCGTCGGCGAGCACGTCGCCCGTCTGAGCGCCCATCACGCCGAAGCTGTTGGCGAAGATGAAGCAGGGCACGCCGGTGACGCCGATCTTCTGGGCGGTCCTGATTTCCCGCTCGACCAGATCGACATCCGCGTCGCCGGCGATCAGTTCGGATACGAGGTCCGCATCCATCCCGGTTTCGCGGGCGACCCCAATCAGCGCGTCGGGGCTTTCGATATCGCCGCCCTCCAGGAAATACAGGCGGAACAGCCGCTCGACGACGGCATCCTGACAGTCCGCCGTTGCCGCCCAGCGGATCAGGCGGTGCGAGTTGATCGTGTTCGGCGTCCGCCTGATCGCCTCGAAGGCGAACGGGATGTCTTCCTCGGCCCCTGCGTCGCGGATGCGCTGATAGATCTCGGCCGCCCGCTCCGGTCCGCCGAATTTCTTCTCCAGATACTCCTTGCGGTCGACACCGCCCGAAGGAATCGTTGCATCGAGCTGGTAGGGGCGCCAGCGCACGTCCACCTCGACATCCGGCCTGAGCGCCAGTGCCTTTTCCAGCCTCCGCTTGCCAATGTAGCACCACGGGCAGATCGTGTCGGAGATCACGTCGAGCTGTACGGGATCAGGCATCGCAGTCCTCCGTTGCATCACCCGGCACCGGACAGGCGTTTCAGGTGGCGGTCTCGCGTAGTTGCGCCCGCAGCACCTTTCCGTTGGGCGTGCGGGGCAGGGCATCCATTACGACAATCTCGTGCGGAACCTTGTAGGCGGCAAGGCGCTCGCGTGCAAATTCGGTCAATTCGTCCGTATCCAGAGCCGTTTCGTCACGCGGCACCACGCAGGCCCGGATGACGGAAACGCCGGTGCGGGGCTCGATCGCAACAGCAGCGGCTTCCGACACCCCGGGATGGGCACACAGAACACCCTCGACCTCTGCCGGCGACACCCGGTAGCCGAGTACCTTCATCACGTCGTCGCGCCGGCCGGCCGGTCGGATGTAACCGTCGGCATCCATGCTGGCCAGATCGCCGGTGATGAACCAGTCGCCGCGGAACGGATCCTCATCCGGACGGTTCCAGTAGCCGAGCATCAGTGCCGGATCCGACCGATGCACCGACAAAAGCCCGACCTCACCCGTCGGCAACGGCTCAACGCCGTCCTCGGTCGGCAGAATGGCGACGGCGCGGCCGCGTTGAGGCTTGCCAGGCGAACCGAGACGGGGCTCAACCCCCGGGGGCGAGGAGATATAGGTGGAGACTTCGCTCATCCCGAAGGCTTCGTGGATTTCCCGGCCTGTCCTTTCACCCCATTCCGATGCGATTTCCGGCCGCAGCGGCTCTCCGGCGGCAAGCCCGTGACGCAGCGTCGGGATTGAGCTAGCGGATATATTGCAATACTTCAGGACTTGACGATAAACCGTTGGCACAGCGGCAAATAGCGTCGCTGAAAACCTGTCGATAAGCCTGGGCCATGCGTCCGCCGCACGCTCCCCGGAGTAGACGACGCCCGTCGCCCCGTTGACCAGAGGGTCGAGCAGTCCGGTGCCGAGCGTATAGGTCCAGTTCAGCGAGCCGGCATGTAGCATGACGTCGGCCGACGTCATCGCGTACCAGTCCGCATACATCGGCCGCCGCCCCCACAGCGCCCGATGGGCATGGAGCACGCCCTTTGGCCGGGACGTCGCGCCCGAGGTGTAGACGAGATAGGCCGGATCGTCCGCGCGCGTATTCGCGTATCCGCCGCGCTCCGCGGTTTCGGCACGGGCCAGAAAGTCGGCTTCGGGGATCAGCCGGTGGCGTTCGCCCACATCTCCGGTCGGCAGGTCGGGCGCTGCGATGACCAGCGCAGGTTCGGTGTCGCCGCAGATGAACTCGATATCGGCGCCGGTAAGCTGTGAGGATACGGGGATCGCGATCGCGCCGGCAGCCGTCGCCGCCAGAAAGGCAACTGCGGTACCGGACGTATTGCCGAGCCGCAGGAGAACCCGGTCTCCAGGCTGCACGCCGAGACCGGCAATCGCCGTGGCGGCTCTGAGAACCGCGTCTTCGAGACCAGCATATGTCCAGATCTCGTCAAGCCGTGAGTCGCCCGCGTCGTGCGCGACGATGAGGGCGGTCTTGTCCGGAGTCTCCTGGACCTGCCGGGCAATGCAGGCCTCGGCAATATTGAACCGGTCGGGCGGCAGTGCGCCGCCATAGGCACGCGCCGTGATCGCCTGCTTCACGCGGCGAGCTCTGTCGCGATTGCCGAGCGCAGGACACCGCCATCGCCGGACCGCGGTATCTCGAGGACCGCTACGATCCGTTCGGGAACCATATGCGGGGCAACGCCGATCTCGCGCAGATACGAGCGGAAGGCGGCAAGCGAGCAGTCGCCGCCCGGCCGCGGCACGACGGCGGCGACGACTCGTTCGCCGAACAGCGGATCGGCGACGCTGGCGGCGGCCGCGTCCAGGAACCCGTCGTAGCTTCTGAACACCTCGTCGAGGCTTTCCGCCGCGATGGCGAGCCCGCCCGTCACGAAGGTCTCCTTGCGATGGCCCTGCACGGCCAGCACCGGACCGTCATCGTTGGTCAGCCGGCAGCGCAGGCCGGATTCCCGGAACCCGTCGGGATGCGGCTTGAACCGGAACGACGTATCGGTCTCCACGCCCTTGGCCGGAAATTCGGCGGTGGGGACCTGCGGCCCGCCGAGCAGCAGCGCACCGCTCATCAGGGCGCCGGGGACCAGTTTTCCGCCGGGCCGGAACATGGCGCCCGGCATCCGCGCAGACAGCAGAGCCTGTTTCGGATCGGGCTCCTGCACCTCCTCGTCTTCGCTCATACCGGCAACCGCCGCGACGGGAAGCACCAGCGCCTGCCGGCCAGAGGCGGCCGTGATTGCCATTTCGTCAAGCGACACGACGTCGGTCATCGTCGGATCGGCCGGGATCACCCCTTCGGCCGGCGCAAAGGATTCCGGCGAGGCCCAGTAGCGGATCAGCCGCATGCGCCGGTCCGGGTCCAACTGGGAGGCCAGGTGCGTCAGGTGGCCCGGCATGACCAGATGCGTGGCGGCAACGCGGCCGATCTCGCGGCAGAAGGCAGCCGATGTCACCGGCATCACGAGGATCAGCTTGCACCCCGACAACAGCCAGGCGGCAAGCCCGCAGGCGATGCCGGCAAGCGAAGTCGGCAGGAGCGTCGTCGCAACCGCAGCCTCCGGCCCGATCCGCGCGTCGATCACGGTTTCCATCGCCGCGGTCAGCCACTGGTTGTGGCTCCGTGCGATCGGTTCCAGCCGGCCTTCCCAGGACGCGAAGGTCAGGATGGCGACGTGATCGGCCGGATTGCCGGTGCGGGGCAGGCCGTCGCCGCCCTCGGTCGGGGCATCGGCGGAGAGCGCCGCGTTCAGCGCCTGCACCCCGTCGGGGACCTCGTCGCCGAAGGCGAAGATGTTGCGCACCGACATCGTATCGATCGCCGCCCGCATCATCAGGTCGGCGTGGTCGTTCGGCCCGATCCGGGTGGCACTGACCAGCGCGACCGGGGCGAGCCGCTCGAAGGCCGACTTCAGTTCGCGTTCGCGCCAGGTCAGGGGGAGGGCAGCCGGAATCACGCCGGCCCTCAGCAGGGCAAGATGGGTGATCAGCGTTTCGGCCGTGTTGCCGAGCTGGACGGCGACCACGTCGTCCTGCCGCAGGCCGGCATCGAGAAAAACCGCCGACAGAGCCGAGACCATCTGGTCCAGCCGCTTCCAAGTCAGCTCGGCGGGGAACGAACGCTGCCAGCCGATCCGGTCGCCGCGGTCGACGAGGGCGACTTCGTCGGGCCGCGCCTTGGCGTTGCGCGCGAGGATCCCGTCCAGCGGAACCTTGCCCCACGTCCCCGCTTCCACATAGCGCTCCGACGAATCCCGATCGGCCAGAATCATCGCTATTGCCCCTGCTTCCTAGTCGTCCGCCCCGGTTGTGGCCCGGTCTTCCGTAGACCCGTCGCCCGCAAACCCGTCATCCGCGTTCCCATCGGCTTCCGCGGCATCGAGGTGCCACCACGAATCAAGTTCATAACCATACAGCGAAGTGGCCTCCGGGCGCCCGATCCGCGTCCAGCGCGCCACCCACTGCTCCGGCAGGTGGTAAAGCGGCACCACGTAGGTTCCCGACATCAGCAGCCGGTCGAGCGCCCGCACCGCATCGACGAACGCGTCCCGGTCCCGGGCCGAAAGCATGGCGTCGATCATCGCGTCGACGGCCGGATCGGCGACGCCCATGTAGTTGCGCGTTCCGTCTGTCCGTGCCGCTTCGCTACCCCAGTAGAATTTCTGCTCGTTGCCCGGCGACAGCGACGAGAACCAGAAATAGGGCATCATGTCGAAATCGAATGCCTGCCGGCGCCGCTCGAACTGGGCGCTGTCGACCTGCCGGACATGGGCGCGGATCCCGGCCCGTTGCAGGAAGTTGACGTAGGACAGCGCCAGCCGCTCCTGGTCCGGCGTCGCCACCAGGACCTCGAAGGACAGCGGCTGTCCGGTCTCCCTGTTGGTCATGACACCGTTGACGAGGACGTAGCCGGCCTCGTTGAGCAGGCCGATCGCCTTGCGCAGGACAGCGCGGTCGCGCCCCGTGCCGTCGGTTTCGGGAACGGTATAGGTGCCGTCGAGCACGTCGGGCCGGATCCGGTCGATCCAGGGGGCCAGAAGCGCCCGTTCCCGTTCGCTGGCCGGCCGCCCGTGCGCCGACAGGTCCGATCCCGCGAAGTAGCTCTGCGTGCGCTGATATAGGCCGTGATAGAGGCTCCTGTTGATCCATTCGCCGTCGAACAGCATTAAAAGTGCTTCGCGGACCCGGATATCGGAGAAGATCGGCTTCCGGGTGTTGAACACCAGTGCCGACATGCCGCGCGGCACGCCGTACTCGAACTCGTCCAGGGCGACGTAGCCCGACCGCTCGGCGGGAAAGAAGTAGTCGGTCGCCCAGCGTGACGGATTGTCTTCCGGCAGCACGTCGACGAGGCCCTTCTTGAAGGCCTCGAACAGCGCGTTGTCGTTGCGGTAGTACTCGTACCTGATCTCGTCGAAATTGAACCGGCCGCGGTTGACCGCGAGATCCCGGCCCCAGTAGTCCGGATCGCGCAGGTAGACGATGCTCTTTCCCAGGTCAGCCTTTTCGATGACATAGGGTCCGCTGCCGATCGGGTCGACACTGCCGCTGCTCTCGAAGTCGTCGAACTCGTAGTGTTCGGGCGACAGGATCGGCATCAGCGCGATGATCAGCGGCATTTCCCTGTCCGGCGGCCCTTTGAAGGTGAATCGCACGGTCTGGTCGTCGAGCTGCTCGGCTTTCTCGACCTGGCTGTAGTAGGTCCGAAAATTGGGTCGGCCCTTGGTCTTTAGAAGTTCCCAGGAAAACAGCACGTGTTCGGGCAGCACCCGCGATCCGTCGGAATACCGCGCCTCGGGCCTGATCCGGAACGTGACCGAACTCCGGTCGTCGGGAACGTCGACGCTTTCCGCCAGCAGGCCGTAGAGGGTGAACGGCTCGTCGAGCCCGCGTGTCATCAGGGATTCGAAAACGAAGTCGCGCAGGCCCCTGGCCGGCACGCCCTGCACGATGAACGGATTCAGGCTGTCGAACGATCCCACGACGCCAAGCGTCAGCCGGCCGCCCTTCGGGGCGTCGGGATCGACATAGCGAAAGTGTGAAAAATCGTCGCCGTGCAGCGGTACGCCGTGCATGGCGATTGCCTGTGCGGGATCGGCCAGCGCAAAGCCGTCCCCCAAGGAAAGCAATGACAGCGAAATCGCCGCCAACGCGGCTCTCAGCGGCCTTGGCGCGCCTCTGGGTCGTGAAATCATGCGCCAGCTGGAAGGCCTCGGAACGATTCGAACTATGCCAGCTTATATCACGGCCGGACGCCAGGGCCGCGACATTCGCAGCAAATGCCTTCTCCCCGGCTGGAAATCCATTTCGATCCGCGCTATGCGGATGCGGCGATGCGGCCATGACATGCTGTCGCCGCAATTCACCGCGAGCTAGCACCACGAGTTTCGCCGCGCCTGCGTCATGGATGACGTTGTTCCGTGATCCGCCGCGAACACTTACGACCAGAATTCGAGGAGCACTTATGTTGCCCGTACACGAAGAAATGACGCGCCGCCGGACCGGGCTGGTTCGCCTGATTGCAGCGGGCGCCGTCGCGCTTGCATGGATGGCCGCTCCCGCCGGCGCCCAGACCTCAGGTGGCGAGCAGCCGGCAGCACCGGCCGGCATTCCCACCGGCGACGCCCAGCTCGGCAGCTGGATCAAGCTGTGCGCGCCCGACCAGGCCAACGAGGGCAAGGATGTCTGCCTCGTCACCCAGGAAGTCCGCACCGAAAGCGGCGAATTCCTGGCTTCGGTCTCGGTTCAGGAGTCGAAGACGGCCGAAGGCAAGCGGCTGATCCGCGCGGCGGTTCCGCTCGGTACGCTGATCCAGCCGGGCATCCGGGTCCAGATCGACGAAGGCAAGCAGGTCGCCGGCAAGTACGTCATCTGCCTGCCCAATGCCTGCTATGCTGAGATGGAAATCGACGATTCGTTCATCGACAGCCTCAAGAAGGGCAACAACCTGGTCGTCCTGGTCATCAACAACCAGGGCAAGGCGGTCGGCATCGGTCTGACGCTGATCGGTTTCACCAAGACCTGGGACGGCCCGCCGGTGCCGATGGAACAGCTCGCCCAGCAGCGCCAGAAGCTTCAGGACGAACTCCAGAAGCGCGCCGAGGAAGCCCGCAAGAAACTCCTCGACAGCCAGGACGGCGAGGCGGCGAAGACCGAGTAGGTCCGGCTTGGAACGGTCCCGGGTCGGAAACAGGCCCTGCAAATGAAAAACGCGCGTCCGGAAGGGCGCGCGTTTCGTTTTGTCCGGTCAACGCGCCTCAGTGGCAGCGTTCTTCCCGGCTCTGATAGACCCCGTCCTCGACGCCATCGAACACCTCTGCGACCTGGGGGTGGCGCACGGGCTCGCCGGTCTCGTCGGGCAGCAGATTCTGCTCCGAGACATAGGCGATGTACTCGGTGTCGCTGTTTTCCGCGAACAGGTGATAGAAGGGCTGGTCCTTCTTGGGACGCACGTCCTCGGGAATCGCTTCCCACCATTCCTCGGTGTTCGAAAACGTCGGATCGACGTCGAAGACCACGCCCCGGAACGGGTAGATGCGGTGCCGAACGACCTGACCGATCTGATATTTGGCGGTTCTGAGTTTCATCATTTCCAACACGACGCGGTCTGCTCTACGGCAGCGAACCGACGAGAATAATCGCTTGTGTTCGTTGCGGAATTGTTGTTGCGGCGCGAAATCCTGTCAAGGGACGGAACGGAAGGTCGGCTCCGCCCACGTAGCTTCCCAGCGTCAGAAACCGTACCGCTCGGCCAGTGCCGGGTCCTTTCGGGCCATTAGCCGGGCAAGATCGACCATAACCTTTGCCTGTTTCCAGGTGGCGTCGTCCTGCATCTTTCCGTCGATCATGACGGCGCCCGTCCCGTCCGGCATCGCCTCGAGGATGCGCACCGCAAGCTTCACTTCGTCCGGGTCCGGGCTGAACACCGTCTTTGCAATGTCGATCTGCGTGGGATGCAGCGACCAGGCGCCCGCGCATCCCATCAGAAACGCGTTGCGGAACTGGGATTCGCAGGCTTCGGGATCGGAGAAATCGCCGAACGGCCCGTAGAACGCCTTGATCCCGTTCGCCGCGCAGGCGTCCACCATCCGGGCGATCGTGTAGTGCCACAAATCCTGCTGGATGCCGGCGCGGGCCTGCCCTTCGACGGGATCGGGAAGGACGGCATAGCCGGGGTGGCCGCCACCGACCCGGGTGGTCTTCATCGCGCGCGAAGCGGCGAGGTCGGCCGGGCCCAGGCTCATGCCGTGCATGCGCGGGCTGGCCGCAGCGATCGCGTCGACATTGTTGACGCCTTCCGCCGTCTCCAGGATCGCGTGAATGAGGATCGGCCTGGCAAGGCCGTTGCGGGCCTCGAGCTGGGCCAGCAGCTGGTCGAGATAGTGGATGTCCCAGACGCCCTCGACCTTGGGCAGCATGATGACATCGAGCTTGTCGCCGACTTCCGTGACGATTTCCACGATATCGTCGAGCACCCACGGGCTGTTGAGCGCATTGATGCGCGTCCACAGGCCCGTGTCCCCGAAATCGTTGGCCTTGGCCATCTCGATGAAGCCCGTCCGCGCCGCTTCCTTGGCGTCGGCGGGGATCGCGTCCTCGAGGTTGCCGAGCACGATGTCGACCTGGCTGATCAGCGCGGGAACCTTGGCGCGCACCTTTTCGATATGCGGCGGGACGAAATGGATCATCCGCTCCGCCCTCACGGGCAGCTCGCGATAGGGGTCGGGCGCGCCGACGGCGAGGGGGCGGTAGAAGTTGCGCGGCAGTTTCATCGAGGTCCGTTCCTGTTCAAGCGGCCGACAACATGTCGCCGCCTGCGCCGCATTGCAACAGGGGCTTCCGCGGCGCAACAATCCGATCCGCCGTTGACCTGCCGCCTGCAAAGGCGCTACGCCGGTCACGCGCTGCAGTCAGGCCGCATGGCCTTCCGGGATTTCGTGTTTTGAATCAGGTTCTTTCGCTGGCAATGCCCTTCTTCGGGCTGATCTTCCTCGGCTATGTGGGCGGGAAGATCATCAGGAAGCCGGCGGACGGTCTCGCCTGGCTCAACATCTTCATCGTCTATTTCGCGCTGCCGGCGCTGTTTTTCCAGCTGCTGTCGGAAACCCCCTTCGAGCAGCTCGCGCAGTGGTCCTTCGTGCTCACCACCACGTTCGCCACCTATTGCGCGTTCTCGCTGGCCTTCCTGATCGGCTATCTCGTCACCCGCGGAAACATCCGGGAATCGACGATCCAGGCACTGGTCGGCAGCTATTCGAACATCGGCTACATGGGCCCGGGCCTGACGCTTGCAGCCCTCGGACCGGCCGCGACCGTGCCGACGGCGCTGATCTTCTGCTTCGACAACACGCTGCTGTTCACGCTCGTGCCGCTGCTGATGGCTCTGGGACGCGACGATCACGTCAGCGGCCTGTCGATGGCGCTCGGCATCGCCAAGCGGGTGCTGCTGCATCCCTTCATTCTGGCGACGATTGCCGGAGTCGTGGCCGCCTATTTCCAGTTCAAGCCGCCGCAGGCGATTGACACCATGCTGACCTACTTGCGCTCCGCCGCCGCGCCTTGCGCGCTGTTCGCCATGGGCGTGACGGTGGCGCTCAGGCCGATCAAGCGCATTCCGTGGGAGCTGCCGTTCCTGGCCTTCTGCAAGCTCGTGTTCCACCCCGCGCTCGTGCTGGTGCTGCTGAGTGCCATGGGCAATTTCGACCCGGTCTGGGTGGCGACCGCGATCCTCATGTCTGCGCTTCCGCCGGCCCTTAACGTCTTCGTGTTGGCCCAGCAGTACAATGTCTATATCGAGCGGGCTTCGAGCAGCATTCTGCTGGGCACGGTCATATCGGTGTTCACGCTGACGACGGTGCTTTACCTCGTGTCCAACGATATGCTGCCAATGGATCTGTTTCCGTGACGCGTCGCGTAGAATGCGTCGCGGCCGCGATACGATAAGGTCGATACGAACAGCGACTGAACGGGGGAACGTCGGTGCAGCCACTCTCCGGGATCAAGGTTCTGGATTTCACGACACTGCTTCCCGGTCCGCTCGCCGGACTGATCCTCTCCGAAGCCGGCGCCGAAGTGACAAAGGTCGAGCGCCCCGAGGGCGAGGAGATCCGCAAGTACGTGCCGCGCTGGGGCGCGGAATCGATCCAGTTCCACCTGCTCAACGGCGGCAAGAAAAGCATCATCGCCGATCTGAAGAACCCTGCCGATCAGGCCCGCATCAAGGCGCTGATCGCGGAGACCGACATCGTCATCGAGCAGTTCCGGCCCGGCGTCATGGCAAGGTTCGGCCTGCACTACGATGCGGTCAGGGAGATCAGGCCGGACATCATCTACTGCTCGATCACCGGCTACGGGCAGATGGGACCGAAGGCCTTTGTCGCCGGTCACGACCTCAACTACATCGCCGAGACGGGCCTTTTGTCGCTGTCCTTCGGGAATACGTCCAACACCGTCGTGCCGCCGGCGCTGATCGCCGACATCGGCGGCGGAACCATGCCCTCGGTCATCAACATCCTGCTGGCGCTCTTGCGCCGTAACGCGAGCGGCGAGGGCGCCTACATCGACATCGCCATGTCCGATGCCATGTTCACCTATGGCTGGTGGGCGTTCGGCCTCGGCAAGGCGCTCGGTCAGTGGCCGGGCAACGGGGATTCCCTGCTGACAGGCGGCTCCCCCCGTTATCAGATCTATCCGACCCGCGACGGCCGTTTCGTCGCCGTGGCCGCGCTGGAACAGAAGTTCTGGGAAAATCTGTGCGACCTCGTCGGTCTGGACGGCCGGCTGCGCGACGACAGTATCGATCCCGCGGCAACGACGGGCGCCCTGAAGGCGATCATCGGCAACCGGACAGCGGCGGAATGGCAGGCCATCTTCGATGGGCAGGATTGCGCCTCGAACGTGGTCCGGACGCTCGACGAGGCAGCGGCAGATCCGCATTTCATCGAGCGCGGCCTGTTCGACTTTTCGATGGAAAACGACGAAGCCGCGACCGCGCCGGCTCTGGTCGTCCCCGTCGCGCCGCAATTTCGCGCCGACAAGACCACGCCGCGCCATGCCCCGGCGCTCGGCGCCGACGACGTCGCCGATAGTGAAGGATCAGGCGGAAACGCCTGAACCGTCCCGCCGCATCAGCCTCGGCAGCCGGTAGACCGGCGCCACGCCTTCGCGCATCGCAACCCGTCTGAGCGGGCCGAGCGAACCCAATGCCGCAAGCCCCGCCGAGCGCAGCATCTGCGCCGGCAGGAAATCCGCCAGAAGCGTCCTGTTGAGGAGATCGATCGCCCCGGCGCGCGAAACGACGTCGACCCGCCGCGCCGTGTCATAGGCCGAACACGCAGAGGGGCCGCCCGGATCGTCGTCCGCCTCAAGCGCGTCTGCTGCGACCTCCGCGATCGATGCCGCGTCACGCAGCCCGAGATTGAGACCCTGCGCGCCGATTGGC
>Ga0207814_100951_pt1 | contig 11520 bp, 8 predicted proteins | sample TtaePargueraPR_7_FD_187755 | JGI IMG/M metagenome (GOLD analysis project Ga0207814, IMG submission 187755) | Aerobic enrichment media microbial communities from Bioluminiscent Bay, La Parguera, Puerto Rico - Tt and P1 (2) (SPAdes) | ecosystem: Environmental > Aquatic > Marine > Unclassified ... | reverse complement strand
GCGGATGATGACAAGTGCGGGGCCAAACGGAAGGCGCGAACAGGATTTCCTCTCGCCAAGAACTCCCGCCGTCCGTAGCTTGAGGTTGTTTTAAAAAAATCGCCGTGGCAATTGGCACGGCCATTGCTCAATCACCCGCGACCAATCCGCCACCATGAAGAAAATCGAAGCGATTATCAAACCGTTCAAGCTTGAGGAAGTGAAGGAAGCCCTCGCCGAGGTCGGCATTCAGGGCATGACTGTCACGGAAGTGAAGGGGTTTGGCCGTCAGAAAGGCCACACCGAGATTTATCGCGGTTCCGAATACACCGTGGACTTTCTGCCCAAGGTGAAGATTGAGATTGTGGTGGACGACGAGCAGGCGAGCTCGGTGGCCGAGGCGATCGTCAAGAGCGCCAACACGGGCAAGATTGGTGACGGCAAGGTCTTCATTTCCGGCGTCGAGGAGGCGATCCGCATTCGTACCGGCGAGACCGGCTCCTCCGCGGTGGCCGTCAACTGACCGCTTTTTCGACCAGCTGCTAGTCTGGGCCCGGCCGCTCCCCGCGAGTGGTCGGGCTTTTTCGTGCCCACCGCCAAGCTAGCGGTCACCGCCGGTAGGCGCGGCGCAGCCCCTCGCCGACCGCCGGGTAGTCGGGGAGCTCGCCGCCCCGGGGGAACCAGCCGACCGACCACCAGCTCCTGGAATCGTCGCCGCCTGCATGCCCTCGGCGAGGTGCACGGCGAAGATCGCCTCACCGATCAATCCCCGCCAGTTGCCCCCGCTGCGGGTCGTGTAGCCGAAGAAGACCGGGCCCCCGCCGGCCCCGGCTCACGGCGCCTCGCCCGCCGCTTCCGCCGCGAGGACGACCAGCGCGGCGACTTCGGTCACGAAGTCCTCCTCCGGGGTGCAGGCGTCGATGTCGCCCGTCCAGGTCCCCACCGTGGTCGCCTGGAGCGAGAGCTCGAACTCGAAGCGGTCGCCCGGCTCGAGGCGCTGGTCGAGGCCGAAGCTCTGGAAGTCGAGGATCGCCATCCGGTCGACCGGCTGCGGCGAGGTCCCGAGCAGCTCGAAGCCCTCGAGCAGCGAGTCGTAGACGTCGATGCTTCCCAGCTCGATCGCGACCTCGCTGGGATTCGACACCGCGATGCGCAGGGGGAAGGTGTCGCCCACCCGGATCGGCTCGGGGTGCTCGAGGCGGACGACGAAGTCGGGCGGATCGTTGACCAGCAGGTCGCCCGACTCCTCGCCGAAGCGCTGGTAGAGGAACCAGCCGCCGGCGATCCAAAGCGCCGAGGTGAGGAGGAAGGTGACGAAGGCGGTCAGGATGACGAGCGGCACGCGGGAGTTCATGGACGGGCATCACCCAATCGCCCGCGCGCCGGGTCAAGCGCCAAGTGCCGGCCCGGGAAGGCAGGGTCCCGACATCGGGAAGAAAACCGCGCCGCTGGCGTCGGAGGCCGGATGGGCCGGATGACGGGGGAGCCGTGGCCGGGGGAATCCGGCGGGGAGCTCACTTCCCGAACTCGCCGACCAGCTCGGTGACCGTCGCCTTGGCGTCGCCGTAGAGCATGCGGGTGTTCTCGCCGAAGAACAGGGCGTTCTCCAGCCCGGAGAAGCCGGTGCCCTTGCCGCGCTTGAGGCAGTAGACCGTCTTGGCCTCGTGGGCGTTGATGATCGGCATGCCGTAGATCGGGCTCGCCGGGTCGTTGAGCGCGGCCGGGTTGACCACGTCGTTGGCTCCGATGACGATCGCCACGTCGACGGTCGGCATCACCGCGTTGACCTGGTCCATTTCCTGGAGCTGCTCGTAGGGCACGTCGGCCTCGGCCAGCAGCACGTTCATGTGGCCGGGCATGCGGCCGGCCACCGGGTGGATCGCGAAGCGGACCTCGGCGCCGTTCTCCTCGAGGATCCCGGCGAGCTCCTTGACCGCGTGCTGGGCCTGCGCCACCGCCATGCCGTAGCCGGGGACGAACACCACGCTCTGGGCGGCCTCGAGCACGTAGTAGGCGTCCTCGACCGAGGCCGGCTTCATCTCGCCCTCGACGCCGCTGCCGCCCTCGGCGGTGGCGCCGAAGCCGCTGAACAGGACGTTGCCGAGCGAGCGGTTCATCGCCTTGCACATGATGCCGGTGAGGATCAGTCCCGACGCCCCGACCAGGCAGCCGGCGACCACCAGCACGTTGTTGAGGATGATGAAACCGGCCATCGCCGCGGCGATGCCCGAGAACGAGTTCAGCAGCGCGATCACCACCGGCATGTCCCCGCCGCCGATCGGCACCGTGATCAGCACGCCGAGCACCAGCGCGAGCGCCACCAGGGCGAGGCCTGCGCCGAAGGCCAGCGGGCTGTCCTTTCCTCCGACCATCAGCGCGATGCCGACCAGTGCCGCGGCCATCATCAGCAGGTTGACGAGCTTCTGGCCCGGGAACAGCGCGGGTGAGCCCGAGAGCTTGCCGGAAAGCTTGCCCCAGGCGACCAGGCTGCCGGTGAAGGTCACGCCGCCGACCAGCACCGTCAGGCCGATCGCCAGCACCACGAACCAGCCGGGCACCGTCACCCCGCTCTGCGCCTGCAGCGCACCGAGGTAGTGCTCGAGGCCGCCGTCGCGCAGCTTCTGGAACTCCGCGCCGCCGACCAGCAGCGAGGCGAGCCCGCCGAAGCCGTTGAACAGGGCGACCAATTCGGGCATCCCGGTCATCTGCACCCGGGTCGCGGCGATCGCCCCGATGACCCCGCCGACCAGCACGCCGCCGACGACCATCGTCCAGTCCAGCCCGAGGTAGAGCAGGGTGGCGACCACCGCCAGCAGCATGCCGACGGCCGACAGCCGGTTGCCCTTCCGCGCGGTGTCCGCGGAGCCGAGCATCTTGATCCCGAAGATGAACAGGATCGAGGCGGCGATGTAGAGCAGGTTGATCAGGACCGCGTTCATGCCCCGGGACCTCCCTTCGTGTCCTTCTTCTTGAACATCGCGAGCATTCGGTCGGTCACCATGTAGCCGCCGACCACGTTGATGGAGGCGAACACCACCGCGGCGAAGCCGAGCCACTTGGCGGCCGGCGACTCGCCGACGTTGAGCGCCAGCAGCGCGCCGACGATGGTGATCCCGGAAATCGCGTTCGAGCCGCTCATCAGCGGCGTGTGGAGCTGCGAGGGGACCTTGGAGATCAGCTCGAAGCCGAGGAAGATCGCCAGCGTGAAGGCGAACAAGAGCAGCAGCAGCGGGGCGAGTTCCATGGACGTGCGGGGTGGGGGTCAGGTGTCGGTTTCCCGGAAGCGCTCGTGGACGATCCGGCCGTCGTGGGTGAGCATGCAGCCCTTGATGATCTCGTCGTCGGTCCGCAGCGGGAAGGTCTTGGCCTCCGCGTCCCAGAAGTGCTCGATCAGGTTGGTCATGTTGGCCGCGAACATCTGGCTGGCGTGGCGCGGGACCCGGCACTCGAGCGCGCCCCAGCCGACGATCCGGACGCCGCGGTCGGTGACGATCTCCTCGTCGCAGACGGTGCCCTCGACGTTGCCGCCGCCCTCCGCGGCGAGGTCGACCACGATGCTGCCGGGCCGCATGCCCTCGATCATCGCTGCGGTCAGGAGGGTGGGGGCCTTGCGGCCGAAGACCTTGGCGGTGGTGACCACGATGTCGGACCCCGCGCAAACCTTGGCCATGCCGTCGCGCTGCATCTGGATCTGCTCGGGGGTGAGCTCCTTGGCGTAGCCCTGCTCGGTCTGGCCGGTCTCGCCGATGTCGATCTTGACGAATTTGGCGCCGAGCGAGCGCACCTGCTCCTCGACCACCGGACGGGTGTCGAAGGCCTCGACCCGGGCGCCGAGGCGCCGTGCGGTCGCGATCGCCTGCAGCCCGGCGACGCCGACGCCGATGATGAACACCTTGGCCGGGGAAATGGTGCCGGCGGGGGTCATCATCATCGGCAGGATCGCGTCGAGCCGCTCGGCCGCGGTGACCACCGCCATGTAGCCCCCGAGGTTCGCCTGGCTGCTGAGCACGTCCATCTTCTGGGCCAGGGTCGTCCGCGGGATCAGCTCGCTGCACAGGGCGCTCACCCCGGCGTCGGCGTAGGCCCGCATGCGCTCGGCGGACCCGAAGGGGTCCATCAGCCCGGTGGCCAGCGAGCCGGCCTTCTGAAGGTGGATCTCGTCGGCGTCCGCCGGCCGCACCCGCAGCACGAAGTCGGCCTCGCCGAGGGCGATCGCGCGGTCATGGCGGACCGCCGCGCCGGCGGCCTCGTAGTCCGCGTCGAGGTGGCCGGCGGCTTTCCCGGCCCCCGACTCGACGGCCACCTCGGCGCCGAGCTTGACCAGCTTGGCGACGGCGGCGGGCACCAGGGCGACCCGGGTTTCCAGCGGGCGGGTTTCCTTGGGAACGAAGATCAGCATGCCGGAAGGGCGGACGCGCCGCGAGGGGTTCGATTCCCTAACATGCAACGGCGGGGCCCTCCATCGTGCAAGGCGAAACCACCTCGCGCGGATTGGTGCGCAGCTTTCGAGGGAAACAGCGCGGTCCGCCCGGACGCGAAAAGCCCCGCCCGGCGACGAGGCCGGGCGGGGCGGGGGTCCTGCGGGGAGGATCAGGGGGCCGACAGGTCCTCGACCCGGTAGAACTCGGCGGGCCGGACCTCGGGGTCCACGTCGACCCGGAAGCCGAGCTGCCCGTCGACGCCGAGCAAGGTGACGGCCGGAAGCGGATCCCAGTTGGCGAAGTCGATGCTCCCCAGGACGTCGTACTCGCCGCTCGCCTCGGCGTTCCAGACGAGGTCGTAGGCGACCAGGCGGCCCGAGTCGGGGTCGAACTTCGGAAGCGTCCGCACCAGCCCGAAGGGCAGGCTCCCGCTGAAGTCGCCGCCGCGCACCCGCCACCCGCTGATGTCGGTGGTGTGGTAGTACAGGCCGGTGCGGGCGGTGAACCCGGCATAGCCCATCCCGCCGGGATCCACCGCGCCGATCGCCTCGAGGTCGACGTCGAGGTTCTGGATCACCGCGATGCCGTCGAGGTAGACGTCGAGGTCGCCGGGCAGGTAGACGACCCGCACCTGGTATGGCCGGGTGCCGGCCGGCGAGGCGAGGCTGTAGGGGTAGCCCGGCAGCGGCCGGAGCTCCACTCCGGGGGTGCTCCATGCCGATGCCGAGGCGAGCACCTCGGTGCCCGCGAGCACCTCGAAACAGGCCGAGGCCGGATCGGTCACGAGGCTCCGGAAGCTGAGGTTCAGCGCGTTCTCCGGCAGGCCCTTCTCGGCCTCCCCGGGGTTGGTCGCGGAGAACCCGTCGGCCGAGTTCTGGATGACGAAGGCGAAACCGTCGGCCGGGGGGACCCCCGCGTCCGGTTCCTGGTTCAGGCTGAACCCGAAGCTCGCCTCGAAGCCCTCGGAGAGGTCCTGCCGGAGCACGAACCAGGCGGCGCCGTTCTGGCTGGTGGTGTCGTCGGTCAGCCGGAGCACGCCGTCGACCGCCCGGGCGGTGCCGAGCGTCTCGAGCTCCGTGCCCGCACTACTAAAGTCGTCGTAGTCGATGGTCGTGACCGAGGGCGCGGGGATCACCGTGACCGTGAACTCGGCGGTCGCCGACCCGATGCCGCCGGCCGAGTAGACGGTCAGGGTGTAGGTGGTGTCGCCCGCCGGGGGGGTCACCGTGGTGAAGCCGCTGGGGTCGACGACGCCGACCGCCATGTCGATCTCCGCGCTGTCGGCGCCGCTGGTCACCCACGACAGGGTGAGCGGTTCGCCCTCGATGATCCTGGCGGCGCCACCGAAGGAGGCGATCGTCGGCGGAAGCGAGGCTCCCGGGAGCGGCAGGGTGCCCGTCGGCTTGGTTCGCGCCGACGGCGTCGGGTAGTCGAAGTCGACCTTCTCGATCACCGTCCAGGTCACGCCGTCGTCGCTGCCCTCGAGCGTCCACTGGATCGGGTCGCGTCCGGGGGCGTCGTTGCCGGTGACGAAGGCGTAGCCGTCGATGGTCGGGGTGGGCTCCTCGACGGTCGGCTCGCCGAAGTCGAACTGGACGGAGCCGAGGTGCGTGAAGTTCAGCCACTTGGTCTCCGCCGCGCCGTCGATCAGGTTCGCCGGTCCCTCGTTGAGGGGGCTGGTTCCGGTCACGTTGGACACCGACGCGACGGGCACCGGGGTGGTGCCGTCGTAGAACTCGAACTCCGACAGCTGGACCGGAATGACCGCGTCGTCGGACCGCAGCATCGTCGGGCTGAAGCGGACGTAGCGGTAGCTCGCGCTGCCGCCGGCCACCGACCTCAGCCGGATCGTCGAGCTGGAGGTCTCGGTGATGCCGCTCCTGCCGGCGGTCAGCGTGTACTCGACCGTGCTGTTGTCGGCGGGGGTCACCGAGACGGCGCCGTCGACGTCCACCGCACCGGGATCCGGGCTGAGGGCGACCGAGTCGGAGTAGTCCGTCGTCCACGCCAGCGGGACGCTCGAGCCGTTGAGGACGATGGCCGGGACCCCGCCCTCGCCGCCGTCGTCGAGGCCGAACCGCTCGACCAGCGGGAGGATCGCCCCGGGAATGGGGAATCCGTCCTGCACGGTGAAGTTGGCGTCGGCGATGGGATAGCCGCTGCGCGCGTCGAGCAGCTCCCAGGTCGACCCGTCGCTGCTGCCGTAGAAGTTCCACGACACCGGGTTCCGGGAGAACGCGACGCTGTCGTTGGCCGAGGTCCAGTTGTACTCGTCGATCGTGACCGGCTCGCCGAAGTCGAAGTCGAGGGGCTCCAGCGGGGCGCCCTTGAACCACTTGCTGTTGGGGTTGTCGTCGACGGTCTTCATCGGGCCCTCGTTGCCGTTCGGGTCCTGGGCCCCGCAGGTGGCGAGCACGCCGCTGCGGTCGACGTCGGCGCCCTGCAGCGAGAAGCTGAACTCGGCGAGCTGCGTCTCGGCGTTCCCGCCGCTGATCTGCGTCGGCTCGAAACGGTAGTACTGGTAGGTGACCTCGCGCTGCGAGACGTCCTCCGCGGGCAGGCTCGTCGCGAGGGCCGGGCCCAGCAGGATCGCGAGCAGCGGCCTCATCGTCGGAAGCGCCGGGCGGGCAGGGGGGGATGTCGTGTTCTGGACGGATGTCGTCATGGTGGTAGGCATCGTTGGGAAAGGCGGCGGTTCGGATCCGCCGCCATGTTCGCCGGCGGTCAAGCAGGTGCCGCTCCAAGTCCCGGCGGAACCGGTGGAAATCCCGCGGCGGCCGCGCTTTCTACGAGAACTCCCGTAATGCGATCCGGGCGTACGCGCGAAAGCCCGCCCGGGAGGGTCCCGGGCGGGCTGCTTGAGTCAGGCGCGGAGCCCGGGCGGGATCAGGGGTTGGTCAGATCCACGACCCGGTAGAACTCGAAGGGGAAGTTCGTGAGATCGACGAACACCCGGAAGCCGAGCTGCCCGTCGACCCCGAGGATCGTGGCGGGCGGGAGCGGGTCCCAGGTGCTGAAGTTGCTGGTGGCGAGCACGTCGTACTCGACGCCGTCCTCGGCGTTCCACACGAGGTCGTAGGCGAACAGGTCGCCGGTCACCGGGTCGAACTTCGGGAGCGCCTTCAGCAGGCCGAAGGGCAGGGTCTCGGTGAAGTCGCCGAGGCGCAGGTGCCAGTCGGTGATCTCGCTTGCCTGGTTGAGGCCGCCGGTGCGGCCGCCGAAGCCGACGAGGGCCTCGCCGGACTCGTTCACCGCGCCGATGCTGGCGAGGTCGACGTCGAGGTTCTGGATCACCGCGATGCCGTCGAGGTAGACGTCGAGGTCGCCCGGAACGTAGACCACCCGCACCTGGTAGGAGGGCGAGCCGGCGGGGATCGCCAGCGTGTAGGGGTTCCCCGGCAGGCCGGTGAGCTCGGTGCCCGGGACGTTGTAGACCGAGGCGGAGGCCAGCTCGGTGGTGCCGTCGAACACGATGATCGAGGTGGCCTCCGCGGTCTCGACATAGGTACGGAACGAGATGTTGAGCGCGTTGGCCGGCAGGCCGTTCTCGGTGCTCGGAACGTTCTGCGCGGAGGAGCCCTCGGCGCTGTTCTGGATGGTGAAGGCGATGCCGTCGGCGGGGGTGCCCTCGGTCGCCTTGTTCATGTTGAGGCCGAAGGTCGACTCGAAGCCCGCGGCCAGGTCCTGGCGGAACAGGAACCAGGCGGTGCCCGACTGGCTGTTGAGCTCGGGAGTCAGCTGCAGCCGGTCGCCCGAGATGGTCGCCGAGCCCAGCAGCTGGAGCTCCGCGCCGGCCTCGCTGAAGTCGTCGTACTCGATGGTCGTGGTGTCCGGCAGTTCGATCACGGTCACGGTGAAGGTGGCCGTGGTGGTGACGAGGTCCCCCGCCGAGGAGGCGGAGAGGGTGTAGGTGGTCTCCCCCAGCGGCGGGTTGACGACCGTCGTGCCGGTCGGGTCGACGGTGCCGATCGTCTGGTCGATCATCACCGTGGCGGCCGCCTCCACCTCCCAGCTGAGGTTCAGCGGCTGGCCCTCGAACAGCGTCAGGGCGTCTCCGGTGAAGGTGGTGATGCTCGGCGACAGCGAGGCGCCGGGCAGCGGGATGTCGCCGGTGGGCACCTGCCGGGGCGACGGCGTCGGGTAGTCGTAGTCGATGTTCTCGATCAGCGTCCAGGTGGTGCCGTCATCGCTGCCCTCGAGCTTCCAGTTGATCGGGTCGCGGCCCGGCGCGTCGTTGCCGGTGACGAAGGCGTAGCTGTCGAAGCTCGGCGTGGGGTTCTCGACGGTCGGCTCGCCGAAGTCGAACACCACCGGCTGGTTGTTGAAGTCGAGCCACTTGTTGGTGAGGTCGCCGTCGATCAGGTTGGGGACCCGCTCGTCGACCCCCGTGATGGTATCGTAGGGGTTGTTGCCGCCCGGGTTGGTGACCGCGGCGACGGGCACCACGGTGTCGCCGTCGACGAACTCGAACTCGGTGAGTTGGATGATGCCGGTCGCGAAGCCGCTGCGGAGCTTGGTGGCGGTGAAGCGGACGTAGCGGTAGCTCGCGGTCCCGCCCGCGACCGTGCGGATCGGAATGCTCAGCGCGTTGGTCTCGCCGCTGCCGGTCTGATTGGCGGTCAGCGTGTACTCGGTGGTCGCGTTCGACGGCGGGGTCACCTCGGTGCTGCCGGTGAGGGCCACCGATCCGGGACCGGGCGAGAGCAGCACCTCGTCCGCGAACTCGGTCTCCCACGCGAGCGATACGCTCTCGCCGTTGAGCACCACGCCGGACACGCCGCCGAAGCCCCCGTCGTCGAGCCCGAAGGAGTTGACCTGCGGGAGGATCTCCTCGGGGATCACGAAGCTGTCCTGGTAGGTGAGGTTGGTGTTGGTGATCGGGTAGTTGCTGCGCGCATCGAGGAGCACCCATGTGGCCATGTCATCGCTGCCATGGAGTTCCCACGAGATCGGGCTGCGCGAGAAGCCCACGCTGTCGTTCGCCGAGGCCCAGTTGTACTCGTCGACCGTGACCGGGTCCGTGAAGTCGAGGATGAGCGGGTCGAGGGCGCCCTGGAACCACTTCGAACCGGTGAGGCCGTCGAGGACGTTGGCCGGCGGCTCGCCGGCGACCGAGGGCCCCGGGGGGGTGCTGGCGCTGACGGTGACGACGTCGATGCCGGTGCCGTCCTTGTCGTTGAAATTGAGGACCGTGCCTCCCAGTTTCAGGTCGAATTCGGAGATTTGGAACTCCGTGTTACCCGACTGAATCGCGGTCGGCGTGAAGCGGAAATACCGGTAGGTCTTCTCGGCGGCCGCGGCCGGCAGGCAGCCGACCAGCGCCAGGCCGCCACTGGCGAGCAAGCGACGCAGGAATGCGTGGGTTGGTGGATTCATCTGGAGCGTTTTTTTTGGTTTCGACGGCTCCGCCCGTGCGGGCGGCAAGGCCGTCGGCAGGGGCTTAACGTACCGGCGCTGGGCTGCGTTTAGTGGGAACTCGAGGAAAACGAGTCCTCGATCCGGCCGCTCCGCGTGACTGCGGCTCATCCGGGTGCCGGTGGCCCGACGGCAGGCGGGGCCCCGGCGGGCGGCGATTCGAGCTTGTCGGGTGCGGGACCGAGGGGTCAGCGTCAGGCTGTGAAGGCTTCGATCCTCTTTCTCTCCCTGGTCGCGCTGGCATGTGGCGACGAGGTCCGCTGGACGGCGGTGGGCACGGTGGCGTCGGTCAGCGGCTCCGGGTTTTCCGCCACCGGCGCCAGCCCCGGCGCGGCGGTCTCGGTCGAGATGTCCTACGACTCGGGGGCGACGCTCGATGAGCAGAGTTTCCTCATCTTCCCCGGGGCGGGGGACGGCGGGGGCGACGCCTACGCGGGCCGGGCTCACTTTTACGGGGCGGTCGGATTGCGAATTGCCATCCGGGTGGGCGAGCTGGTCTGGGAAGGGCGGCTTCCGGAGGTGGCGCGGAACCAGTTGACGCCGACGATCGAGACCGTCAGCTGGGACCTCGGCGGCGCCCCGGACACGATGTCGGTGGACCTGCGGGAGGCGGAGGGCGCGAGCTTCCCGGAGTTCAGCTTCGGGGGGGCGCCGGGGGAGCGGCGGCTGGAGATCGAGCTCACGGACTCGGTGACGCCCTGCGAGCTGCTCTACATCCACGTCCTGCCGCCGACCACCACGGACACCAGCCAGGTGACGGCGGCCAGCGGCGCGGTCCGGGCGGGCGGGGAGTCGATCACCTTCACCCTGGACCCGGCGACGGTGCGGGTCAGCGGACCGCCCGTGCCGGCGAGCATCTCCGCGCGGAAGTCCGGGGTCGACCTCAGCTGGCCGTCGGAGGATGGCAAGACCTACCGCATCGAGGACAGCGGCGACTTCCGGGTCTGGCGGAAGGTCGGCGAGAGCGAACTGGGCAGCGGCGAGGTGATGGTGGTGCCGCTCTCGCCCTTCGGCGAGCATCCGGAGCGCCGGTTCTACCGGGTGTTCGAGGAGTAGGACCGCGCCGGCCGCCGCGGCGGGAGTTTCCGACGATCGGCGCTGGCATCCTCCGGGCGGCTGGACTACGGGCGGGACGTGGCCGAGGCATCGCGACGGTTCTCGGGCGGCCGCATGGTGGCGGCGGCCTTCGTCATGGGCTTCTGCTCCGGGCCGGGGCAGTCGTTCACCTTCTCGGTGTTCCAACCGCACCTGCTCGAGTCCTTCGGCATCGCGCGCGGGACCTTCGCCGGGATCTATGCGGCGGGCAGCCTGCTCAGCGCGATGGTCGCGTCGCTCGCCGGGCGGGCGGCGGACCGCTACGGGGTGCGTCGTACCTTGGTCCTGGCGGCGGTCGGCATGTCCGCGGCCTGCGGGGGGATGGCCGCGAGCACCGGACTGGCGGGACTGTCGGTCTCGCTCGCCGTGCTCCGCGCGCTGGGGCAGGGGACGATGACGCTGCTGGGCAGCCTGCTGGTGATGCAGTGGTACGCGCGGCGCCGGGGCCGGGCGATGTCGCTGGCGGGCCTGGGCGTGTCGCTGTCGGGCGCGCTGCTGCCGCCGGCCTGCTTCGCGGCCATCTCGGCGATCGGATGGCGGGGAACCTACGGCTGGATCGGGGTCGCGTTGCTGGCGGTGCTGCTGGCGGCCGCCTGCCTCGTCCGCAACC
>Ga0207814_100950_pt1 | contig 11526 bp, 9 predicted proteins | sample TtaePargueraPR_7_FD_187755 | JGI IMG/M metagenome (GOLD analysis project Ga0207814, IMG submission 187755) | Aerobic enrichment media microbial communities from Bioluminiscent Bay, La Parguera, Puerto Rico - Tt and P1 (2) (SPAdes) | ecosystem: Environmental > Aquatic > Marine > Unclassified ... | reverse complement strand
CCGCCATTGCCAGCTCCACCAGCCCCTTCTCGCCCGACGCGGCGAGCGCCTTGATATCGTTCTCCAGTACCGCCTTGAAAGGTTGCTTGTCCTTCCATTCCGGATGCTGGTTTGACATGGCCTTCACCCTGTCCAGAACGAAGGCGAGCTGCACGTACATGGGCTGTTCGGACCACAGCGTGCCATCGTTGTCGAACACGGCGATGCGGTCCGAGGGCGCCACGTAATCAGGTCCGGCTTCCTTGGTGACCTTGGCCACGAACTCGACGATGGCTCTCTTCGCCGGGCCGTCGTTCCATGATTTGAGAGCAGAGGAATCGGCCAGAAGCGGGGCGGGCAAAAACGTCAAACCGAGGGTCAGCGCCATCGAAGCAATCCGCACCTTCTTGCAGGTGAATTCGATCATAACTGTCTCCTGTAAGCTGGGGGTGAACCGGGACCGGATCGGCCGGCCCCGGTTTCGTGTCGTGCAAACGCGGCAATCAGTTGCCTATGGTCTTTTTCAACTTCCTCTCGATAGCAGAGAGATTGAACGAGCCCGGGTCCTGGCTCGGCGGATAGTCCTTCATGGTCTGGAGGAACTTGGCTGCCAGCGCCTGGATTGGAACCACCACAAATGAGCGCTCCAGGAACCAGTCATTGTAGGTATTCGAGTTATGCTGGGACTTCTCGAACGGGTCGCGCCGTAGGTGGAACAGCAGCGGTACGCGGAGCTCGACGAATGGCTCACGCCACACTTCGAACCGATGGCCACGATTTTCTAGGAATACGACCTTCCAGTCGTCGTAGCGCGCAGCGACGACCTGGCCGTCGTCATTGACATACCAGAACTCGTGGCGGGGCGACTCCTTGGACTTGCCGGACAGGTAGTCGAGTTGGTTGTAGCCGTCGATATAGTTCTTGTAGTCGCGGCCGTTGAGCTTGACACCCTTGAGTAGTTTTTCCTTGATGTCTGGAGCGCCGGCTGCTGCCGCAAAGGTCGGCAGCCAGTCCTCGTGTGCAACGATACCGTTCAGCACGGTTCCGGCGGGGAACTTGCTGGGCCAGCGGACATAGGCGGGTACCCTGTACGCACCTTCCCAGTTCGAGTTTTTCTCGTTGCGGAAAGGCGTCGTTCCGGCATCAGGCCACGTGTTGTAATGCGGGCCGTTGTCGGTCGAGTAGAACACGATGGTGTTGTCTGCGATACCGAGTTCATCGAGTTGCTTGAGCAGTTCGCCGACATGCATGTCATGCTCGACCATGCCGTCGTGATACTCGTTGCCGCTAGGACCCGCGATGCCCGTGTGCTCGTCCTTGACATGGGTACGGAAGTGCATGCGGGTCGCGTTCCACCACACGAAAAACGGCTTACCGGCCTCGTGCTGCTTCTTGATGAAACCTTTTGCTGCGGTCACCGTTTCATCATCGACCGTCTCCATGCGTTTTTTGGTCAGTGGCCCGGTGTCTTCGATCTTCTGCTTGCCGCCCGGCTGCGCCCAGGTGTGGAGCACGCCACGCGGGCCGAACTGGTCAATGAACTTCTTGCCGTTGGCGAGCACCAGGTCCTTCGGGTAATCGCGGTTCTCCGGCTCTTCCTCCGCATTCAGGTGATAGAGGTTGCCGAAGAACTCGTCGAAGCCATGATTGGTAGGTAGGTGCTCGTCGCGATCGCCGAAATGGTTCTTGCCAAACTGGCCGGTGGCATAGCCTTGGGCTTTCATCACCGTTGCGATGGTGACATCGGCTTCCTGCCAGCCCTCCTTGGCGCCGGGCAAGCCGACCTTGGTCATGCCGGTGCGCACCGGCACGTTTCCGCCGATGAAGGCCGCCCGACCTGCGGTGCAGCTCTGTTGGGCATAGTAGTCGGTGAAGGAGACTCCTTCTTTAGCAATGCGATCGATGTTGGGCGTCTTGTAGCCCAACATGCCGAGGTTGCGCTGGCTGATGTTCCAGGTACCGATGTCATCTCCCCAGATCACCAGGATATTCGGTTTGTCCTGCGCCCGGACGCCGGGCGACAGCCCGAACAGCGCAAGGGCGGCCACCGCGAGAACCATCGCGGAGTAGCGGGTCAGTTTCGGGGGGTGTCTCACTTTCTCCTCCTCCCAGTTGGTGGGCACAATCGATGCCCGTTGCGTATGGCCCCGTTCACTTGTCCTGCTCCTTAAGCGGACGGTTCAGGACCGTTCGAAAACCCAGATGCGCAGCGCCGAGGTCGACCTCCTGCGGTTGACGGGCCGAGGGGCGGTAGCGCGAGCAGTAATTCGTTGCGCAGAGATAGGACCCGCCCTTGATGACGCGGCGCGGGGCCTGGCCGGACACGGTATGGATCAGCTTGAAGTCCGGTCCCGTGGGGTTCACCGCGGTGTCGCGATCGTGCAGGGGGCGGTACCAGTCGCTGGTCCACTCCCAGACATTGCCGAGCATGTCCCGCAGGCCGTAGCCGTTGGCCTTGAAGCATCCGGTAGGAGCCGCGCCTTCGTAGCCATCGTCATTGGAATTCAGAACCGGAAAGATGCCCTGCCATGTATTGGCGACAGGCGTGCCGTTTTCGTCGTAGGGCTTGGACCAGTCTTCGCCAGCCGCACGTCCGCCGAGCGCTGCAAATTCCCATTGCGCCTCCGTCGGCAGGTCGCGCCCGCGCCACTTTGCATAGGTTAGGGCATCCTCGTAGGCGATGTGGACGGCGGGATAGTTGTCCTTGCCCTCGATCGAACTGTCGGGACCGGTCGGGTGCTTCCAGTCGGCCCCGTTTACGTATTGCCACCACTGGGTCAGGCTGCCACCACGCCGCAGGCTGGTCGGCTTGACGAAAACGACAGAGCCTGGCGCCAGCAAATCCTTCGGCATGTTGGGATAGGCCTTCGGGTCGAGCCCGCGTTCGGCCAGCGTCACGTAACCGGTAGCCTCGACGAATGTCCTGAACTGCGCGTTCGTGACTTCGTGCCTGTCGATCCAGAAGCCATCGACGCGCACGGAGTGGACAAAGCGTTCCTCCGGACGGTTCCGTTCGGAGCCCATCTCGAAGGCGCCGCCCGGCACGAAAACCATACCTGCCGTATCGCCCTGCCCTTCGGGAAGCCCGGAATAGGCGGTGCAGTCCGCAGCATGCGCGTGCGGGACGGCGAAGGCGAGCGGGAGCGCAATGGTAAGCGCCTTGGCAAATATCGTCGCTGCGCTCCTCCGCATGACGAACCTCCCTGCGAATTGTCTTTGCATGTGCAGTCACCCGGTGCCCGATCATGCGGGCGGGGGACCTGCCGCGTGGTTGAAGACTAAGCAGCGAAGAGGTTGGAAAAAATTGTACGTGCGTAAACGAGAACTATACGCAGGTATAAGTCCGATGCCCGAAGGTATAGGTACAGTGTTGCAAGCAAGTCACGGGTCCGAAGATATGTATGCGGGGAGGCGCTAATCTCGTTTGGCGGCTGGCCCGGCCGCGCTAGTGTCAAATGAATCGGCGAATAAGCTCCTGCGACGAGGAGCGGCCGGTCATCCACAGGGGGATGCCGTGCTCAAGCATTACCGCAGATCTACATTTCGCTTTGTCGCTGCCGTGATCGCGGCCCTGGTTTTCGTGATGCCCGGCGTCCCGGTCAGGGCTGCCGAACAGGCGACAGGCGTCTACCTTCTCGGCTCGAAGTCCTCCATGGCCGGGTTCCTGCCGCCGCCCGGCACCTACGGCTCGTCGATGAAGTATTACTACGACGGCAGTGCCTCGGGCAGCGCCGCTGCGGGACGGGCGCTCGGCCAGATCGGCAACGTGACGCTGCAGGCCGATATCGATATCGACGCCAAGGTCTTCATCGAGCTTCCGACCTTGCTGCTGGTGACGCCATACAAGGTACTGGGGGGCAATATCGCATTCGGGGCAATCGTGCCCTTTGGCTGGAAGGACATTGGCGTCGACCTCGACGCGCTCGCGACCCTGACCCTTGCCAACGGTACCACCGTTCAGCAGGGCGCGCGTTTTTCGTTCGACCAGGACACCTTCGACCTGGGCGACCCGCTGCTGACTGGTATTATCGGCTGGCATAGCGGCAACTGGCACTGGAATGTCTCCGGGCTGCTGAACATCCCCGTCGGTCCCTACAGCGCGAGCAGCGTGACCAACATCGCCTTCAATCGCTGGGCTTTCGACACGACGGCTGCCCTGACCTGGCTCGATGCGGCGAAAGGACGTGAACTCTCCGCCGCGGCGGGATTTACCTTCAACGGCGAAAACGACGCCACCAACTACGAGACCGGCACCGAGTTCCATCTCGAGTTCGCCGCGATGCAGTACCTTTCCAAGGCTTTCGCCATTGGCATCACCGGTTACTATTACAACCAGGTGACCGGCGACAGCGGCGCCGGCGCCACGCTTGGCGCCTTCAAGGGCGAGGTCACGGCCATCGGCCCCAACATCAACTACAACTTCCAGTGGGGAAACACGCCGGTCTCCACCTCGTTGCGCTGGCTGCACGAGTTCGATGCCAAGAACCGGCTCGAGGGTGACGCCGTCCTGTTCTCGGCGACCTTCCCGTTCGGCGCCGGCCGCCACGCGGCGGCGAAATAACCTCGGCGGCGCCCGGCATGTCGCGTATCGTCCCGGCATTGATCGCAACGTTCGTGACATGCGCGCTGCCGTGCCTCGCCGGCCATGCAACGGCGAGCGAGACGAACCGGTCCTCGGACCCAGTCATCACCAAGACGCTTGGAATCTACCGCTACTATGGCGAGCCGGAATACCGGTGCCGGGTTTTCAGCACGGTTTGCGGGTATATCCGTCCCGTCTATTACGCCCGGTACTGGTCCGTGCAGTACTGGGTGCGCGACGCCGCGGCGGCAAGGCCCGAGCCGCCGGCGCGACTGGGACGTTACCGTCCTGGCGAATTCGATCTTGGCAGCAAGGACGCCACCATTCTCGAGCAAGCGGGAAACTTCGTGCGCCTGGAAGCGCCGGGCAACGCAACACGGTGGATACTTCGACCTTGGAAGGAATGAACAGGGCGAGTCGGGTTACATCTCACCCGCGGGCATGGCTCGTCTGAATTCATGTTTGCCCTTTGCCCGGTTGACGCTACCCGCTTTTCTCTGGCCTGCGCTCTGCGGCATGGTTCATGAGCGCCCTTGAAGAACGCTCTGGCGCAAACCCTTCCTTGCACAAGACCCATGTCCTGCCAGGGCCAGGTCAAGTTGGGTAATCAGGTGCTTTTCGTTGAAGGGTTTGCTGAGATAGCCCGCCGCCCCGGCCTTGAGGGCACGGTATTGCGTCTTTTCATCAGGATACGCGGTGACGAAGATAACGGGTACGCGCAGCCCATTCTCCATCAGCCTCTCGTGCAGTTCGACCCCGCTGAGGCCCGGCATATGTATATCGGTAATCAGGCAGTCCGTGTTCACCACGTGATCCGAATCAAGAAATTCCTCCGCCGAGGCGAATGCGCGCGCCACGTAACCTAGCGATCTTATCAGGGCGCTCGTCGCCTCGCGCATGGACTCGTCGTCGTCGACGATCGAAATCGTGAGTGTTTTCGTCACCTTGAGATTCTCGCAAACCGGCAATCATGTGCATGCCAAAGGTGCAACCTTTACCGGCAGTTCCCCCCAACGAGAACTAACCTCTGGCGTGCGTCATAAAAACTATACAAAGGTATCGCTTGTCCGAAAACGTCATCAACTTTGGATTGATCGGCCGCGCTTGTCGTTCAGGCCCAGCAGGTCGGCCATCCTTACGAGTTCGGCGAGCGAACGGGCCCCCATTTTGCGCATGATATTGCCGCGATGGACCTTAACGGTGATCTCGCTGACCCCCAGTTCGCCTGCTATCTGCTTGTTCATCAGGCCGGAAGTGACCAGGGCGATGACCTCTTTCTCGCGGGGCGTCAGCGAACTGTAATTCGTTTTCACGTCGGTGACGGCACTCTCTTCCTCGCGCCTGGTGCGGTCTTGCTCCAGGGCAACGCCGACGGCGTCCAGAAGGTCCTGGTCGCGGAACGGCTTGGTCAGAAACTCTACCGCTCCGGCCTTCATCGCCCTGACGGTCATGGGAATGTCGCCATGGCCGGTTATGAACACGACCGGGAAGTGAATATCGGCGGTCGCAAGGTCTTCCTGGAAGTCGAGACCGCTCACGCCAGGCAGCCTGACGTCGAGCACAAGGCATCCGGGACAGTCGGGAAGCTCGCTTGCAAGGAACTCGGGAGCGGAGCCGAAAGTCATCACGTTCAGACCGACCGACCGGAGCAAGCTCGCAAGCGAGTCGCGAAGAGAGGCATCGTCGTCGACAACGAAGACAATCGATTGCTCGTCCAGAGGGTCGTGCATCATGCGGCGTTGTCCTCTTCGCCCGGCAAGGTGAGCGTAAACACCAGGCCTCCCGTCCGGCTCGGGGCAGCCGCGAGTTGCCCGTCATGCGCTTTGGCGATCGTCCGGCAGATGGCAAGACCCAGGCCCATACCCTTGGGCTTCTTGGTGAAGAAGGGTTCGAACATGCGGTCCAGCTCTTCCGGTGCAATCCCGGGTCCGGAATCATCAACGCTGATAACGACCTGTCCCGAGGGATCGGATTCCGACCTTATAAGTAGTCTACGCTGCGTTCCGTTGATCTGGTTCATGGCTTCGGCAGCGTTCATGACCAGGTTAAGAATTACCTGCTTCAGCTGTGTCGGGTCGCCTTGAACATATGGCAGGCCGTCCGTGAGCACTGCTTTGACGGATATCCTGTTCTTCTCCAGTTCATGGTTCAGGAATGAAAGCACGTCGCGGATGAGCATGTTGACGTCGACCGGGACTTTCTCCGGTTCTTCCCTTCTGTACATCCCGCGCAGGGTTTCGATCACTTGGGCGGCGCGATGGCCGTCGCTGACAATACGCGCCAGCGCGGTTTTTGTTTCGTCCAGATCAGGCTTCTTGTTCTCAAGCCACCGCAACGCCGCGTTCCCACTGGAGACGATGGCGGCGAGCGGCTGATTGATTTCATGGGCAATCGAGGCCGATGCCTCTCCCGCGGCGGCGCGGCGGTTCATGTAGGTCAGCTCGGTAAGGTGATTGCGGGCTTCGATTTCGGCGAGTTGACGGCGGTGGCGTTCAACGAATAATCCGGCGATCAGGAGCGCCTGCGCGATCATGGCAATGGCAACCATGATGATTTGCGGGCGATACCTCTGCCAAAGCCTGTCTTCTCGAAAATGCACAACACTGCCGGGCGGCAGCCGTTCCTCGCTGATATTCCAACGCTTTAGCTCCCTCCAATCGTATACCGGTGAACCCGCGAGAAGGGGGGGATATTTGATGCTGCTTGGCTTCTCGTCATTGAGGATTCGGAGTGTTGCGGCTGCAATCCTCTGGCCGAAAGTATTCCACTGGTTGAGACTGCCGCCAACGATTCCCTTTCCGAATTCGAAGTCGGAATAGCTGAACACAGGTGCGTTTGCAGCCTTGTATATCTCGGAAAGCGACCTGTTCGAGGGGTGGGGTATGCCGTCGGCATCAACAAGAACCACGGTTTCAAGAATCGCTGTATTCGGTGGAAGGCGAGATACCTTTTGTTTCATCCCTTCGAGGGACAACTCGTTCAGCCACTCGAATTTCACGCGATTCATAAAACGCGCGAATTCGCGCTCGGCCTGCTTGCGCCAGTATTGTTCCAACGGTGAATTTCCAATCACCGTAACGATGGTTTCCGTCTCGGGAAGCAGGCGCAGTATGTTTTCGACAAAGTTGTCCGGACGAACTTCCAGCATGACGGTAACAGCGTCTCTGTCAGACCAGGACCGGGAAAGTCGGCGTTCAAGGTGACTGACGACGATCGGTATATCGGGGAACAGCTCCTGCCGGTTTTGCTCCATGAATTTCGCCGCTGGAAAGCCCAGGGTTACAATCACGTCAGGTTTGCGCGTGGTGAAGGTATCATGCAGGTAGCTGAGCAGACCTTTTTCATCAGCTTGTTCGAACCGCGCCTTGAAGACTGTTGCCTCATAGAGGTCGAGAGCGAATTTTGCGCGATTGATAAGTGTCGTGCGAAAGCTATTGCCCATTTCGGCGAATGGAGAGTAGTCCCGGCCGAAAGAGTGAAGAATAAGAACCCGCTTCGAGCTTTTTACGTCTGGCTGTTCTGCAATAGCGGGAACCATAGCAAGCAGCAGGAGGCCCATTGCCCAGCAGACCATCCCATACATACGACGCATCGACCTGCCCCATTTTATGCAATTGGGTGCAAAATTCGGCAAAATTTCCGTTTGTTGTAAGCTGTCGTCTTTGACCTAACAGCTCCAGCTTCCAGCCGGTACTTCGCGTTATTAGAAACAAAATCTGGATATATTTCAATATTTTGATGAGATAACAGCTTAATGCCAAGTTCATCAATGGCCGTGAATATTTATAAAAAATCAGCGCAAGGCTGAAAATTTCACCACGCATCCTGCAGACATTTCACTCTCGTATGCTGCACAACGGGCAGTGTTAAACCTAGGTATAGAGCTGCTTATCCTTAGGGTTACCTGCGCATACGCACGTACAATAGTGCTTGGCAAAACCGTCATCCTAACGTTTCATGGTAGGCATACAAGGCCCGTCACCGCGGTGTGGCCGAAGCGGACGAGCATCCGGCCATCAAAGCATTGCGGTGAACTATCGAGGCCGGCCCGGATTTGCGTGAGTCCCCCCATTCACGCGGCTTGGCCGCCGAGATCATGCCGGCGGCGGCGGGCCATTGTCTTGCAAGGGAGGGCGAAGACAATGACTGCAATCCGTTCCCAGGGGTTCCCGTGGCGCATATCCGTCCTGCTGGGACTGATGTTTTTAGCCCTGACCCTGAACGTTCGTACTCTTCTTGCCCAGGACAACCAGGCTGCCCTCTCAGAAGCCGAGGTCGAGCAGCTTGTCGCTCCGATCGCGCTGCATCCAGATGCTCTTGTATCGCAGATCCTGATGGCCTCAACCTATCCGCTGGAGGTCGTGGAAGCACAGCGCTGGGTGAAGTCCAATCCGGGTGTGACCGGCAAGGCGCTCGAGGATGCGATGCAAAAACAGAACTGGGACGAAAGCGTGAAATCCCTCGCGGCCTTTCCCGAAGTGCTGCAGATGATGAGCGACGAATTGAGCTGGACCCAGCAGCTCGGCGACGCATTCCTGGCGCAGCAGGAAGATGTCCTGGCGGCGGTGCAGAGCCTGCGCGCCCGCGCTGACAAGTCCGGCAATCTAAAGACCACGAAGGAGCAGAAGGTCGAGAAGCAGACGGTGACGAATACTGCCGGCGCCCAGGAGCAGGTCATCGTGATCGAGCAGTCGGACCCGCAGGTTGTTTACGTTCCATCATACGATCCGACGGTGGTGTACGGGGCCTGGTCGTATCCTGATTACCCGCCTTACTACTGGTATCCGCCGGGTTATATCGCCGGCCGCGTCTTCTGGTTCGCAACTGGCGTGGCCGTCGGCAACGCGCTCTGGGGCCGCTGTGACTGGGGCCGGGGAGACGTCAACATCGACATCAACCGCTACAACAATTTCAACCGCACGAACATCTCCAACAGGGAATGGAAGCACAACAGCATCCACCGCAAGGGCGTGCCATATCGTGATCGCAAGGTCGCGGACCGCTATGGAAAGGGACGCGACCTTTCCAAGGTACAGGCGCGCGAGAATTTTCGTGGCCATGCAGACAGATCCCGCAAGGACCTTTCCTCCATCAAGCCCGGTGACATCAAGAGGCCGGACCTCGGCGGCAGGCAACCGGGCAGTGGAAAATTGCCGAACGTCAGCGGCAAAAGACCGGACTTGAGTGCAAAGAAACCTGCTGCGAGGCCCAACATAAAGAAGCCAGTCGCGAAACCGAAGGTCGCTTCGCGGCCGGCTGCGAAAAGGCCGGCGAATATTTCCCGGCCCGCAAGCAGGCCCGCCGCCTTCAACGGTGTTGGCAACGCCAAGCAGGTCAGGAGCCAGAGCGCGCGCGGCAAGGCAAGCCGTAGTGCGGCGCGGTCGCGTGGCGGCGGTGGACATCGTGGCGGCGGCGGCGGCGGTCGCCGTGGCGGCGGTCGCAGACGCTAACAGGGGTGGGTTCGATGAAACGCATGCAATTCGCAATGACCGATGAGTTCCGCGGCTTGGTCAAGGGCTGGGCCATGGTTGGCGCAATGATGGCGATCATGCTCCTGGTGACAGGCACTCTCGCACTGGCCCAGATCGCCGAACGGCTCGACTATCTGCGCAACCAGACCGGGTGCCGGTCTGATATCGCGCAATTCTGCAACGATGTTCACGCAGGCGGAGGCCGGCTCTATCGCTGTCTCGAGAAAAACAAGGCACGTCTCACCAAGTCCTGCCGTGCAGTGCTTCCGGAAGGAGAAAAGCTCCTGAGGCAGGCCGGCATCCTTGGCGGTGGCCCTGCCGCGCCAAAGATCTTCAAGACCTCCGAGGACGCCGTGGCGGCCCTGATCGATGCGGCGAAGAAAAAGGATAAGAAGGCCCTGCTATCCGTTTTGGGCAAGGCGACGGAGGAATGGATTATTTCGGGCGACCAGGTGCAGGACGCAAATGCGCGAGACCTGTTCGTTTCTGCGTATGACGAAAGACACGTTGTTCAGATTGAAGAGGCCGGCGGCGAAACGAGGGGGACACTGTTCGTCGGGAGCGACGGTTTCCCCTTTCCGATCCCGCTTGTGAAGGGTGAAAAAGGCTGGGCGTTCGACCCGGAGCTGGGGCGCGAGGAAATCCTTGACCGGCGCATCGGCAGGAATGAATTGACCACCATCCTGGTGCTTCTGGCGATTACCGATGCACAGTTCGAGTACGCCGGCATCGACTGGGACGGCGATGGCCTATTGGAATTTGCTACCAAGTTCAGGAGCGGCGAAGGGCAGCGGGACGGTCTCTACTGGCCTTCGGCAGACGACGAACCCTTGAGCCCGCTCGGGCCGCTGGTCGTCCTGGCGGCAGCTGAAGGTTACACACCGAAGGAAGCGGGCGCGGACAACGAGACCAACGCCTACCACGGTTATCGTTTCAAGTTGCTCACCAAACAGGGGCCGGATGCCCCCGGTGGCACTCATGATTATGTCATCGATAACAACATGGTTGGTGGATTCGCAGTCTTGGCCTGGCCCGAAAAATACGGCGCTTCCGGCGTCATGACTTTCATGGTGAGCCATCACGGCGACGTTTACGAGACCGATCTCGGTCCGGAAACCCAGACCGAAGCCACGGCCATCGACGAATTCAACCCCGGTGACGGGTGGCGGAAGGTTGCAGCGGAATAGGAGAGGCGGCAATGGAAAAGACGTTTGCTTCGGCTCCAGCGATCGAGGCCGTATCCGCGGCGATGAAGTCGATCGCCGAGAACCGCACATGGTTCATCGTGCTGGGAGTGCTGTTGGTCATTCTCGGCATCGTCGCCATCGTGTTTCCCTTCGCGACCACGATCGCGGCCAAGACAGTGATCGGCTGGTTGTTCCTGATTGGCGGCGTCGGGCAGATTATTCACGCCTTTTCGACGCAGCGCTGGTCCCAGTTCTTCCTCAGCCTGCTGGTCGGCGTACTTTATCTGGTTATCGGCGGCTGGCTCGT
>Ga0207814_100948_pt1 | contig 11547 bp, 7 predicted proteins | sample TtaePargueraPR_7_FD_187755 | JGI IMG/M metagenome (GOLD analysis project Ga0207814, IMG submission 187755) | Aerobic enrichment media microbial communities from Bioluminiscent Bay, La Parguera, Puerto Rico - Tt and P1 (2) (SPAdes) | ecosystem: Environmental > Aquatic > Marine > Unclassified ... | reverse complement strand
CGCCCAATCGTGCGGCACCCTCACGTCCTGCCAGCCGGAGTCGTCGAAATCGACCTTCTGCGCGTCCGGCGCGGGGCCGCGGTGGAACTTCCAGCCGTCCCTGAGCACCATGATCTCCCGTGGCGAAGCCCGGGCGATCGGGAGGGCGGCAACGAGCGCGAGAATCGGAGCGAGGAGCTTCATGGGTTGGGATCGGCGTGGGGTGCGAACGGGGTGGCGAACCCTTGGATTCAAGTCCAGCGAGACCGGGTCGTCGAAGAAGAATCGGATGTCACGTGGGGTCTCAGGTAAGGCGGTGCCCGCGTGGGTGCGCAAGCATGCGCCCGCGGGATCATTCGGTGGGTCCCGGGATCCGGGTGACGACCGCGGTGACGGCGGTCATGGCCTCGCCGCGGCCTTCCGCCGGGACTTCGACCTGCGCCTCGCCCTTCACCGTGTAGTCGGTTCCAGCGTCCTCGGGAGCCGGATCCCATTTCACGGGAACCTCGCGGACCTCGCCGGTCGCCGGATCGAGGCTGCGCACGGTTTCCGGCAACGCGGGATCCTCCCCGGCGGGAGCGACGAGGGAGATGCGGTCCTCGAGGACGTTCTTGGCGAACGCGTCGTTCCAAGCCTTGAACGAAGCGCGCAGGGTGCCGTCGTCCCCCCGGCCGGTGGCGAACACACGCGTGCCGGCCCACGGCCAGACCCCGTCACCCGCGTTGTTCGGGATGTCGTTGATCAGCTTCATGAGGTCGATCGTGTCGTCGCCCTGCGACTGGATGCTGTATTGGAAGCCGACCGGATGGTTGAGGTCGTCCCGGGGCGTCCCGACCCTGCCGCGGAACTTCGGCGAGCACTCGGCGATGTTGAGCGTGACGCCGGGCAAGGCGCGGGAGATCTCGACCAGGTTCTTCTGGAGCGTGTCGTAGCTGCCGTGCCAGTCGGGGTAATACGAAATGCCGATCCGGTCGACCATGCCGCTGCGCGAGCCCAGCTCGCTCTTCAGCGTGTTGACCAAGGTCATCACACGCTCGAAGACCTCCTCGGTGTCGAGCGCGACGATCTGGTCGCCTTTCCTCTCGAAGACATTGAAGGCGAAGTGCAGTTGGGACTCGATGTCCGTGCCGTGCTCCGCGTTGACCCTTCGGATCGCGCGGTTTCCGGCATCGATCAGCAGGGCCAGATTGCGGATGGATTCGAGGAACTCCTTGTAGGCGGGTGAGTCCGTGTCGCCCTCGGCTTCCTCGTGCTTGAGCCACTTCACGCCTCCGCCAGGCGCCGGCTTGTGGAGGCCCGAGGTGTAATAGTGATGGTGATCCACGTAGGGCGTGACCAGGTCGTACTCGCTGCCCCACATCATGCCGTTGGTGATCTCGTTGCCGATCGCCACGATGCCCGGAGTGGTGCCCTGCTCGACCAGCTTCGCGACGAAATCGTGGGTGAAGTCGTGGACCGTCTGCTGCAGCTCATCGAAGCCCAGTCCGGCCCACGCATAGGGTTTGGGCTGGTTCTGGGGGTCGGACCAGCTGTCGGAGTAGTGGAAGTCGATCGCCAGCTCCTGTCCGGCGCCAACCACCGCCTTCGCGACGCGAAGGGTGTTCTCCGGGGAGCAATTGCCGGGGTAGCCACTCCGGTCGCCGTTCCCCTCGTTGCGCGGATCGTTCCAGACGCGCAGCCGGGTCACGTCCCAACCGAGGTCCTTGGTCAGGCCGAAGAAGTTGTTGCCCGACTCGATGGACCCGGGGTCGCGGTATCGACCCCCACGAATGCCTTCAACCGGCGGCTCGTTCCCCGCATGGTAGTGATAAGCCGTGTTGTCGCCGCCCTGTTCGGAGGTGTCCGAGCCATTCTTCATGTCGGGGCGGAGGTAGTTGATGATCTCCATCTCGCGAACGCCTCCGCGGTGGCCGTCGGGCAACTCGAGGCGGAGCTGGCGCATGCCCGGCTGGGAGAAGACATCCGTGAAAACACCCCCGGGCGACGAGCGTTCACTTCGGTCCGCGAGGAGTTTCCAGTTCTCGCCGTCGGATGATCCCTGCAGCCGGTAGCGATGGACGGCGTTGTCATCGGAGAAGTGCAGGCGGACCTTGTGAATCGAGTCATAGGCGCCACCCAGATCGACGGTGAGCACAGCGTCGCCGGCGTCGGGGTTCCACGCCGTGTCCAGGTCGCCGTCGATCGCCGTCGCGGCATTGCCGGATCCGGACTCACCCTTGACCCAGTATTTGCCGGCGACATTGCTCTCTGCTGGGCTGTAGGTGGCGGTTCCCTCAAGTCCGTGCGCGATCAGAGGAAGGATGGCTGTCGCGGCGAAGATCGGGGCGCTTCTGGAAAACAGGCGGCTCATTCTTGGGTTGGTCATCGTGTTCAAGGGGCTACTCCCCGGCGCCCTCGGGAAGTTGTTGCGGCTTCCCGGCCGGCGTGGAATCGCCATTGTAGGCCTTTGACATCGTCGGGTAGAGATCCATGTAGTCGTTGGCGTCGTAGCGTCCGCCACGGTCGAGCCGGGGACGTCGCGGGCGCGGTGGTGCGCCTTCCGCCTGCGGGGCCGTCTGGCCCTGGTTGACACTGACGTCGTCGATCGCGACAAAGTTGGATTCCTGGCCGCCACCCATGTTCCAGCCATCCTGATCGAACAGGGCCTCGCGATGGCGGGTGGGCTCCCAGATGAAGCTTCCGCGACCCTTGCCGTGCGGGGCGTTGTTGATCAGGTCGTTGATGTAGCGCTTCTGGGCCGAGTATTCGGCCACGAGAAGGTCATGGTCCGGGTAGCGCAGTGCCAGATCATCGATGGTCCGCTTCCAATCGCCCTCGGTCGATTGGGAGTAGAATGACATCGCGATGAGGTCGAACTCCACCCCGCGGGAAAGGAGATTGTCCATCCACTCGACCATTCGTTCGCGATGACGGCCGAGGTGGTTGTGGACGGCCACTTCGATCGTGGGGTCGATCTCGCGGACCGCCTTGATGCCGGACTTCAGGAACCGGCTGAGGTTGTCGTAGTTGCCGAGTCCCTCGATGCCAGCCTTGGCCATGTTCGCATCGGTATCCGGATTGCCACTGGAAATCTTCGATCCCACACGACCCTCGGGCCAGAGCGTGCCGTGGGTGATCTCGTTGCCCACCTGGACGATGCCGGGCTTCGTCCCCTGTTTGACCAGGGCCGCCAGCACCTCGTGGACATGATCGTGGACGGCCTGTTCCATTTCCTCGACCGACATGTCGCGCCAGGCGGACGGTTTGGGCTGATGTTCCGGATCGGCCCACGAGTCGCTGAGATGGAAGCAAATGAAGGTGCCCATTCCGGCCTGCTTGGCCCGCCTGGCCATTTCGAGCGTCTTTTCGAGTCCACACCAAGGCTTCGGGTCTTCAACATTCCGCCGCCACCCGCGCCCATAGCCGGTTTCAGACGTGGGGTCCACGAAGACGCGAAGCCTCACGTAGTTGAACCCGTGGTCGGTGAGGATCTTGAAGATCTCCCTCTTCTCGCCCTGGTCGTAGTAGGTCGCGCCGGCGTCCTCATCCTCAGGGATCCAGGAGATGTCGGCGCCGAGAATAAAGACCTCTTCCCGCTGGCTGGCCCGCTCCGTGGATGTGACGGGTTCCCGGGCCCGAACCGCGCAGGCGCCCAGCGCGAACATCAGGAGGGGAAGCAGGGTGTGAAGCAAGGTGGTCGGGGTTTTCATGCGGTTGTCTCGACTGGGTGCAGTGAATCGGATTCGCCGGTTACTCGGAGGCTTGGAGCGCGCCAGGACGGGAGAGAGCGCTGGGCTCCCCGCCTCCTCTCCCGATCGGTAGGCAGGGACTCTCCGGAACCCGGACGTCAAGGGGCGGGGTCAGAGGCCAGAGAGGAACCCGTTGAGTTCCTTCACGGTGCGTTCGAGTTCGTCGTGGTGAAGGTTGTGGGCACCGCCGTCGATGTGCACGAGTTTGACACGCTCCATCCCTTCGACCGATGCCTCGTTCGCCTGGCGTCCTTCGGGCGGGGCGTCGGCCTTGAGGATCAAGGAGGGAACCGGGATCCTGCCGAGCGAGTCACCGATCCGCATGGCCCCTGACATCGCCTGCCAGGCCTGGTCCGAATAGGCTCCATGGTACTGCTTCTTCGAAAGCGCCCAGTATTTGACGTCGGCGTCGGACCATTTCGGGAACTGGCGTCGACCGGTGGCGACGATGTCCTCGAACTTGTGGTTGTTCTGGGCGACAAGGGTTTCGGGGTCGGCCATCATCTGGAACGAGAGACGGTCGCGTTCCGCACGGCGGGCGGGCGCCGGCCTCGCCGGCTGCCGCGGAGCTTCTCCGGAGCCCGCATCCGACCGTCGGCTGCGGGGAGCCTCGGCCTCTCGCGGGGCCTCGCTTGCGCCGCCTCGATTGCGCGCACCGGGGCCGCCCCGACGTCCCTCCCCGCCGGCTCGCGGAAGAAATGGATCGAGCATCACCACAGCCTTCGCGAGCTCCGGGTACTCGGCACCGACGCGCATGACCGTGGCCGCGCCCATCGAGTGCCCCATCAGGATCGGTTTCTCGACATCCAGGGCTTTCACTGCCGCAACCACGTCCTTGATCAGGGTGTCTCCGTCGTCCGAGGCCGCGAAGGGATCCGACAATCCGTGGCCGCGGGTATCGAGCATGTAGAGCTCGTAGTCGCCCTGAAGCTTCTCGGAGACGGTCGTCCAGCAGAGCCCGTTGTCGGTGACGCCATGGGCCATGACGATCACCGGTTTGCCCTCCGCGGGTACGGCACGGTAGTAGTGCAGGCGGACGCCGTTGGCGTAGACGAATCCGTCCGACCAGCCGTCCGGGATTCCGGGTGGTTCGGCGGCCGGGGCCAGGGCAGGGGTCAGCAGGCACAGCGCCGCGAGGCGAAGACCGTGAAGCAATCGAGTCTTGGAAATCATCTCAGAATGGTGCTCGGGTTCAGATCATTCGCTGAAGTTCTTGGTTTCGACGGTCCACTCCGGGTCGCGCTTCAGCGTGCTGTCATCTCCCAGAAACATCTTCGCGGCTTCCTGCCTGCCCTTGAGTTGCCAGTCGAGCCAGGCGAGGGCGACCGGGGTGTACTTGCCGCCGTGGGGGCGGGCGTAGGTGCCCGCGTGGCCGACATCGAGGTTGGTCATCACGATCGGCACGTGCTTGACCCGGGAAAAGTCGTCCATGGCATTGTTGTAGGCGATGTCCGAGGGACCTCCCATGAGGTAGAGGACCGGGCCGTGGAAATCCTCGAGCGCGTCCTTCGAGAGGCGAGGCATGCCGGGCATCGGCGAGGGGTCGGGAAGCACGCCGCTGTTGCAGACCACCGTGGTGGTGATCCGCGGGTCCGGGGAAACCTGGATGGCTTGGAGGCCGCCGCAGGACATGCCCATCGCGGCGACCTTCGAGCCGTCGACCTTGCCGAAGTAGATGCTCTCCGTGGACTCGTTTTCGGCGAGGATCCAGTCGAGGCCGGTGATCAGTTGGTCCGGGGTGGTCTTCTGGCGGGACGCCTCGCCGCGCACATGGATCTCGTCCAGCAGGCCGATCGCCACGATGACGTAGCCGTTCGAGGCGAGCTCGTTGAGGAAGTTCTTGTGCTCCTGGGTGGTGTTGGCGCAGGCACCGTTGCCCCACAAGACGACCGGCAGCTTCTTGCCCGCCCCGAAGGGCGAAAGGTCGCGGGGGCGGAAGATGGTCATCCCGGGAAGGGTCCAATCTTCGGTAACCACCGCCGGGTCGGGCCCGGTGCCGCCGTCCTCGATCACAACGTATGGTGATTCCTTCAGATCCTCGGCCTTGGAGGTCGGTTTCGGCGGCGGGGAACCGGCCTTCAGGTGCTTGGCGAAGAACTTCTCGATCGCCGGGTCGGTGACGTCGAGCGCCTCGGCATAGGCCACGCCATGCTCCCCGCCCTCGATCCTGAGGTACTCGATGTCGGCGCCCGCGGCCTTCATCTTCCCCAAGAAGTCCTCGGTGAGCTCGGCCCGGACGATCCGGTCGGCACTGCCCTGGACGAGCAACATCGGCGGGTGGTCACCGGAGATGTAGCCGATCGGCCACCACTCCTTCTTCGCCATGGGAGTGTCGCGACCCAGCTCGGTGGGAGGAGAACCGCCGACCGCCACATCGACCCGGCTGGAGAAGTCGTCCCAGCCGCCGTCGCCTTCGAGGCCCGCCGACTTCGGCGCCATGGCCAGCATCAGCGCGAGGTGGGCGCCGGCGGAGTGGCCGTAGGCGCCGATGCGCTCGGGGTCGACCTTGTACTCGTCGGCATGGGCGCGCAGCCAGCGGACCGCACACTTCACGTCCTCGATGCAGGCGGGGAACGGAGCTTCCCCGGTCAGGCGGTAGTCGATGTTGACGGTGACGTAGCCCTTCCTGGCGTAGTCGGTCATCATCTTCTGGAACACGTCGACGGTTCTCGAGCCTCCGCGCCAGCCGCCACCGTGCACGATCACCAGCGCGGGCCGCAGTCCGTCGGGCTCCCCGGCGGGCATGGCCATGTCGAGTTTCCAAGCCTCGCTGTCGCCCTCGCGATAGGCGATGCCGCGGGTGATCTTGATCTCCCCGGCCTGCGGGGCCGTCTCGCCTTTATCCTCGGTGCCCGGGTCGGCCGCCGCCGTGGAGCGGTCCGGCTTGCCATGGAAGAGCATCGGCGCGAACTGATGCAGGTAGTCCCGCCAGTTGATCCAGGTGTGCGCTCCGTCGGTCTCCTCGTAGATCACGTCGAAGTCATGCTTCTTGAAGAGCTCGACCGTGTCGCGTGAGGTCTCGATCAGAAAATCGTCGCGACCGGTGGCGAACCAGAAGAGCTCCAGCCCGTCCTTCAACTCCGGATCCTTCAGGACCTCGAGGTGCCGCTCCTCCCAGCTCGGGCCGTCGCCCTGCCCGCGGTTGATGCCGAAGATGCCGGAGCTGAAGACCCCGACGTAACCGTAATCCGCCAGATCCTGACCGATGATGCCGAGGGTTTGGCCGCCGCCCATGGAAAGCCCGGCGATCGCGGTCTTCGAACGGTCGGTCGAGACCCGATAGTTTTTCCTGACGTGAGGGACGATGTCGCCGGTGAACTCCTTGATGAATTCCTCCATCTGAAAGCCGCCGCGGCCCCGGCCCATCTGGCTGACGTGCCCGTCGGGCATCACCACCACCATCGGCACGGCTTCGCCGGCGGCGATCAGGTTGTCGAGGATGACATTGGCCCGGCCGACCGTCGACCAGGAGTCGTCGCTGTCGGTCGCGCCGTGCAGCAGGTAGAAGACGGGGTAGTTCTTGTCTCCGGTTTCATATCCGGGAGGGGTATAGACATGCATGCGGCGGAACCGGTCGAGCACCCCGGAACGGTAGACCACCTCGGAAACCGCCCCGTGGGGCACGTCCTGAAGCTCCATCCACTTCAATCCCGGAACGAATACCGTGCTGAAAACCGTCCCGTTCGCCTCGCTGGTGTCGCGGTTTCTCGGATCGGCCATCTGGACGCCGTCGACCTCGAACTTGTAGCGAAGGGCCCGGGGGGGCTTGGTCGGGCCGTACTCAAGCTGCCAGACGCCCTCGTCATTCCTGTTGAAAGCCCCGTCTTTCTCCAGGTCGCCGAGATCGGGGCTGACCAGGCTCACCGATTCGGCTTCGGGGGCCAGAAGGCGGAACACCACCTGGCCGTCTTCCCGGACCTCCGGGGACACCACCTGCGGTCCGCCTTGCCTGCCTTGCTGGGCTTGGACCGTCGCCACCATTCCCGCCACCGCGAGCATCGCGGCCGTCGTGCTCTTCGCTATCGTTGTTCGTTTCATGGGTTTCATGCTTCGCATGGGTTCGGACTGGCCGCGCGATGCCCCGTCCTGCGCGGCGGTTTCAGGTTCCGTATACCGCTGAAAATGTCCGGGGGGTCACCTGGCCTTGACGAACGAAACGTCATCGACCCGGCAGAACGAGCCACCCTTGCCTTCGGCGAGGAACCCGATCTCCACCTTGCTGCCGGAAACTTTGACGCCCTCCAGCTCGATGGTCGTCCACTTCGGGTTCTCGCCCTTGATGGCGGTCGAGAAGTCCTTGCCGCCCGACTTGGCGTACATCTCGAGCTTCCCGAAGCCATCGCTGTTCATCACCTTGGCGGTCATGGTGTATTCACCGTCGGGGAACTCCACATGGGGCGAAGAGGTGATCTCCTGGTGCACCCGACGGCTGAACTCGACGCGGTCGCTCATGTTGAGACTGCGTTCGCCGATCACCTGCTTGCGGTCCTCGGTGCTGTTGGCGTGGTTGAGCATCGGCGAGCCACGTTCGAGGGAGACCTCGGTTCCCTTGACCACCTCCGTCTCCCAGCCCCTCAGGAAGAGCTGCTTGGGCTTGTTGCCGCTGGGCATGTCCTTGCGGTCGGCCTCGAAGCTGGCGTTCCGGACCCAGTTGTTGTCCTCGGCCACGCGCCACTTTCCGGTCGGCACGTGGAGGTCCCAGGAGTTCAGGGAGTTGAAATACGGCTCGTCGCCGTCGAAGGACAGGGGCACCCACTGGTTGTAGCCGAGGCCGTTGCCGGCGAAGGCGGCCCAGCGGTCGCCGCAGTAGAGCACGGTGTCCTGCTGGCTTCCGTTGATGGTGACGAAAAAGCCGGTCTGGGTGACGTGGGCATAGTCCTCCTCGACGCCCGGGATGACCTTCATGTTGTTCTCCGGCCGGTAGGGCCCCCGGATGTCGTCGGCGACGAGGTAATAGGCCAGCGACGAGTCCCAGCCGTAGAGTTGGGAGGCGGCCAGGTAGTACTTGCCCTTGTGCTTGAACATGCAGTTGCCCTCGCGCCCGGAGCCCTTGTAGACCTGCGTGCAATCCAGCAGGTCGTACTTGTCACCCTTGAGGCCGATCTCGGAGATGTAGATTCGGTTGCGGCCCTGGCCATAGCTGTAGACGAGGTAGGACTTGCCCGTGTCCTCGTCGGTGAAGACCGTCTGGTCGCCCGTGTTCGGGGTGCCGATGGTCTCGGTCATGTCCTTGCGATGATGCCACTCGAAGGGGCCGGCCGGCTGGTCGGCCACGGCGAAGAGGATTCCGGCCCCGTACTGCGCGACCATCACATACTTGCCCGCGTCCTCGAAGTGAGCCACCCCGAGGCGGGCGATCCACGGCCATCCGCGTGGTCCGCCATTCTTGTGGGCCTCCTCGCGGGTCAGGGCCTCGCCTTCCGACTCCCAGTTGACCAGGTCGGTGGAGGTGTAACACGTCACGGCATTGAAGCGGTTGCCACGGGTGTAGGTGACCGAGGGGTCCTTCCGGTATTTCACCGCCTCCTCGTACTCGACCCCGTACCAGTAGAACTTCTCGGTGTTCGTTTTCGGGTCCTTGAAGCGGAAGATGCCGCCGCCCTGGCTGAAGATCGGCTTCCCGTCCCGGGTGTCCCAGAACTCGTCATTCTTGATATTCAGGGACTGCGATTGGGCCCGACTGCCTGCGGTGAGAGTGAGAATCCCGATGGTCGAGAAAGCGACTGCGACGAGGCCACCACGGGCACGGAACTTGAAGCGGGATACGGATTTCATTTGGAGCGGTGAGGGAGCCGAGGATCGCTCCGGGTGGATGCGGGGGGCGTTGAACCGGAACAACCGAGATGCCCCCACCCTGAGAAACCCACCGAGGCCGTTAGGTTTTACGGAATGAGATTCCCCGGAGGGGTTACTTGTCGGTTCCTTGAGTCGCCCGGCGGTGGTGGCCGATCTGTCTGCGCTGGGGCCTGAGCGTGATCCGATTCTTGGGCGCAAACGCAGGATTCCCGGGAAAACGGGGCTTGCGGTGTGGCGAATTGTGGGTCAAGGGAAGTCGCGATGCGACTGGTTCTGGCATGGCTCGTGGCCCTCGGCGTGATCGCCGGGCTGTCCGCGCGCGCCCTGCCGACCTATCTCGCGGAGGGGCACGCGCACGAGCACAGCCATGCCGGCAGCGTGGAGCCTGCCGGTGCCTGTCATCACCACGATCACGGGCATCCCGCGCCGGTGGAGGGCGATCCCGACGAGTCGGGGCATCCCTGCGACGACCCCCATCACCACCATGGCTGCTGCGCGCCGGTGACGATCTCGGCCGACGGGGTCCGCGAATGGCGGCTCACCCCGCCGGGTGGCGTGCTGCTCGGCCATTCGGAGCACCGCGAACCGGTACCGGACGAGCCTTACCTCGAGCGCGAGGCGCCCCCCTTGATCTGAGCGCGCCCTGATGCGCGGCGACGGCTTCCTTGCCGGCCGTCGCGCTCCCTGTCGCTGCCGCGAGCGGACCCGAGGGTTCCCGTGGCCCGGTCCACCGGCCTGAGCGCCGACGCGTGGACGTGAACCTCATCCACCTTGCTCCGATGATTCCCCATCGACTTCTCTTTCTTTTCCTTACCACGACAGCCCTCCCTGCCGAACCCGGCGCGGTCGTCACGCTCGACAGCGTCGGCGACCGGGTCCGGGCCCAGAATCCCGAGCTCGCCGCGGCGCGGCTGGCGATCTCCGAGGCGGTCGGCCGCATGCGGCAGTCCGGTCGCCTCGAGAACCCCGAACTCGAGGTGGAGGCGGAGCACAACGACGACTTCGCCGAGCGGCGCCTCGAGATCGGCCTGCGCCAGAAGTTTCCCGTCACCAGCCGGCTGCGGCTCGAGCGGGAACTCGGTGCGACCCGGGTGCGGGCGGCCGAGAACGAGGTCCGCGAGGTGGCCAACCGGCTGACCGGCGAGGCCCGGGCCGCGCTGGTCGAGCTGCTCGCCCTGCGGGAACGGCGCGCGCTGGTCCGGCAGCAGTCGGAAGTCTCGGGCGAGCTCGCGGACTTCATCCAGGAGAGCGCCCGCAAGGGCGAGGCGTCGTCGATCGATGCAGGGCAGGCGAGGCTCGAGACCTCCCGCTTCTCCACCGAACTGCGTCGCCTGCAGGCCGAGGAACAACGGGCGCTGGGAACGCTCAAGCCGCTGCTCGGGATGAGCCCGGGAGAGCGGCTCCACGTCTCCGGTGCCCTGCCGGGCCTGCGGCTGCCCGAGGGGGCGGATCCCGCCGGGCGGCCGGCGATGGAGATCGCGCGGCTTGCGGTGCTCGAGGCCGAGCAGCAGGTGGCGATCGAGCGGAGCCGGCGCTTCGGCGACGTGGCGGCCGGGGTGTTCGTCGGCGCCGAGCGGGTGGTCGACGCGCCCGAGGCGGCCGACAAGGAGGGCATCGTCGGGATCCGGTTCACGGTGCCGCTGCCCTTCTGGGACAAGAACGAGGGCAACATCGAGGCGGCCGAGGCGAGGGCCGAGCGGCGCCGCAAGGAGGCCTACGCGCTCGACCGCGAGATCCGCCTGGGTGCCGAGGCGGCCCGCGCGGAGATGCTCGAGTGGGCGAAGATGGCCCGCGAGGTCGAGGACGAGCTGCTGCCGCAGGCGGCCGAGCAGACGGACCTGGCGGAGCAGGCGTGGCGCGACGGGCAGGGCGACCTGCTGACCGTCCTGCGCTCGCGGGAACAACGGCTCGAGTTGGCGGCGGCCCGGCTCGAGGCGCTCACGCAATTCCAACTGGCGCGCGTGCGCTACCAGACCGTCCTGGGTGAACCCTGAATCTTTCGAACCATGAGACCACGGATGCTTCCATGCCTCCTCGCCGCCCT
>Ga0207814_100944_pt1 | contig 11571 bp, 7 predicted proteins | sample TtaePargueraPR_7_FD_187755 | JGI IMG/M metagenome (GOLD analysis project Ga0207814, IMG submission 187755) | Aerobic enrichment media microbial communities from Bioluminiscent Bay, La Parguera, Puerto Rico - Tt and P1 (2) (SPAdes) | ecosystem: Environmental > Aquatic > Marine > Unclassified ... | reverse complement strand
CGAGAAGGCATCGAGCTTGTGTTGCACCGATACGCCCGGGCCGGGCAGGAAGCTCGCCCGGATGCGATAGGCCTTTTCTCCCAAGCGAAGGTCGAGGCTGGCCGGCTGCACCTGCCCCTCTGAAGCGGGTAGCGCGAGCCTGATATCGCCCTTTGAAATAAGCCTTTCGATTGCCTGGCACGGCAGTATCGCACCGCCGGAATTCTCCGGCATTTCGTCGGGCGTCGTATCGGCAAGGGCCATGGGCTCATCCTCTTTGTAATCGTGTAGACCAACGTCCACTTGACGCCAAGGCCGGTTCGCTGCTTAATCCACACCTCACGTGGTGATTTGGGCCGGCCGGCTTGCAGCCACGCTAAACAACTCGCTAAAAGGCCGTGGGAGAAAACCCGGTCATTGGCGAGAGCCTGGCCGGGATTTTTTGTGCGTAAATGCAAACGCACATGACGGAGCGGAACGATGGACGCAAAGACAGGACGCAACGACAACGGCAGCGAATGGCAGCCGGCCACGAAAATGGTTCACGGCGGTACGATCCGGAGCCAGTTCGGCGAGATGTCGGAAGCCATGTTCCTGACGTCCGGTTATGCTTACGACTCTGCGGAACAGGCCGAGGCGCGCTTCAAGGGCGATCTGCCCGGTTTCGTCTATTCCCGTTATTCCAATCCGACGGTCGCCATGTTCGAGGAACGCATGTGCGCGCTCGAAGGCGCCGAGGCCGCGCGCGGCACCGCCAGCGGCATGTCGGCCGTCGCCGCCTCCCTCATGTGTCACCTCAAGTCCGGGGACCACATCGTCGCGGGCCGCGTCCTGTTCGGCTCCTGTCTCTGGATTCTTGAAAACCTGCTCGCCCGGTTCGGCGTTGAGACAACCCTTGTGGACGGCGCCGACCTGAAAGCGTGGGAAGATGCTATCCGTCCGAATACAAAGGCCTTTTTCTTCGAAACGCCGACCAATCCGACGCTGGAGCTTGTCGACGTGGAAAGCGTTTGCAAGCTCGCGCGCGATGCCGGGGCACTCTCGATTATCGACAACGTTTTCGCCACGCCCATCCTGCAGAAGCCGATAGAGCTTGGCGCCGACATCGTGGTCTATTCTGCGACCAAGCATATCGACGGACAGGGGCGCTGCCTCGGAGGCATCGTGCTGGGGTCGAAGGAATTCATCGAGGAAAAATTCCACGACTATTACAAGCACACCGGCCCCTCGATGAGCCCGTTCAATGCCTGGGTCATGCTCAAGGGTCTTGAAACGCTGCCGCTGCGCGTCGCCCATTCGACCGCAAGCGCGTCGCAGGCCGCGGACTTCCTCGCCAGCCACAAGAACGTCTCCAGGGTGCTCTATCCGGGCCGGCCCGACCATCCCCAGCACAACCTTGCAGGCAAGCAGATGTCGGCCGGCGGCCCGCTGGTGGCGTTCGAGCTAAAGGGTGGGAAGAGGAAGGCATTCGACTTCATGAACGCGCTTGAGATTTTCAAGATCACCAACAACCTCGGCGACTCCAAGTCCCTCGTCACGCATCCCGCGACCACGACGCATCAGCGCCTTGGACCGGAAGGCCGCGCGGCAATCGGCATTTCCGACGGAATGCTGCGCCTCTCTTTCGGCCTCGAGGACCCGCAGGACCTGCTCAAGGACATCGACCGCGCCCTTGCTGCCTAGGAGGAGATGCCAAAAATCATCCCGACCTAGGTATTCGCCCCTGAATCGGCATAAACTCCCGGTGTTTCCGGGGGGTGCCATTTCATGATCGAGCTGCGACCGATACTGCTCGTGGTGGGCGTGCTGCTCGCCACGCTCGGCTGCGCCATGATGATACCGGCGCTGTACGACCTGGCGGTCGGCAACGACGACTGGCGGATTTTTTCCTTCTCCGCCACGATCACTCTTTTCGTGGGGATCGGCCTCGCATTCGCCAGCCGGGGGCGGACGGAAAACTTCACCATCAAGCAGGCGTTCCTGCTGACCAACGTCGCCTGGCTCACGGTCACCGCTTTCGGCGCGCTGCCCATAGCCTGGTCGCAAATGGATGTCAGCTACACCGACGCATTCTTCGAGTCCATGTCGGGCATCACCACGACCGGCGCAACGGTTCTGACCGGGCTCGACACTGCCCCGCCCGGCATCCTGCTGTGGCGCGGCCTTCTCCAATGGCTGGGCGGGCTCGGGATCATCGTGATGGCGATTTCCGTGCTGCCCATGCTCGGAGTCGGCGGCATGCAGCTCTTCAAGGTCGAGGCCTTCGATACCGCCGGTAAGGTCATGCCCCGCGCCACGCAGATCGCCGGCTATATCGTGATCATCTATATCGTGCTCACCTTCGTGTGCAGCGTTGCCTATTACACCATAGGCATGAGCCCGTTCGATGCCGTCGCGCACGCTCTGACAACCATCTCGACGGGCGGCTTTTCCAGCCACGACGCTTCGCTCGCCTATTTCTCCAACGAATGGGTCGAGGTGATCGCCATAATCTTCATGATCTTCGGAAGCCTTCCCTTCGTTCTTTACGTGAAGGCGTATCATGGCCGCCTTTCCAGCCTGTACAGCGACAGCCAGGTGCGCTGGTTCTTCGCAACGGTCGCACTGTTCTCCGTGCTGGCCTGGCTGTCTTACCAGTCGGCCCACGCCGAGCCCCACGAAACGCGCATCATCACGGTCGTCTTCAACGTCGTCTCGATCATGACCGGGACGGGCTATGCCACCACCGCATACGACAACTGGAGCGCCATGGCCGTGGTCGTGTTCTTCATCCTGATGTTTATCGGCGGATGTTCCGGCTCGACGTCCTGCGGCATCAAGATTTTCCGCTTCCAGGTTATCATCGAGATGATCCGCTGCCGCCTGTACGCGGTCCTTTATCCAAAAGGCGTCTTTGTCGAGCGCTATAACGATGCCCCGATTTCCGACACGGTCATGAGCGCCGTCATGGCGGTTTTCTTCCTGTTCCTGGCGACATTTGCCGTCGCCGCCGCAATCCTCCAGTTCATCGGGCTGGACACGCTCACCGCGCTCTCGGCCGCGGCATCCTGCGTGTCCAATGTCGGGCCGGGACTGGGACCCATCGTCGGTCCGGTTGGTACTTATGCCGAACTGCCCGATTCCGCCAAGTGGGTGCTGAGCGCGACGATGCTCATCGGCAGGCTGGAGGTTTTTACGGTTATCGTCCTGTTCACGCCGGCTTTCTGGAGAGCCTGAACCAGCCGGGCCGCCTGGCGTGCTGCATGAGCCTGCCGATATCGCCACCAACACCGACGAGGCTGGGGACGAGCACGAGAACAAGCACCGTCGCCGCGGCAAGCCCGAAGACCATGGTCACGGCCATGGGGATCAGGAACTGCGCCTGGCGGCTGGTCTCGAACAACAGTGGGGTCAGCCCACCGATCGTCGTCAACGAAGTCAGCAGGACGGCGCGAAGCCGGTCGCGCGACGCACCGACGGCGGCGGTCGCGAGATCATCGCCCTCCTTCAGGCGATTATCGATCTGGCTGACCAGGATAATCGAGTCGTTGACCAGTATGCCCGACAGCCCGAGCAGGCCGATCATGGAAATGATGGTCAGGTGAAAGCCCATGACCATATGGCCGAGGATCGCCCCGACGACGCCGAACGGGATAATGCACATCACCGCGAGCGGCCGCCCGTAGCTGCCGAACACCCATGCAAGGATGATGTAGATCATGGTCAGTGAAAGTCCTACGCCGAGCTTGAGGTCGGCGAACGACTTGGCGCGTTCCTCGGCCCTGCCCTTGAAGACATATTGAACGCCGTATTTCTTCGCCAGTTCCGGCAAGAACGTCTCGTCCAGCTTTGCGATCAGGTCCGCGTTGTCGACGATCTTCGTGTCGAGGTCCGCCGTCACCGAGACCGAGCGCACGCCGTTGCGCCGCTGGATAATGGAAAAGCCGGGCTGCTCGCGTATCGTCACCACCTCGGTCAGCGGCACACGATTGCCCTCCGGAGAGGTGAGATAGAGCTGGCGCAGTGCATACGGGCCCTCGACTTCCTGGGCCCGCATGACCCGCACCGTGATTTCTTCCTCGCCGCGCGGAAACCGCGTCGCGATAGCTCCTTCGAAGGCGTTGCGAACTTGCGTTCCGACATTTTCGGCAGTGAATCCAAGGGCGCTGCCCCGCGGCGTCACCTCGAGTATGAGTTCCTGCTTGCCGTAGGGAAGGTCGTCGTCGATCGCGGAAACGCCGGGAAAGCCAGTCAATGCCTGGCGCAACTCGAGGGCCGCAGCCTTCAGGTCCGCGACCGGCGCATCCTGGAGCTGGATATCGATGTCTCGTCCGCGCGGCCCGGCGCGGCGTTCCTGGATCGCGATCTGCTCAACACCGCTGAGGTTGGGCAGGTGGCGCCGCCACGTGCGCGTGATCTCGCGCGTCGGGATGCTTCGCTCCTCGCTGGGCGTCAACTGCACCTCGATCTGCGCCAGATTGTCGCCCTGGTTACGCCCCGAGACACCAGCGATGGAAAGCGTCATTTCAACGACTTTTCCATTGCCCTTGGTCAGCGTCTTCTCGGCCTCGTAGAGGGACTGCTCGATCTCGTAGAGGGCCTTCTTCTGCTGCTCCCGGGGCGTTCCCGCGCCGAACACCACGCTCGCGGTGACGTTTTCCGATTCCGGGGACGGGAAGAAGGTGAAGCCGACACGGCCACCTACGATCAGCCCAACGCACACAATGAACGTACCGACGAGAAAGGCGACGGTTGTATATCTCCACTCGTAGGCCATGCGCACGAAACGGTCATACGGTCCGTCGCGAAAGGCATTGAGCCTGGCGTCGAATACCTGCCGGAAACGTCCGGGGGGCTTCGGCTTGCCGAACCCGTGCCTGAGATGGCCCGGCAGCACGAGGAAGCTTTCTATAAGGCTCGCCACGAGCACGGCAACCACGACCAGCGGAATTGCCGACATGATGTCGCCGATATGATCCCGGATCAGAAAGATCGGCGAAAAGGCGGCAATGGTCGTGAGCGTCGCCGCGGTGACCGGCAGCAGCATACGCACAGCTCCGAGTTCGGCGGCCTCCAGCCGCCTGTATCCCATGGCCTGCCGCGTGGCCGTCTCCTCGCCGACCACGATGGCGTCATCGACGATGATGCCCAGCATCATGATCAGGGCGAACATGGACACCATGTTTATGGTCTGGCCGGAGAGGTACATTACGAACAGGGTGGCCATGAGCGCAACCGGGATGCCGGCGGCAACCCAGAACGCGATGCGGGCATCGAGGAAAATGAAAAGTACGATGAGCACCAGCACCAGTCCCTGCAGGCCGTTCGTGATGAGGATTCCAAGACGCTGCTGGACGAACTTGCCGCGCACCTCGAAGGAACGCAGTTCCATGCCCGGCGGCAGAGTTGTCCTCGCCTGCGCCAGGTAGGCATTCATGATCTCCATGGTTTTAAGCGTGTCCGCGCCCAGCGAGCGCTGGACATTGAGCTCGATTGCCGGCTTGCCGTTGTACTGTCCGATGACCTGGTCGCGGTCGAAGCGGGTCTCGACGGTCGCAACCTCCTTCAGGAACACCTTGTCCCCGCGCGCGGTCGACTTGATCTCGATATCGCCGATCGTCTCCGGCGTCCGTCGCTCCGCCAGCGAACGCAGCTGCATTTCGACCGAACCCTCAAGCGTGCCGGACGGCAGGTCACGCGTATCCTGCCGGATGCGCTGGGCGATGTCCGCCAGCGTGACGTTGAGGCGCTGAAGGTCCGTCTCCTTGATCCGGACCCAGATTTCCTCGTCGCGCGCGCCGCTGAGCGTCACCTTGTCGATACCGGCGTCCAGCAGTCCGTCGCGCAGTCGCTTCGCTTCACCCTTCAACGTCTTTTCGTCCACATCACCGGACAGCACCAAACGCGCAACGCCCTCGAAAAAGCTGATACGGCGCACCACGGGCTCCTCGGAATCCTCCGGCAGGGTCGTGATGCCGTCGATGGCCTGCTCTACATCCGAAAGGGCTTTCTGCATGTCGGCATCGGCGGTGAATTCGATGGTCACCGTTCCCGCACCTTCGCGCGCCACGGACCTCGCTTCCTCGACATCGTCAAGAAAGCGCAATTCCGGCTCCACGGCATCGAGGATATTGGTTTCAACGTCCGATGCGCTGGCGCCCGGCCAGACAATGCTCACCGTGATCGACGGCACCTCGATTGTGGGGAAGAACTGGGTGTTGGTTTTCGATACGGAATAAAGGCCCGCGATGATCATGATCATCATGAGCAGGTTTGCCGCGGTCGGATGCCGGACGAAAAGCGAGATCAGCCCATGCCGTCCGACGGCATCCGGCTTGCGCTCTGAGCGTGCCATCGGGCTAGCGCTCCTCGACCTTGAGCCCGGACTCCGCCTTGGAGAGGCGGCTTGTCATGACGGCTTCTCCCGGTTTCACGTTACCACGCACGAGAATGTCCGCCTTGGCCGCCCCGACCAGCTCGACCTTGCGCGCCGCGAGACGATGGTCCTGCACGATGAAAATCGTGTCGCCACCGTAAAGTGCCGTCTGCGGCAGCCTAACGACATCGGAGTAAAGCCTGTCCGTCATGTGCACTTCGACGAATGCGCCCGGCCGAAGCGGAACGGGCTGGCGCGGATCGATAACCCGTGCAAAGACCTCGACACCGCCGCTGTCGGCGGCAATCTCGGCAGCAACCCGCTCGATGTTGGCCTTGTAGCGCACGGGCTCGGCGCCGATGAACCAGTCGACATCGACAATCCGGCCCGTGACATCTCCATGCTCGGAAACGATGCGTCCGTACTGGTCGTTGGTCAGGGTGAACCGGACCTCGATCCAGTCGCGGTCGAAAAGCGTCGCCACCTGGTCGTTGGCACCCAGGATCTTGCCCTGTTCTGCCGAAACACCCGAGACGTAGGCATCGAACGGCGCCCGGAGGACCGTATCATCGAGGTTCCTCTTCGCCTGCCTCACGCGCCACTCGAGCTGGTCTATGACAGCACGCTGCTGGTCGGCGCGCGCTTTCTGGATATCGAGATTGTTTTCGCGCATGTCAACATTCTGCTGGCGCTCGGACACGGTCATGCGGCGCTGGTCGGCGAGTTGCTTCGAAACAGTGCCTCTCTCGACCAGCGGCACGGCGCGCTCGAGATCCCGTTCGGAGATCTCCAGTTGATCCTTCGCGCGGACAAGCGCGTCTTTCTCGCTCTGGATATTGGCGTCGATCTCGAGGGCCTTGGCCTTGGCCTCCGCGAGCTTGGCCCGCGCTTCAACAAGCGCACCCTCGTATTCGAAAGGATCGATCTTGAGCAGGACATCACCCTTGGAGACGATGCCACCCGACCGAAGACCCGGTCCCGTTTCGATCACCGTGCCCGACACCAGGGAGCGGAACTCAACCTGCCGCCCGGCGATGGTGCGGCCATACAGCTTCAGCGATGGCTGGTAATCGGTCACTTCAGCCGAAACGACGCTAATCGGCCAGCTGCGTTCCACCCGCGGTTTCTGCGGTACCTCCGGCTTGGTCGCCTTCAGGCCCACGAAGGTGACGAACGACAGCGCCAGAACGATGATCGGAGCCAGTGTCTTGAGGGACATGCGTCCAAGCGCGCGCAGGCGCTCGCTGGCCATTCCGAACAGGCGCGAGTTGCGGTTCTCGACCACTCTGGACCGTCCCGACACAGTCGTAGATTTGCTTTTTCGATCCGTTCCCATAAAACACGTAGGCCTGAAATCGTTTCAGCCACTCAGTTCCTTCATTATACGCACGAAATAGGCAAAATCCGGCGATGTTCAGGTGCCAGCGTTACCAATCAGCGGACACCCGATGGCCGCTCGCGGTAAATAAGCATTGAACACATCATTGCAGCCCTTGCGGAAATGGCCTGACCCGGCCATTTTCTCCTCCGATTTATGCCCCCGCCCGACCACAGGAGAGCACCTTTGGCGCCCCAGAATATGACCCCGAAGGAGATGCTGGAAAAACTGGTATCGTTCGATACCACCAGCGCAAAGACCAATATACCGCTAATCGCGTTCGTCGAGGAATACCTGCGGTCTCACGGCATAGAGTCGCAGAGGGTGGAAACCGAAGACGGGCAGAAATCAAGCCTTCACGCCGTCATCGGACCCGGAGAAGTCCCCGGTTACGGGCTTTCGGGCCATACCGACGTCGTGCCCGTTACCGGCCAGGACTGGTCTAGCGACCCCTTTATCCTGACGCAGAAAGGTTCGCGCCTCTATGGCCGTGGCACCTGTGACATGAAGGGGTTCGTGGCCTGCATCCTGTCGCATGCCCCAAAGTTCAAGGCGCGTGCCCTGAAAACGCCCATCCACCTGCTGCTGTCCTACGACGAGGAAGTAGGGTGCAAGGGGGTACGCCCGATGATCGGCGAACTCGGCAAGCGCCTGCCGGAGCCGCGTGTCGTCTTCGTGGGAGAGCCTACGTCCATGATGGTCGTCGATGCGCACAAGTCGGTCAACGGTTTCGAAACCGTGGTCACGGGCAAGGCATCCCATTCAAGCAAGCCTCAACTTGGCATCAACGCCATCCATGCCGCAGGGCGGCTGATCGCCGAACTCGCTGCAATCGAAGACGAGATGAAGGCGCGCGCTGACGGGCCGCGGTTCGAGCCGCCATACACCAACATTGCGGTTACGTTGGTTGACGGAGGCACAGCCCGCAACATTACGCCGGAAGAATGCCGGTTCACCTGGATGTTCCGCGCCGTGCCCGCAACCGACCCGAACGAGATCCTCGATCGGTTTAACCGGGTCGCGGAGGAGCAGATTCTACCGGTTTTGAAGGAGGGCGGCCCCGAAGCATCCATCGAAACGACACAAGGGAGCGACGTTCCGCCCCTGAACGCGCCAGAAGGTTCCGAGGCCGTCTCCCTAGCACTGAAGCTTGCAGGGCAGAACGAAACCCACGCCGTGTCCTATGGCACCGAGGGCGGGCTGTTTGAGCGCGCGGGCTATTCATCCGTGGTCATCGGACCGGGCGATATCGCCCAGGCCCATGCGCCCGACGAGTTCGTCGAGGTCCGCGAGCTGGAGAAATGCTCGGCCTTCCTCGACAGGCTCGCCGATCATGCCGAAGCCGGCCAGTGACACATGAAGATTTCCATCCTCGACGACTATTTCGACAACATCTGCAGGCTCGAATGCTTTGAGAAGCTCAAGGGCCACGAGGTCGAGATCTGGAACGATCATGCCCAGGACGATGACATCCTCGCCGAGCGCCTCAAGGACACGGAAGTCCTGGTGCTCATCAGGGAACGCACGAAGATCCGCGCGCCGCTGATCGCCCGCCTGCCCAAGTTGAAGCTCATCAGTCAGCGTAGCGTCTACCCGCACATCGACGTGGAAGCCTTGACGCAACGCGGCATCCTGTTGTGCTCCAGCCAGCATCCGGGAACGCCGTCCTTTGCCACTGCGGAACTGGCATGGGGGCTCATCATCGCGGCCATGCGCCAGATCCCGCAACAGATGGCGTCTTTAAGGGCCGGCAACTGGCAGATGGCGCCGGGCAAATCGCTGCGCGGCCGCACCCTCGGCATCTATGGTTACGGGCGTATCGGCCAGGCCGTGGCCGCCTATGGCGAGGCTTTCGACATGAACGTCATGTACTGGGCGAGCGAAACATCGCGCGAGCGCGCCCGGGCCGATAGCAAAACCGTGCCCGAGAGCCGCGAAGCGTTTTTCTCGGGCTGCGATGTCATATCGCTGCATGTACGGCTTTACGATTCGACGCGCGGCGTCATCACCGCGTCCGACCTCGCCAACATGCGCCCGGACGCGCTCATCGTGAACACCAGCCGGGCGGCGCTGATCGAGGAAGGAGCGCTGGTTTCGGCGTTGAAAGCCGGACGGCCCGGCATGGCCGCGGTCGACGTTTACGAAAACGAGCCGATGCGCGATACGGACCATCCCCTGCTCACCATGGATAACGTGATCTGCACGCCACACATCGGCTATGTGACCGAGGACGAACTCGAAATCCACTTTACCGACATTTTCGACCAGGTAGTCGCGTTCGCGGATGGTGCGCCAGTCAACGTGATCAACCCGGACGCGCTGCAAAAGACCTAGCTAGGTCCGGCTGAAAACGAGGATCAGGATACCGGCGATGATGAACGCGATGCCGAGTATCTCCAGTCCCTTGACCTTCTCGCGGAAGAAGAGCACCGAGGCCAGCATGGTGAAAACCAGTTCGATCTGGCCGAGTGCGCGGACGTAGGCCGCATTCTGCAGGGTGAAGGCCGAGAACCAGAAGATCGAGGCCAGCACGCCCGCAATGCCGACCGACAAGGATGGACGCCAGTGGACGACCACGGCCTTGAGCTGGTCGGGCTCGCGCCAGGCGAGGTAGGCGCCCATGAGAACGGTCTGGATTACCACGGACACGCTCAACGCCATGGCGGCGCGGATCAGGTAATTGCCTTCATCGAGCGCAAGACCCGCACCCCGGAACAGCACGACCGACGCGCCCAGCATCGCGCCGCACGCGAGGCCGATGAGCGTCGGCTTGTCGCCCAGGCTCTTCACCAGGTTGCGCATGCTGACCTGGGTTTCGGCCATGGAAAGCGCAAGAACGCCAACGAGGCTGACCAGGATGGCGATAATCGCGCCCGTGCTCAGAGGGTCGCCAAGGATCAGCAGGCCCAGTATCGCGACCTGAACCGTCTCGGTCTTGGAATAGATCGTACCGGCCGCGAAATTGCGGAACGAGAACAGCCACACGAGCAGAAAGGTAAAGGCAATCTGCGCCAGCCCGCCCAGTACGCAGTAGACGAGGAACGTCGCGTTAGGCTTTGGGATGTCGAACCCGCCGAAATGGGACAGGCCGAAGACGTAGAGGACCGCGAATGGCCAGGCGTAGAAAAAGCGGACGTAGGTCGCTCCCGCCGTCGAGAGGTGCGCCTTGAGATGCTTCTGCAAGGCGGAGCGCAGGTTCTGGAAGAACGCACCGGCAATGGTCAGCGGTATCCAGGCTTCAAACATGGGATTCCCCGGGACCGGGCTCGCAAAGAGAATGGAAAGAGATAAAAGCTAACAGGTCGGAACGCGACCTTACACCAAACGATGCGCGGGAACCATTCTTCGGACCGGGAAAATCCGGCTTGTGAATTTTCACCTCAAGACAAGAAAAATACAGGCAAGCGCCTTAAAGCAGACGGAACACGTCGATCTCGCGCCGTTTTCCCTTGACCCTGTGAGTCCCTTCCGCGTGCCGCCTGATCCCCTTGGGCAATAACTCGGCCGTTTCCCGGCTGATGAGGATCGAAACCTCCGCCCGGCCGTCGATTTCCTTGCCCAGGGATTCCAGCCGCTGCGCGCCGTTCACCACATCGCCAACAACCGTGTAGTTGATGCGGTTCGGTGCGCCGATATCGCCGACAACCAGCGGCCCGGTATGGATGCCGATACGCAACCGTACAGGTTCCTCGCCTTTAGCCTTGCGCTTCTTGTTGCCGGCGCGGATCGCTTCACGGATCGCGAGCGCGGCGCGGCAGGCGGCCTCGGCGGTGTTCTCAAGTGTATCCGGCGCGCCCCAGAACGCCATCACCGCGTCGCCGATATACTTGTCGATGGTGCCCCCTTCCGCTTCGATGCA
>Ga0207814_100941_pt1 | contig 11596 bp, 10 predicted proteins | sample TtaePargueraPR_7_FD_187755 | JGI IMG/M metagenome (GOLD analysis project Ga0207814, IMG submission 187755) | Aerobic enrichment media microbial communities from Bioluminiscent Bay, La Parguera, Puerto Rico - Tt and P1 (2) (SPAdes) | ecosystem: Environmental > Aquatic > Marine > Unclassified ... | reverse complement strand
ACGGCGTGGCTTCCAACAACTTCATGCGCGCCGGCGGTGACGGCTATTCGGTCTTCGCCGACAACGGCATGAACGCCTATGACTACGGCCCGGGCGTCGAGCAGGTGGTCGCCGACTACATTGCCGCCAACAGCCCGTACGAGCCCTATACGGACGGCCGTATCACCGTCGCTGCCGCCATGGAGGATGAATCCGCCATGGAGGAAGAAAAGCCGGCCATGGAAGAAACCGCCATGGAAGAGAAACCTGCCATGGAGGAAACCGCCGGGGATGCCGAAGTAGCCGTCCCCGAGACCGCGCTTGGCGCCGGTACGCTCTCGACCGAACCGCCGATGGTCGAAACCGAGGAAAAGGCCGACGACATGGCCAAGACCGAGGAGATGACCGAGACGGAAGACATGTCCAAGACCGAGGATATGGCTGAGACGGAAGACATGGCTGAAACGGAGGATATGTCCAAGACCGAGGACATGGCTGAAACCGAAGACATGTCTGAATCCGAGGACATGTCGAAGGACGGCGAGATGATGGAAGGCATGAAGCATACCGTGGCGCGGGGCGACAATTACTGGGACCTCGCCAAGAAATATTACAGCGACGCGACGATGTGGACCAAGATCGCCGAGGCCAATCCCGAAATGGATGCCAACGACCTCAAGGTCGGCGCGGAACTGGTGATCCCGAAATAAGGATCTGCCGTATCATCCGGACAGGGGCGCGGGACATTCCCGCGCCCTTTTCGTTTCTGCGCTGCCCAATGCCGCAGAAGACAGGATTGAATTTGCACGGGTCGCGGCTAAGTTCCGGCCAAAGGAAAGGCGGCCATGAACATAACAACGACAATTGACCGTGACGAAGCCCGGGCCGTCGGCCCGTTGCCTGCGGACCACCCGCCCGTGAAGATCCAGAAAGTCGGCGTGTTGCTGGTCAATCTGGGCACGCCGGACGGCACCGATTACACGTCGATGCGGCGCTATCTGAAGGAGTTCCTGACCGACAAGCGCGTGATCGAATGGCCGAATGCGCTGTGGTATCCGATCCTGTTCGGCATTGTGCTCAATACGCGGCCGGGCAAGGTCGGCAAGGCCTATGAGACGATCTGGAACAAGGAGCGCGACGAGAGCTATCTGCGCACCTATACGCGCTCGCAGGCCGAAAAACTCGGCGAGGCGCTGGCCGGGCATTCCGAGATCGTCTGCGACTGGGCGATGCGCTACGGCAATCCGTCGATCGACGAGCGCATGACGGCGTTGCGGGAGCAGGGATGCGACCGGATCCTAATTTTCCCGCTCTATCCGCAATATTCGGCCGCGACCACGGCGACGGTGAACGACAAGGCGTTCGAATCGCTGATGGCGACGCGGTTCATGCCGGCGGTCCGCACCGTTCCGGCCTATCATGACGAGCCGGTCTATATCGAGGCGCTGGCACGGTCGATCGAAGCGCATTTCGCGACACTCGATTTCGTCCCGGAAAAGGTGATCGCGTCCTATCACGGCATCCCGCAGAGCTATTTCAAGAAGGGCGATCCCTATCACTGCCATTGCCAGAAGACGTCGCGGCTGCTCGAACAGCGGCTCGGCTGGGAAAAGGGTAGACTGATCACCTGCTTCCAGTCGCGTTTCGGGCCGGAGGAATGGCTGCAGCCCTATACGGACAAGACCATCGAGAAGCTGGCGAACGAAGGCGTGAAATCGCTCGCCGTCTTCAATCCCGGCTTCGTTTCCGACTGCCTGGAGACACTGGAGGAAATCGCCGTGGCGGGCGGGGAAATCTTCCACGAGCACGGCGGCCAGAACTACACGCATATTCCCTGCCTGAACGACAGCGAAGACGGCATGGCGGTGATCGAGGCGATGGTGCGCCGGGAATTGCAGGGCTGGATCTGACCAGGTCTCCATCTGACCGGCGCGGTCGCATCACCGCCGCAATTGCAACGATATCGTAATCGTCGGTTTACGTGGTCATACTATGACGGCGTGGGGTTTCATGCCGCTTGCGGCATTTGGAGGGTTCAATGTTCGGTCTCGATATTGCCATTGCGGTCTTTGCCGCGCTTGTCGTCATCATCCTGTTTGCGGCGATCAAGACAGTGCCGCAGGGGTTTGCCTATACGGTGGAGCGTTTCGGCCGATACACGCGCACGCTCGAACCCGGGCTGAACATCATCGTGCCGTTCTTCGATCGCATCGGCTCGAAGATGAACATGATGGAGCAGGTGCTCGACGTGCCGACGCAGGTCGTCATCACGCGCGACAACGCCTCGGTGGAGGCCGACGGTGTCTGCTTCTACCAGGTGCTGAACGCGCCGAAGGCGGCCTATCAGGTTTCCGGTCTGGAAAACGCCATCCTCAACCTGACGATGACGAATATCCGCTCCGTCATGGGGTCGATGGATCTCGACGAACTGCTCTCCAACCGCGACGCGATCAACACGAAGCTGCTGCATGTCGTCGACGAGGCGGCGAGCCCCTGGGGGATCAAGATCACCCGCATAGAGATCAAGGACATCAATCCGCCCGCGGACCTCATCGCGTCGATGGGCCGGCAGATGAAGGCTGAGCGCGACAAACGCGCCGAGATCCTGGAAGCCGAGGGCGCGCGGCAGGCACAGATCCTGCGCGCCGAGGGCATGAAACAGTCGGCGATCCTGAAGGCCGAGGGCGAACGCGAGGCCGCCTATCGCGAGGCGGAGGCACGCGAACGCCTCGCCGAAGCCGAAGCGAACGCGACCAAGTCGGTCTCCGAGGCGATTGCCGGCGGTTCGACCCAGGCCATCAACTATTTCGTGGCGCAAAAATATACCGAGGCCTTGCAGGCGATCGGTTCGGCGCCGAACCAGAAGATCGTCATGCTGCCGATGGAAGCGGCGTCGCTGATCGGCTCGCTCGGTGGAATCGGCGCGATCGCCAAGGAAGTCTTCGGCGACAGGGCGCTGGAGGAAGCGCGTGGCCGCGCGGTACCGCCCACCGTCCCGCCGGTTCCAGGCCGGCAGTAACGGGCGGACACGACGATGATCCTCGAAACAATCCGGGAACTCGGCGGCTGGAGCTGGGTCATTCTCGGCCTTGCCCTGCTCGGCCTCGAAATCCTTGCGCCGGGTATCTTCTTCCTTTGGCTCGGCGTTGCCGCGCTGGTGATCGGCGCGATCTCGCTGATCGTCTGGGGGCTGGGCGCGGAACTCTGGGTTTGGCAGGTGCAGGTGCTCGGCTTCCTGATCCTGTCGATCGTGCTCGCCTATGCGGGGCGTTCATGGCTGTCGCGCAACGAAGTCGAAAGCGACGAGCCGTTGCTGAACGACCGGGTCGCGCAACTGGTCGGCCAGACGGCGACGCTGGAACAGCCGATTACGAACGGTGTCGGCCATGTTCGCCTCGGTGACACGCTGTGGCGGGTCAGGGGACCGGATCTGCCCGCGGGCACCAAAGTGCGCATTCGCGGCGGCAATTCCGACCGGCTGGAAGTCGAAACCGCCTAGGCCGGCACAGAAAGCTGGCGGGCGACGTCGGCATAGTCGACCGGCTTGGAGAGAATGGCCACCGGTCCTGGCGCGTGGCCGATGATCTCGGAGCGGTTGCGGCCCGTCACGAAGGCATAGGGGATATGCGACCCATGCGCTCGTTCCGCGATGCAGAGGCTCGTCTCGTCACCGAGGTCGTAGTCGAGGATCGCCGCGCGGATGTCATGCGCCTTGAGCAGGCCCATGGCGGTATCGGTGTCGTGGGCGAGCAGGCACACATATCCCGCCATGGTCAGCGTATCCTCGGCGTCGAGCGCGATCAGGGGATCGTCCTCGACAAGTAATACCGGCAGTTTTTCGCGTGCATACGTCATGCAGGGCAAATGACGCAGACGCGTTTTGGTTGCCTTTACTGTGTCCCAATTCGGGAAACCGGGCCAAATCCGCGCGGTTTGGTAAACGCTCCGTTAAGCATGGCCGCGGGCGCGCAGGAAGCGTGGCGCCTCAGGCGACGCCGATCTTGAGAAGGTCGTGGAAATGCACGACGCCGACGGGTTTCGGTCCGTCAACCACGAACAGTGCCGAGATGTTGTGGCGATTCAGGATGTCCATGGCCGTCGCCGCCAGCGTCTGTTCCGTCACCGTCTTCGGCGAACGGGTCATGACGTCGTCGACCAGATGGCCCGACAGGTCGCGGTCGAGGCTGCGGGCGAGGTCGCCGTCGGTGAAGATCCCCACCAGATGGCCGTCGCTGTCCGCTACGCCGACGCAGCCGACGCGCTTTTCCGCCAGTACCTGGACGGTGCGCGGCATCGAGGTGCCAAGCGGCACCAGCGGGACATCCTTGCCGATCCGCATAATCTCGCCGACATGGGTCAGGCTCGCGCCGAGCTTGCCGCCGGGATGGAAGGTGCGGAAATCGGATGCCGAGAAGCCGCGGCTTTCGAGAAGCGCAACGGCAAGCGCGTCGCCGAGCGCCAGTTGCATCAGCGTCGAGGTGGTCGGCGCCAAGCCGTGCGGGCACGCCTCGTCGGCCTTCGGCATGACGAGGACGATGTCCGCTTCGCGCGCGAGCGTCGAGTCGGCTCCGGCCGTGAACGCGATCAGCGGGATTTCGAAGCGGCGCGAATAGCGCAGAATGCCGCTCAGTTCCTGGGTTTCGCCCGACCATGACATGGCGATGATCGCGTCGTCGCGGGCGATCATGCCAAGATCGCCGTGATTGGCCTCGGCGGGGTGCACGAAGAAGGCGGGCGTACCGGTGGAGGCCAGTGTCGCTGCGATTTTCGAGCCGATATGGCCGCTCTTGCCGACGCCGGTCACGATGACGCGGCCGCTGATCGCGTCGATGGCCTCGATGGCCGCCTGGAAGGAACTGCCGAGCCCGTTGCCGATCGCATCGTAAAGCGCGACCAGCCCTTTCTGCTGAAAGGCCAGCGTCTTCATCGCCGACAGGATCGGCTTGCCCATAGGCTCTTTCAAATGCGCATTGCTGCTCATGGCCGATCGCTACTCCACCGCCGGGTCTTTGTCCATCGAACAGATGCGCGCAGCCGCGCGAATTCACACAGCTTTCCGCGATCCCCTAAGCATTCGTTAACCACGCACGTTTAGGTTTCGGTAAGGAAAACGAGGTGATTGGCCGTGACGACGGTCCCGCATGGAAAACGATCCGGCCCGAAGCGAACTTCGGCACTTGTCGCGCGCCTCGCTGCGGGCGTCGGAATCGGCTGCGTCCTGTGCGCGCCGGTTTTCGCCCAGGACTTGGCAAATTCGACCTCGGCAAATTCGACCGGCGACGAGACGATCTGGGCCGATACCGGCAATAAGATCGACGAAGCCGACGCGACCGGAGCGACAGACGGTTCAAGCGCAGTGGATGCGTCGGAAATCGACGACACCACGGCGGCGGGAACCTCGCGGACCTCGCCGGCTGCTCCGGCAGACCCGGTGCAGGGCAGCGGAGGGACTCCCGAGGACGATCCCTATGCGGCGCCCGGCATTCCGGTCGGCAGTTTCATCCTTCGTCCGACACTCGATGTCGGGCTGACTGGTCAGCGCGAGAACGGCGTCAATTCGCTGCTTGGGGATTCGGCGCTGCGTCTGGACCTGAATTCTGACTGGGCGCGCCACGAACTGACCGTCACCGCCGAAGGACAGTTGCAGAAAACTCTGAACAGCGACGGGTTGGATCCGGAGTTTGCCGTGGACGCCACCGGCCGGTTCGATCTTGGCGCGAGCACGACGCTGACCGCGACATTCGGCTACAGCTACCAGCAGGACGATCCGCAATCGGCCGCCTTTATCGCCGCGACCGATCCGGCGCTGATCCCGGTCGTGACCGGTGTCAACGACCCGGTGACACAGGTACTTCAGGGGTCTCTCTCGCTGCGGCAGGAATTCGGAAGGCTGTTCACGGAGGCGGGTGTCTCTTCGGCGCATGAGACCTACGGCGATGCCGAACTGAGCGACGGGTCGGTGATCTCGCAATCCGATCTCGACAATACGACGATCGACGGGCGGCTGCGTGCCGGTATCGAGGCCTCGGCGGTCTTCGCGCCCTTCATCGAGGCTTCCTACGGCGTGCGGCGCATGGACGAAACACCGGACAGCGGCGGCGTCGACCGCAACGCGGTGCGCTACGGATTGCGGGTCGGCACGGGCATCGATCTCGGAGAAAAGCTGAGCGGCGAGGTTTCGGCGGGTTACGTGGTCGAGGACGTGACCGATGCCGCGCTTCAGGACATTGCCGGCGTCGCGGTGGATGCAAGCCTAGACTGGTCGCCGCGCCGTGGCACCGATGTCAATCTGCAACTCGCCACCTCGACGGAACCGAGCGGCGAAGCCGGGGACAGCGGCGCGATGCTGTATTCGGCCAATCTCGGCGTGACGCACGAGCTTCGCGCCAACTTGACGGCCGAAGCCGGTTTTACCGCCGAATATCGCCACGACCAGTCGAGCGCGGATGAAACGACGTTGGGGGCGGACCTCGCGCTGACATACTGGTTCAACCGGTTTGCCGGCATGACCACGCGGGTCGGGCACGAGCAGGTGCTCAGCCCGGATACGCAAGAGCGTTCGAAGACGACAACCGCCTATCTCGGCCTGCGGTTGCAACGGTAACAAGCGCGCCGAATTTATGCCATCGAATCGGGACATGCTTGGAATCCCGAAGGCCGAAATGGCAAAATTTGTGGCGCGGAATTCTGAAAGGAGTGAATAGCATGCCATTCGCACCGAGTTTCCGTATTTCCGGGATTGTCATCGCCGCGACAGTAGTTTTCGGCTCGATGACCGCTTCCGGAGCGCGGGCGGATGCCGGCTTCCAGCGATGGATCCAGGATTTCCGCAGTGTCGCGGTCGGCAACGGTGTTTCTGGCGCGGTCTATGACAACGCCTTTGCCGGTGTCACCGCGCCCGATCCCGAGGTTTTGGAAAAGGCCCGCTTCCAGCCCGAATTCCGGGACGAAGCCTGGCAGTATATCGACGGCCGGGTGCATGAGCGCTCGGTTTCCACGGGCCGCGCCATGCTGCGCAAATATGGCCGCGTGCTCAACGCCATCGAGCGCAAGACCGGCGTCGACAAGCACATTCTGCTGGCCATCTGGTCGATGGAATCCGACTATGGCGAGTTCCTGAAACGCGAGGACCGGCTCCATTACGTGCCGCAGGCGCTGGCAACCCTCGCCTATGCCGACCGGCGCCGCGCCAAATATGCGCGCAGCCAGCTGATCGGAGCGCTGAAGATCCTGCAGCGCGGCGACGTATCGCGCAACGACCTGACCGGTTCCTGGGCGGGGGCGATGGGCCATACCCAGTTCATCCCGACGAGCTATCTCGCCTTCGCGGTGGATGGCGACGGAGACGGGCGGCGCGACATATGGAATTCGATTCCCGATGCGTTGTGGACGGCGGCGAACCTGCTGGACCGCAATGGCTGGCAGACCGGGGAGACCTGGGGTTACGAGGTCACGCTGCCGCCGGGCCGGAAGTTTCCGGGCGGGTCCATGTCGCTGTCGAAATGGCAGAGCATCGGCGTGACGCGCCCCAACGGCAAGCCGTTCCCGCGTCCCGGCCAGAACGCCGAGCTGAAGGTTCTGCAGGGGCGCGACGGACCGGCATTCCTGATGGTCAAGAATTTCTTCGTTCTGAAACGCTACAACAACGCCGACAAATATGCGCTCGCCGTCGGCCTGCTGGCCGACCAGATCGCCGGCTTCCCGGCGCCGTCGCGCGACTGGTCGCGCCCGTTCACGAAGCTCTCCATCTCCGAAAGCGAGGAATTGCAGAAGCGGTTGAAGGGCGCCGGCTTCTACGACGGCGAAATCGACGGAAAGATCGGGCCGGCATCGCGCACCGCGATCCTCTCCTTTCAGGCGCAATACGGCCTGCAGAAGGATGGCTATGCCTCGATGGAATTGCTAAAGGTGCTGCGGGGCCAATGATGCCGGCGCGGCCTGTGCCGCGCCAACCGGTAGTGCGATCGGGGCACAACAGTGTTCGACATGCGTTTTTTCCTCCGTCCGATTGCCGTCATCGCGCTGTCCGGCGCGATGCTGGCAGGCGCGCCGCTTGCCGGCCTGCCGGCGATGACGGGTGACGCGCAGGCGCAGACCTCCGAGGACACGCTGATCGGGCGACGCTCGCTTCTCGACCTCCTCTTCCGGCGCAAGGAAGCCGCTCCGCAGATCCAGGAAGTTCCAAAACGCGACGTCAATCGCGCCCGCAGCCAGCCACAGCAGAGGCGCTCGAGCGCGCCGGCACCCGCGCCGGAGCCGCCGGCTCCCGAGAAGCTCGAGAATGCGCTGGTTATTCTCGTCGTCGGCGATTTCACAGCAGGAGGCCTGGCGCAGGGGCTGAGGGAGGCCTTCGCCGAGGTCCCGTCGATCATCATCGAATCGCGCGCCAACGGTTCGTCCGGCCTCGTTCGCGACGACTTCTACGACTGGCCGAAATCGATCGGGCCGATCATCGAGGAAACCAAGCCGGCGCTGGTGGTCATGATGATCGGGTCGAACGACCGCCAGGCGATGCGTGTCGACGGCCGCACGGAGAAGGTGCGCACCGATGCCTGGGTGAAGGAATACAAGGCGCGCATCGACCGTTTCGCGAACGCGGTGCGGGCTTCCGACACGCCGCTGATCTGGGTCGGCGGCCCGCCTTACCGGTTCAAGAGCATGTCGACCGACATCCTCGCTTTCAACGAGTTCTATCGTCAGGCCGTCGAAGCGGTCGGGGGCTCCTTCGTCGATATCTGGGACGGCTTCGTCGACCAGGACGGCGCGTTCGTCCTGAGCGGCTCCGACATCAACGGGCAGACTGTGCGGCTGCGCAATTCGGACGGAATCAATTTCACCAATGACGGCAAGCGCAAGCTCGCTTTCTATGTCGAACGGCAGATCAAGCAGATGTTCGGGGATGCGGCGTCTTCGCTTTTGACCGTGCTCGCGCCGGAAAGTTATCCGACGCTGCGGCTGCCGCCGCTGCAACCGGAGGAAGACCTCGTCCGCATCGACCCGATCCAGATCAGCGATCCGGAACTGGACGGCGGCGCGGCGCTGCTTGGCGACGTCAATGCCGCATCCGCGATCGGGCCGGATAATCCGCTGCTGGCGAAGTCGCCGCGAAACCGGCTGGTGGAGGACGGCGTTCCGCCGCCGGCAAAACCGGGCCGGGCCAACAATTTCAGCTGGCCGCCGACCTGATGCAGGCTCAGTCGTGCTTCGGCGCGACCTCGGCGAAGCGCGCCTTCTTCTCGTCCGATGCTTCCGTCTGGTGGCGCTCTTTCCATTCGGCATAGGGCATGCCGTAAACGATCTCGCGCGCCTGGTCCCTGGTCAGCGACGCGCCGTCGGCTTCGGCGGCGTCGACATACCAGTTCGACAGGCAATTGCGGCAAAAGCCGGCGAGATTCATCAGGTCTATGTTCTGGACATCGGTGCGTTCGCGCAGATGCGAAACGAGCCGCCGGAAGACCGCGGCTTCGTACTCCGTGCGCTTGTCGGCCGGTATCTCTGTCATCGGGGCTCTCCGCTTTGTTGGACTGCTTTCCATATCGTTGGCGGGCCGGCGTGTTCAAGGCCGCGGAAAGCCGGGAGAAACGCAAAAGAACCGTGCTTTCCACCTTTGCATTGACATAAAGTATCGCCATGCGACAAACCACGATTGGAAATCCGATACCGATCGCGTCACACCAGTGTCATCCGGAATGCCGATAAGCTTGGCCAATAAATCGATTTATATCCGTCTTGTCGGACTGCTTCTGGTATCGTTCGGCGCGGCTGCGCTCTCCTCGGCACCGGCGCGCGCGGATTTTCGCGTCTGCAACGCGACGCAGGATCTCGTCGGGGTCTCGATCGGATACCGGGCGCGTGCCGGCTGGATTACGGAAGGGTGGTGGGCCATCGAGGCCTCGACCTGCAAGACGCTGATCGAGGGGCCGTTGGAGTCGCGCTACTACTATCTCTACGCCGAGGACGGCGTGCGCGGCGGGCGCTGGGATGGGCCGGTGAGCATGTGTATCGCCGAACTCCAGTTCAAGATCACCGGCGTCAACGACTGCTATGCGCGCGGTTTCCAGAAAGCGGGATTCCGCGAATACGATACCGGCAACCAGACGAACTGGATGGTCCAGCTTGTCGACGATCCAGAACCGGGTGCGGCGAACGCGACCGGGCAACCCCTCTTAACACCTCCGGGAGACGGCCAGTGAGACGCGTCCGCAAAGTCAAGATCCTCGCGACGCTTGGCCCATCATCCTCCACCGAGGAGATGATCGAGAAACTGCACAATGCCGGGGCCGACGTGTTCCGCATCAATATGAGCCATTCCAGCCATGACATGATGCGCGACCTCGTCAGGCGCATCCGCGCGGTGGAAAAGCGCATCGGCCGCCCGATCGGCATTCTGGCCGACCTGCAGGGACCGAAGCTCAGGGTCGGCGAATTTGCCGAGGGATCGGTGGAACTGAAGCCCGGCCAGACCTTTACGCTGGACGACCGTAACGAGCCGGGCGACGCGACGCGGGTCTATCTGCCGCATCCCGAAATCCTCGAATCCGTCCAGCCGGGCCATCGCCTGCTGATCGATGACGGGCGGCTGCAATTGGTCGCCGAGAGCGCCGACGGCAAATCCATCGTCACCAAGGTGGTTTCCGGCACCAAGATCTCCAACCGCAAGGGCGTCAGCCTGCCCGACACGACGCTGGGCGTCGGCGCGCTGACCGAGAAGGACCGCTCGGACCTCGACGCGGTGCTGAAGGAAGAGATCGACTGGGTGGCGCTGTCCTTCATCCAGCGCCCGGACGATCTCGCCGAAGCGCGCAAGATCGCGCGGGGCCGGGTCGGCCTCCTGTCGAAGATCGAGAAGCCGCAGGCCGTCGAGCGCCTCGATGAGATCATCGAGCTGTCGGACGCGATCATGGTGGCGCGCGGCGACCTCGGCGTCGAAATGCCGCTCGAGGCGGTGCCGGGCATCCAGAAACAGATTACCCGCGCGGCGCGGAAGGCCGGCAAACCGGTCGTTGTCGCCACGCAGATGCTGGAATCGATGATCTCCGCGCCGGTGCCGACGCGCGCCGAGGTGTCGGACGTCGCCACCGCGGTCTTCGAGGGTGCCGACGCCGTGATGCTGTCGGCGGAATCGGCTGCCGGCGATTATCCCGAGGAAGCGGTCGCGACCATGTCGCGCATCGCCGAGAAGGTCGAGCGCGATTCGCTCTTCCAAGGCATCATGAACGCGCAGCGGCCCGAGGCCGAGGCGACCGGCTCGGATGCCATTTCGGCGGCGGCGCGCCAGATCGCCCATACGCTGAAACTGTCGGCGGTCGTCTGCTACACGTCATCGGGCACGACAGGTCTGCGCGCCTCGCGCGAGCGGCCCGACACGCCGGTCATCGCGCTCTCGCCGGTGATCGAGACGGCCCGCCGGCTGGCGCTGGTCTGGGGGCTGCATTGCGTGGTCACCGACGACGCGATCGATCTCGACGACATGGTCGACCGTGCCTGCCGCATCGCCTTCCGCGAGGAATTCGCCAAGCCCGGCGACCGGATCATCATCACTGCCGGCGTTCCGCTCAGAACGCCGGGCGCGACAAATATGCTGCGCATCGCCTATATCGGCTCGGACGGGCTTTCC
>Ga0207814_100940_pt1 | contig 11598 bp, 11 predicted proteins | sample TtaePargueraPR_7_FD_187755 | JGI IMG/M metagenome (GOLD analysis project Ga0207814, IMG submission 187755) | Aerobic enrichment media microbial communities from Bioluminiscent Bay, La Parguera, Puerto Rico - Tt and P1 (2) (SPAdes) | ecosystem: Environmental > Aquatic > Marine > Unclassified ... | reverse complement strand
CGAGGCCCGCCTCTGCTTCTACGAGGAGATCGGCATCCCGCGCGGGAAGCTGCACATCCTCGACGTGCCGGACGGCGAGCGGGCATTCTACTCGATGAAGACCTACGACATCGAGTACGAGTTCCCCTTCGGCATCCAGGAGCTCGAGGGCGTGGCCTACCGCACCGACTACGACCTCGGCGTCCACCAGAAGGGCTCGGGCCGGCCGCTCGAGTACTTCGACGAGGAGACCAAGGAGCGCTTCCTCCCGCACGTCGTCGAGCCCTCGGCCGGCTGCGACCGCACCGTGCTGGCGCTGATCTGCGAGGCCTTCGACGAGGAGGAGGTCACCAACGAGAAGGGCAAGAGCGAGACCCGCACGGTGCTCCGCTTCGCCCCGCGGATGGCGCCGGTCAAGGTCGGCATCTTCCCGCTGCTCAAGAAGAACGAGGAGCAGGTCCGCGTGTGCCGCGAGATCCAGCGGACGCTGCAGCCGTGGATGAACGTGTTCTACGACGACGGCGGCGCGGTCGGCCGGCGCTACCGGCGCCAGGACGAGATCGGCACGCCCTTCTGCATCACGGTCGACTTCGACACCATCGGCGAGAACGGCCCCGAGAACGAGGGCACCGTCACGGTGCGCGACCGCGACTCGATGGAGCAGCAGCGCCTGCCGGTCGGCGAGCTCCTGCCCTGGCTGCTCCAGCGGATCCGCTAGCGCGGAGCGCCGGCTTGGAAACCGGCAGTGGTGCCGGGGCGACGGCTCGGCAGCCGCTGTGCCCGGCCGCTCCGCTCACTCGTGCTCGGGCAGCGGCAGGTCGATCGCCCGCTGGCTCTCCCAGCGCGAGATCGCTCCGTCGCCGTTGACGTCGTAGTGCTCCATCAGCGCGTCGAGCTCCTCCTCGGTCACGCCGGTGACGTCCGATTCGGAGATCCCCTGCTCCAGTTCCTTGCGGGTCAGCTTGCCGTCGGCGTTGTAGTCGAAGCGGTCGAACTTCTCCTGCAAGGCCATCACCTTGCGACCGTGCGCCGCCTCCGAGTGCGGGTCGCTGGTCGAGCAGCCCACCAGACCGAGAAACAGCAGCGCCAGATACTTCATACTTCTTAAGTATCTCCCCGACTCCCCTGCCCTGCAAGTCCGGAAAGCGTTCGCCAAGCCGTCCCGGGCGTTCTTGGATCGGCCTGTGAGGACCCTCATTCTCGTCGCCGGCAAGCCCGCGCTCGCCTACGCCCGCAGCGGCGTGGAGGAGTATCTCAGGCGGCTGGGCCGCTACGGCAGCCACGAGTTGGTGCAGCTCCGGGCCGGCAGCTCCGAGGCGGTCTCCGGCGCCCTGCTGCAGCGCTCCGAGGGCTGCCACCGCATCGCGCTCGACGAGCGGGGCCGCTCGCTGGACACCGCCGCCTGGGCCGGCCGCATGGGCGAGCTGGAGATGCGCGGCGAGGTCAAGACCTTGGCCTTCCTGATCGGGGCCTCCGACGGCCACACCGAGGCGCTGCGCCGGGCCTGCGACGAGGTCTGGCGACTGTCGGCGCTGACCCTGCAGCACGAGCTGGCGCTGGTGGTGCTGCTCGAGCAGATCTACCGGGTGGCCACCTTGCGGCGCGGCGAGCCATACCACCGCTGACCCGCAAACCGGACCGCGCGAGTCCACTCGCGCCGCGTCGGTCCGGTGAAGCGAGGGTGGGCCGCCCGGCGCCGCCCGGATCAGCGACGCGGCTGCTTCGGCATCACGCCGAGCGCGCCTCCGCCCTGGCCCGGGACGGGCGTGTTGCGGGGCTTCTGGTCGAGGTCGGACTTCGGGATCGTCGGCTGGGGGTCGAGATCCGGATCCTTGGGGGTGACGCAGGAGGACAGCGCCAGAAGCGCCGTCGAGAGCATCGCGGTCAGGGTCGCTCGCATGGCTCCGAAAATAGAAAGGCCCCCGCGGCTTTCAAGCCTGCGGAGGCCTTTCGGAAAGGAATCGCGTCCCTCAGTTGGTCGCCGGCTGGGCGAGGATCACGCGGTCGCCCGGCTGGAGCATCACGCCCGGGGCCACCGTGTCGTAGTCGATCTCGGCGATCGTCTGGCTGGCCTCGATGCTGGAGGGCGCCACCTCGGCGATCGCCCGGCCGCCGCGCTTGACGAGCAGGCGGGTCTCCGGCTTGAAGCCCGAGCTGGTGCCGGCTCCGATGACCACGAAGCCCCACTCGTTGTTGACCGCGGTGATCACCGACTCCATCGCGTTGCGGCGGAAGCGCGCGCTGCGCTCGGCCTTGCGGTCGGCGAGGCGGGCGATCTCGGACCGGTTGTCGGCGATGTCCTCCCTCAGGCCCTCGTTCAGCTCGTCGAGGTCCTGGAGCTCGGCGGTGAGTTCCTTCTTCTGGTCATTCAGCTTACCGATGACCTCCTTGATGTTCGCCGCGTTGATCTCGCCATCGATCGGAAGCCCGAGCGCCTCGATCGCCTTCTTGGCATTCGCGAAGCCCTGACGTGCCGCCTCGAGCGTCGCCTCCTGCTCCTCGAGCGTGGCCTCGATCTCGCCGAGCTCGCGCTTCAGCGAGGACTGGTCGGAGTTGAGCTTGTCGATGTTGGCGTTGACGAGGTTCAGCGCCTCCTTGGCGGCGGTGTTCTCGTCGGTCGCGGTCTCGAGCTCCTTCTTGCGCTTGGCGATGTTGGCCAAGACGGTGTCGTCCTGGTCCTTGTACTGCTTGGTGGTCTCCACCTGCTTCTCGAACTTCGACATGTTGTCGTAGGAGAAGTAGGCGCCGGCGGCGATCGCGAGCAGCGCGAGAACGTAGAAAATGGCCTTCATGGGGTTCTTGGAAAGTTGGGTTCCGTCGGGGCTTAGTTCTTGGCGGCGGGGACGACCCGGTCACCCACGATCAGCACCGTCTCCCCGGCGTTCGAGTCGGGAATCACGTCGGCCGAGGCGCGGCCGGCCTCCGCCGAGCGGACCTGGAGCTGGGCGACCACCTCGCCGCCGCGCACGACGTCGAGCTTCGACCCGGGAACGATGCCCCCGGCGGCACCGGCGGAAAGCGTGACGAAGCCCCAGGGGCCGTAGATCGCGGTGATCCGCGCGTTGCCGTAGGAAACCTTGTTGGAGAACTTGCTGTTCTCGTCCTTGTAGCGGTCGATCGTCGCGTCGGTGCTGGCCTGCTCGCCGGTCAGGTTGCTCTGCATCACCTGGGCGCCGGACACCTCGTCCTCGAGGCTGACGATCTCCTCCTGCAGCTTCTGGATGTCGGCCGCGAGGTCCTCGACCTGGCCGAGCTCCGCGAGGTCGTTCTCAAGCTTCTCGATCGAGGTGGCATTGCTCTCGGTCGTCTTGCGCTTGGAGTCGATGTCCTGCTGGATCGAGTCGTTGCCCGACTGGAGGGTGCTCTCCTCCTCCTTGCGGCTGGCGGTCTCCGTGTTGAGGTCGCCGGTTTCCTCGATCGTCCGGTCGCGCTTGTCGACGAGCTCGGCGTGCTCCTCCTGGTCGCTGTCGAGCTGCTTCTTCGCGTCCTTCCGGTCCTGGATCGCCTCCTCGTAGGCGGTATGGTTCTTGGCGGCGAAGAACGCCCCGGCAGCGAGGGCGACGGCGGTGAGGATGGCAAAGATGTTGGCCATAGGTTTTGGGTCGGTCGGGCTGGTTTTCCGCGAAAACTAGGGATCCGGCCCGACCCCCGGCAACCCTTAATTCTAGCATCGCGAGGCTTGCCTTTACAAAGGATGGACAGTGCCACAACGGTGGGCCGCCCGATGAACTCCGTTCTCCGCGTCTTCGCCTACCTGCGCCGCTATCCGGGCCTCGCCACCGCCCAGTTCCTCTGTGCGACGCTGATGGCGGTCTCGGTGATCGCCTTCCCCTCGATCGCCCGGGTGGTCGCCGACCGGGTGATTCCCGATCCCGACCGCCACCACGAGCTCCTCTGGTGGGTCCTCGCGGCCCTCGGCAGCTTCGTCCTCAAGGACGGCCTCAACTGCGCCCGGATCTTCGTCAACAACCACTTCGAGCAGAACGTCATCTACGACATCCGCTCCGACCTCTACCGCAAGATCCAGCGCCTGCCGCTCAACTGGTTCGACTCCCGCCGCACCGGCGACATCATGACCCGGGTGGTCGAGGACGTCACCGCGATGGAGCGGGTGCTGATCGACGGCATCGAGCTCGGGCTGGTCGCCTCGATCCAGCTGATCGCGGTGGCGCTGGTGATGTACCTGACCAACTGGCAGGTCGCGCTGTGGGCCACCCTGCCGATCCCGATCCTGGTGACCGGGGCCTGGATCTACTCCAGGGACGCCCGCCACCGGCACAAGGCGGAGCGCAACGCCACCTCGGCGCTCAATTCCTTCCTCCACGACAACATCGCCGGCATCCGCCAGATCAAGTCGTACGCCGCCGAGGACGAGGAGCACCGCGGCTTCAACCGGCTCTCCGCCAAGGTCCGCTCGGCCACCCTCTACCTGATGAAGTGGTGGGCGGTCTACAATCCCTCGATGTCCTTCGCCAGCATGCTCGGCTACGTGCTGGTGCTCGGCTTCGGCGGGGCGGCCGCGATCCGCGGCGAGATGTCGCCCGGCCAGTTCCTCCAGTTCTACCTGCTGCTCAGCCTGTTCTACGAGCCGGTCTCCAAGCTCCGCCAGCTCAACCAGATGATCTTCTCCTCGCGCGCCGCCGGCGACCGGGTGTTCGAGATCATGGACGCCGCCGACGAGCCCAATGCCGCCTCCGGCGCACGGCTGCCCGACTCGATCCGCGCCCACGTCCGCTTCGAGGGGGTGTCCTTCGCCTACGGCAGCCAGCCGACGCTCCATCAGGTCGACCTCGAGGCCGAGCCGGGCCGGACGGTGGCGCTGGTCGGCTCGACCGGCGCCGGGAAGTCGACCGTGCTGTCGCTGCTCAACCGCTTCTACGAGGTCGACTCGGGGCGGATCACCATCGACGGCACCGACATCGCCACCCTCGCCAAGCCCTCGCTGCGGGAAAAGCTCGGCTACGTCACCCAGGAGCCCTTCCTGTTCAACGGCACGGTGCGGGAGAACCTGCTGCTGGCCCGGCGCGACGCGGGCGAGGAGGCGATCTGGAAGGCCCTCGAGGCGGCCCACGCCGCGCACTTCGTCCGCGGCCTGCCGCGGCAGCTCGACACCAACGTCGGCGAGCGCGGGGTCAAGCTCTCCGGCGGCGAGAAGCAGCGCCTGTCGATCGCCCGCGCGCTGCTCAAGAACGCCCCGATCCTGCTGCTCGACGAGGCCACCGCCAGCGTCGACTCCGAGACCGAGCGCCAGATCCAGGACGCGCTCGACGCGCTGATGCGCAACCGCACCGCCTTCGTCATCGCCCACCGGCTCTCGACCATCCAGAACGCCGACCGGATTTATGTCCTGGAACAAGGCCGGGTCATCGAGCAGGGGACCCACGACGAACTGCTCGCCCGGGGCGGAAAGTACGCCGAATTGTGCCGAAAATCGTTTCTCGCCCAAGAAGTTCCCGCGTGAGGCCAAAATTTTAGGTGCCCGCGAAGCGCCGCCGCGCTATGGGGCCTGTATGCATAGATTCCTGACTCCCCTGCTGTCCGCCACCCTCGCCCTGCCCGCCCTCGGGCTCGCTCCGGGCGACGAGGTGACCGTCGACTCGATCGGCAAGGCCGAATTCGTCAAGGGCGCCGCTCCCGCTTCCTGGGAGAAGGGCGAACTCTACGTCATCGAGTGCTGGGCCACCTGGTGCGGCCCGTGCATCGCCGCCATCCCGCACGTCGATGAACTCTTCGACAAGTATCACGAAAAGGGCCTGAACGTCATCGGCATGAACGTCTGGGAGGACGGCAAGGACAAGGTCGCCAAGTTCGTCGAGGACAAGGGCGACGGCATGTCCTACGACGTCGCCTACGTCGGCAAGGACGGCGAGTTCCAGAAGACCTGGCTCGAGGCGGCCGGCGTCCGGGGCATTCCCCACGCCTTCCTGGTCAAGGACGGCAAGTTCCTGTTCTCGACCCATCCCTCCTCGCTCACCGAGGAGACGATCGAGGGGATCCTCGCCGGCGGCGACGAGGAAAAGGCGATCGTCGACAAGATCCAGCAGGCCGAGGCCAACAAGGGCGCGATCCAGGAGCAGCTCCAGGCCTTCATGAAGGGCAACCAGTCGGGCGACACCGAGGCGATGTCGACCGCCATCGCCGAGATCGAGAAGCTCGATCCCGACTACCAGAACCTCGGCCGGATGCGGACCGACCTCGCCGTGGCCAAGAAGGACTGGGACGGCGCCGCCGCGATGCTCAAGGCGATCGACGACGAGCGCGCGGCGCTGATCACCGCGGCGATGATCGCCCAGAAGACGGACGGTTCGGCCGACGAGCCGCCGGCGGTGCTGCTCGAGCCGATGGCCGAGGCGTTGAACAGCTCGGCGATCCAGGACCCGAGCCTCAAGGCGATGCTGGCGCGCGTCCACTGGAAGCTCGGCAACAAGGAGCAGGCGGTCGCCTCCGCCAAGGAAGCTGCCGCCAACCCGGGTCGCATGCCAAAGGAGCCGCTGGAGGCCTTCGCCGCGAGCTTCGAGGGCGGGGAGCCGCAGTCGATGCAGGACCTGATGGAGGCCGTGCAGGCCGCCATGCAGGCCCAGCAGCAGGGCCAGTAAGCGCCCCGCGCGCCGCACTTTCCGACCCGGTGTCCGCCTCGGCGGCCGCCGGGTTTTTCGTTTCGGCCCGCCCCCGCTTCGCCGATCCTCCACTGATGGCCGACCGACCCTCCTGGATCACCCGCGCGTTCCGCTGGCTGCGCATTCCCCTGCTGCTGTGGGGCGTGCTGGCGCTGTTCGCCTGCACCCTGGCCGACCGGCTGATCTTCTTCCCGCCGCCGGCCGGCTACACCCCGCGGGCGAAGGCCCTGGTGGCGTTCGAGACGACCCGTGGCGAGTCGATCCGTGCCTTCCACTTCCCGGCCGACCCCGGTCGGCCGACGCTGCTCTACTCCCACGGCAACGCCGAGGACCTCGCCGGTTCCCTGCCGCTGTACCGCGAGTGGCACGACCGTGGCTGGGGCGTCCTCGCCTACGACTATCCGGGCTACGGGCTCTCCGGCGGACGCCCGACCGAGGCCTCCTGCGAGCGGGCCATCGAGGCGGCGTGGGACCACCTCACCGGGACCGGGGGCATCGCGCCCTCCGACATCGTGATCGTCGGGCGCTCGGTCGGCGGCGGGCCCTCGGTGTGGCTGGCCGAGCGGGTCGATGCCGCCGGGCTGGTCCTGATCTCGCCCTTCACCTCGGCCTTCTCGGTCCACTCCCCCGCCCAGCACCTGCTGCCCGGTGACCGCTTCCCGAACCTGCGCCGGATCCGCGGCGTGGAGTGCCCGCTGCTGGTCGTCCACGGGGAGGCGGACGGGATCATCCCGCCATCGCACGGGCGACGCCTGGTCGAGGCCAGTCCGGCCTCGGCGAAGCGCTTCCACGGCATCGCCGGCGCCGGCCACAACGACCTCTTCCGCGTCGGGGGACCGGAGATCCTTCGCGAAATCGAGGCCTTCGTCGGCTCGCTGCCGCGCTGAGCGGGACCCTACTTCGCGGCCGGCACCTCGGGCAGCTGGCTGCGCGCTTGCTCAAGCCAGGCCTTGAGGTCCTCGCTGCTGGCGAACTGCGCGAGCGCCCCGGTCAGGAACAGCACCGGCACCGCGAAGCTCGCGATGACCAGCAGCCAGTAGAGCACCGCCAGGAACTTGCCGATGCCGTCGAGCTTCTTGGTGAAGGCGTAGCCCGGCGGGCAGGCGAAGAGGCGGTACTGCAGCCAGTAGTTCAGGAAGGGCACCATCAGGCCCAGCAGCCACCAACCGCTCATCGCCAGGTTCTGGAACCGCTTCACCGTCACGAGGATCGCCACCAGCACCGGCAGGATCATCACCACCAGGCCGAGGTAGGGCGCGTACTGCTGGTGCTGCTCGGGGATCATCGCGATCATCTGCGGGACCAGGAACGCCAGCCCGGCGAAGACGATCGCCGGAAGCACGGTGGTGCCGAGTACGTAGCCGATCCGCGTGGCGCCCGGAAGCTGCAGCTTCGTCGGCTGGTCGCCGAAGTCGTAGCTGCCGCTGTCGGCCAGCGCGTCGGACGGCGGGGCATGGCCACCGGCCACCGCGTCGGGGTCGACGACCCGCTCCTTCTTCTCGAACACCCCGTCGACCTCCCCCGCAGGGGTCCAGGTGCTCAGACCGTCGCCGAACACCAGGTCGGTGCGGGGCTCGAGCCGGCCGGCCCGCGCGGCATCCATCAGATCCTGAAAGCTCACCGGACCGAAGCGCTCCCCGCCCCGGGAGACATACCAGTCGCCTGTCGTCGTGCTCATATTGATTTGTTTATCCTAAATATTTCGCTCGGTCAATTTCGACGAGGAGCCAGGGAGCACCGATTCGGACGGCTCCTTTCATGGATCGGAGCGGCGAAACGCGGGAAACCGGAACAAGCGCCGGGCAGCGGGTTCCCGGCAGTCCGGATTCCTCGTTGTCCGGGGCTTTTCGCGCTCAGAACCCGGACTCCGAGGGTCGTTCCGATCCCGGATTCCCCGGCCGCGAACCCTCGGTCCGGCATCGCCGTCACCGGCCCGGCGCGCTGCCGGTTCTAAAAAATCGTCGCTCCGCGACCGCCCAGGCCCCGGTCTCAGGCGCTCACCTGCTCGAGGCTCTCCAGCACCTCGTCGGCTCCGGCGGCCCGCAGTTCCCCGGCGCTGAATCGTCCCGTCGCCACCGCCAGGCAGCGGGCACCGACCGCCCGGGCGCAGGCGACGTCCTTCGGGGTGTCGCCGATCACCAGGGTCTCCGCCGGCGAGAAGCGGCGTCCGGTGTGCCGCGCCGCCCGCTCGAGGGCGATCGGCCCCAGGCGGTTGCGGTCGGCGTGGTCGCAGCCGTAGGCGCCGAAGGCAAAGTGGTGGTCGAGCCCGAAGTGGCGCATCTTGGCGGCGGCCCCTCCGGCGATGTTGCCGGTCAGCAGGCCGACGGTGACCACGCCGGCGAGCTGCTCGAGCAGGGCGACCACGCCCGGCAGCACCTGGCCCTGGAAGCCGCCCCGGGCGAGGTTCCACTCGAGGCGCTCGAGGTAGCGCGAATAGAACGCGTCGAACTCCCCGGCGGCCGCCTCGCGACCGAAATGGGCCAGCATGCCGGCCACGATCCCGGAGTCGGTGCTGCCCGCCAGGTCGAGCTCCGGTCCGGGGTCGCCGAAGCACTCGGTGGCGGTCTCCTGCAGGGCCCGCATCCCGGCGCCGCCGGTGTCGACCAGCGTGCCGTCGATGTCGAACAGCCACAGCGCCGGGCGTGCGCTCACGCCCCGGCGGTTTCCGCTTCCTCGTCGTCGGAGCCTTCGCCCGCTTCCTCGTCCTCGTCCTCGAAGTCGTCCTCCTCGACGAGTTCGCCGTGGAACAGGTGGAACTTGCGCTGGCGCTGCTCCTTGGGCAGCGGCGAGAGCGTCATCCCCAGGGCGCGGCCGGTGAGCTTCGGCGCCTGGTCGACGTGGGCCATCGTCTTGAGGTCGCCGATGATCCGCTCCATCTTCTGGAAGCCGATCTCGCGGTGGGCGTTCTCGCGGCCGCGGAACTGCAGCACCACCCGCACCTTGTGACCCTCGTCGAGGAAGGTCTCGAGCCGCCCGAGCTTGATGTTGTAGTCGTGCTGCTCGGTGCGGACCCGGAACTTGACCTCCTTCATCTTGGTCGAGGTCTTCGGCTTCTGCTGCTTCTTCAGCTTCGCCTGCTCGTACTTGAACTTGCCGTAGTCGATGATCCGGCAGACCGGCGGATCGGCCTTGGCGGCGATCTCGACGAGATCGAGCCCCACCAGCTTGGCCTTTTTGAGGGCCTCCTGGGAGCTCATGATCCCGAGTTGCTGGCCGTCCGGCAGCACCACGCGCACGCGGGGCGCGCGGATTCGCTCATTGACGCGGGTCGTGTCGCGGGGTTCGCGACGGAATTTCTTTCTAGGCTTGGGAATGGTGCTGGTCGGTGTGGGTTCAGTGCGACGCGACCGGCCACGGCGAGCCCGTGGCGCGGAGCGCGAAGGGATTCGTGAAACGATGGCCCGGGAAAGGGATCATACGGGCGCGTCAGCCTCGAAACCGGTGCTCACAGGGCACGGTTGGCAATTTCTTCGCGTATCGTTCCGACAAAATCATCAAGCGGCATGGAGCCGAGGTCGTCCCGGTCGCGGTGGCGGACACTGACCGTGCCTTCCTCCACCTCGCGGGCGCCTAGGACGAGCATATACGGCACCCGATCGAGCCGGGCAAGGCGAATCTTGGCGCCGACCTTGTCCGAGCTGCGGTCCAGCGAGACCCGCACGCCGGCCTCCGCGAGCCGGGCGGTCGCCGCCTCGGCCGGCTCGAGGAACTTGTCGGAAATCGGCAGCACCCGCACCTGCTCGGGCGCCAGCCAGGTCGGGAACTTGCCCTCGAAATGCTCGATCAGCAGCCCGGTGAAGCGCTCGAGCGAGCCGAAGGGCGCGCGGTGGATCATCACCGGCCGGTGCGTCGTGTTGTCCGCCCCGACGTACTCCAGCCCGAAGCGCTCGGGCAGGTTGTAGTCGACCTGCACCGTGCCGAGCTGCCAGTCGCGGCCGATCACATCCTTGACGATGAAGTCGATCTTCGGGCCGTAGAAGGCGGCCTCGCCCTCGGCCTCGCTGTAGTCGACGCCGAGCACCTTGACCGCCTCCCGCAGCGCGGCCTCGGCCTTGTCCCAGTTCTCCGGCGCGCCGACGTACTTGTCGCTGTCGGGGTCGCGCAGCGAGAGCCGCACCCGGTAGTTCGTCATCCCGAGCGTGTTGAGCACCGTCTTGACCAGGCCCAGGCAGCCCTGGATCTCGGTCGCCACCTGCTCCGGCGTGCAGAACAGGTGGGCGTCGTCCTGGGTGAAGCACCGCACCCGCGTCATCCCGCCGAGCTCGCCGCTCTGCTCCCAGCGGTAGACCGTGCCGAACTCCGCCAGCCGCACCGGCAGGTCGCGGTACGAGCGGTGCTCGCTGGCGTAGATCTTGATGTGGTGCGGGCAGTTCATCGGCTTGAGCAGGTAGCCCTCGAACTCCCCGCTCTCGAGGCCGTTGATCAACTGGTCGCAGGTCGCGCCCTCGTCGGCCAGCCGCTCCAGGGTGTCCCGCTCGGGGATCGGGACGAACTGACTCTCCTGGTAGTACGGGAAGTGCCCGCTGGTCCGGTAGAGGTCGAGCTTGCCGATGTGCGGCGTGAAGACCTGCGAGTAGCCCTGCTTGTCGAGCTCCGCGGTGATGAAGTCCTGCAGCGCCCGGCGCAGCAGCCCGCCCTTCGGCTTCCACAGCACCAGCCCCTGGCCGACCTCCTCGTCGAAGGTGAACAGCTGGAGCTCGCGACCCAGCTTGCGGTGGTCGCGCTTCTTGGCCTCCTCGAGGCGCTCGAGGTGCTCGGAAAGCTCGTCCTTGGTCGGAAAGGCGGTGCCGTAGAGCCGCTGCAGCTGGCCCTTGGACTCGTCGCCGAGGTAGAAGGACGAGGACACCGCCATCAGCTTGGCGTGCTTGGTCTTCGAGGTCGACCCGACGTGCGGGCCGGCGCAGAGGTCGATGAACTCGCCGTTCTGGAAGCAGGAGATCTCCTCGCCCTCGGGGATCTTGTCGATCAGGTCGAGCTTGAAGCGGCTCGGGTTCCCCGGGCG
>Ga0207814_100939_pt1 | contig 11602 bp, 13 predicted proteins | sample TtaePargueraPR_7_FD_187755 | JGI IMG/M metagenome (GOLD analysis project Ga0207814, IMG submission 187755) | Aerobic enrichment media microbial communities from Bioluminiscent Bay, La Parguera, Puerto Rico - Tt and P1 (2) (SPAdes) | ecosystem: Environmental > Aquatic > Marine > Unclassified ... | reverse complement strand
CACCAGATGACGACCGAGCCATAGGCGTCGATGTCGGTGCCCTCGGGGACGATATAGGTCTGGTCGCCCTTGTTGCCTTTCAAGGGCCCGAGAGAAACCCACTCGCTCTGCTTGACGTCGTCTGAGGATTGCGGATCGGGTTCCTTGACCAGCCAGACCTCCAGATCGGGTCCGTTGGTGACCGTGAACTCTGTCAGACGAACCAGCGCCGTGCCGGCGGCGCTCCGCATGATCTGCGCCCTGCCCTCGCCCTTGTGGGCGAGATCGGCGTCGCGGAAGCGGCCTTCTTTGACGGCCGTCGCCATGAATTCGGCCGGCAGCGCCTCGTCGACCTCGCGGTCGATCCAGAGCGGCGAAGCCAGGTACCAGAAAGTGTTGCCGGCGACAAAACCGACGATGAAAACGGGTATGGCGATTTTCAGAAAACGCAGCATGGGCTTCCCCTCCGAAGGCGCAGCGACCGTATTCCGGTTTGACGGTCCGTGCTAGTCTGCCGCCGTCACGTTCCGGAGAGCACCATGGTCCGACGCATTCAAATCCTCGTCATCGCAGCGCTCGCCGCATTCCCGGCAGCAGCCCAGAACGGACCGAACGGCATCGCCTTCGTGCAGGCGCCGGAACAGGGCAGCGGCGTCTGCGTCGGTTCGACGCCGGAAAAGGGATTTTCCTGCGCGGTCGCGCAATGCATGGAATCGGGCGCGGCCGACGAGGACTGCATTCGGACCAACTGGTGCCAGCCCGCTGGCTGGAGCGTCGACATTTTCGTCCAACACCAGGAGGGCCTTCACTGGCACGAGGTCATCTGCGGCCTGCCGACGGAGGGAATTGCCCGGAAGTCCGCCGAAGCCGCCTGCGACCCGGCGGAGCGGGACTATCTGATCGAATGCTCGATGGTACAGCTCTACGACCCTGAAGGTACGGAGCAGATCAGCTACTAGGCGGTCACGTCGTCGCCGCGCGCAGCATCGCCAGCCTTGCTCCAAAGCCGATGAAAACCAGGCCTGTCACGGTCTTGAGTATCCGCTGCATCGCGCCGCCGCGCATCACGCCCATCACCTTTGCAAACAGCAGAACGAGCGCCGAGAACCAAGCGATATTGATCGCGGCGTGCAGTGTCACCAGCGTGTAGGCGTCGAGGACCGAGCCGTCGCCCGGATGGATGAATTGCGGGAAAGCGGCGAGATAGAACATCGACACTTTGGGGTTCAGTGCATTGGTGAGGAACCCTTCCCCGAAGGCCCAACGGAGATCGCGGACCCGTTTCGCGGGCTTTACTGCGACGGGTTTGACCACGCCACGCCACGCGTCGCGCAGCGACTTGAAGCCGATCCAGCAAAGATAGGCGGCACCCGCAAGCTTGACCGCGGTGAAGAGCTCCGCCGAGCGCAACAGCAAGACGGAAATGCCGAGGATAGACAGTGTGCCGTGGACATAGAAGGCGGCGACGAAGCCGGCGATATTGGCGAAGCCGGCAGGCCGGCCCGAGGTCGGGACGGTGCGGGCGATCAAAACGCCGTTCGGGCCGGGCGACATGACCAGCAGCGCCGTAAAGGTTGCAAAGGTCAGGAGTGTCGCGAGGTCCAACGCCGTGACGCCTACCAGATGACCTTTTCCATGATCACCGCCGGTATGCCGGAGCCCTTGACGCCGCAGTCCGGCGTGGTGCCGGTCTGCTTGAAGCCCTCGCGTTCGTAGAAGGCGACGGCGCGATCATTGGCTTCCTCCACCTCGAGGCGGATCTTGCGGACATCGGGAAAACAGGCCTCGACCTCGATCAGCAGCTTCTTGCCGACGCCCTGCCCCTGCGCCGACGGGCGAACATAGAGCTGGTGCAGCATCGAGGTCTCGGAATCGACCTGGGAAACGAAGGCCATGCCGGTTATCTCGGCGCCATCGTCGCAGACGATGAATTCCGAGCGCGGCTTGGTCATGCGCTGTTTCAGCGCCGGCACGGAGTGCCAGGCCTCCGTCAGTTCGGCGACCTTTTCCTTGCCGTAGATGTCGTCATAGGTGGCATGCCATGTCTCGGACAACATGGCGCTGATGGTCTCAAGATCATCCGGCGATGCCGTCCTCAGCCACATGGTCTCCTCCTAATCCTCCAAGCCGAGTTTCTGTTTGACCAGCGCCTGAACGGCCTGCGGATTGGCCTTGCCCTGCGTGGCCTTCATCACCTGTCCGACGAACCAGCCGGCAAGCGTCGGCTTCGCCTTGGCCTGCTCAACCTTGTCGGGATTTGCGGCGATGATCTCGTCGACGGCCTTTTCGATGGCGCCGGTGTCGGTAACCTGCTTCATGCCGCGGGCCTCGACGATTTCCGCCGGGTCTCCGCCCTCGTTCCAGACGATCTCGAACAGGTCCTTGGCGATCTTGCCGGAGATGTCGCCGCTCTTGATGAGGTCGATGATGCCGCCGAGCTGCCCCGGGTCGACCGGCGTCTCGTCAATGGAAAGGCCGGCCTTGTTCAGCGCACCGAGAAGATCGTTGATCACCCAGTTCGCCGCAGCCTTCGCGTCGCGCCCATCCGCCACCTTTTCGAAATAGTCCGCGATCGCCCTCTCCGACACCAGGATCGAGGCATCATATGCCGAGAGGCCGAGAGAAACAAATCGGTCTTTCTTCTCGTCGGGCAGTTCCGGCAGATGCTTCGCCAGTTCGGCCACGAAAGCGTCGTCGAATTCGAGCGGCAGCAGATCCGGATCGGGGAAATACCGGTAGTCATGCGCGTCCTCCTTGGAGCGCATGGCACGGGTCTCGCCCTTGGCCGCATCGAAAAGCCGCGTTTCCTGGTCGATCGTGCCGCCATCCTCGAGAATGGCGATCTGGCGGCGCGCCTCGTACTCGATCGCCTGGCCGATGAAGCGGATCGAGTTGACGTTCTTGATCTCGCAGCGCGTGCCGAACTCGCCACCCGGCTTGCGCACCGAGACGTTGACGTCGGCGCGCATCGACCCCTCGTCCATGTTGCCGTCGCAGGTGCCGAGATAGCGCACGATCGCGCGCAGCTTCGTCATGTAGGCCTTGGCCTCGTCGGAGGAGCGCAGGTCGGGCTTGGAAACGATCTCCATCAGCGCGACGCCGGAACGGTTGAGATCGATATAGGACATCGTCGGGTGCTGGTCGTGCATCGACTTGCCGGCGTCCTGCTCGAGATGCAGGCGCTCGATGCCGATCTCGACATCCTCGAAATTGCCCTGCTTGTCCGGGCCGACCGAAATGATGATCTTGCCCTCGCCGACGATCGGGTCCTTGTACTGCGAGATCTGGTAGCCCTGCGGCAGGTCCGGGAAGAAATAGTTCTTGCGGTCGAAGATCGAGCGGTTGTTGATCTTCGCCTTCAGGCCGAGCCCGGTGCGCACCGCCTGCCTTACGCATTCCTCGTTGATCACCGGCAGCATGCCCGGCATCGCCGCGTCGACCAGCGAGACGTTGTTGTTCGGTTCGGCGCCGAATTCGGTCGAGGCGCCGGAGAACAGCTTGGAATTGGAGACCACCTGGGCATGGACTTCCATGCCGATGATGATCTCCCAATCGCCGGTGGCGCCGGGAATGAAGCGTTTCGGTTCAGGTGTGCGGGTATCGACGAGGGTCATTATGCGCTTTTTGGTTCGGAACGTTTCCCGTTTCGTTAGTGCAACGCAATAATGGCTGCAAGCCGCTTTTGCTTGTCAGAAGACGCGCAAGGCAGACGGCGGGCGCCGTCCGCGGCAATCACTGGGTCTCGACGGAGAGTCCCTTTTCGCCGAGCTCTATCTTGATGCCCTCCGGCTTCTGCTGTTCGCGGTAGTAGAGATAGCCGAGAACGATGACGGCAACCGCGAGCGCGGCAACAACGATGAAGAGGATATTTCGGTTCATTCCGGCGGGTTCCTGACTGGATTGCGACTCAGGCGGCGAGACTATCCGAAATCCCGCCCGGCGGGGAGACCCGCATGCGGCTCGGGCATTTGACCAGGATCAATGTGGCCACCGGGAAAGCGCGGAAAACTGCATCGAGACACAGTCGAGAGAGGGGAAATCCGATGCTGTCCTTTCGCCATTTCTTTCCGGCACCCGAAAAAGGCTGGCTGTTCCGCGTCATGGTCGAAAAGCTCGGCATGCGGGCGGAACTGGAATCGCGTCCGAACAGCGATGCGGTCGCCAATCGCGCGCAGGCGCGCTGCGCAGATTGCGGCCGCGAGGATACGTGCCAGGTCTGGATGGCCGAGAACGACGCGCCCGGTGAAGCGCCCTATTTCTGCAGGAACCACGATCTCTTCGAGCGGCTGAAACACGACATCGAGGTCGAGGCCGCATTACAGACCGCGTAATACCGCTCCCCGGTTCCGGCGATCCGGTTGTTCCTCCCCGTGTCGGAACCGAAATAAGAGCCCCCGGACAGCTCCGCCCGGGGGCTTCTTTGTTGGTCGGCGCGGCCGTGATCCGGATATTAAGGTTTACCGATAACCTTTACGGGCGGTAAATCGAGCTGCAACTTCAGGCTGGATGCGCACTGCTGTAGGTTTGGGCGGACAGGAGAGAAGCCATGTCCGCCAAAGCAATCGCCTTCGCATTGGTTTTAGCCGCAACCACCGGCGCGGCCGCAAACTATGTCCAGAACAACCCGGCATCCGTCCGCGAATTGTGGGCGCGGGCGACCACGTTTCGCGGGCCGCTGGCGCCGCTCGAGGAAACCCGGAAGACGAGCTACAAGCGCACGATCTTCTACACCATGTGCAAGCGTGGCTTCGCTCGCAAGCTGCAAGGCCGCAGCAGCGGGGAACGGGACGTGGCCTGCACCTGCATGGACCGGGAAATCTCCTCGTGGAAGAAGGCCAAGCAGGATAGCACGACAATCGCCTTCTCGCAGATCGCCCGTGATTACGGCCTCGATCCTCACGAAAATGCCCGGAAACCAAGGTCGCCGCATCGCCTTTCCCAGCATGACAAGAACGTGCGCGCGGCCTGGGAACGCCGTGAGGAGCGCGCCAACGCCCGCGAAGCGGAAGCGTTTGTCGAACACTTCAAGGGCCTCGACAGGTCGACTGCACTCAATCCGGTCATGTTGCTATGGTCGGTCCAAAGCATCGAATCGGTCGCACGCCGCTGCGGCATCCTCACACGGCAGCCGCCGCGCAACATGAAGGAGATCGAGGAGCGATATAACAATATCGGCTCCCCGAACGCCTGATCTCCGCTACTCGACCGATACCTCGGAGCGCTCCGCGGCGGAGACGTTCGCCGCGGCTTCCTTCTTCTCTCCCTGGTTGTCGCCGATCGTGGCGACGACCAGATAGTCGCCCGGATTGAGGGTGATCTGGAATTCCTCGCCATAGGCCCCGTCGATCTGCTTGCGCTTGCCCTGCAGGTCGGCTTTTCCCTCATAGACGTCGATGCGGTAGGCGCCCGGCGCGGTCACGAAAAGCACGCCGGCATTGATGTTAACCACCGCGTCGGTCATCTCGCCGCGCGTCACCGTAAACGGCTGCTCGGCGATCGCCTTGTCGAGGCGCGCCTGGACGACATAGTCGCCGGGCGGCAGCTTGAACAGGTTGCCGGGACCGTAGCCGCCGTCGAATTGCTTGCGCTTGCCGTCCAGCGATTTCTTGGCCGATAGAACATCGACGCGCAGACCGCTTGCCTCGACAGCCGGGCCGCCTTCGGCATAGACGGCATTGATGGAAAGGATGCCGATCCCCATGACGACATCGCGCTCCACGGTTTCGCCGGGCTTCAGTGTGAAAGTCTCCTCGGCATTCGCCTCGCCGAGGCGCGTCGTCAGCTTCACCTGGCCGGCCGGCACGACCATCGTGCCCTCGCCGTAACCGCCGTCGCGGATGCCGCCGATTTCGAGGTCGAAACGCGCCGCCTTGTCCACCTCGCCCCCGTCATCCGGCAGAACGCGGACGGTGACCACGCCGGCATCGAGGACGATATCGCGATCGATTGTCTCGCCTTTGATCACCTCGACGACCGTTTCCGAGATGACCATATCCTTGCGGTAGCGCAGGAGATAGCGGCCCGGCGTCAGCGTGGCGGTGAATGCGGTGTCGTATCCGCCTTCCACGGACTTCTTGGCCGGTGTGTCGCCTTCCATCGGGAAGAAATCCCAGCGCCCGTTCAGGTCACGGTCCGGCCCGCCCTCGGCGAGCACCGCCTTGAATGTGACATTGTCCTGAAGCGCCACCCGATCGGCGATCACACCGGAAATGCAGCAGTCGTTTTCGACCTTTTCGGGCGCCGGTGTTTTCAGCCAGCAGCGCGCCTGATCGCCCTGCACGCCCGGTTTTACGAAGGTCCACGCCATGCACGCGTCCTCACCGGTGCATTCGGCCTGGCACAGCGCCGGATCTGCGGTCGCGAGATCGAGCGAGCGGAAATCGCGGCCCGGACGGTCGATGCCGTCCTCCATACCCTCGCCGATCGAATAGGCAGGCTCCGGCTCCGGTGCGGCGACGACGGTCTGGGTGAGCGCGTCCGAGAGCGCGTCGGCATCCTTGGCTTGCAGATAGCGGCCGCCGGTGTTCTCGGCGAGGCAGGAGACCTGCCTGCCCTCCTCCTCGGAAAGCCCGAACCCGATCACATGGACGGTGAAATCGACGCCCGCCTGCTCCAGTTCGCTCGCCGCCGCACAAGGGTCGGCCTCGCAGGTCTCGATCCCGTCGGTAACGAGGATGACGGTCGCCTTGTCCTCGGTGAATTTGAGCGACTGCGCTGCCTGGCGGACCGCTTGCGTGAGCGGCGTCTTGCCCTTCGGATTCAGACCGTTGACCGCATCGGCGATGCCTTGTCGCGTGCCGGCTCCCGGCGCGACGATCTCCTCGATGTCCGAGCAGACGCCCTTTTCGCGGTGGCCATAGGCGATAAGGCCGAGTTCCATGTCGCCCGGAATGGACGGCAGGACTCCGGCAAGCGTTTCGCGGGCGATTTCTATCTTGGTCTTGCCGCCGATCCGGCCCCACATCGAGCCGGAGGCATCCATCACGATGATGGCGCGGTCGGCGGCGAAGGCCGCACCGGCCGTCAGGAATATCGAGAAAACTACTAAAAGTCGCAGGGCGGCGCGCATGGCCTCATCTCCGGTGGAAAGAAAGACTGAGCCTGAATGAATAGTCCCGCGGCCGCGTCACCCATGTGTCATTTCGCACAGCAGCACGGAGAATCGGCCAATCGCAATGCAGCGTTGGCCTGTTTGTTAACGTGCGCACGTTACGGTTGCACCCGAACCCGGCCATCTTCCGCATTGTCGACGGGAAGGAACATGCGATGTCCGTGAAAATGATCGCCGCTGCCATCGTGATTGCGGGCGGCGTCGGTGCGGCTGCAAGCTTCGTGCAGAACCATCCGCAAACGCTGTCGTCCTTCGCGACGCAAATGCTGGCATTTCGCGGGCCACTCGCCTCGGGGCAGCGCGGCGAGTATGTACCGGGCAAATATTACCGCATCTGCCGCACCGAATACGCCCGCCATATCAGGGGCATGTCGCAAGCCGAGCAGCGCGAAGCCTGTAAATGCTTCGACAGGGAATTCCAGACTTGGTCGCCGGACATGCAGGAGGCCGCCAAGATCGCCATGCACACCGCGATCGCCTTCTCGCAAGTCCCGAACAGCTTCAACCGGCGTCCGGCAAGGCCCGGCAAGATGTCAAATCACGAAGCACAGGTCCGGGTATCGCAGTACCGGGACAAGATGGGCGCCATGAAGCGCAATTACGCCAACGGGCTGAACGAGAGAACACTGGAAAATGCGAAAGCAAATCCGGTGACAACTGCCGTCGCCACCGCGCGGGTGACGGCGCTCGCGCGCAGTTGCAAGATCATTGACGGGTCGCCGTTCGTATTGCCGGGTATGAATTCGGTGAGCAGATCGATCGGCGGGCGCAGCTAAGCACCGCATCCCCGGCCTGGCGGTGGAAGCAGGGTGATTGCGGCGGCTGTCGACGTACTCGATACGCTGTCGACGAGGCGCACGCCGCCGCATTCAATGCACTTTGCATTACCCAACCCCGTGACCGCCTGTCGCCAGCCGGCTGCGGACCCCACCTAGGATTACACACAATACGCGACCGGTCTAGCAAGCAAAAAATCCCTTGTTTCAACAGGTAACGAGCGGTTCCTAATGCGGCAATGCGTCGCCTGCGGCATTCCCGCAACTTATAGGGGCAAAGCGTTCCAATTCGTGACATTGCGCATCAGCCTCCTTTGGCGCGGCATCGTGCCCGCTGGACAATGATCGGGCGACCTCCTAATCGAAAGGCCGATACAGGAGTTTTGATATTCGGTTTGTCCGAGACCCGGTAATGCCCTGACCGCCTTTCGGCGGGACAGGGCCAACTCTGGAAGCCGGCCGCCCAGTGCGGCGGCCAATCCATTGGCGCGGCCATATGGCCGCAAGACCGGATTCCGACATCATGGACATCTCGCGCGCCGAACAGCGCATTCTTCATCTGCTCGCCCAAGGCGGGCACATCGAAATCGTCAGGCAGAACAGGCAGATCATCCGCACCGATTGCGTCACCCGTGACGGATGGCTCTATGCGGGTCTCGACCCGGAGCTGTTTCGCAAACTGAAGCGGCGACGCACGATCGCCTCTAAGGATGGCGGACCGTACCGCATTACGCGGCGCGGACTCGAACTGGTGCGCAGCCAGCTCGACAATCGCTGACGCCAAGGGCAGCGTGCCGCCCTAGCTTGTACCGGACGCGAATGCCTCGCGCATTCGCGTCCATTCCTCCTCGACCGTTCCGCCGCCATGTTCGCGGCCCGCGCGACGGTACCAATAGCGAGCATTCCACTCATCGCCTTCGATGCGGTGGCACAGGGCATGCAGCCAGTCGAATTCGGCAATCCCCTCATGGTCCTGCGCGATTTCATGTGCCCTCTGCCAACCCGGCCCCGGCTTGAAACCACCGGTTTTCAGGCTATCGAGCGCTTCGACAAGCAGTTCGGAGTGTTCGGCCATTGGGCAGTATCTCCCTTGTTGTGCACCCAGTTTATCAGCGCGAAAGATCGCGACATATTTCTGTAATTACTGTGCAATTTTTATGTTTTTCAAACCGCAAACTCCACGACAGTCCATGCATACGGTTTTTTAAAGGAAAGTCGGGCATATCGGGAATTCAAGGAGGAATACGTGCAGTATTCGACAGTGCTCATGTTCTCGATCCTGACGGCAGGCGTGGTCGGCGGCACGGCATCCTATTTCGGTGCCGGCGGCGATCCGGAATCAGTCGGCGCGGCGATTCACGAAGCACGCTCCTCGTTTCGCGACAAGATGCGCGAGATGGACAACTCCTATTACAGGCGCGGCGAAGCCTATGAAGCCTGCGCACAGGCTTATGGCGGCAGAATGGCCGGCAGCATGGCCAATGGCGATATCACCCTGTCCTGCGAATGTTTCGACAAGTCCTCCGGCCTGCTCGGCGGTCTCGACCGCGAGACGGCCCTTAAAGCGCTCGGCCCCGGTCCGGACACGAAGCCGGGCGAAAAGATCAGGATCACCGTGGCGGCGAAACGCGTGCTGAACCACTGCGACATCGATCCTTGGACAGGCGGACCCGCCATGCCCGATGTCGGGTCACGCGACAGCGACCGGATTGCGGCCACCAAGCCGGTCGAAAAACAGCCTCGGCAACCTTTCTCCGGCGGACTGCGCGGATCGTATTGAACCGACGCTCTTGGCCGTTCCTAAAGTGCCTCGATAAACCCGCTGATTGCCCGGGCCGTTTCCGGAGCGTTGATGACCTCGAGATGGGACAGCCCGTCGATGATCTCGTAGGTCCCCTTGGAATTCGCCGCTGACATGACCGGTTCGTATTCGCTGGCGACGAAAGCCTCGTCGTCGCTGCCTGCGACCAGCAGGAATCGCGGCATCGCGGACATATCGGCCTTGTAGTCGTTGCGCGGCGCGTAGGATGTGTTCAGCCGAAACGAATAGGCCTTGGTGGCCGTGTCACCTTGCGGCCCGTCGAGAACCGATTTCGGGAAAGCGAACTGGATCGCCGTCAGCTCATTCAGCGCGGTGATGCGGACAGCGTTGAGCATCGTCAGGCCGATGATTCGGCGCGTCAGCGGATGCGCCCAACCGCCGGAATTCGGCCGCACCGTCGGCGCCTTGTGATGCAGATAGGGCGCGAGAAGCACCGCGCCGTCGGCCATCTCGCCATAGGTGCCGCCGCAGAACCGGATCGCGAGACCGCCGCCGGAGGAATGGCCGCCAATGATCAGCTTCTGGACAGGCTTGCGCACGATCCCGATCAGGTCGGCGAGATCATCCTCGAACTGGCCGATATAGTCGATGTCGCCGCGCCGCCCCGGATGTTCGCCGTGCCCGCGCAGATCCGGCAGGACAACATCGGCTGCCCCGGTCGCCGCGATGGCGCGGGCTAACCCCTCATAGGCCAGGCTGTGCCAGCCGGAGCCGTGAATGAACACCAGAAGCGGCGCGTCGTCGCGGCCCGAAGCATAGGACCGGTAATAGCGCTGCGAGCCGTCCCGCGCCGGGTAGGGTTTCAGCGGAGCAGGCTCGCGCGTTTCGCCACCGGCCAGCGCCGAGAAATCGAGGCCGCCCTCACCTTCCAGCTTCACCGGTCGCTGCGAGGCGATCAGGCCAAGCGCGATCGCAAAGAAGATACCGACGGAGATCGCGGCGAATTTGATGATCCCCGCAATCATCGGGCAGCCCCCTCGCCAATACCTACCACCATTTCTCCGGCGCGAATTTGCCGGCGGCCTGCTCGAGGATGTGGCCGGTCCGGAACAGCGTTTCCTCGTCGAAGGGCTTGCCGATGAGCTGCAGGCCGAGCGGCAGGCCCTGATGGTCGAGACCCGCCGGAACCGCGATGCCGGGAAGCCCGGCCATGTTCACGGTCACCGTGAAGACGTCGTTCAAGTACATCTTGACCGGATCGGCATGCAGGTCCTGGTCGGCGATGCCGAAGGCGGCCGACGGCGTGGCCGGGGTCAGGATCGCGTCGACGCCCTCGTCGAAGACCGTCTCGAAGTCGCGCTTGATCAGCGTGCGGACCTTTTGGGCTTTCAGGTAATAGGCGTCGTAGTAGCCGGCCGACAGCACGTAGGTGCCGATCATGATGCGGCGCTTGACCTCGGCGCCGAAGCCTTCGGCGCGGGTCTTTTCATACATGTCGATGATGTCCTTGCCCGGCACGCGCAGGCCGTAGCGCACGCCGTCATAGCGGGCGAGGTTCGACGAGGCTTCCGCCGGCGCGACGATGTAATAGGCCGGCAGGGCGTATTTCGTGTGCGGCAGCGAGATGTCGACGATCTCGGCGCCGGCGTCCTTCAGCCAGGCAATGCCCTGCTGCCACAGCGTCTCGATCTCCTCCGGCATGCCGTCCATGCGGTATTCGGCCGGAATGCCGATCTTCATGCCCTTGACCGAACCGCCGAGCGCCGCCTCGTAATCCGGCACCGGCAGGTCGACGGATGTCGTGTCCTTGTCGTCGACCGAAGCCATGGATTTCATCAGGATGGCGGCGTCGCGAACGTCGCGGGCGATCGGACCCGCCTGGTCGAGCGACGAGGCGAAGGCGACCATGCCCCAACGCGAGCAGCGGCCATAGGTCGGCTTGATGCCGACGGTGCCGGTGAAGGCGGCCGGCTG
>Ga0207814_100938_pt1 | contig 11604 bp, 9 predicted proteins | sample TtaePargueraPR_7_FD_187755 | JGI IMG/M metagenome (GOLD analysis project Ga0207814, IMG submission 187755) | Aerobic enrichment media microbial communities from Bioluminiscent Bay, La Parguera, Puerto Rico - Tt and P1 (2) (SPAdes) | ecosystem: Environmental > Aquatic > Marine > Unclassified ... | reverse complement strand
GTCGCCCGGCATCATCGCGTGCACGATGCTGAACGCATACTACGACTCCGATGAAGCCTATCTCGATGCGATCGCGCGCGAGATATCCAAGGAATACAAGGCTGTCGTCGATGCCGGCTACGTCCTGCAGATCGATGCGCCGGATCTCGCCATGGAGCGGGTACTTCTGTATCAGGATCTGACCGACGACGAGTTTGTCGAGCAGGTGCAAAAACACGTCGACGCGCTGAACAAGGCGCTTGAAGATATTCCGCGCGATCGGGTGCGGCTTCATGTTTGCTGGGGCAACTGGGAAGGACCACACTGCTACGACGTGCCGATGGAGGTGCTGCTGCCGACGCTTTATCAGGCGAATGTCGGTGCGATCGGCCTTGAGTTCGCCAACCCGCGACATCAGCACGAGACCGCGTCGCTCAAGGCGAACAGGCCGCCTGAAAACATTGCCGTCATCCCCGGCGTTATCGATCCCAAGAGCAACTTCGTCGAGCATCCCGAAGTGGTCGCCCAACGCATCGAGGCGGTTGTCGACGCGGTTGGCGACAGGGAGCGCGTGATCGCGGGAGTCGATTGCGGATTCGGCACTTTTACCGGCTGGGAGTGGGTCGCGGAGGATGTGGCCTGGGCCAAGTTGCGCTCCCTGCGCGAGGGCGCCGATATCGCGACGGCGCGGCTTTGGGGGAAAGAGAAGGTCGCCTGACGCCGGCTGCCGGGTCCGGTCGCTCAGTTTGATTTGCGGCCGGTTCCCTTTCGCCGTGCATGCAGGCGCATTCGAGCCCGCTCCGGAAATATCGGTCGGCCGGCGCAGAATGCATGCTGCCGGCGATCGAACTTCCGCGCGATCTGTCAGCCAGACGCCGAAGGCCGCTTCGGCATCTTCGATGCGCCGGATACGCGTGAGTTCGTCCCGGCATCGACGGTCCGGAGGAAAGAAAACCGAAATGCACTACATCATCCATTGCCTGGACGCGCCGGGCTCCGTCGACAAGCGGCTCGCTCATTATGAGGCGCACAAGGCCTATCTGTCGGAGCCGTCGGTCGACATCGTGATCTCCGGCCCGCTGCTGGCCGACGATCACGAGACGATGATCGGCAGCTTTCTCCTGGTCGAGGCGGACAGCCTCGAGGCTGCGACCGAATTCAATCGCAACGACCCGTTCTACGCCGCCGGACTTTGGGAGCACATTTCGATCCGGCCGTTTCACAAACGTATGGACAATCGGGGATGAAAGCAGTGCGGCGTCGCAATTCGGGCCCTGTCACGTAAATACCGGGTGCCGTGGATCGATCTTTACAACAGCCTCGCCGCATGACCCCGAACTGTGACTGCCGCTAACGCGACCCGCCCACCGTCGTTCAAGATGCCGCCTGGCTGTATTTTGCTGAGCTTTCGCGATGTCGGGGATCTTCGCGCGCAGCGCATCGTAGATGGTTCGTATGGGCGCGGTCATGTCCCGATAAACAGTGACACCTCGAAGAGATCTTCGCCTCGGTGAACGGTAGGCATTTGTGGTTGCGGCCGCCCCACATTGCTGACGGTGCAGCAGCCCGGTCAGCGACCGAATTTCTGCGGGGGCGGGTTCGCAATAGGTTTCCGATTGTGATTCAGAAATGCATCGGCTGCTGCAGATTTTCATCACACATGTTCTGCCCGTCGTGCTCGGACGACAGCTGAGATGCGGGCCAAGGGCCAAAAAAATCCAATAAAAACATATATATAAACTCGCTTTTCTTGTTTTCCCGAGCCCGGGCGACTGGTTGGCACGCTACGTGCGTTTACCAATGCCGGCCAAGCCAATGTATGAGAGATTGCATCAATCACGCATTGTCTTACTCGGGCAGGACTATGAGCAAAACCGACCAGCCAGCTAAAAACTACGAACACTCATTTCAGGAGACACCTTTTCTGGGTGTCGATGGAGCTGTCAGCGACTACGACGCCGCGGCCGAGAATGCGATCCTGAAAGGGATGGTCGCAGCTTCGACTGACGCTTGCTGGTGCATGGAGTTCGGCGAGCCGGTGGATCTGACCGCGCCGGATCGGGAAGTGATCCGGCAGATATTCGAAAACGATCCGTATTGGCGATTCTGCAACGAGGCGATGGCGCGCCTCTATCGGCTGCCGGCCCATCTCGACCTCAACGACCGTCCGGTCCGTGAGATCTTTCCGCGCAACAAGCAAAACGAATCCTTCGTCGAGAACCTGCTCCGCAGCGGGTTCGAGGTCGACGCCGCTCCGGCGCTCGACAGCCGCTACGACGGCAGCGAGCTGTATGTCGAAAACGATGTGCGGGCGCACATCGAAGACGGTCGGCTCATCCGCATTTTCGGAGTGGTGCGGGACGTCAGCAAGCATCGCCGCCGCGAGATCGACCTGAAGGAGCGGCTCCTCAGGATCCGCGGCATGCTGTCGGCACTGCCCGATGCGCTGGTCGCCTTCGATGAGAACCTCGCCGTTCTTGCCGCCAATCCGGCTGCCGGACTGTTGTTCGGAAGCGATACCGAAACGCTTCCCGGCACGAAGCTTCGCCTCCTCCTGGCTGGCGCGCGCGACGCGGACGGAGATCCCGCCGCGGTCCTGCAAAATGCGATCGCGGGTATTGGCGAACAGTCCGGCCCGGCCGAAGCGGTTCTGTCGCTCGCCAGCGGTCGCCGGACCGTCTGGCGGATCGGCATGGAGGGAACTGCGGAACTGCCCGTTCAGTACGTCGCGATCGTGCGGAGCCTTGACGAGGCCGGGGCGAGCAATCCAGGCGTGAACGAGCCGTTTGCCGGGGGGCGCGTCTGATGCCGTCGTCCATGACGCCGCTTTGGTCCGATCATCCGCTTTTCGATGCCGTGACGAGGCAGGACGCTGCCGAACGGCTCAACCTGTTTGACGACGGCCTGGTTTTCGTCGGCGCCGACATGTCCGTCACCAGTGCCAATGTCGAGGCGTGTGCGATCATGGGCTGCGAGTTCGGCGCCGTCGATGGCGAGCCCTTTGCCGCGTTGTGCGCGGAACTGCCCGGCTGGGCACAGCTCGCAGAGGCAGTCGACCGCGGGGCCAACGCCGAATTGACCGTCCGGACGGCCAAGGGCAAGACTTTGCTTGTCACGGTGCGGCGCGCGACGCCGGGACCGAAACGGCGAGACCCCGGCGCCCGGCGCCCCGTGGTGGTCATCCTGCGCGACCTCGAAGTGCTGGATTACCGGCGTCGGAAAGCGTTCGGCCATAGCGGCCAGCCGACATTCAGGACACTTGCGGACAACAAGGCGCGGCCCGATTTCGGCACCCAGCGGCGTATCGCCCCGCAACTCGAAAAAGTCCTGTCGCGCGGCGAGCGGGCCGCCCTCCAGGGCGCACGGGTTCTGATTACCGGCGAGTCCGGGGTCGGGAAGACGGAGATCGCCCGCTACTTCCACACCTTTCTCGCCGACACCGGCGACGCCTTCCAGGTCGTCAACTGTGCCTCGATTCACGAAACGCTCTTCGAGTCCGAAATGTTCGGCTACGAGAAGGGTGCCTTCACCGGGGCGCTTCAGTCGGGCCGGGCGGGTTTCATCGAACAGGCCGAGGGCGGAACGCTGTTCCTCGATGAGGTCGGCGAGATCCCGCTGAGCGTTCAGGCGAAACTTCTGAGCTTTCTGGAGGAGGGCGTGATCCGGCGGGTCGGTGGCGGCAGGCAGCGCGTCGCCAATGTCCGGATCCTGGCGGCCACCAACCGTGACCTGCGGCAGATGGTCCGCGAGGGGCAATTCCGCGCCGATCTCTACTACCGGCTTGCCGTCGTGCATCTGCCGATCCCGGCGTTGAGAACGATGCCGGAACTGATCGGGCACCTTATAGACCGGTTCGTCGACACCATCAATCAGCGGCGCGGTGACAGGTTCGTCGTTCCCGACTGGGTCCGTGCGCGGCTGACGGCCTATGCCTGGCCCGGCAACGTGCGCGAGCTTCTGAACGTCGTGCAGCAACTCTCGATCTTCTTCGACGAGGGTGCGGACATGGACGAGCTTCTGTCGGATCTGCTCAGGCCGTTGTCGGCGCCGCCTTCCTCTTCGGAGGTTTCGCCGGGGGGCGGCGATGAAGCGCTGCCGGCCCTTGCGGAGACCGTCGCCGATATCGCGCCCGACGGAGCATTCGACCTCAAGGAGCAGGTACGCCGCTACGAGAGAACGCTTATCGAAAAGGCGATCAAGCAGCATGGCTCGAAACGCAAGGCGGCCCGTGCCCTCGGGGTGGACATCGGCACGGTCGTTCGGAAAACGAGCGATATTTCAATGAATTAACAGAACTGCCAAAAACAGAGGGAGCATATCATGGCAAATCGAAACGCAAGACTTCTGACATCGCTGTCGGTCGCCGCGCTGCTGTTGACCCATACGGCGCCGGCGTTCGCGGAGGGGGAACTCAATCTGTTGACGTGGGAAGGTTACGCCGACCCGAGTGTTGTCGAGCCTTTCGAAAAGGAGACCGGTTGCAAGGTGAACGCCACCTATGTCGGCTCCAACGACGATTTCGCGCCGAAGCTTGCCGCCGGCGGCGGCGTTTTCGACCTGATCTCGCCATCGATCGATTCCACCGCGCCACTGATCGAAGCCGGTTTCGTCGAGCCGATCGACACCGGCAGGATCGCGGAGTGGGACAATCTCTACGAGAAGTTCCGCAACTCCGACGGCATCAACAAGGACGGCGAAGTCTACGGTGTTCCCTATGCCTGGGGCGCGATCGCCTTCATGTACCTGAAGGACAAGTTCGATACGCCGCCGACCTCGCTCGCCGAGCTATGGAATCCGGAACTCGAGGGCAAGGTTTCGCTGTGGGACGACAAGAGCGCGATTTATGTGGCCGCGCGTCTGAACGGCGATACCGATATCTATCACCTGACCGACGAGCAACTCGATGCGGCGAAGAAGAAGCTGGCCGAACAGCGGCCATTGATCCGCAAGTACTGGTCCACCGCGGGCGAACTGGTCGACCTCTACGCGGCCGGCGAAGTCTGGATTTCCAACACCTGGGCCGGCTACCAGTCCTCGTTGCTCGCCGACAAGGGCATCGAGGTCGTCGAGTTCATCCCGAAAGAGAACGCCGAGGGCTGGATGGACTCCTTCATGATCGTGAAGGGCACGCCAAACGAGGACTGCGCCTACAAGTTCCTCAATATGGCGGTGAGCGAACAGGGGCAGTGCGGCGTCGCCAACGTCAACGGCTACTCTGTCGCCAATCCTGCGGCAGCAAAGAAGTGCATGACGCCCGAGCAGTTCGAAGCCCTGCACCAGGACGATCCTGACTATCTCGACAGCCTGCTTCTCTGGGAGAATCTCGGCGAGCGTCTTGGCGATTACACCAACGCTTGGAACGCCGTAAAGGCCGAGTAATCGGCTTCGGGCCGGGCGTTGCGACGCCCGGCCCCCCGGATCTCAGGGCATACTCAGGCAACCGGAACAAGATCGTGTCCGAAGTCATTCGCATAGAGAACCTGCGCAAGGAGTTCGGCGACGTCATCGGTGTCGCCGATGTTTCGCTTTCCATCGAACGCGGCGAATACGTCACTCTGCTGGGCCCCTCGGGTTGCGGAAAGTCCACGCTGTTGCGGATGATCGGCGGCTTCGAGGCGCCGACCAGTGGCACCATCTGGCTCGATGGCGAAGACGTCACCGACCTGCCGCCGAACCAGCGCGCGGTGAACATGGTCTTCCAGGACTATGCGCTGTTTCCGCACATGACGGTCGGACAGAATGTCGGTTACGGCCTGCGTGTTTCAGGCGTCCCGCGCGCGCAGATCAGGGCGCGTGTCGCCGAGACGCTGTCGCTGGTCGGACTGACGGACAAGGCGGACGCCTCTCCGGCCGAACTCTCCGGCGGCCAGCGTCAGCGGGTCGCGCTCGCCCGCGCCATCGTCCGGCGCCCGAAAGTGTTGCTTCTCGACGAACCGCTTTCGGCGCTCGACGCCAATCTGCGCGAGCAGATGCAGGTCGAACTGCGGAACCTGCACGACAGGGTCGGCCTGACTTTCGTCATGGTCACCCACGACCAGTCCGAGGCGCTGGTGATGTCGGACCGCGTTGTCGTGATGCGCGACGGTCGCGTATCCCAGAGCGGCGATCCCGTCTCACTCTACGATGCGCCGGCGAACAGCTACGTTGCCGACTTCATCGGCGCGACCAATCTCTTCTCGTCCCCGGTAAAGGTATCGGGCGGAAAGATCCTCGTTTCCTGCTTCGGGCAGGAGTTGGAAATAGATCATCCGGCTGTCGGCGATGCCCCTGTTGGCAATGCCCCTGCCGGCGAGCGGCTCTTCGGCTTCCGGCCCGAAAAGGCGCGCCTCATCAGGTCGAACGGATCGGTCCCGGGCGGCAACTGCCTGAAGGGCCGGGTGGAGACGGTGCTTTATCACGGCGCGACGATCCGCTCGGTGGTCGTGGTCGGTGACGGGCGCATCCTCGTCGATACGCTTCTCGACGATACCTTCGACCCGGCCAGACACGTCGGCGCCGGCGACGAGGTGTTCCTGGACATCGAGCCGCACAAGATCATGCCGTTTTCGCGGGACGGGGCGTCATGAGGCTTGCGACCCGCAGCCGGCTTTCAAGCGGCGGCGTCCTGTCGCTGCCGCTGGTCTGGACGTTCCTGTTCCTGTTCGTCCCTTACGGCATCCTTTTCATCTACAGCTTCTGGGAAAAGAAGTTTCCGACCTTCGTGCCGGCCTTCCAGTTCGGCAACTACCTGGAGCTGATCGTCGATCCGCAGTACGTCCGTGTCCTGCTCAGGACAATCAAGATCGCAGGCCTGGTCTCGCTGCTGTCGCTCCTGCTCGCCTACCCCTATGCGTATTTCCTCGTCCACAAGGTCACGCGGCCGGGTGTCCGGCTGGTGCTTTACATGGCGGTCGTCCTGCCGCTCTGGGTGTCCTACCTGCTGCGCGCCTACACCTGGAAGACGATCCTGGGCACGCAGGGGGTCCTGAACTCGTTCCTCGTATCCACCGGTATCCTGTCGGAGCCGTCGTCTGTCTTTCTCTACAACCAGACCGCCATGGTGGTGACGCTCACCTATGTGTTCATCCCGTTCATGGTGATGCCGATCTACGCGGCGCTGGAGAAGATCCCGCGCAACCTGACTGAGGCCTCCCGGGACCTGGGCATGTCGGCGCTCCAGACCTTCGTCCGGGTGACGCTGCCACTGTCGATGCCCGGCGTCATCGCCGGTTTCACGATGACCTTCTGCCTGTCCTTCGGCGATTTCATCGCACCGTTCCTGGTCGGCGGCCCCGATGGAATGATGATCGCAAATGTCATCGCCACTCAGTTCGGCGCCGCGCTGAACTGGCCGCTCGGTTCGGCACTGGCCCTGGTGATGCTGGTCATCGTCCTGACCATCATCACGCTGTCCGACCGGCTGCAGGGCGTCGGCAAGGGGAAGTACGCATGACGATGCGGGTCGCCACCGACGCCATGGAAAGCCGGATCGGGCGCGCGGCCGCCCACCGCCGCCGGGGCGCTGCGGCGCGGCGCGCCGAGACGTGGGCATCGAACGCGTTCTTCTACGGAATGGTCGGTTTGGTTCTCGCCTTCCTCTACATTCCGATCGCGGTCCTTATCGCCTTTTCCTTCAACTCCTCGCGGTCCTTGTCGTGGCCGATGACCGGCGTTTCGCTCGAATGGTACGAACGCCTGATCGCCAACGAAGACCTGCTCGAGGCCCTCTGGAACAGCCTATATGTCGCGGCGTTCGCCACCGCGCTGACGCTGGTCATCGGAATTCCTGCGGCGCTTGCACTCGACCGGTTCGAGTTCCCGGGCAAGAGCCTGTTCCGCAAGCTCGTGCTGCTGCCGATCGCCCTGCCGGGGATCATCACCGGCATTTCGATGCTCATCATGTTCCGGATGATCGGCTTCAACCTGAGCCTCGAGACGGTCATCCTCGGCCATGCGACCGCGCTGGTGTCTGTGGTCGTGACGCAGGTGTTCGCGCGGCTGCAGCGTCTGCCGCGCAGCTACGAGGAGGCATCCGCCGACCTCGGCGCGTCGGGCCTTCAGACCTTTTTCCTCGTCACATTGCCGAACATCCGCACCGCGATCATCGGCGCGGCGCTGTTGTCCTTCACGCTGTCCTTCGACGAGATTCCGGTCACCTTCTTCCTGACCGGACGCGACAACACCTTGCCCATGTACATCTGGTCGACGCTCAGGCGCGGCCTCACACCTGAGATCAACGCGGTCGGCGCGCTGATCGTCGTTTTCTCGATCGTCATGATCACGCTTGCCGTCGTCCTCACCCGGGACAAGTCGGGCAGGCGCGGTTGAAGACGCACTCGGTCAACTGGTCACAAAGGGAGGCATTCTCATGAATATAATGCAGGACATCAAACCGGAGGTTACCCGTGCTGCGCTGATCGATGGCCGGTGGGTCGAAGGCGGGGCGGGTCACTTCGAGGTCAAGTCGCCGCATACCGGTGCCGTTCTCCATCAGGTCGGCCAGTGCAACACGGGCGATGTGGACAAGGCGGTGGCGGCGGCGCGCGCGGCGCAGCCGGAGTGGGGCGGTCTTCCCTATATCGAGCGCGCCAAGGCCATGCGGCGGATCCACCAGCTCTTCCTGGAGCGCGCGGAGCCTATCGCGCGGATGATTACCGCCGAGATCGGCAAGACGATCACCGATTCCCGCGAGGAAGTGTTCGAGTACTCCGCCCCGTCCTGGGGAAAAGCGGCCGAGGAAATCCTGCGCCATCGCGGGTTGTCCTTCCCCTCGACCCAGGAGCAGACCACGAACAAGCGGCTGGTCATGAACCATCGCCCGCTCGGCGTCGTCGCCGCGATCACGCCCTACAATTTTCCAACCGACATCTCGTCCATTGCGCTCGCTCATATCGCCGCGGCCGGCAACACGATCGTCTGGAAGCCGTCTGAATATGCCGCGGTCTCCTGCGCCATGCTGGCGGACATCTTCAAGGAAGCGGGCCTTCCGGACGGCGTGATCAACGTCGTCCAGGGCAAGGGCGACGTCGGCGCGGCGCTCGTCGAGCACGCGGGCGTGGACGGGGTATTCTTCACCGGATCCACGAAGACCGGGCGCGGAATCGCGGCCAAGTGCGCACTTCGGCCCCACCTGCTGGAGCTGGGCGGGGACGGTCCGTTCATCATCCTCGCGGATGCCGATATCGACCGTGCCGTCGATGGCGCGCTCAACGGCTGCTTCTACTATTCCGGCCAGGTCTGCACGTCAGCCGAGCGGCTGCTCGTCCACGAGGATGTCTATGACGAGTTCCTCGGGAAGCTCCGGGCCGGCGCCCGCGCTCTCAAGATCGGCGATCCCGCCGACGAGGAAACCGAGATGGGCCCGCTCTGCAACGAAGACACGCTGAACCGTGTGAAGACGCATGTCGAGGACGCCCGGGCGAAGGGGGCGAAGATCGAACAGATCGGCCCGGAGGAGGGGCTCTACTATCCCGCCACGATCCTGACCGACGTCACCACCGACATGCTGATCGCACAGGAAGAGACCTTCGGACCGGTCGCCCCGATCATCAAGATCAAGTCGGCGGAGGAGGCGATCAGAATCGCGCACCAATCCGGCCTCGGCCTGATCGCATCGTTGTGGACGCGCGATCTCGCCACCGCCTGGCGCGTCGGCGAAGCGCTGCCGCACGGCTCGGTGAACATCAACGAGACGTCGAACTACTGGGATCAGCTTGCGCCCTTCGGCGGGGCGGGCCAGAGCGGCGTCGGCCGGGAACTGTCGCAGTGGTTCCTGGAGACGTTTACCGAGCGCAAGCTGCTCGTCTTTGATCTCGGCGGGGAGCAGAAGTACGACCGCCGCGCCGAAGGCGGCTGGTAGCACAGCAGTTCAGCAGACCCGACACCAGAGACCGGCGCCACCCTGTTGGAGGCGTCGGTCGGCGACGATCCTCTTCGCCGAACCGAATATTACTTGGATCGCGTCGCGCCGGATTCTTCTGGTATTAGGCCCTTCGGCGAGAACCTGAGAACCAGCAGCAGCACCAGCCCCATGGTGATCGGGCGCATGTAGCTTGCGCTGTCGAGAAGATGCAGGCGCAGTGCATTGTCGTCGGCAAGGCCGGCCGTCACGACATCGATCAGCCAGGCGCCGACCGGTTCCGCCTCGATCCAGGCGAACCAGACGAGGAAGCCGCCCAGCACGGCGCCGAAGTTGTTTCCCGATCCGCCGACGATCACCATCACCCAGATCAGGAAGGTGAAGCGCAACGGCTGATAGGTGACCGGCGTGAACTGCCCGTCGAGTGTCGTCAGCATGGCGCCGGCGATGCCGATCACGGCGGACCCGAGGATGAAGACTTCCAGATGTCGTCCTTTGACGTCCTTGCCCATGGCCTCGGCGGCGTCCTCGTTGTCGCGGATCGCGCGCATCATCCGGCCCCAGGGCGACTTCAGCGCCCGTTCCGACAGGAACAGCACGATCAGCAGTACCGTCAGGAACAGACCGGCATAGCAAAGCTTCACGTAGATGGAGGAGGCCTCGACAACCCCGAGGCCCCAGTCGTTCGCCAGGCTCGTGAACCAGGTGGTGTTCTGGAGATCGACCTCATAGGGCGTTGGCCGCGGCAGGCCGGTCACGTTCTTGACCCCGCGCGTCAGCCAGTCCTCGTTCTTCATGATCGCGACGATGATCTCGGAGATGCCCAGCGTCGCGATGGCGAGATAGTCCGCGCGCAGGCCGAGCGCGACCTTCCCCACGACCCAGGCGGCGCCCGCCGCGAACAGGCCGCCGACCGGCCAGGCCACCAGGATATGCAGCCCGACGCCGCCCAGGTAACCGGTCTTCGCCGGTTCGACCAGTTCGATCGCCTCGGTCGCGGGCAGGAAGAAGACACGCGCCACGAGGATGCCGATGACCGCGACGACCAGGGCCGCGATCCCGCCGACCAGCGGATCGACTCGAACCAGTTGCCGGTAGGCGAGGACGCTAGCGAAGATGGTCACCACGATGATCAGGAAGCTGATCAGGATGCCCAAGCCGCCGACCTGCCAGGTTTCCTGGACGGGTGGCATGCCGATCACGATCGCCGCGAGGCCGCCCAGCGCCGCGAAACCCATGACGCCGGCGTTGAACAGGCCGGCGTAGCCCCATTGCATATTCACGCCCAGCGACATGATCGCGGAGATGATGCACAGGTTCACGATGGCCAGCGCCAGCGACCAGCTCTGCAGGAAGCCGACGCCGATCAGCAGCGCCGCCATGCCCGAGAAAAGCAGTATCTTCCGGCTTCGCGTAGAGATCATAGCGTTTTCCCGGCAAAGATACCGGTGGGTCTCACCAGCAGGACGACCACGAGGATCATGAAGGAGACGGCGAACTTGTAATCCGTCCCGATGAGCTGAGCCAAACCTTCGGGCGCCCATTCCGGTGCCAGCAGGTATCCGAAGAACTTCTTGTAGGCGTAGGTCACCATCACCTCGGAGAAGGCAATGACGAAGCCGCCGACGATGGCCCCGACCGGATTTCCGATCCCGCCGACGATGGCGGCGGCGAATATCGGCAGCAGCAGCTGCAGATAGGTGAAGGGCTTGTAGACCTTGTCCAGGCCGTAAAGCGTGCCCGCCAGCGCCGCGAGGCCGCCGGCCAGGATCCAGGCGACCGCGACG
>Ga0207814_100937_pt1 | contig 11616 bp, 7 predicted proteins | sample TtaePargueraPR_7_FD_187755 | JGI IMG/M metagenome (GOLD analysis project Ga0207814, IMG submission 187755) | Aerobic enrichment media microbial communities from Bioluminiscent Bay, La Parguera, Puerto Rico - Tt and P1 (2) (SPAdes) | ecosystem: Environmental > Aquatic > Marine > Unclassified ... | reverse complement strand
TCGATGCAGTTTCACACCAACGGCTTCACCGTCGGCAATCCCGAGATTGCTCCGGAAACCCTGGACAAGGCGATGCTCGCCAACACGGACACCATGCCCGAAGAGGTCGATGTGCTGATCGCGGGCTGCGGTCCGGCGGGACTGGCGCTCGCTGCCCAGCTGTCGAAATTTCCCGAGATCAAGACCCGGATCGTTGAGCAGCGACCGGGACCGCTGACCCATGGACAGGCGGACGGCATTGCCTGCCGGACGATGGAGATGTTCAACGCGTTCGGTTTCGCCGGAAAGATCGCCAATGAAGCCTGCTGGATCTCCGAGGTCACGTTTTGGAATCCCGGCGAAAAAGACCGCTCGAAAATCGCGCGCAGCGGCCGCGTACAGGACGTCGAGGACGGGCTTTCCGAGTTTCCGCATGTGGTCCTCAACCAGGCGCGCGTGCACGATGCCTGGCTTGAGGTCATGGCCAATTCGCCGAACCGCCTCGTGCCGAACTATTCCCGCCGCGTCGCCGGCGTGGAGGTCATAAATGGCGGATCGAACAGCGAATACCCCGTTACCGTCACGCTGGAGCGCGTCGATGAAGCGCATAAGGGACAGACGGAAACGGTGAAAGCCAAATATGTCGTCGGCTGCGACGGAGCGCGCAGTGCCGTGCGGACTTCCATCGGCCGCGCGCTGAAAGGCGATGCCGCGCACCAGGCCTGGGGCGTCATGGACATTCTGGCCGTGACCGATTTTCCCGACGTGCGGATGAAATCGGTCGTCCAGTCGGCGGACGAGGGCACGCTGATGATCATCCCGCGCGAAGGCGGTCACCTGTTCCGTGTCTATGTCGAGCTCGACAAATTGCAGGAAGACGAGCGGGTCACGTCCAAGAACATGACCTTCGATTATCTGATCGCGGCCGCCAATCGCATCATCAGCCCCTACAGCTTTGACGTGAAGGAGGTCGCCTGGTGGTCGGTCTACGAAATCGGGCACCGTATCACTGACAAGTTCGACGACGTGCCGGTCGAGGAGATGGCGACGCGTTTGCCGCATGTGTTCATAGCCGGCGACGCCTGTCATACGCACAGCCCGAAGATGGGGCAGGGCATGAACGTCTCCATGCAGGACGCGTTCAATCTTGGCTGGAAACTGGCTTATGTGCTGCTGGGGCGGTCCGGTCCGGAATTGCTGAACAGTTACTCGGCCGAGCGCAAGGCGATCGCTCAGGACCTGATCGATTTCGACAGTCACTGGGCGCGGATGCTGAGCGCGCCGATGAAGTCGGCCGAAAATCCGGACGGTGTCGAACCGGCCGATATCAAGAACCATTTCGTGCAGCTCGGGCGCTACACGGCAGGCGTGGCCACCGTTTACACGCCGTCGGTCCTGACCGGCGCGGCTGATCATCAATCTCTGGCAGACGGCTTCAAGATCGGTTCGCGCTTCCATTCCACCCCGGCCATCCGCCTGGGCGACGCGAAGCCGGTGCAACTCGGTCATGCCGTCGAGGCGGACGGACGCTGGCGCATTTTCGCATTCTCCCCGGACGAAAATCCGGCGGGCGAAACGTCGAAGATTCGCGCGCTCTGCGACTTCCTGGAGAATTCTGATGCCTCGCCGGTGCGCAAATATACGCCGGCCGGCGCCGACATCGATAGTCTGATCGATGTGCGGGCGGTGTTCCAGCAGCATTTCCGCGACATCGATCTGGAAGCAATGCCGTCATTGCTGCTGCCGAAGAAGGGCAAGTACGGCCTGACCGATTATGAAAAGATGTTCTGCGCCGACATCAAGAGCGGGCAGGATGTTTTCGACATGAGGGGGGTCGATCGGGCAAAGGGCTGCATGGTGATCGTCCGTCCGGACCAGTATATCGCCCATGTGCTGCCGCTCGACGCCCATGCTGAACTCACCGCCTTCTTCGACGGCTTCCTGCGGTAAACGCCTGCCAGATATCCACAATATCCGTTTGCGCGGGTATTCGGCGTGACGACCATGAAGGGCCGGGACGATTGCATCGTTTCCGGCCTTTTCTTTTTGCCTTTTCCGGATTGCACGATTTGCATCGGCAACACGCGCCTCGTGTACACCGGAAGCTCTTTCAGGCTTCGCTTTCCTCTGGCAAGAATATCTTCAAGGCTAATACCGTTCAAATCGCGAAAGCTCTTTTTCGTCGGGAGAAAATACGGGATTTCCGGGCTTTTGACGAAGCCGCTCTAAATGAAAAGATGTGCGATTCACGGTTTTCACGGCCGAAATTTTGTTTAAAGTGATTGTGTCCGTTGTATACATGATGCGCATTCATCATGGATGAGCGGATTGCATCCCGGGAGGGGGATGGCAGTCGGGGAGGAGGCCCATGCGACTGACGGATCACGAACAGGAAATGCTGGCCGGAGGGCATGGCGAGGCTGCGGCCCGTGCCATGGACCTCCTGGTGCGCTACGGCGAGGCGCTTGGCGCCGAGCGCCTGGTCGAGACCCGCAACGTTGCCGGCGCCTTCAACGCTTCGACGCCCTCTGTACGCGAAATTGCCGAGGACAGCCTCGACCGGGTCTATTCGGAATTGAACCTGGACAGCGACGATACGGTCGAGATTCCGCATGTCGCGGTTCCGACGTGTCAGCTGATCACGGGCATCGACAACGACAACTACGCCAAACAGGGCGTCGATCCCGATCTGGCCGATCTTCAGCAGCGTTCGGAGCGGTATCTCGGCAAGCGCGGCATCAACCTAATGTGTACATGTACGCCCTATCAGGTCGGCAATGTGCCGGTGATGGGCGAGCATTGCGCATGGATGGAATCGTCGGCGGTGATCTACGCCAACTCCGTTCTCGGAGCGCGCACCAATGTCGAGGGCAAGGAAAGCACCGGCGCGGCGGCGCTCACCGGACGCATCCCCTATTGGGGCCTGCACTGCCCCGAAAATCGCTTCGCCCGGCATCTGATCCGCGTTGAGACCGAAGTTGGCGACATGGCGGAGTGGGGCGTGCTCGGCTATTTCACCGGCTATGCCGTTGAAGAGGAAATTCCCGCTTTCGACGGGCTGACGGATCAGCCTTCGCTGGTGAAGCTGAAGCATTTCGGCGCGGCGGCCGCATCTTCCGGCGGGGTCGAACTCTATCACATGCCGGGCATCACGCCCGAAGCGGCAACGCTGGACGCGGCCTTCGGGCCGAATGCAAGGCCGGAACCGATCATCTACGGCGCGGCGGAGCGCAAGCGGACGTGGGAGCGTCTGCAAAACGCCACCGATCGCAAGCTTGATTTCGTCATGCTCGGCTGTCCGCACAATTCGATCGAGCAGATGGCGCTGATCGCCGAACTGCTCGACGGCAAGCGGATTCACGCCGACACGGAACTGTGGGTGCATACGCCGCGGGCAATCCGCCAGGTCGCCGACCGGTCGGGTTATTCCGAAATCATCGAGGCGGCCGGCGGCGTGGTCATGAGCGACACCTGTCCGTCGATCTCGCGCAAGGTGCCGCCGGGCACGCGCGTCATCGCGACCGACAGCGCCAAGCAGGCGCACTACCTGCCCGCGATCGCCAAGGTTCAGGGCTGGTTCGGTTCGGTCGAGCAATGCGTCAATTCGGCGATCGCCGGCGAATGGCTGGGAGTGGTCCAATGAGCGAGGCGCAGGCCAAACCGCGCGTGATCACGTTGCATGGCCGCAAGGTCGTCGGCGGCAAGGCAGCCGCCGAGGCGCTGGTGACAACCCAGACAATCTCGGGCTGGGGCGGCATCAACGAGCGCGAGGGGTCGGTGATCGAACTGCGTCACCAGCTCAACGGCATCAGCTTCGCCGGCAAGGTGCTGGTATTTCCCGGCGCAAAGGGGTCGTCCGGCTGGTCGGCCTATTGGCACATGCTGCGGCTGAACGGCACCGCGCCGGCGGCGATGATCTTCACGCGGATGACCACCAAGATCGCGCTCGGCGCCGTGGTGTCGCGGGTTCCGACGATCACCGATCTCGACGGCGATGTCTTTGAAATGATTGCCACGGGAGACCTCGTCGAGGTCGACGCCGATGCAGGGCTGGTGACGATCACCAAGCGCTAGCCGAAAGAAAACCAACAGGCGGTGCAAGGAGGAAAGCGCATCGTCAATCACCGGGTGGTGGATGCGCTGCCCAATAACAAGGAGGAAGAAATGCAAAAATTCACCAGAAGGTTCGTCATGGGATCCGCCATGGCGCTCGGCTTTTCCGCCGGCGCCGCGAGCGGCGCCATGGCCGAGGACGACTACAAGTGGCCCGCCTATTTCAGCGTGATCACGCCGGTGGTCGGTTCGGCGAACCATTCTCTCGCCGTCGCGTGGTCGACCGAGTTCACAGCGCAGACCGGCATCCGCGTCGCCATCAAGCCGGCGCCGAACGGCTATGCCCGGCCGCAGTGGCTGAACACTGGCGAGGGCGACATTTCGCTGATGCAGGCGTCGGAATATTTCGATCAGATGGATGCCGTCGAGGGCTTCATGACGCGTGACGGCGGGCCTTCCGATACCCGCGTGGCGACGATGAACCTGATCACGCCCTGGGGCTATATCGTCAGAAACGACGGCAAGCTGAAGAGCTTCACCGATGTCACCAAGGACACCACCGTCTCCTACACGGCGTCTTCCTCCTTCCTTGCGGGCGGTATGGAAGCGCTTCTCGCCTATAACGGTTTGACCTCGGACGACGTCAACAAGGTCGAGACCAGCAACTACGGCGCCAACACTGCTGTCGTTACCGAGGGGCGCGCCGAAGTTGCTTTCACCTCGCCGCTTTCCGGCACCAGCTACGAGGCCGAGGCAACACCCGGCGGCATCACCTGGCTGGCCCTGCCCAAAAAGGAAGACGATCCGGAGGCATTTGCGCGGTACCGGAAACTGTCCGTGGGTTACATCCCGGCGGTCATCTCGTCGGGTACGAAAAGCTCGATCGGAATCTACATGGACCACGCCTTCCAAGCGAACCATGTGCGCGCCGACGCGGATCCGGAGTTCGTCTATCACCTGCTGAAGTGGCTCGACGAGCACTACGAGGATTTCAAGGACGACTACCAGCACGCACACATGATGAGCGTGGAAAGCCTGAAGACCTTCGTCGATGCCGGCGCGTTGCAGCCGCTGCATGAAGGCGCGATCCGCTACCTGAAGGAAAAGGGCATCTGGACCGACGAACACCAGGCTCGTCAGGACGCACTCGTGAAGCTTGCGACCGACCGCGTCGCGCTGTGGCAGAAGACGATCGCCGATGCCGATTCACAGGGTATCGATGTCTCGCCGGAAAGCGAGGACTTCAAGGCGCTCTGGGAAAAGGCGAAGGCCGATGCCGGCGTGACGAAGAACTACGCCAACATGGTGGGCGACCTCTAAGTCGGCAGCCTCTTCGTCTCAACATTACACCCGCGCCGCCGGTCTCGGCTGGCGCGGGTGCGCAGCGAATATCAATCGGACTCCGACCAATCGGAAACGGCCAGAAAGAGCCAAGGTGCGAGTATGAACGCCGACAATACTTCCTCGACGATACAACCGAATCCGGACGTGGTGCCGGCGGACATGCGCGATCCCTCCGAGGACCGGTGGATGTCGATGCCGTTCTGGGTTCGGACGCTGGTCGTGCTGGCCTCTGCCGCAGGCGTGGCGATGGCCATCGGTTACATCTTCTCGATCTTTCCTCTGCTGGATCTGACTTATTATTTCCTTCTGATGGCCGCGTTCCTTCCGGTCGTCTACCTGCTGCTGCCTGCATGGAAGGGCGAAAAGGGCGTCAGCTGGTGGAGCTACGCACCCGCCATCGCCATCGTCGTTTTGTGCCTGATCATGGCCTATTTCTCGCGGCAGCTCGTCTTCGGCACATGGGTGCCGGTCAAGCATGACTGGCAACTTGTCGTCGCGGTAGGGCTCTATCTTCTCATCCTGGAAGGCGCGCGACGGTCGGGCGGTCTTGTCTTCCTGGCGATTGTTCTCGTGCTGTCGCTTTACCCGGTCTACGCCTTCTACATGCCGGGCATCTTCTGGGGCCCGCCGACATCGTTCGCGCGCACGGTCGCCTTCAACGTCTTCTCAAACGACGCCATGCTGGGGGTCGTGACCCGTGTCGTGGCCGAAACGCTGATCGGGTTCCTGCTCCTTGCCGCGCTGATGGTGGCGACCGGCGCCGCCGAGTTCTTCCTCAATCTCGCGCTGGCCATGATGGGCACGGCGCGCGGCGGCCCCGCCAAGGTCTCCGTGCTGGCGTCGGGCTTTTTCGGGTCGCTGTCGGGCAGCATCTTCTCCAACGTCGTCGGAACCGGTTCGGTGACGATCCCCGCGATGAAGAAGGCCGGTTTCCCGGCCTATTATGCCGGGGCGCTGGAAGCCTGCGCGTCGACCGGCGGTATGATCATGCCGCCGGTGATGGGCGCGGTTGCCTTCATCATGGCCGACTTCACCGGCATTTCGTACGGCACGATCGTGCTCGCCGCCGTCATACCCGCGGTGCTCTATTATTTCGGCCTCTACATGCATGTGCATGGCTACGCCCTGCGCAACAACATCGAAGGCATGGATCGCGAGGACCTGCCTAAGGTCTGGCCGGTACTCAAGGACGGCTGGCCGTTCCTGATCGTACTCGCCTTCCTGGTCTGGGGACTGGTCCTGATGCGCTGGGAGCGGCTGACTCCGTTCTATGCCTCGGCGCTGCTGCTGGTGCTGACGACGCTGCACCCGAAATTGCGGCTTGAAATCCGCCGCGTCCCGGAGTTGTTCTACCAGATATCCAAGCTGCTCAGCCAGACGATGGGACTGCTGCTGCCGACGAGCTTCATCCTCGGCGGACTGATGGCCACCGGCGTGGCGCCGGTCATCGCGGCGAGCCTCGTGCGCATGGGCGGCGACAACGTGGTCCCGGTGCTGGCGATTGGTATCGCGGTCTGCATGATCTTCGGCATGCTGGGCATGATCGTTGCGGCCTATCTGATGCTGGCGCTTACGCTGGCGCCGGCGCTGGAACAGATCGCCGGGCTGAACACGCTGGCGGTGCACATGTTCATCGCCTATTACGCATCGCTCGCCGCGATCACGCCGCCGGTGGCGCTCGCAGCGTTCCTGGCGTCCCGGATCAGCGGATCGGACGCGCTGCATACAAGTATGCATGCGGCGAGGCTGGGAGTCGTGCTTTACGTCCTGCCGATCTTCTTCCTGTTCGAACCGGCCCTGATCTTCCAGGGACCGCTCTATGAAACGGCGATCTGGACCGTGCTGAATATCGTCGCGGTCATCTTCATCGCCGGAGCGTCGGAAGGCGAGCTTCCCTATCGCGGTCCGTTGCGGGCATGGACGCGATTGCCGCTATTCGCCGCCGGACTGCTGATCGGGTTCCCCGAATGGATCAGTACGGTTGCCGGTCTGGCGATCGCCGCCGCGATATTCTTCGTTCCGGCGGCGGAACCGAAACAGCGCAAGGCCGAAGCGGCCGCTTCGACCGGTTAGGCTCTCGGAGCGGCGAAAACGTCGGCGAGGGAGGGTTCTTCCTCGGCGCGTTCGACAAGGTCGAGGCCGGAGTGGAGATCCACGATGTGGCTCTTCATGATTTCCTCGGCCCGTTCCGCGTCATTGCGGGAAAAGGCTTCCAGCAGGGCATGATGCGAATGGCTTTCGCAGGCCGTATCGCGGCGGCGCCAATAAAGCGCGATGATCAATGACGAGCGCGAAACAAGCGAGCGCAGGATCTGGGTGAGAACCCGCTGATCGGCGATCTCGGCGATCGCCGTGTGAAAGCTGCCGGACAGGGACAATGCAACGCCCATGTCGCCGCGCCGCGTCGCCTCATGTTCGGCGTCGACATGGCGGTGAAGGTTTTCGAGTTGCTCGGGCGTCATCGCCGCCGCGGCCATGCGGGCGATGCGCGGTTCGATCAGCGCGCGCGCCTCGAAGACCTCGTGCGCTTCCCGGATGGTCGGGCGGGATACGAAGGCGCCGCGATTGCGCTCGATCGTCACAAGACCGCCATGCGCCAGCGCCTGCAGCGCGGTTCGCGCGACGGTCCGGCTGACCCCGAAGGTTTCTCCGACTTCATCCTCGACCAGTTTCATGCCGGGACGAATACGGTGCTGAAGGATTGCCGCTTCCAGCTGGTAGCAAATGTCCAGCGCCCGCCCGGGAGGAAGGGAGTAGGTTCCGTGCAGATCTGCCGGGATTGTGTTCATCGCCCCTGAACCAGTGATCGCGGGCCCGTTTGCCTGCCCATATCAATTACGCCCCTCGTCTGATTCAATCAATGGCAAAATCGTATACAAAAACTATGCAGAGTGTATCCTATCTGCTTAAAAATTGGGCGCAGAGCGGGCGCTGAAAAAGGCGCATGAAAATTTAAGAGCGTAAAAACAAAGGTATATCGCCTCTACAGGATTTGGCACGCGGTTTGCAAAGCATGATGCGAATTTGCAGGGAGCTCGCACATGTCGGCGAAATCGGCGCTTGAACTCATCAAATTGACCAAACGCTACGGCGATACGATCGCCGTGGATGCAATCGATCAGACCATTCCCGACGGAACCTATACCTGCCTCCTCGGACCGTCCGGTTGCGGCAAGTCCTCGACACTGCGGATGATCGCCGGCCACGAGACGGTCTCTTCGGGCGATATCCTGCAGAATAGCCTCAACATCACCGATCTGCCGCCGGCACGGCGTGGTACGGCGATGATGTTTCAGAGTTACGCCCTGTTTCCGCATCTGAGCGTCGTCGACAATGTCGCCTTTTCTCTGAAGATGAAGGGCGTCGACAAGAAGTCGCGCCAGGCGGAAGCCCGCCAGCTTCTCGAGCTGGTGGACATGGCGCCGTACGGTGACCGGCTCCCGACGCAGCTTTCCGGCGGTCAGCAGCAGCGCGTGGCCCTGGCGCGTGCGCTTATCACCAAGCCGTCCATCCTGCTGCTCGACGAGCCGCTTTCCGCACTCGATCCGTTCCTGCGTATTCGCATGCGGACCGAATTGAAGCGCCTCCAGCGCGAGCTCGGCATCTCTTTCATCCATGTCACGCACAGCCAGGACGAGGCGCTGGCGCTTGCCGACCACATCATCGTCATGAATGGCGGCCGCATCGAACAGGACGGGACGCCGCAGACGGTCTTCGATGCGCCTCGCACCGAGTTCGTCGCTCGCTTCATCGGCGGCCACAACATTCTCGGCGAAGCCCAGGGCAAGAAAGCCGTGCGCACGGACCGCATGGCGATCGTTCTCGAACAGCCGGACGCCCAGTCGATGTCGGCGGTCGTTCGGGCCGTCGAATATCTCGGTACGATCGTCAACGTCACCGTCGAAACGCTCGATGCCGGCGAGCTGACGGTCAGCGTAGGCGACACGGCGTACTTCGCCAATCCAGTCGAAATCGGCCAGTCCGTCTTCCTGACATGGAAGCCGGAGGACGCCCATTCGCTTGCGGCCTAGGCCGTAAACCGGTCGGAGGCATTCCGCCGACGGCCAGTCATCGCAGGGAAAAGGAGCACCTACCATGACCACGAAACAGGATAAAAAGGGCGTCAGCCGGCGTTCGGTCCTCAAGGGCGCGGCGGCCACGGCCGGCGCTGCACTCGGATCCGGCGCGATTACCGGATTTCCGACCATCTGGGCACAGAACATCAAGGACGTGACGCTTCGCCAGTTCGGCACCGGCGTGTCCAACCTCAACGACGTCGCGCAGAAGGTGAAGGAAGACCTCGGCTTCACGCTGGAAATGACGGCGCTGGATTCCGACAGCGTCACGCAGCGCGCCGCGACCCAGCCGGACAGCTTCGACATCGCCGACATCGAGTACTGGATCTGCAAGAAGGTCTGGCCGACCGGCAACCTGCAGGCGATGGATACCTCGAAGATCGCGAATTACGACAAGATCGTCGGTATCTTCAAATCCGGCAAGCTGACGCCGGAAAGCGAGATCGCGCAGGGCACCGCGCCGCACTCGGTCGGTTTCGTCGACGGGCCGGACGGCACAAGCTTTGCCGACAGCGAGACCGGCTGGATGACGCTCATCCCGACCATCTACAATGCCGATACGCTCGGCATTCGTCCCGACCTCATCGGCCGTCCGATCGAGAGCTGGACCGAGCTGCTGAACCCCGAATTCAAGGGCAAGGCCTCGATCCTCGACATCTCGTCGATCGGCATCATGGACATGGCCATGGTCTGCGAAGCGATGGGCGAGATTGCCTATGGCGACAAGGGCAACATGACCAAGGAAGAGATCGACAAGACCATCGCGATCTTCACCGAAGCCAAGAAGAACGGCCAGTTCCGCGCCTTCTGGAAAACCTTCGACGAGTCCGTCAACCTGATGGCGTCCGGCGAAGTTGTCATCCAGTCCATGTGGTCGCCGGCGATCACCGCCGTGAAGTCTCGGGGCATTCCCTGCGTCTACCAGCCGCTCAAGGAAGGCTACCGCTCCTGGGGCGGCGGCATCGGCCTGTCGAAGAGCCTCTCCGGCCTCGAGCTCGAGGCGGCCTACGAATACATCAACTGGTACCTGTCCGGCTGGGTCGGCGGCTATCTGATGCGCCAGGGCTACTACTCGGCCGTGCCGGAAACCTCCAAGGAGTTCATGAGCGAGAACGAGTGGGGCTACTGGTTCGAGGGCAAGGAAGCGACCGACGTCATCACCAGCCCGACCGGCGACAAGCTGGCCGAGGCGGGCGAAACGCGCGACGGCGGCTCCTTCTACGACCGCATGGGCGCCGTTGCCTGCTGGAACGCCGTCATGGACGAGAACCAGTACATGGTCCGCAAGTGGAACGAATTCATCGCGGCCTAACGCGGTGAGATCGCGGCGTCCCGGTTTTTCCCTATTTCCGGGGCGCCGTTCCCAGACTTCGAACGGATAGCCCATATCGGACCAGACACAGATGTCGGACCAGACCCAGACGATACCCTTGGAGGCGACGATGCCCGCGGCGACCGGTAAACGCCAATCGCATGGCATGTCCGACGCGTTGAGCGGCTGGCTGATGTCGCTGCCGCTGGCGCTGATCCTGTTCTTTTTCCTGCTGCTGCCGATTCTGACGATCGTTATCGTCAGTTTCTGGGGCGCAACGGAATATTCGATCTTCCCGGCGTTCCAGTTCGACAACTACGAATTCCTGCTGACCTCGCCGGTCACCTATCAGGTGTTTCTCAACACCATCAAATATGCGGTGATCGCCTGGGCCGCGACGCTGCTGATCGGCTTCACGATCGCCTATTTCCTCGCCTTCCACGTGCGCTCGCTGGTCTGGCAGATCGCGCTCTTCCTGCTGTGCACGATCCCGTTCTGGACCTCGAACATCATCCGCATGATTTCGTGGATTCCGTTCCTCGGACGCAACGGCATCGCCAATTCCACTTTGATGGATCTCGGCATCATCGACCAGCCGCTCGAATGGCTGCTCTATTCGGATTTCGCCGTCATCCTCGCCTTCGTGCATCTCTACACGCTGTTCATGGTGGTGCCGATCTTCAACACCATGATGCGCATCGACAAATCGCTGCTTGAGGCCGCCTATGATAATGGCGCGACCGGCTTCCAGACGCTGACAAACGTGATCATTCCGCTGACCAAGCCGGGCATCATGATCGGCTCGATCTTCGTCATCACGCTGGTCATGGGCGATTTCATCACGGTGCGCTT
>Ga0207814_100935_pt1 | contig 11621 bp, 9 predicted proteins | sample TtaePargueraPR_7_FD_187755 | JGI IMG/M metagenome (GOLD analysis project Ga0207814, IMG submission 187755) | Aerobic enrichment media microbial communities from Bioluminiscent Bay, La Parguera, Puerto Rico - Tt and P1 (2) (SPAdes) | ecosystem: Environmental > Aquatic > Marine > Unclassified ... | reverse complement strand
GATCAAGATCCTGAAGTACGGCGTTCAGACACGCGCCTTCGGAGTGAACTGACGCGGCGCTGGGCGCCGTGGATGAAAAGGCTACGATATGTGGAAGACGTTTAAACTGGTCCTTGCGCTGTTTGGATTGACGGTATTCGCGGTCGCGGCGATCTCCGGTATTGCGCCGGACCGTGCGGCGGCGCAGTCGAAGGCGACATCGATCGTCCGGATTGCAGCTGGCGAGAAGCTTCCGGCGACAAGGACCGTCAAGGTCGGCCTCAACAAGTCGCTGGTGGTCGAGCTGCCCCAGGACGTGCGCGACGTGCTCGCCTCGGACCCGAAAGTTCTCGATATCGTCGTCAACTCCGCGCGCCGCGCCTACCTCATCGGTACCGGCCTGGGGCAGGCGAACGCCTTTTTCTTCGGCAAGAACGGCGATCGTATCCTGACTCTTGAGGTGGTGATAGACCGCGACCCCGCCCCTCTCGAACGGCTGCTCAACCGCCTGATCGACAAAGCCAAGATCAAGGTCGAGTTCATCAACGATACTGTTGTCCTGACGGGCTCGGTCCCCAGCCCGGCCGATGCCACGCGCGCATCCGACATTGCCGCGCGCTTCGTGGTCACGGACGAGCCGCGCTCCAACGTCAAATACCGTGAAAAGGTCATCAACCTCCTCACCTCGGGCAGCAATGAGCAGGTATTGCTCAAGGTCACCGTGGTTGAAATGGAGCGCAATATCATCAAGCAGCTGGGCGTGAACTGGGATGCAAACCTGTCCATAGGAAGCGGGTTCTTCGGCTTCAGCTCCAATCCCGGGTTTCCGTTCAACACCGGGCTTCCCAACGTGATCAACCCGCAGACCACGTCATCCCTGCCTTTCGGCAGCACCATCGTCGGGGGTAACGGCATCGGCGCGGCATTCAATCCGTCCAGCGGTCCGATTGTCGTGAACCTGCGCGCGCTCGAGCAAAACGGCCTGGTACGCACGCTCGCCGAACCGACCCTGACCGCCATCTCCGGCGAAACGGCGAATTTTCTCGCCGGCGGCGAGTTCCCGATACCGGTGGCGCAGGACAACAACCAGATATCGCTTGAATACAAGCCGTTCGGCGTCGGCCTGTCCTTCACACCCCTCGTACTGAGCGAGGGCCGCATTTCCATGAAGGTCTCGACCGAAGTGTCGGAACTGACGAACGAGGGCTCGATCACTCTGAGTTCAATCACCGTACCCGGCCTGAAAGTTCGGCGCGCGAACTCCACGATCGAGTTGCCGAGTGGCGGATCGCTGGTGATGGCGGGGCTTATATCGGATGAAACGCGCCAGGCCATCGAAGGACAGCCGGGACTGAAGAACCTTCCTGTTCTCGGGGCGCTGTTCCGCAGCAGGGACTTCATCAAGTCCGAAACCGAACTGGTCGTGATCGTTACGCCCTACATGGTCGACCCGACGGCCCGTCACAAACTCGCCCGTCCGGATGACGGCTTCGCTCTGGCTTCCGATGCGCAGGCCTACCTGCTTGGCCGGTTGAACCGCGTTTACGGTCGCCGGCCCGAGGAAATGCCGGCCGGCCATTACACCGGCAATATCGGCTTCATCGTGGAATAGGCCGGGAAGCAAAGGACGCAAAGATGACTGACGACATGAAATCCTGCATCTCGACGCTCCCGGGAAAAAGCCTTCTGCGCTTGGGCCCTGTCCTGCTCACCTGCGCGGTCATGGCGGGTTGTAATGCCCACCGGGAAAAGAGCGTGAAAGGCTGGCTGGTCGCGGACCCCACCGCGCGGCACCCGATCCATGTCGGGTCGACGCCGGTCGCACTTGAAATTCCGGTTCCGGCAAATTCCTACGGGTTGTCGCAAAGGCAGAAATACGAGGTCCGCTCGTTCCTGAATGAGTACCGTGAAAAGAACGAAGGGCCGCTGACCGTGACCGCGCCAAGCGGAGGATCGAACGAGGTTGCCGTCATGCATGCCCTCGGCGATATCCGCCGCGAGTTCAATCGCGCGAGCGTCGACAGGAACGAGGTCAACTTCGACGCCTACTCGGGCGTCGGGTCCGCTCCGGCGCCGATCAAGATCAGCTTCAGTTCCTACACGGCGCATGGTCCCGATTGCGGCGACTGGTCGGATAACCTGGCGCGCGATCCGCGCAACGTTCCCTACCGCAACCTGGGCTGCGCCACGCAGCGCAACCTCGCGGCGATGATTTCCAACCCGCGGGACCTGGTCGAGCCGCGTACCATGACGCCGCGTGACAGCCAGCGCCGCGACGTGATCATGGACAAGTATGTGCGTGGTGACACGACCGTGGCGAAAAAGGCGGGTGACGAGAAGGCCAAGGTAAGCGAGGTCGAGGGTGGAGGCGACAGTTGAGTAACCTAGCACGAGAAAACGGCGGCCCGGTCCCGGATACGCCTCACGCCGAAGACGAGGTTCAGCCTGGCACGGACCAGGCGTACGAGCAGTCCGAGAGCCCGTATGCGGATCCCGGTGGCGCCTATCCGCCGCCGGATCAGCCCCAGGGCATGCCGGGCGCGCAGCCGGCTTTCGAACCGCAATCGGGCGACACTGCCATGGGCGGCGGATATGGCGCGGCGACCGGAGACCATGGTCATCATGCCAACAGTGTCTTCGAGCCACAGCAGGCGCCGCAAGCCGATCCCTATGCCGGTCAGCCGGCGGATAATGCCTTTGGCGCTACATACGCTTCCGCCGGGGCGCCGCAATACGCAAATCCCGATCAGGGTTACTCGGAACAGGCTCCTGAATTATCGTCCGGCGCATTCGAAACCAGCCAGCAGGAACAGCCGGCCGGGCAACCCGGTTATGAAGAACAGGCGCCTCAGGGCGAAACCGTGCAGCCGGTCGCGCCCATCGCGTCTCCCGACGAGGACTGGGTGCCGCCCGCGCCCGCTCCGGAAGCGCAGGCCGGGCCGGTAACGCCGGGTGATGTTAACGCCAAGCCGCTTCCGCGAATTAATATCCAGGCCTTTTGCGAGGACCAGAATACTGCGGCCCTGTTGCAGAGCGCGAGCCAGGACCGGAGACTGGCCAAGACGCATGTAAGCGTTCAGATGGGCGGCTTCGAGGCTGCTGCCCACTATTACCGCAACGCGCCGACACCCAATCTTATTATCATCGAATCGTTGCATGAGCGCGACGCGATGCTGATGGATATCGACCGTCTGGCATCGGTCTGCGATTCCGGCACCAAGGTTATCGTCATCGGGCATGTGAACGACGTGCTGCTGTACCGCGAACTGCTGCGGCGCGGCGTGTCGGAATACCTGGTGATGCCGCTGGGCGTTCCGCAGCTGATGCAGAGCCTGTCATCGCTCTACAACGATCCGTCTTCGGACCCTCTGGGCAGTGTTCTGGCCTTTGTCGGCGCCAAGGGCGGTGTCGGTTCAAGCACGGTTTGCCACAACACTGCATGGGCGATCTCGCAGGGTATCCAGAGCGATGTCGTCATCGCGGACCTCGATCTTCCTTTCGGCACGGCCGGGCTCGATTTCAACCAGGATCCCGTCCAGGGAATCGCCGATGCCCTGCTTTCGCCCGAGCGCCTCGACGATGTCCTGCTGGACAGGCTGCTGTCGCGCTGCTCTGACTATCTCAGCCTGTTCGCGGCGCCTGGCACGCTCGACCGGTCCTACGACCTGAGCGCCAACGCTTGCGATGTGGTGATGGACGTCCTGCGCAAGAATGTTCCCTACATCGCCATGGACGTGCCGCACATCTGGACGGAGTGGGCGCAGAATGTGCTGGTGCAGGCCGACCGGGTAATCATTACCGCGATACCCGATCTGGCGAACCTGCGAAACACGAAAAATCTCGTCGACAAGCTGACTGCCGCGCGGCCCAACGACCTGCCTCCCCTGCTGGTCCTGAACCAGCTCGGCGTGCCCAAGCGGCCCGAGATCAGCGTGAAGGATTTCTCCAGTGCGGTCGAAACGGAACCGACCTGCATCATCGAGTTCGATTCCCAGCTGTTCGGTACCGCCTCCAACAACGGGCAGATGATCGAGGAAGTCTCAGCCAAGGCCAAGGCCGCCGAGCAGTTCCAGCTGCTTGCCCGGCGGTTGACGGACAGGGCCGAGGTCAAGGTTGAGCCGAAATCCATTCTCGCGCCCATTCTGCAAAAACTCGGCCGGGGCGGCCAGTCCAAGAAATCCAAGAAGAAGGCGGGGAAGAAGTAATCGATGTTCGGTAAACGAGGCACGCCCGCAGGGCCGGGGACTCCTCAGCAGCCACCGCAGCCTGCGCCGCCGCAATCAGCGCCCCAGCAATCCGCGCCACCGCGGGCGCCGGCCGGCGCTCCTGCGGGCGCACCGCCGCCGGAAGCCGTGCCCGGGCACCCGGCGGCGCAGCCGGCGGCCACCCCGCCGCCACCCCAGACACCGCAGCAGCCTGAAAGCGCCGGCCACAGCGTTGCCATGGACCGCGGCCGGTCGGAAGAGTATTACGACGTCAAGACCACGGTCTTCAACGCGCTGATCGATACCATCGACCTGACGCAGCTCGCGCGTCTCGACGCCGAGGCTGCGCGCGAGGAAATCCGCGATATCGTTTCGGAAATCGTCGCCATCAAGAACGTGGTGATGAGTATCGCCGAGCAGGAAGAGCTGCTCGAGGATATCTGCAACGACGTTCTGGGTTACGGTCCGCTCGAACCATTGCTGGCCCGCGACGACATCGCCGACATCATGGTCAACGGCGCCGGCATGACCTACATCGAGGTTGGCGGCAGGATCGAGCCGGCATCGATCCGCTTTGCCGACAACGGACAGCTGATGAATATCTGCCAGCGCATCGTCAGCCAGGTCGGCCGGCGCGTCGATGAATCCAGCCCGATCTGCGACGCGCGCCTGCCCGACGGCAGCCGCGTCAACGTCATCGCGCCGCCGCTGGCACTTGACGGTCCGACGCTGACCATTCGCAAGTTCAAGCGCGACCGGCTGACTCTGGACCAGCTGCTCCAATACGGTTCGGTTACCGATGTCGGCAGGACGCTTCTGTCGATCGTCGGACGCGTCCGCTGCAACACGATCATTTCCGGCGGTACCGGCTCGGGCAAGACGACGCTACTAAACTGCCTCACTGGCAACATCGACAAGGACGAGCGTATCATCACCTGCGAGGACTCCGCGGAACTGCAGTTGCAGCAGCCGCATGTGGTGCGCCTCGAAACCCGCCCTCCCAACCTCGAGGGCGAGGGCGAGGTGACCATGCGCGACCTGGTCAGGAACTGCCTGCGCATGCGCCCGGACCGGATCATCGTCGGCGAGGTGCGCGGACCGGAAGCCTTCGACCTGCTGCAGGCGATGAACACCGGTCATGACGGCTCGATGGGAACGCTCCACTCCAACAGCCCGCGCGAATGCCTGTCGCGGCTCGAGAGCATGATCCTGATGGGCGGCTACAACCTTCCCAGCAAGACCATCCGTGAAATGATCGTGGCGTCCGTCGATGTCATCATTCAGGCCTCGCGCATGCGCGATGGTTCGAGGAAGGTGACCCACATAACCGAGGTGGTCGGGCTCGAGGGCGACGTCATCACCCTGCAGGACATCTACATACACGAGACGCTCGGCGAGGATCCCAACGGGCGCATAGAAGGCCGCCACCGGACCACGGGTATCGCACGGCCGGCGTTCTGGGATCGGGCCAAGTACTACAACGAGGAGGGCCGCCTGGCAGAAGCGCTGTCGGCCGGCGAGGTCCTCGACGATACCGGGCGTCCTCTCGGTGAAAGCTATGCTTGACCCGGACCTTGTAAATCTCGCGGTCATGGTGCTGGCGGCGCTCGCTGTTGGCGGCGTGTCATACGTGCTCGCTATGCCCTACCTTTCGGGAGAACGAAAGGCGAGCAAGCGCATGACGAACGTCACGCAGGGCACCAGGCCCCGGCGTGTCGTAACCAGCGAGGTGGCGGTCACCCGCAAAAAGGAAGTCCAGGACACGCTCAAGGAGCTGGAGGAAAAGCAGAAATCCAAAAAGAAGGTCTCTTTGCGTCTGCGGCTTCTGCGGGCGGGGCTCAACGTGCCTACCCGGTCGTTCTACCTGGCCAGCGCCACCTTCGGCGCCATCGTCGGCGCGGTGGTGTTTTTCACGGGCTCCTCGTTGGCGGTATCGGCCGTTGCCGCGCTATCGGGTGCGCTCGGCTTTCCGCGCTGGCTGCTGAACTATCTCGCGAAGCGGCGGCAGAAGCAGTTTCTCAAGGAATTCGCCAACGCGATCGACGTGATCGTGCGCGGCGTCAAGTCCGGCCTGCCGCTCAACGATTGCCTGAAGATCATTTCCGAGGAAGCAGCCGAACCGGTTAGGGGCGAGTTCGTCGACGTGGTGGAACAGCAAAGCGTGGGCGTGCCGCTGTCCAAGGCCTTCGACAGGATGATCGACCGGATTCCCGTGCAGGAGCTGAATTTCTTCGCCATCGTCATCACCATCCAGCAGCAGACGGGCGGTAACCTCGCGGAAGCCTTGGAAAACCTTTCGCATGTCCTGCGCGACCGCCAGCGCCTTTACGGCAAGGTGCAGGCGTTCAGCGCCGAAGCCAAGGCGTCGGCCGCGATCATCGGTTCGCTGCCACCGTGCGTTCTGGCTGCGCTGGCCATGATGTCACCGGAATACATCACGCTCCTGTGGACGGAGGAACTCGGCAAGCTGATGCTGCTCGCCAGCGGCTTCTGGATGCTGTGCGGCGTCCTCATCATGCGCAAGATGATCAATTTCGACTTCTAGTCCGGAGACCAGACAGGCAGAGACATGTACGACTTTTTCGCTCAGTTCGTTCAACCGGATTTCATGGTGATGGTGCTATCGGCGGTGGCGGCGTTCTTTACCGTCGCCACGCTGACGTCGTCGCTCCTTTCCGGGAACAAGCTCAATACGCGAATGAAGTACGTGTCCAGCGAACGCGACAAGATGCGCGCCGAGCGGTTGGCCGAACTTGCCGAGGGCGGACGCCAGGCACGATTGCGCGGCGACCAGCCCAAGGGTTTCATGAAGCAGATCGTCGAACAGCTGAATTTGCGCAACCTGCTGGAAACCGAAACCACGCGCGACAAGCTGAAGATGGCGGGATTGCGGGGGCAGGCGCCGGTGGTGGCTTTCCTGTTCTTCCGTCTTGTTCTGCCGTTCGTCGCGCTGGCGGGGACCGCGGCTTACCTGTTCCTGCTGCGGGATTTCCAGTTGCCGCCAGTCGTGCGGTTGGGAATCTGTTTCGCAGCGGCCTATCTCGGCTTCTACCTGCCGAACATTTTTGTCCAGAACATGATCCAGCGCCGGCAGCTTTCGATCAAGCGCGCCTTTCCCGACGCGCTCGACCTGCTGCTAATCTGCGTCCAGTCGGGCATGTCCATCGAGGGCGCTTTCAACAAGGTGGCCAAGGAAATCGGCGCCCGCTCGCTGGAACTCGCCGAAGAGTTCAGTCTGACCACCGCGGAGCTGTCCTACCTGCCCGAACGGCGCAAGGCCTACGAGAACCTCGGGCGGCGCACGGGCCTGCCCGGCGTCAAGGCGGTCGGTACGAGCCTGATCCAGGCCGAGCGCTACGGCACGTCACTGGGTACGGCGTTGCGCACCATGGCGCAGGAAAACCGCGACATGCGTATGGCGGACGCCGAGAAGAAAGCGGCTGCGCTGCCGCCCAAGCTCACCGTGCCGATGATCGTATTCTTCCTGCCGGTTCTGTTCATCGTGATCCTCGGACCGGCCTACATCAAGGTCATGGCGGTACGTGGCGGCTGATCCGGCACGGTTCCAACAGGCACTTAACAGATAAATGAAAAGCCGCTGCCAGTCTGGCAGCGGCTTTTCATTTCACTATCGCCGGAGAGCGGTGTGGATTCAGGTTACTCGGTCGACGGGAACCTGAATGCCGTGCGCTTGCTTGTTTCCATTGGCGTCTTTGTCGCGGTCTCCGCGGGTTCGTTGACCGTGACGCTCCACGAGTGAGTCTTCTCCTGCTTGGCAGCGGATTTCTCTGGCGGGAGACTGGCTACCGCCGTTTTCCCAGTCTTGACGGCGTTCCGTTTCGTCTGCCAAGGCAGCTCGCGCGCCATCTCCCGCTTCTGCTCCTTGCTCAGCGTTTTTGCGATCTCGGCTGGAGCGTGCGCGGGTGGCGCCGGTTTGCGAGTGGGCACGGGGGCTTTCGCCTGTCGCGTCTCCGCCGGAGCGGCCTTTTCCGGTCCGGGCGAGGTGGCCTTCACCCCGGCGCGCTTGCGCGGTAGCGCCGCCGTGACGGTCGGATCTGCTTTCGCTGTCCGGCCCGGTTCGTTTTGCGGCGCCCTAGCAACCTTCGTGGCTTTCACCATCTTGCGCAGGAACTGTTCATTGTTGTCGATGCGTTTTTCATCCAGGTCCATCATGGCGACTTCCTGCGCCTCGTCGAACTTGCTCTGAATGCCGAGGACAAGCGCCAGGTTCTGACGGACGACCTGGCTGTTATGGCCCTTGTTCACGGCCTCTTTCAGAAGCTTCTCGGCATCTCCCGCCTTGCCATCGAGGGCATAGGAAAGCGCCAGGTTATTGTAGACTGACGTGGCGCCGGGCTGTTGTTTCAGAGCGGCGACGTAGAAGGTTTGCGCTTTCTTGTGGTTTCCGCGTTTTGCCTGGACCGTGCCAAGAGCCGACAGCAGCCGCCAGTCGGGATTGCGCGAGTCACGCAGTGCCTTGTTCAGCAGCTGGTCGGCGAGCTGGACTTTTCCAAGGTCGAGCGCGAGCCTGCCATATTCGGACGCCAGTTCGGCATTGCCCGGATTGAACTGATAGGTGCGCTCGGTTACTTCGAGCGCCTTCTGTTTCGCGCCGATCGCCTTGAGGCTGCGCGCGTAATTGATCGCGGTATTCGCGTCAGCGGGGTCTTTCTGGTGCTTGCGCGCCCACTTGGTGGCCTGGATGTGAAGCGGGTTGTTGGGCTTGAGAGGAGGGCGCTCGGCCTGCTTCGAATAGTTGATTGCCGCAATCGAGGCTTGCGGCGTGCTTTTCTTGCCGAATTTCGTGCAGCCTGCCGCCAGTGCGACAATTGCCGCACTCGCCATCAGATTCCAGCCGAGCCGGCGGCACACCGAGCGTGCCGTTCCCTGCCGGTTGACCATAATACTGTCCTCGCGGCCCAAGGGCCGTCACTTGTTGCGCTAGCGTAATAATCCGGGACAGTGGTCAAGAAAGGATTAACCATAAGGCATCAATCGATGCCTCGCGGAAAAGCCTTTTTGCAAAAAAAAGGAGCGGTTAGTAGGGCTGGCCGCGTTCCTTCATCTGGGCTAGGCCTTCGGCCATCCATTGGCGCAGGTGATCCAGGCTCATTACCGCCTCGCAATATGCCGCCGCCGTTCCGTTGTCTCCGAAGGCCGCAACATCCACGCCGTAGGTTCGGAAACGGGAGGTTACGGGGGCATACATGGCGTCGGCAGCGCTGAACGCGCCGAACAGGAACGGCCCGCCGGCGCCGTATTTCTCCCGGCACGTGCGCCAAATGGCGACGATGCGGGTGACATCGGCGCCAACGGCATCGCTCACCGGGCCGCCGCTCTTGTCGGCGTTCATGTCCATGGGCATTTCCGAGCGCAGGTCGAAGAAACCGGAATGCATCTCGGCGCTGACCGCGCGGGCCATGGCGCGCGGCTCCTTCCCCGCCGGCCAGATGTTCAGTTCGGGATGGGATTCGGCCAAGTACTCGACGATGGCGGCGGTATCCCAGATGGTGAGGCCGCCGGTCTTGAGTGCCGGAACCCTGGCGGAAGGCACATGCGCCAGTATCCTCTGGCGCGCCCCCTCATTGTATATGTCGATGTTGAGTTCTTCGAACGGGATGTCGAACATGCGCATCAGCAGCCATGGACGCAGGCTCCAGGACGAATAGTTTTTGTCGCCGAGGACAAGTTGGTAGGTGCTGCCGTTCATGGCCGAATCCTCCCATTGTATTCCCCGCCGCTCCTTGTCATACAATTCACCGCAAAGAAACCAGGCGCCGCGTGGGGGCGCATCATAAGACGCGAGATACAATGAAAAGAACAACTTTCCTTGCCGCTGGTTCGCGTTCGAAAACGCTTCCGGTCTGGACTGCCCGCAGCGGCAGTCTCGAGAAGGATATCAAAGCCGTACCGGAGGAAGGCCGTGCATGGCTGAAGGCGACGGGCTGGACGGCAGACGCCGGAGCGGTTGCGCTTCTGCCGGGCAAGGGCGGCAGGCTGACAGGCGCCGTTCTCGGGCTGGGCAAGGAGACCGACCCTGCGCGGCGCGCCATGCTTGCCGGAGCGTTGCCGCGCATCCTCCCGGCGGGGGATTACCGTTTCGAGACCGGGCCCGAAGATCCTGAACTCTCGTCGCTGGCCTGGGTTCTGGGGAGCTACCGCTTCGAGCGTTACAAGGGAAAAGCTGCCGGCAACGGCAAGGCCCGGCGTCTCGCGCTGCCTCAAGGGGTGAACGCGGACAGGCTCTCGATCCTCGGCGAAGCAGTGGCGATGGGCCGGGATCTGATCAATATTCCAGCCAACGATTTTGGACCGGACGAACTCGAGAAGGCGGCGCGTGCCGTTGCCAAGACCGGCGGCGCCAGTGTCAAGGTCATCAAGGGCGATGCTCTCCTGAAGCAGAATTTCCCGATGATCCACGCGGTCGGCAGGGCGAGCACCCGTGCGCCGAGGCTGATCGATTTCAGCTGGGGTCAGGCGAACGCGCCGAAGGTGACGCTGGTCGGCAAGGGCGTGTGCTACGACACCGGGGGCCTGAGCATCAAGCCCACCGGCTCCATGGCGCTGATGAAGAAGGACATGGGGGGTGCAGCAGCCGTGCTTGCCCTGGCGCAGATGATCATGGGCGCCAAACTCAAGGTACGCCTGCGCGTGCTGATCCCGGCGGTCGAGAACAGCATTTCCGGCAATGCCTACCGTCCGGGCGACGTTCTGCCCAGCCGCAAGGGGCTTAACGTGGAGATCGGCAACACCGATGCCGAGGGGCGGCTGGTGCTGGCGGATGCGCTGGCGCTTGGCGATGAGGACAAGTCCGACGTTATGCTCACCATGGCGACGCTGACGGGAGCGGCGCGGGTCGCACTTGGGCCTGACCTGCCGCCTTTCTATTGCACGGACGAGGCCTTCGCCGCCGAAACGCTTGCGAACGGCGCGGCGGTCGACGATCCGCTGTGGCGCATGCCCTTCTGGGAGCCTTACGACCAGCTGCTCAAGGCGCGCACGGGCGAGGTCAACCATATATCCCAAGGCGCCTTCGCCGGGTCCGTTACGGCGGCAATGTTTCTCAAGCGCTTCGTCAGCGATGCGCGCATATACTCCCATTTCGATATTTACGGCTGGGTGCCGCAGGACAAGCCGGGCCGCCCGGAAGGCGGTGAGCCGCAGGGCGCGCGAGCCCTGTTCAGGACGTTCGAGGACCGCTACGGAAAATGAGCGACACGCTGCCCGATCCGCGTATCAATGCCTACAGGGACGATCTCGCGTCGGCGAGCCTGAAAGACAAGGTCAGCGTTGCCCGCTATGCCTCGGGCAAGACGCGGCAGGTCGTAGACGGCGCGGCCGCCATGCGCGGCGAGCCGCGTCACGACGCGGCCCTCGATACGGAGTTGCTGTTCGGAGAGGCGGTTACCGTCTACGACGAGCAGGATGGCTGGGCGT
>Ga0207814_100934_pt1 | contig 11656 bp, 10 predicted proteins | sample TtaePargueraPR_7_FD_187755 | JGI IMG/M metagenome (GOLD analysis project Ga0207814, IMG submission 187755) | Aerobic enrichment media microbial communities from Bioluminiscent Bay, La Parguera, Puerto Rico - Tt and P1 (2) (SPAdes) | ecosystem: Environmental > Aquatic > Marine > Unclassified ... | reverse complement strand
CCCCTTGTCGCCGCGCCGGCCTGCTCCGGCCGAATGCCGGCGGGACTCCATCGGTAACCAGCGGGTTCGATTCCCGCCCGGGTCCAACGACCCGGGAACGTCCCGCCTCCCCTTGTCGGCCACCCCGTTTCCCCAACCCCAACCCTGAACCGATGAACGAAGCCTGGATCGAAATCGACGAAAACGAAGCCGGCGACACCGCCCTCTTCGCGAACGACGAGGGACTCGAACGGCTGGCGGCCGCGGTCGACGCGGCCCGCACGGCGGGCGAGGGCCGGATCGGGTCGCCTCGATGCGAGGTGGCGACCGTGCTTCGCAAGGAGGCGCCCGCCCCCGCCGAGGCCCGACCCACTCCCTTCTGGGCAGCTGCCCTCGGCTACTCGATCCTCGGGCTGGTCCTGGCGATCCTCTACTTCGGCGTCACGGGCCTCGCCCGGGCGATCCACTCCCTCTTCTGACACGACTCAAGCGGCGAATGCCGGTGAAACTACATCGCTGACAACGACCAGGTCGCCGGTTCGAATCCGGCCCGGGCCACCTTCCAGACGGCCCGGTAGCTCAGTGGTAGAGCAGGACGTTTCACCACCCCTTGTCGCCGCCCCTCTTCCATCCACCCACTCCCCTCCACGCATTCCGCATGAACACCATCCACAAGACCGACGAGGCCATTGGCTTCATTCCCCTGCCCGGCGACAAGGGCAAGCCCGTCACCGTGATCGGGACCGACGCGATCCGCGACTCCTTCGACGAGACCTGCCTGCAGCAGGTGATCAACTCGCGCCTGGCGCCGGGCGTGACCGACGTCGTGCTCAACCCCGACGGCCACGCCGGCTACGGCGCGCCGATCGGCTGCGTGATGGTCTCGCCCACCCACGTCTACCCCGGCCCGGTCGGGGTCGACATCAAGTGCTCGATGTCGCTGCTCCAGCTCGACATCCCCGAGGACGCGATCGCCGACAAGCGCACCCGCCGGGCGATCATCGACGCGATCGTCGACCGCACCCCCACCGGCGCCGGGCGCGGGCAGCGCAGCGTGAAGAAGGCGCGCCGGGTCGACCGCGAGCTCGGCTCCCGGGCGGTGACCGAGGGCGCCTCCGCCGCGGTGTGCGAGGCGCTCGGGATCCCCCCCGAGTGGGCGGACCGCTGCGAGGATTCGGCGCATGCCGGTCACGACGGGTCCCACGACGCCCTCCGCAGCCGGCTCGAGTGGATCCTCGAGACCCGGCGCATCCGGAACTTCGCCGACAAGATCGGCCAGCTCGGCTCGTACGGCGGCGGCAACCATTTCGGCGAGTGCGAGATCACGCGGGTGGCCGACCGCCCCTCGATGCGCGAGACCTCGGAGGTCTTCGGCCTGCGCGACGGCCACGTCTCCTTCCTCAGCCACTGCGGCTCGCGCGGATTCGGGAACCTGCTGGCGGTGAACCAGTTCAAGGACCTCGAGCGCAAGTTCGAGAGCTGGAGCACGCCGTACCCCGCCGGCGACAAGAAGCTGGTCTACGCGCCGCTCGGGACGCCCGAGGCCGACGCCTACCTCGACGACATGGCGCTCGGCGCGAACTTCGCGACCGTCAACCACCTGCTGATCAACGCGCTCGTGCTCGAGGCCTTCCAGGAGGTGCTTCCCGGCGCGACCGGCCGCCTCGTCTACTTCATCTCGCACAACATCGCGCGGGAGGAGGTCGTCGACGGCAACAAGGCCTGGGTCCATCGCAAGGGCGCGACGCGCGCGGTGCCCGGCGGGCACTTCTCGCTGCACGGCACGCCCTTCGCCGAGACCGGCCACCCGATCCTGCTCCCCGGCAATCCCCGGGACGGCTCGGTGGTGATGGTCGCCCGCGGCGGCGCCGAGCGCACCGCCTGGTCGGTGAACCACGGCGCCGGCCGCCAGATGGGCCGCCGGCACGCGTTCCGGACCCTCGACCAGAAGGCGGTCGACGCCGAGTTCGACACCTCCGACATCCTCACCAACTGCCGCAAGTATCCGCTCGACGAGGCCCCCGATGCCTACAAGAACTTCCCCGAGGTGCTGCGCAGCGTCGAGGCCGCCGGGCTCGCCGAAACGGTGGCGAAGCTGCAGGCACGCTTCGTCATCAAGGACGCGGCCGAGGCCGACGATTGATCCCGGGGAAGGTCGAGAACTCGGGAAGCATTCGCTTGATGACCGGGATGAACAGGGATCGATGGGATGGAAAGAGCGGGTTGAGAGTGTCGGCTCCGCCGCGGTCATCCGGAACCCCCATCCCATCCACCCATTCATCCCGCTCCAAGACTCCCGACGGCTCGCCCATTCACCCAATCCATGAAACCGATCCAACTTGATGGCAGCGCCGGGGGCGGGCAGATGCTGCGCAGCGCGCTGAGCCTGGCGATGGTGACCGGCCGGCCGTTCCGGATGACGAACATCCGCGGCAAGCGCCGCAAGCCGGGGCTGATGCGCCAGCACCTGACCTGCGTGAAGGCGGCCCGGGAGGTCTCCGGCGGCACCGCCGATGGCGCCGAGATCGGCTCGACCGAGCTGGTCTTCCGTGCGGGGGAACTACGGTCGGGATCGTACGAATTCGCGATCGGCACGGCGGGCAGCACCGGGCTGCTGCTGCAGACCCTGCTGCCGGCGCTCTGGCGGGCGGGCGGCCCGAGCACCCTCCGGCTGTCCGGCGGCACCCACAACCCGCTCGCCCCGCCCTTCGAGTTCCTCGAGCGGGTGTTCCTGCCGGCGATGGCCCGGATGGGGGCGAAGGCGGAGCTGGAGCTGGTCGAGAGCGGGTTCGCCCCGGTCGGGGGCGGGACCATCGAGTGCCGCATCGGGGCCTGCGACGGCTTCCGGCCCGCGGAGTTCGTCGAGCGCGGCGAGACCGTGTCGACCTCGGTCCGCGTCCCGGTCCGGCACCTGCCGGTGTCGATCGCCGGCCGCATGCTCGACGCCGCGGTGGCCGCCTTTCCCTGCGAGGACGCGTCGGTCGAGGTCCGCGAGCCGGGTCCCGGACGCGGCGTCGCATGCCTGGTCGAGGCGGTGTTCGAGCACGGGGCCGAGCTGACGAGCGCGTTCGGCGAACAGGGCGTGTCGGCCGAGAAGCTCGGCCGCCGCGCCGGCAAGCAGATGCGCGACTTCCTCGGCGGCGGCGCGGCCGTCGGACGCCACCTCGCCGACCAGCTCCTGCTGCCCATGGCGCTCGCCGGCGGCGGGCGCTTCACCACCCTGGCCCCCGACGATCACCTGCCGAGCAACGCGTCGGTGATCGAGGCCTTCCTCGGCGTGCCGATCACCACCGAGGAGCTCGGCAAGGGGGTCTGGCGGGTGGTGGTGGGGTAGCGGAGGGTCCGCGCTCCCTACTTGGCGACACCCGATGGCATCGGCTGCGGCGAGGAGGTCGGGCCGTGGACCTGCAGGATGTCCGGGCCACCGCCCGGGTCGGGGACGAAGCGCACGCGATCGATCGAAAGCTGGCGCGGCTCGGTCTCCTCGAGCGTGTGGTGACGGTGGTAGACGATGAAGGTCTCCTTCCCGTCGGGCGAGGTGGTGAAGCAGTGGTGCGCGGTGCCGTGGGCGTACTCGGTCGACTTCATCACCGGGTTGAGCTCGTACTTCGTCCACGGTCCCAGCGGGTGGTCGGAGGTGGCGTAGCCGACCGCGTACTCCGGGCTCTCGAAGTGGCTCCCGGAGTAGGTGAGGTAGTAGACGCCCTTGTGCTTCAGGATCTCGGCGCCCTCGGTGACCCGGCCCTTGTGCTGCTCCCACGGCTGGTCGGGCATGACCATGCGGCGCAGGGTGGCCGGGTCGACGCTCACCATGTCGTCATTGAGCCGGCCGCCCCAGATCTCGTTCCCCTCGCCGAAGGTCACGTAGTAGAAGTAGCGCCGGCCGTCGTCGTCCTCGAACACGTGGCCGTCGATCCGGATGCTCGCCGGCTCCATCGGCGCCTCCTTCTCCTGCCGGAACGGCCCCTCCGGCGAGTCGGCGGTGGCCACGCACATGCGCTCGTCGGCGGCGTAGTAGAGGAAGAAGGTGCCGTCCTTCTCGACGATGTCCGGCGCCCAGAAGCGCGAGCGCCCCCAGCTGTCCTCGTTCCTCAGGGCGAAGCCCCGGTCCTCCCAGTGGACGAGGTCGGTCGAGGTGTAGCGCCGGATGCCGCGGACCATCCGCGGGAAGTCGGGCGTGTAGGTGGTGTAGGCGTGGTAGACGCCGTCGTGCAGCAGGACCACCGGGTCGGCGCAGCCCGCCCGCACCGGGTTGGTGTAGCTGCGGGCGAGCGGCTCGGTCCGGAACTCGCGCAGCTTCAGGCCGCGGAACGAAGCGGGCCCGTCGAGCGCCCGCAGCGCGATGGCGCCCTCGTCGAAGGCCGCATCGACGCCGTCGAAGACCGGCCAGCTCTCCCCGGTGATCGGCTTGTCGTCGACGAACACCTTCACCTGGTTCCCGGAGGCCTGGAGCCGCAGGTGGTACCAGGTGCCGGCCTTCACCTCGAAGGGGCGCGAGGCGATCGGGCGCCAGCGCGGGTCCACCGCACCCCAGAGCACCGTGTTGCGCCCCGCGACCAGGCCGACGTAGTAGCCGCGGAACGCGTCGATGCCGCGGCCGAACCGATTGCCGCGGACCACCACCCCCGCCTGGGCGCCGTCGGCCCCGGCGCGCAGCTCGAGGTCGAGCTGGAAGTCATCGGTTCGCAGGTCCCGCAGCACCGCCTTGGGGCCTCCGTCGCCCCCGGCCCGGAGCACGCCGTTTTCCGCCGACCACTCGCCGCCGCGCACCTCCCAGGACGTCCCCGGGAACTTGGAAAAGTCGGCATCGAGCGGAAGCCCGGGCGCGGCGCTGGCATGCGACACCGCGGCCAGGAAGAGGAGCGTGAGGAGACGGGGCATGGCTCCAGCATGCAGGGACTGCCGGCCAAGGCAAGCGGCTGCCGCAGCCGGGGGCCCGCCCGGCCGGACGCCCCGATTCCGGGTTTGGACTTTCCGCGGCCGATCGTCCCGGTCCAAGCTCCCGGCGCCATGAGCCAGAGCTTCGACCGTCCGGAGATCCCCGCCACCGGGATCATGGCCGGGCTGGAGGCGGATGACCGCCGCCTGCTGGGCGACTACGGGGAGTTCCTGCCCGTTCACCCCGGCCAGCTGCTGATCCGCGAGGGCGGCGGGCAGGACTCGCTCTACTTCGTGATCTCGGGCGTCCTGGAGGTGCACCTGGAGACCCGCGACAAGCGGACGATGGTCGCCGAGCTGGGCTCCGGAGAGACGATCGGCGAGGTCAACGTGTTCGACCCAGCGGTCGCGTCGGCCTCGGTGACCGCCCGGGTGTTCAGCCAGCTGTGGCGGGCGGACCGGAACGACCTCGAGCAGTTCGCCGAGAGCTACCCCGCCGCCGCCGCCCGGCTGATGGCCGGCATCGTCACCTCGCTGAGTTCGCGGCTCCGGCGGATGAACCAGAAGTTCGCCGCCCGCGAGATCGAGGGCGCCTTTCACAGCTTCTGGTCCTAGCGAACGGCCGCTGCGCTCACTCGCGCACCCGGCAGCGCGCGGCGACCTCGGACCAGGTGAAGTCGTCGCGCAGCATCCGCGCCAGCCAGGGATCCGTCGACGGCAGCCGGCCCGCGCCGGCGAAGCGCTCCGGGGCGGTGACCCGGGTGAACAGGACACGCCGGCACTCGTCCAGCGACGCGCTCTTCACCCCGTAGCCGCCGGGCTGGTTGCTCGACCAGTAGCGCACGCGGTTCCCGTGCCGGCCGAGGAACACCACGTGGTGGCCGCGCTCGCGCCCGCCAATCGCGTCGGTCCACCAGATCTTGAGGAAGTCGCCCGGGCGGGCCTCGTCCCACGAGCTGAAGTTCACGCCGGCACCGAGGTCGGCCACCAGCTTCGCGGCGCCGGGTCCGTTGGCGTTCCAGCGGCCGAAGGCGCCGTGGCCGTCCTGCTGGTCGGTGACCGGCAGCAGCGCGCGCGGGCCGGAGCCGAGCGCCTCCAGCAGCACCAGGTAGGTGGCGCCGGAACAAAAGCCCGGCTCGGCCGCGCGGGGGTCGGTCACGAAGCGACCCCCCTCGATCCGGCAGGCCACCGGCAGGCGGTTCTTCGCCGCATCGCTGCCGTCGTAGCCACCGCCATCGGGCATCGCGCGGACCGCCGCCAGCACCCGCGCGTTGAAATCGCCGTCCGCCGCCGCCGGCACGCCCGCGCAACCGCAGGCGAGCCACGCGGCGCAGGCCGAGGCCAGGAGCAGGCGGATCATCGCGGCTCAGTTGGCGACGATGTTGACCAGCCGGCCGGGGACCACGATCACCTTGCGGATCGTCTTGCCCTCGGTGTGCTCGAGGACCTTGGGCGCGGCCTGGGCGGCGGCCTCGACGGCCTCCTTCGGCGCGTCCTTGGGCACGGTGATCTTGTCGCGCAGCTTGCCGTTGACCTGGACCACCAGCTCGACCTCCGACTCGACCAGCGCGGCCTCGTCGTGCTCCGGCCAGGGCTGGTGGGCCAGCTGGGTGCCGTTGCCGACGAGCCGGTTGAGCTCCTCGCTCAGGTGCGGGGCGAAGGGGTTCAGCACGCTGAGCAGCAGCGTGAACTCCTTGAGCGGCACCGCCTCCGCCTGGGTGAAGGCGTTGGTGCAGACCATCATCTGGGAGATCGCGGTGTTGAAGGACATCTTGGCGATGTCGTCGGTGACCTTGCGGATCGTCTCGTGGACCACCTTGAGCAGCGCCTTGTCGGTGCAGGGCACGTCCCGGAGCTTGGAGGAGACGACCCACTCGCCGGCCTGGTCCTGCTCCATGGCCACGCGCCAGACGCGGGCCAGGAAGCGCGACACGCCCTCGACGCCCTTCATCTGCCAGGGCTTCACCTCGGTGAGCGGGCCCATGAACATCTCGTAGAGGCGCAGCGCGTCGGCCCCGTAGTCGCGGACGACCTCGTCCGGGTTGACGACGTTGCCGCGGGACTTCGACATCTTCTGGCCGTCCTCGCCGAGGATCAGGCCCTGGTTGACCAGCTTGCGGAAGGGCTCGTTGGTCGACAGGTGGCCGAGGTCGTGGAGCACCTTGTGCCAGAAGCGGGCGTAGAGCAGGTGCAGCACGGCGTGCTCGGTGCCGCCGACGTACAAGTCCACCATGGCCGATGGTCGATTGCCGTTTGCCGATGGCCCGGCCTGCGTGCCCGACCAGTAGGCATCGGCCTCGCGGGAGATGAAGCGATCGCTGTTACGGGGATCGCAGTAGCGCAGGTAGTACCAGCAGGAGCCGGCCCACTGGGGCATGGTGTTGGTCTCGCGCTCGTAGCGCTCGCTGTAGTCGATCCAGTCGGTCGCCTTGACCAGCGGGCCGCGCGGGTCGCCGGTCGGCTTGAAGTCCTCCATCTCCGGCTGCAGCAGCGGCAGCTCGTCCTCGGGAATCGCGGCGTGCTCGCCGGTCTCCCGGTCCCACAGCAGCGGGAAGGGCTCGCCCCAGTAGCGCTGGCGGCTGAACAGCCAGTCGCGCAGCTTGTACTGGACCTTGCGGGCGCCCTTGCCGTTCTCCTCCAGCCAGTCGATCATCCTCGCCTTCGCCTCGGCGGTCGGCAGGCCGTCGATGAAGCCGGAGTTGATTGCGACACCGGAGTCGGTGAAGGCCTCAAGGAGCGTGGGCGTCCCGCCCACGTCCATCCGGTAGCAGACGAACTCGCCCTCACTCAACCCCGCCCGCTCCGGGTTCTTCTCGATGTAGCGGAGGATGTTGGCCCGGTGATCCGGGTCGCGCACGATCCGGTCCCAGTAGTCCTTCTGCCAGACCTCTCCCGAGCTGCCGCACAGCTTGTTGAGCTCCTTGGCGGTGAAGCTCTTCCAGGAGTGGATGACGTCCTCCAGCTTGTGATCCGGCGCCAGGCGGAACAGCACGTGCACGTGGTTCGGCATCACGACGAACGACTCGAGCGCATAGCGCTCGCCGTCGAAGTGGCGCAGGGCCTCGGCGACCCGCTTTGAACAGGCGGGATCCCGGAGGATGCACTCACCGCTGCCCGCATCGAGCCACGCGTCGATGCTCTTGGAAAAGCGCTCGTGGTATTCGTCCTCGGTCGCCGGATCCCAGGGCTCGGGATGGGCGGCAAGCCATGCGGCACGCTCTTCCCGCCATTGCTCGAGCTTGCCGGCCGGGAGGCTGTCGGCCAGGCGCCAGGTGGCGAAGATCAGCTTCCCCTCCTGCTGCCAGTGGGGGAGCTCGTGGGTGGTGTGTTTCGCGATCTCCCCCTCGGGGTTGAGGTAGGGGGAAGATGTGGGCGGGACGCCCACGCTCCTTGAGACCACCTGGACGATCGGCAGCTCGAACTTGGTCGCGAACTCGAAGTCGCGCTCGTCGTGGGCCGGCACCGCCATGATCGCGCCGGTGCCGTAGCCCATCATCACGTAGTCGGCGATCCACACCGGAATCCGCTCGCCGTTGACCGGGTTGACCGCGTGGGCGCCGGTGAAGACGCCGGTCTTGTCCTTGTTGAGGTCGCCGCGCTCGAGGTCGGACTTTCCGGCGCAGGCGGCGACGTAGGCCTCGACGGCCTCCCGCTGCTCCGCGGTGGTGATTTCCGAGACGTACGGATGCTCGGGCGCGAGCACCATGTAGGTCGCGCCGAACAGGGTGTCGGGCCGCGTCGTGAACACGGTGATCGTGTGGCCGCCGAGCTCGAAGTGGACCTCGGCCCCCTCCGAGCGGCCGATCCAGTTCTTCTGCAGCAGCTTGATGCCCTCGGGCCAGTCGAGCGGCTCGAGCTCGTCGATCAGGCGCTGGGCGTACTTGGTGATGCGCAGCATCCACTGGCGCAGCGGGCGGCGCTCGACGGTGTGGCCCTTCGACTTCCACTCCTCGACCTCCTCGTTGGCCAGCACGGTGCCGAGGTCGGGCGACCAGTTGACCGGCGCCTCGTGGATGTAGGCCAGCCGCACCGCGTCGATCTGCCCGCGCGTCCAGCCCCTGGCCTCGAGCTCGGAGACCGGGGCCGCCCTGCCGGTCTCCTCGTTGAAGTAGGAGTGGTAGAGCTGGAGGAAGATCCACTGGGTCCAGCGGACGTACCCGGGGTCGGTGGTGGCGATTTCGCGGTCCCAGTCGTAGCCGAAGCCGAGCGACTTCAGCTGGCGCTTGAAGGTCTCGATGTTGGCCTCGGTGGTGACCCGGGGGTGCTGCCCGGTCTTGATCGCGTACTGCTCGGCGGGCAGGCCGAAGGAGTCCCATCCCATCGGGTGCAGCACGTTGAAGCCCTGGCGGAGCTTGGTGCGGCCGATGATGTCGGTGGCGGTGTAGCCCTCCGGGTGGCCGACGTGCAGGCCGCTGCCGGAGGGATACGGGAACATGTCGAGGATGTAGAACTTCGGCTTCGAGGGGTCGAAGCCGGGATCGCCGGGATTGGGCGTGCGGAAGGTCTTCTCCTCGTCCCAGCGCTGCTGCCAGCGGGGCTCGAACTCGTCGAAGGGGAAGGGCTTGCGTCGGTCGGACATGGGTCTGCGGGGAATGACGGATGGGGAGTTCCGAATGACGAAGGTCGCGGAAAGGGCGCGGAAATTGGCGGAAGGGCCTGGTTTTGAAAAGAAAAACCCCGTCGCGGACGAGGCCGGACGGGGTTGAAACGGGGGCGTTCGGGCGTGCTCAGGACGCCTTGTCCGGCTGGTGCTTGGCGACCAGCCCGCCGAGCATCTCCACCCACTTTTCAGGGTCGTCGCCGAACTCGCCGAGGTCCTTCGAAAGCTTGCCGCCCTCGGCGTCGAGCAGCCAGACCGTCGGGTAGCCGCCGGCCAGGTACTGCTTCTTGAGCGCCTCGTTCTGCTTCTTCAGCTCGGCCGGCTGCTCCTTCTTGCGGGGGAAGTCCGCCTCCATCAGCACCAGGTGCTCCTTGGCGAACTCCTGGAAGGTGTCGGTCGAGAACACCTTCTTCTCGATGCGGATGCACCAGCCGCACCAGTCCGAGCCGGTGAGGTTGATGAGGATCGGCTTGCCGGACTTCTTCGACTCGGCCTTGGCGGCCTCCCAGTCGGTCATCCAGCCCTCGGAGGCGAGGGCCATGGTGGCGCTGGCGAGCAGCACGGCGGCGGTGCGGAACAGGGATTTCATGGGATGGTTGCGGTGCGGTCTCAGAGCAGGTCCTTCTTCTCGAGCGCCTTGTCCAGGTGGTCGAGGAACTCGTCGACCTTCGGGTACTGCGAGGCGAAGAAGCGGTCGAACTCCTTGCCCTCGGCGTCGAAGAGAATGACCGTCGGGAAGCCCTCGATCTTGTACTTCTCGGCGTAGGGCTGGTTCTTCTTCTTGAGTGCCTTGTCGCCGTTGGGGAAATCGAGCTCGACCAGGATGAAGTCCTTCGAGGCCTCCTTCACGAAGGCCTTCTTCGAGAACACGTTCTTGCGCATCGCGATGCACGGCGGGCACCAGTCGGAGCCGGTGAACTCCACGAGGACCGCCTTGTCCTCCTTCTTGGCGGCCGCGAAGGCCTTTTCGAGATCGGTCGACCAGCCCTCGAGCTCCTTCGAGAAGGCGGTGCTGACGAGGGCGCTGCCGGCGAGGGCGAAGGCCGCGAGGTGCGTGATTGCTTTCATCAGAGGTAAGGCGTTCGGGGGCGGGCTTTTATTTCAAAAATCTTGGCGGCGGGCGGGGTCGACGCTAGCCGGGGGCATGGGAGAATCCAAGCCGCGGCTGATGATCGCGACCCGCAACCGCCACAAGACCGGGGAGATCCGGGCGATGGTCGGCGGGCGCTTCGAGGTGCTCGACGCGAACGACCTGCCGGGCCTCCCGAGCGTCGAGGAGACCGGCACCACCTTCCTCGAGAACGCCCGTCTCAAGGCGGTGGCCATCAGCAAGGCCTTCGACGGGCTGGTGCTGTCCGACGATTCCGGGCTCGAGGTCGACGCGCTCGGCGGGGAGCCCGGCGTGGGGTCGAGCAGCTACGGGGGCGAGGAGGGGAACCATGCCCGCAACAACGAGCGCCTGATGCGGGAGATGTCGGGCCGGCCGCAGCGCGCGGCGCGCTTCCGCTGCGTGATGGTGCTCGCCCGCGAGGGCCGGATGATCGAGAGCTTCAGCGGGAGCGTCGAGGGCAGGATCCTCGAGTCGCCGCGCGGCGAGGGCGGCTTCGGCTACGACCCCCTGTTCGCGCCGGACGGCCACGACGAGAGCTTCGCCGAGCTCGGCGACGAGGTGAAGAACTCGATGAGCCACCGGGGCCGGGCGCTGGCGAAGGTGCTGGCGTGGCTGGAGAAGCGCTAAGGCATCGCCGCCTCTTGGAACCCGCGGCCGGGGACCTCCCGGAACGGGCGACCGCCGGGGACACGAGCCACCGGGGCGCGTCTCCGCCAGGATTTGGCAAGCCGGCCGCGGGCTGCTAGACAGCGCGCGTGGCACGAAGCAGGGAGAAGGCGCCGGGCCGGGGTTGCGGGATCGGCTTCGCGGTCTTCTGGATCCTGTTCAGCTCGATCTTCGTGGTGGTCGGCCTCGGGGTGGCGTGGCGCTCGGTCGAGACCCGCGGCTGGGACGAGGTGCCCTGCACCATCGAGCGCTTCGAGATCGCCGACTCGCGCGACGCGGACCCGCCCTTCACTCCCGAGCTGAGCTTCCGCTACTGGGCCGAGGGGCGCGAGCGAACCGGTACCAGGCTGTGGAAGGACCAGGACGGCGGCGACGAATACGAGGACCTCGCGAAGATCCGCAGCCGCCTGCTGGTCGGTCCC
>Ga0207814_100933_pt1 | contig 11668 bp, 9 predicted proteins | sample TtaePargueraPR_7_FD_187755 | JGI IMG/M metagenome (GOLD analysis project Ga0207814, IMG submission 187755) | Aerobic enrichment media microbial communities from Bioluminiscent Bay, La Parguera, Puerto Rico - Tt and P1 (2) (SPAdes) | ecosystem: Environmental > Aquatic > Marine > Unclassified ... | reverse complement strand
TTCGCTCGGCTGAACCGGCCACCACCCTGTTCCGTCCCTCGTCCTTGGCGCGGTATAGCGCCCGGTCGGCATGGACGAGCGCCCGCTGAAGAGCTTCGCCGGGTGCGACGGCGGCGACGCCGAAGCTGGCGCTCAGCCTGTGGTTGCTGCTGAGCGACGGATGCCTGAGGGCGTGGAAGCGTTCGCGGATGGCATTCGCAACCGCGCAGGCCTCCTCTACCGCCGCGCCCGGCAGCAACAGCGCGAATTCCTCGCCGCCGACACGCGCCGGCAGGCCTTCCAGCCCGTGCAGCAGCGAAGCGAAGACGCGAATGATGTCATCGCCGGTGGCATGGCCGTAGCGGTCGTTGATCGTCTTGAAGTTGTCGATATCGCACACGATCACGGCCCCGCCTGCCGTAGTGGATGCGGAAAAGACCCGCTCGAAGGACCGGCGGTTCATGAGGTTTGTCAGATAGTCGCGTTCCGAGTGTTCCCGGTGGCCCGCGATCACCTCGAGGACGATTTTCGCCACCATGATCAGGACGCTGGTCGGGGCGGTGAACATCGCCGCTCCGAGAAGCCAGCGCTGCAATGTTGATTGTTGCAGGACCTCATTCATCGCCTGCGGATCGAACAGCAGCGGGAAGAGCGGCATCCGGGCAAACACGATGATGGCCATCAGCAGCAGGACACCCAGCAGTGCGATTTCGAGGCCGTCCTTCATGCGCTTTCGATAGAGGCACAGGATGCTGTCCGAAAGCGCCAGTGCGCCGGCGAACTGGAACGGCAGGGACTGGAGCAGCGCGGACGCGCCGACGGCCCAAAGCAGCAGGGAAGCCAGTGTGAGCGCGGCGACCGTAAGAACCAGCCTGCGGCCGGTGCCGGGCAGGCGCAGGAGCGCGCGGATCGACTGCGACAAGCACAGATACGCGCCCGGAACGAGACAGGAAACGGCGGCGACGGCGACTTCGGCCGTGACCACATTTGCCAGCATCACGGTCTCGACGCCGCCGCATACCAGCGCCGCGGCAAGCCAGAGCGATGCCGACTGTTTGCGCATGCCCGCATAGATGATGGCACAGAGAATGGCGAGCGCCGCGATGAGCCCGAACACCACCAGATGCATGCTGATCGAAACGCTCAATGCCCATCCTGTCCGTAAACTCGATCCCGGTATAAGCGAGCGCCGTTAAGGCAGCCTTACTGAATGCTATCCGAAATCTCGCTTTGCGGGGTGCGGGCGGCGCGTCCTATTGGCCGGACGGCTTCGAAGCGCGGGCGAGGAACGACTTGTTCACCGGGCTGTGCGGCTTCAGCGCGAGGCGTTCATTGGCGAGCGCTTCCGCGGCGCCATGCATGCCGCCGCGGATCGCGGCTTCGACGAGCGTCCAGTCGATCACGTCGCGCTGCGCATGGCTTCCGCCGAAGGAATTGGCGATGAAGCGCGCGCCGTGCAGCTTCTCGACCGCGGTTCGATAGTCGCTGTCATGGAAGGCGACGAACCCCTCGATGAGCGGCAGGCCGGTCTGTCTGCACCATGATGCGACCTCGTTGTCGCGTCGGTCGGTGCGGTAGGCCGAGATGATCCGTTCCGCTTCGCCGCGCCGTCCCGAGACGAGGAAGGCCATCGCGGCATGAAGGTCGTTGAAGGGATAGAGCTTTCCGTCGGCGAGAGGGCTCCAGGCATCGGCAAGCGACAGCCAGCGGTCACCGGTCTCGATGCCTCCCAGGTGGATCCGCCAGAGCAGGGCGGAGGCGTCCAGCAGGTTGACCGAGAGATCGCCGCCAAGCGCGCGGACGCGGTTGTCATAGAGCGCAAGGGCGTTATCCGCCTGCATCAGCTCGAGATGATACAGCGCCTTGTGCCACCAGTTATGGACCTGGAAATAGGCGCCGTCGCTGGCCCAGTGCGGTTCGCGCGTTTCCATCCAGTCGAGACCGTCTTCCGCGCGGCCCTGCATCTCCATCACGTGGGCGACCGCATGATGGGCCCAGCCGTCGAGCGGCTGTCTATCCAGCGCCTCGCGTCCGGTCGCCTCCGCGGCGGCATAGTCGCCGGCTTCCTCCAGTCCAAAGGCATGCATGCCGAGAAGCACCGAATAACCAGGCCGGTCCTCGGACCAGCGGGGCAGGGCGCGCGCGAGCCGGTCGCGAAGGTCGCGCGCATTGGCGCGGAAGAAGTCGATCAGGTGGCCGGCCTGCAAGGCGACGATGTCGTGCGGCCACTCCATGGTGTGGAAGTCGAGCGCGGTTGCCGCTTGCGACCAGTTGCCGTCCAGAACATGGCCGATCGCGGAAAGATGCGATGCCGCGCGGTCGTCGGCATCAAGCGTCTTTGCATGCGCTGCGATCGCCGAGGCTTCCCTCGCGGCCGCAGGTTCGGTGGCGAGCGCGAAGAACCATGCCTTCAGCACATGCGCCATGACGAAACCGGGCGCGTCGGCGATCGCCGTGTCGATCGTCCCGACCGGGTCGCCGCGGTAGAGGTTGAAGCACTCCACCGCCTCATCGAAGGTTTCGGCGGCCTCGGCCGATGCCCCGGCAAGCGTATTTCCCTGACGGTCGGTATGCACAAAAGCCTCCTGCCGGATCGTGACATCGAAAGGCGGCGATCATAGAACTGCGGAGCTGGTGCGTCACCAGCGGGTGCGAAATTCTCGCCATGCGCATGGAACGGAGACTGTCGATGAAATTGGGAACTTTGGCGTTCGTCGCCGCGCTGGCGGCCGTGGGCATCGCGCAACCGGCCGTCGCGCAACAGGCGCCCGTCAGCGGGGCGGTCAAGCGGTCAGTGACGCCGCTTCGGGCCGACGAGTTCTGGTTGCAGGTCGCCAGCCGTGAGGCGCTCCCCGAAGCCATCGCCGTCGCCGAGCAATACAAGCCGGATTTCCCGCGTACCGCTGTGCTGCAGGCGCCGAACGGCTGGTATGCGATCGTCGTCGACGTGGTGAAGAACGGTGCGGTGAAGGATACGCTGGCGCGCATGACGTCGGCGGGGCTTATCCCCGACGACAGCTATGCAACGCCCGGCAAGACGTTCTTGTGGATCGCCTGGCCGGAAATCGATCCCTATGCGCCGGTCAGCAGCGGCAACTGATCAGGCGAGCTGCTCCAGCATCGCCGCGGCGCCGGAATTCGTCGCCTCGCCGCGCTTTTCCTCGAGGTTGACGGCAGACACCGTGCCGTCGTCGACGATCATCGAATAGCGGATCGACCGCACGCCGAGCTTGCCGGCGGAAAGATCGGCGTCCATGCCCAAAGCTTTGGTCAGGGCGGCGTCCCAGTCGGCGATGAAGGTGATCTTGCCCATTGCGCCCGTCGCTTCCGCCCAGGCTTTCATGACGTGATTGTCGTTGACCGAGACGCAGACGATCTCGTCGACGCCCTTAGCGAGAATGATGTCGTGGTTTTCGATGAAACCGGGCAGGTGGTTCAGCGAGCAGGTCGGCGTGAACGCGCCGGGCAGTCCGAAGACAACGACCTTTCGCCCGTCGAACAGGTCGCGCGTGGAAATTTCCGCGGGGCCCTCCTCGGTGATCTTCAACACATTGGCAGTCGGAACTTTGGCGCCGATCTCGATGGGCATGTCTTTCTCCGGATGTTCGGGTGTCCGGGAGAGACATAGAGCGATCCGCGCCGAATTGGGAGAGGGTGAACGACGAATTCGCGTCGTTTATGGAGCGGAGACGGTGAGCGATTTTTCGACCGCGTCGATCCCGTCGCGCGCGGTCACGATCAACGTCAGATCGCCGGCCTTGGCCGGATCGAAAACCGGTTCGACCCGGAACAGGGCCGTTTCGCCGTCGTCGGAAACAAGCTCGGGTTTCTTGAACGGCCGGTCGGTGCCGGCGGATACGAAAAGCTGCGGATTGGCGTCGGATGCCGCGTGATGCAGGCGGATTTCGAGCATGCCGTCCGGCGTCCACGCGGCCTCCTTGATCCCGAGCCGTTCGGACTGTTTGGCGGGCAGGGCGGAAAACGCCGCGTCGAGGAGGAGCGTCTGGATGGCGTTGGGCTTTATCTCATCGACCGGCACGTCGAAATGCATGCTGACCGGGACGCAGACATCGCGGCAGATGCCCAGGAAGACGTCGGCGGTCACCGCGGCGGGCCTGGCGTCGCCGGACATGGTGAAGGTCAGCGGCAGCGAGACGGGATGCGCGTAGCCGGCCCATGAGCCATAGGGGTCGTCATGCCATTCCGGCGCGGGATAGTGAACCGTGACATCCGCGACCTCGTCGCTGCCGACCGAAATCTGCGGCGGAATGCCCGCCGCGCCGGGCTCGCGCCAATAGGTTTTCCAGCCGGGCTCAAGCTCGATCTGGAGCAGACCGCGCCATGCCGTCTCGCCCGGTTCGGCGGGCTCGGCGACCATGCGCAGACGCGCTCCATCCGTTTCCTGCCATTGCGAGGCTGCGGCCAAGGCCTGCTGCGGCACAAACCCGCATAACAGGGTAAAGATCATCGGCCATTTTTGTAGGAAGTTCGACACCATCTGCTTCACTTGGCTCTAACCTGTTCTGCAGGCAAATGAATTTGTCGCCACGCCCGCGTCAACTCTTCGTGAGGCGAAGGGCGGATTCCGCGGGGTCCGCCCATGTAAAAAATGCTGGCCAAATCCAATGGCAGTGTTACGCTTCCCGCATGGAAATTTTGATGAAACGCGACTTTACGAGCGGGTCAGGGCAATTCGAGGGCAAGTTTCTCGTTGCCATGCCCTCCATGCTGTCGTCGTTTTTCGCGCAGACCATCATCTATGTGTGCGCCCATAACGAGGAAGGCGCCATGGGCTTCGTCGTCAACAAGGTGCGCGGCATGACCTTTGGCGATCTCGTGGAACAGACAGACGTATTCTCGGAAAACGCCATGCCGAGGATCCCGTCCAGCGTGGCGCATGTGCCGGTCGGCCATGGCGGCCCGGTCGACGAGCATCGCGGTTTCGTCCTGCATTCGGCGGACTATTGCGGCGACTCAACCATTCCCATTTCCGAAACCGTTTTCCTGACATCGACGACGCAGGTTCTGCGCATGATCGCGAAGGGGGAGGGGCCGGACCGCTGCGCCATTTCGCTCGGTTATTCCGGCTGGGGCCCCGGTCAGCTTGAAAGCGAGATGCTGGACAATAGCTGGCTGACGCTGGACGCCGATCCGGCCATCGTCTTCGACCAGGATCATGAAACGAAATATTCGCGCCTGCTGCGCGCAGCCGGTATCGACACCGCGCATTTCGTCGCCGATTGCGGCCACGCCTGATCAGGAACGGATTGTCTGATTATTCCGCCGCGTCGTCATTGGTGACGAGCGGGTTCTGCTCCATCACCAGTTCGGTTGCTTCCTCGGCATTGACCGGTACGCCGGCGACGAAGCCCTGGATGTATTTGCATCCCATCTCTTCGAGCTTGTCCGCGTCGTCAGGGGATTCGACGCCCTCGGCGACCGTGGCGAGCCCGAGATTGTTGGCCATCGAGATGACCGATTCGAGCAGCGTATCGCGCTGCGACCAGTCGTTGCGCACCAGCGACTGGTCGATCTTGATCGTGTCGAAGGGGAAGTGCGAGAGATAGGCGAGCGACGAATAGCCGGTGCCGAAATCGTCCATCGCCAGGCCGATGCCGAGCTCTTTGACCTTTTGCAGGATGCGGGAATTGTGTTCCGGGTTCTGCATCAGCACGGTTTCGGTGATCTCGAGGCGCAGCTTGTGCCGCCGCGAGGTGAAGCGCGCCTTCATGCCCGACAGCGTGTTGGCGAAATCGCGCATCATCACCTGCTGGCTCGACACGTTGACCGACAGGAACAGCCTCGCGTCCGGCAATTGCACATCCCAGTCCATCAGTTGGCGCATCGCCAGTTCCAGCGCGTGGTTGCCCAGTTCGACGATCAGGTCGGAGCGCTCGGCGATGGCGATGAACTCGGACGGCTGGACCTCGCCGCGGCGCGGATGTTTCCAGCGCATCAGCGCTTCGAAGCCGGCGATCTCGAGCGTGCCGGAATGGACGATCGGCTGGAAGGCGAGGCTGATCTCGCCGCGCTCGATGGCGCGCCGGAGATCGGATTCCAGCTGCAGCTTGTCCGAGCCGGAGGTGCGGAAGGCGGGGCGGAACGGCTCGACGCGGTCGCCGCCGAAGCGCTTCGCCTGGAACAGCGCCAGTTCGGCGTCGCCGAACAGGTCTTCGTCCTGCGCGCGCGCCTGGGTGAAGGTGGCAAGCCCGATCGAGACCGTGAGGATGATCTGGCGCTCGGCAAACGAGATCGGCGCCTTGATCGTCTTCTTCACCGCGTCGGCGAAGGCGGCGATGCGCGCGGGCTCGGTTTCCGACAGCAGGATGATACCGAACTGGTTGCCGGAGATGCGCGCCAAAGTGTCGTGCGGACGCAGCAGGCGGCGTAGGCGCCGCGCCACCGTAATCAGCAGCGTGTCGCCGGCCGCCATGCCGATGGACTCATTGACCTGCCGGAAGCGGTCGATATCGACGATCAGCGCCGTCGGCCGCATCCCCTCGTCGACATTGGCGATGGCGATAGAGTTGCGCAGCCGGTCCATGAACAGTTCGCGGTTCGGCAGGCCGGTCAGATTGTCGTGCACGGCGTCATGCAGCAGCCGCTCCTCGGAGCGCTTCTGGTCGCTGACATCGACGATGGTGCCGATGCAGCGGATCACCTGGCCGTCGGCGCCGACCACCGGGCGGGCGCGCACGGCGTACCAGTTGTAATGGCCGTCATTGCCGCGCAGGCGGATATTGATGTCGATCTTGCCACGCCGCTTTTCCAGCACCGCGTCGAGCGTGACCCGGAAACGGTCGCGGTCGTCGGTGTGGATGATAGCGAGCCAGTTCTTCGGCGGCCCCTGCAGCTTGCCCGCGCCGAGCCCGAGCACCGAGCCGAGATCGGGCGTCGTCGACAGACGGTCGCGGCCGACGTCCCAGTCCCAGACGATCCCGCCGGAACCTTTCACGGCGAGCGCCTGGCGCTCGACATTGGACAGAAGGTTCTGCTGGAAGGCGCCGCCGGAAAAGGCGTTTTGCATGATGGTGAAGCCGATCAGCAGAACAATCAGCACGAGGCCGCCGGCGAGTGCCGGCTGGATGATGTCGTTGTCCACCTTGCCGGAGATCGTCATGTAGCCAGCGATGATCCAGGCGATCAGCAGCGCCCATGCGGGCACCAGCATGATGGCGCGGTCGAAGCCGCGCCAGCTGAGATAGGCGATCAGAACGGAGCCGAACACCGCGGTGGCGGCGATGGAAAGGCGGGCAATGCCGGCTGCCAGCGCGGGGTCGTAAAGCCCCAGCGCCGCGAGCGCGGCCAGGGTCATTACCCAGGCGATGGCGCCGTAGCTCAGATGGTCGTTCCAGCGGTTGAGATTCAGATAGGTGAACAGGAAGAGCGCCAGCGTCGCGGCGAGCGACACCTCGCTCATTCCCCGCCATGTTCGGACATCGGCGGGCAGGACGTCGAAGAACCGGTCGATAAAACCGAAATCGATGCAGATATAGGCGAGCACCGCCCAGGCGAGCGCCGCGGCGGCCGGGAACATCGACGTGCCGCGCACGACGAAAAGGATCGTCAGGAACAGCGCCAGCAGGCCTGAAATGCCGAGAACGATGCCGCGGTAGAGCGTGTAGGAGTTGACGATGTCCTTGTACTGGTCCGCCTCCCACAGATAGACCTGCGGCAGGTTGGGCGAGGCCAGTTCGGCGACGAAGGTGACGACTGCGCCCGGGTTGAGCGTGATCGAGAAGATGTCGGCGTCGGTGCTCTCCACCCGGTCGAGCGCGAAACCTTCCGACGGCGTGATGCCGACGATGCGCTGCGATCCCAGGTCCGGCCAGAAGAAATGCGAGCCGACGAGGCGGAAATGCGGCGCCACGATCAGCCGGTCGATCTGCTGCTCGGTCGTGTTGGCGAGCGCGAAGACGGCCCAGTGGCCGTCGGTGCCTTCCTGCGTCGCCTGCACCTCGATGGTGCGCACGATGCCGTCAATGCCGGGCGCCGTGGAGATGCGGAAGGTCTCGCCGCGGTTGCGGTAGATCGTGACGGCGCGCGACAGGTCCAGCGCCTCGGCGTTGCGGCCGATCGAGATCGGCTCGATCGCGAAGGCGGGAGTCGCGAAGGCGGACAGCATGGCGGCGAAAGCCAGCACAAGCATGACGCATGCGCGCATGATGCGCCCGTCCTGCCGCCCCGTTGTCGCCGATCCCTGCTTCAAACCGCCTCACCTTGTTTAGCCTGCAGCCCCATGCGTTCATGCTGCGGATTGATCCGCGCATAGAGCACATGGTCGCGCCAGACACCGTTGATCTTGAGATATGACCGCAGGTATCCCTCGCGCGCGAATCCGGCTTTTTCGAGAATCCGGATCGACCGCGTATTATCCGGGATACAGGCAGCTTCAAGGCGGTGCAATCCGATAGCGCGAAACGCGTGGTCGCAAAGTAAACCAAGCGCTTCGCTCATGGTGCCCTTGCCGCGATAGCGTTCGCCGATCCAGTAGCCGATCTGGCCGCATTGAGAGACGCCGCGGCGGACATTGCCGAGTGTTATCCCGCCGAGAATGGCGCCGTTCTCGCCCGAGCAGACGAAGAAGGGATAGCCCGAGCCTGCGGCGATTTCCTGGTTGTAGCGCCGGATGCGGCCGCGAAACGCCGCCCGCGACAGGTCGTCGTCGGGCCATGTCGGTTCCCAGGGCCTCAGAAAGGCCTTGCTTTCCTCGCGCAACGCCGCCCACTCGACATGGTCGGAAATGTCCGGATGGCGCAGGAAGATGGACTTGCCGGTAATGACCTGCTGGCGCGTTCCGCGAAATGGGAAGGCTATCATGTCCGGCACCGTATGACTGGCGACTGCTATGCGGTTAACCCACGGCGAACCTGACATTCGCGCGCGGTTCTGGATCGCCGGACAGGAGTCCCGCGCGGATCGAATCGATGTCCATCAGCTGGTCGACCGGTCCGATCGCCGAGACGGTCGGCGCGGATTCGGTGAACAGCCGGCCGGCGAGATCGCGAAGGCGTTCGACGGTCAGCTTGTCGAGGCGGTCGAGCAGTTCCTCGTTGGGGATCGGGCGGCCGAAGAGCAGGATCTGCCGGGCAATCTGGCCGGCCCGGCTGGGCGCGCTTTCGCCGGACATCAGCAGGCTGGCGCGGAACTGGCTGCGGGCGCGTTCCAGTTCGGTCTGGTCGATGTCGTCGGCGGCGCGGCGCAGTTCCGCCAGGATGAGATGGACGAGTTCATCGAGGTCGCCCGGCTCGGTCGCGGCGTGGACGCCGAAAATACCGGTGTCCGAAAAGCCCCAGTGGAACGCGTAGATCGAATAGCAGATGCCGCGTTTTTCGCGCACTTCCTGGAACAGGCGCGAGGACATGCCGCCGCCGAGCAGCATGGCGAGAACCTGCGAGGCGTAGAAATCGCGCACGTGGTAGGCCCGGCCCTCGAAGCCGAGCAGGAACTGCGTGTCCTGCAATTGACGGTGTTCGCGATAGTCACCGCCCACATAGGTGGCGAGCGAAACCGCCTTGCCCTTGGGCTTTTGCTGAATCGAACCGAAATCCTTTTCGACCAGCTTGACGAATGTGTCGTGATCGATGGCGCCGGCCGCCGAGATCACCATGCGCTCGCCGCAATATTCGCGGTCGATATAGCCGCGTATCTGGTCGCTGGTGAACGAGGTGATCGTGTCGCGGGTGCCGAGGATGGCGCGGCCGATCGGCTGGTGGCGGAACGCGGCTTCGGTGAAACGGTCGAAGACAGCGTCGTCGGGAATGTCGTTGGCAGCGCCGAGTTCCTGCAGGATGACGTGTTTCTCGCGCTGCAGTTCATCCTCGTCGAATTTGGAATTCTGCAGGATGTCGGAGAGGAGGTCGATGGCGAGCGGCACGTCGTCCTTCAGCACGCGGACGAAATAGGACGTGGTTTCCACGCTGGTCGCCGCATTGATGTCGCCGCCGACATTCTCGATTTCCTCGGCGATGGTGCGGGCATTGCGGCGCGCGGTGCCCTTGAAGGCCATGTGTTCGAGGAGATGCGCGATACCGTGTTCCGGTTCCAGCTCGTTTCGGGATCCTGCCTTGACCCAGACGCCGAGCGCGACGCTTTCGACATGGTCGAAACGTTGCGTGGCGACAGTGATCCCGTTGGAGAGACGAGTCGTCTCCACTGTCATGTGCACACTCCCTGGACTGGCCGAAAGCCGGCCATACGCTTCCTCACTTCATTACCCGCGCCGTCAGTTCGCCGCGCGCGCGTGGTTCGAAACATGATCTTCCACTATTTTTAGGTCGGATGGAAGCTCCGTGAAGGTTTCGTGACGATCCATCAGGTCGGACAGCCAGACGGGCAGGGCGGGATGCACGCCGCAGGCCTCCGCGACGGCGGCCGGGAACTTGGCCGGATGCGCCGTGGCCAGAACCACCATCGGGGTCGCGCTTTTCGGCTGCTGCCGGGCGACGTGCACGCCGATGGCGCTGTGCGGATCGAGCAGGTAGCCCGATTTCTCGTAGACATGCCGAATGGTGCCGGCAGCCTCCGCCACATCCGCGGTGCCGGCGGAAAAGCCCGAGCGGATCGTCGACAGCGTCTTTTCCGGCAGTTCGAAACGGCGCGCCTGTTTCAGGCTCGCCATGGCGTTGCGCACCGACGTGTCGTCGCGGCCGCCGGCATCGAACAGCAACCGCTCGAAATTCGACGAGACCTGGATGTCCATCGACGGCGAGGTCGTCTGCACGACGCCGCGCATCTCGTAGATGCCGGTCTCGATGGTGCGCGCGAGAATGTCGTTGTCGTTCGTGGCGATGACCAGCGTCTCGATCGGCAGGCCCATCTGCCGGGCGACATAACCGGCGAAGATGTCGCCGAAATTGCCGGTCGGCACGGTAAAGGAAACCCGGCGGTCCGGCGCGCCGAGCGACAGCGCCGAGGTGAAATAGTAGACTACCTGCGCCATGATGCGGGCCCAGTTGATCGAGTTTACGCCGGACAGTTTCACCGAGTCGCGGAAGGCGGCGTGGTTGAACATGTCCTTCAGCAGGCCCTGGCAGTCGTCGAAATTGCCTTCGATCGCCAGCGCATGGACATTGGCCGCGCCGCTAGACGTCATCTGGCGCTGCTGCACCGGCGAGACCCGGCCCTTGGGAAACAGGATGAAGATGTCGGTCCGCTCACGGCCCGCAAAGGCCTCGATTGCCGCGCCGCCGGTGTCGCCCGACGTGGCGCCGACGATGGTCGCGCGCTCGTCGCGCTCGGCAAGAACGTGGTCCATCAGCCGGCCGATCAGCTGCATGGCGACGTCCTTGAAGGCGAGCGTCGGGCCGTGGAAAAGTTCCAGCACGAATTCGTTGTCGCCGGTCTGCACCAGCGGGCAGACCGCCTCGTGGCGGAAAGAGGCATAAGCGTCGCGCACAATGGCCTCGAAGACGGCGCGGTCGATCTCGCCTTCCACGAAGGGCCACATCACCGTGATCGCGATGTCCTCGTAGGACTTGCCGCGCAGCGCCTTGATGTCGGCTGGAGAAAAATTCGGCCACGTCTCGGGCACGTAGAGGCCGCCATCGCCGGCCAGCCCGGCAAGCATGGTGTCGCAGAAGCCGAGGGCGGGGGCCTGGCCGCGGGTGGATATGTATTTCACGGGCTTTCACTCAACGGTTGCGCGCGGATCGCGCGGGTTTGTCGCGCGCTCATTAGCCGAAAACCC
>Ga0207814_100932_pt1 | contig 11680 bp, 10 predicted proteins | sample TtaePargueraPR_7_FD_187755 | JGI IMG/M metagenome (GOLD analysis project Ga0207814, IMG submission 187755) | Aerobic enrichment media microbial communities from Bioluminiscent Bay, La Parguera, Puerto Rico - Tt and P1 (2) (SPAdes) | ecosystem: Environmental > Aquatic > Marine > Unclassified ... | reverse complement strand
CGCAGCGCGACCGCCCAGCCGGCCTCTCGCAGCGACTCGAGGACCACCAGGGCGTCGCCGGCGTTGTTGCCCTTGCCGAGGTAGGCGACCGCCGTTCCGGGACGCGGGAAGTGCTGTCGCAGGCGGTCCGCGATGCCGCGCCCGGCGGCATCCATCAGGAGTCCGGCGTCGACCCCGCTCCGGAAGGCGGCTTCCTCGAGCTCGCGCATCTCGCCGGCGGTGACCGCGCTCATGGCGTCACGCTAGCGGCCGCGCGCCGTCGGGGCAGGGAAAAAGTCAGCCCTTGCGGAAGCGGTCGATGCCGTCAGCGATGCCCTCGGCGAGGGCCTGGCGCCACCATGCGGACTTCATCCGCGCCCGCTCGGCGGGATTGCTGACGAAGCCGCACTCGACCAGGATGGCCGGGCAGCTGTTGTTGCGGATGACGTAGTAGCGGGCGAACTTCGCGCCGCGGTTGACCGCCCGGACCTTGCGCAGCATGCCCGACTGGACGTACGAGGCGAGGGCCCGGCTCTTGGCGGAGGTGTAGAAGGTCTCGAGCCCGGAAACGTCGCGCTTCCAGGTGTAGTTGTAGTGGACGCTGACGAAGATTGCGTTGCGATACTTCTCGGTGATCCGCACCCGCTCGGGCAGCGAGATGAAGTAGTCGCTGCGGCGGGTCATCACCGTGCGGTAGCCGCGCTTCTTCAGCTCGCCCTCCAGACGGGCGGCGGTGTCGAGGGCGAGGTGCTTCTCGTAGACGAGACCCCACTGGCCCCCCTTGTCGTGCCCCCCGTGGCCGGGGTCGATGACCACCGTGCGGAAGTAGTCGGCGCGGGCGGAGCCGACGAAGAGCACGGCCGCCGCGACCACGATGAAACTCCGAAGGATCGAGATCATGGACGAATGGTAAAGTTGGCGGGACAGTTAAAGTTTCTTAAGAAACAGCTTTCCGATGTAAAGAAAATTCCGGGATCGGGAGCCGTTCGGTGGCGCGAGCTACTCGTAGATGAAGTCGGGCCGCTCGGAGACCTTGCGGGTCTTGCGTTGTTCCTCGGCCTCCGCTTTCGGGTCGTAGGGAATGCCGCCGACGGCGCGCACCGAGCCGTCCTCGAGCTTGGCGAGGCCGGGGTCGCCCGCGGCGCTGCTGCGGTAGAGGTCGCGCCCGAGGAAGCTGCCGTCGGGGGCGACGCGGGCATGGCCCCAGATCGAGGGGGTGATCAGGTAGAGCACGTGCATGTTCAGCGAGGTGTCGATGGTCACCGAGGGCTTGCGGAACATGAGCACCTCGCCGAGGTGGTGGGTGCGGACGATGGCGCCGCCCGGATGGGTCGCGATCTGCACGTAGAGCTGGTTCTTCTTGCCGCCGGTGAACTGGACCAGGCGGTACTGCTGGCTCTTGCCGGGCCGCTTGGGGTCGCCGACCACCTGCGACCAGTAGGGCTTGGCATTGCTGACGGTGAACAGGTAGCGCCGCGACTGGTAGCCGCCGCGCTCCTGGCCGGGGAGCCGGACGATCGCGTAGACCGAGTAGTTGCCGAGTTCCCGCAGAGCGAACAGCTTGTTGAGGTCGACGGTCCGCGACATCGCCTTGCCGGAGGGAATCCTGACCGCCCCGAAGGCGGGCTTGCCGATGGCGGTGAGCGGGACCCCGCGCGACGAGGTGACGATGAAGTCGATCCACGGCATCGTCTGGGAGCCGGCGAAGGTCAGTTCGCTGCCGGAGAGGTTCGAGACCGTGACGCCGAGCGGCACCGGCTCGCCGGCGAGGAAGCTCCGGCGCTGGAGCGTGAGGCTGACGTCGACCTGCGCCACGGCCGAGGAGACCAGCGCCAGGAGGATGCCGAGGGGCAGAAGGAAACGGTGACGTGCCATGGGCGGCCAGCCGTAGCGCAGGCCGCGGTGGCCGTCAATCCAACGGATCAGACGTAGTGGAGCCGGTCGGCGACCTCCTGGATCCGGTCGCCGTTGTCGATCAGCTCCTGGATCGGGTCCCAGCGGCCGGAGACCAGAGCCTCGCGGGCGGAGTCGGGGATGCGGCAGTCGAACTCGTGCCCGGCCGACGAGCGGACCTTGCGGTTCCCGACGTCGATCGTGATCTCGACCGTCGGGTCGGCCTCGACGGCCTGGCGCAGCTGGTCGATCTCGGGGCCCGCGAGGGACACGCAGGGCATGCCGAGGGTGGTCGAGTTGCCGAAGAAGATCTCGGCGAAGGACTCGGCGACGACGCCTCGGAAGCCATACTTGCTGAGCGACTGCGGGGCGTGCTCGCGCGACGAGCCGCAGCCGAAGTTGACCCCGGCGAGCAGGATCGTGGCGCCGTCGAAGCGCGGGTCGTTGAGCGGGTGGTCGGTCTTCTCGCCGGTGTCGGGGTCGAAGCGCACGTCGTAGAACGCGTACTCGCCCAGCCCGTCGAAGGTGACGCACTTCATGAAGCGCGCGGGGATGATGCGGTCGGTGTCGATGTCGGCGCCGGGCACGTGCACGGCGCGGCCGGTGACGGAGGTGATCTTCTCAAGGGCCATGGCTACGGACTCGTTTACTCGTCTTCTTCGGACTCGGTGCCGGCGTGCTTCTCGAGGATCGCGGCGACCTTCTGCTGGAACTCGTTGGCGTTCTTCTGGGCGGCCTCGTTGCCGAGGCGGGCGCTCTCCTCCATGATCGGCGGCAGCTCGTCGAGGACCTTGCGGCCGAGCGGGGTCTTGTAGAACTCGACCAGCTCGAGCAGCTCGGACTCGGTGAAGCGCCGCTCGTAGAGCTCGATGATCTGCCTGCGGAGCGCCGGGTCGAGCAGGGTCTTGCCGAGGAAGTCGTTGGCGGCCTTCTCGACCTCCCGGACGGCGGCCTCGGGGGTTCCCTGGGCACGCATCTCGTCGAGGAAGGGGGCGAACATCGAGCGCGCCGCGGCCAGCGCGGTCTCCTCGTATCGCATCACCTGGAGCAGCGTTTCGGCCGGGCTTTCCTCCTCCTCGGCGACGAGGGAGAGGGGCAGGAGCGCGGCGGTGAGGAGCAGGACGGTTCTCATGGTGTGGAAAATCACTCGGTCACGCGGGTCACCGTGTAGCCCTCGCGGGTGAGCAGCTCGCCGATGTTGCCCTTGCCGATGTAGTGGCCGGAGCCGACGGCGAAGAAGTGCGACTTGCCGGGCTCCTCGCCCAGCAGGCGGACGATGGTCCGGGCCATGTCGACATTCCGGTCGTCGAGCAACTGCTTCATCAGCTTCTTGCCGAGTTCGGCGTGTTCTCCCTCGGCCATCTCCCGGAACTGCTTCTCCATCTCGGCCCCGAGCTGCTCGTCGTCGCCGGCCACGTAGGCGTCCACCAGCGCGTCGATCGGGTCCTCGCCCTGGGTGCGGGCCTCCTTCTGGAGGCGGAGCGTCTCGGCCAGCAGGCTGACCTGTTCCTTCTCGGTGAGCCCGTCGAAGATCCCGAACTGGTCCGCGGGCTTCTCCAGCGCGCCGGTCTTCAGTCCCGCCTTGGAGGCCTTCTTCCAGACGATCGAGTCGAGCGCCTCGCCCCCCTGGAGCTGGAGCTTGAGCATCGGCACGGTGACGGCGACCGCCCAGGTCTTGAAGCTGTTCAGGCCCTTCGAGCTGAGCACCGGGGAGATCGCACGGAGCTCGGTGTCGAGCTGGGTGGCGAGCTCCGCGCCGATCGACTCGGTCAGGGTCTTGCCGTCCTTGCGGATGAAGGCGGTGGCCAGGCCGAGCTGGGTCGCCATGTCCATCGGGACCTCGGTGTAGAGGGCGTCGGAGGACTCCAGCGCCCGTTCGGCCGCCGGGTGGAGGGTGGCGATCGGTCCCTGGCCGATGTGGATGGTGCCGAAGAGCCAGGAGGGTTCCGCGAGGTCCTTGCCCTCGACCTTCCACAGCATCGGCTTTTCCGGGTGCTCCGGCGCCGGCTCGGCGGCGGCCAGCGGGAAGGCCAGCGCGACCAGGGCGGTGGCGAGCAGTCGGGTCATCGTCTTCATGGCTCAGGCGGCGGCGGTGGCGCCGGGAATCTCGAACACCTCGCGGGCATCGGCGACCGCGCCGGAGACGGCGGCCGCGGCGACCATCACCGGCGACATCAGGATCGTCCGGCCGGTGGGCGATCCCTGGCGGCCCTTGAAGTTGCGGTTCGACGAGGAGGCGCAGATCTGGTCGCCGACGAGCTTGTCGGGGTTCATCGCCAGGCACATCGAGCAGCCGGCGCCGCGCCATTCGAAGCCGGCCTCCTCGAACACCTTGTCGATGCCCTCCTGGGCGCACTGGTGGGCGACGATCTGCGAGCCGGGAACGGCGATCGCCTTGACGCCCGGGGCGACCTGGCGGCCCTTGAGGAAGCGGGCGACCTCGCGGAAGTCCGACAGCCGGCCGTTGGTGCAGGATCCGAGGAAGGCGACGTCGATCCTGACCCCCTTGATCGGGGTGCCGGCGGGGAGCTTCATGTAGGCGAGCGCCTCCTCGATGGTCGCCTTCTGGCCCGGGCTCTCCGCGGTGGCGGGATCCGGGATGCTCTCGGAAACGGCGATGCCGTGGTCCGGCGAGATCCCCCAGGTGACGGTGGGCTCGATGTCCGCGGCGTCGATCCGGACGACGTCGTCGTATGCGGCATCCGCGTCGGAGGCGAAGGAAAGCCATTTGGCGGCGGTGGCCTCGAAGTCGTCCATGTCGACATACGGGCGTCCCCTGAGGTACTCGACCGTCTTCTCGTCGGGATTGACGTAGCCGCAGCGGGCACCGCCCTCGATGGCCATGTTGCAGACGGTCATCCGCTCCTCCATGGTAATGGCGTCGAAGACCTCGCCGGCGTACTCGTAGGCGTAGCCGATGCCGCCCTTGGCCCCGAGCAGGCGGATGATGTGGAGCGTGACGTCCTTGGCGTAGACGCCGGGGCGGAGCTTGCCGTTGACCTCGATGCGGCGGACCTTGAGCGGTTCCATCGCCATCGTCTGGGTGGCGAGCACGTCGCGCACCTGAGTGGTGCCGATGCCGAAGGCGATCGCACCGAAGGCACCGTGGGTGGCGGTGTGGGAGTCGCCGCAGGCGATCGTGGTGCCGGGCTGGGTGATGCCCTGCTCGGGCCCGACGACATGGACGATGCCCTGCTTGCCGGAGGCGAGGTCGAAGTAGGTGACGCCGAAGTCGTCGGCGTTCTGGCGCAGCGCGCTCATCATCTCCGCCGCCAGCGGGTCGACCGGCTGCTCCTGGTTCACGGTCGGCACGATGTGGTCGACGGTGGCGAAGGTGCGCTGGGGAAACTTCACCTTGAGGCCGAGGTCGCGCAGCATCCCGAAGGCCTGCGGCGAGGTCACCTCGTGGATCAGGTGGGTGCCGATGAAGAGCTGCGTGCGGCCGTCGGCGAGGGTGCCCACCGTGTGGGCGTCCCAGACTTTTTGGTAGAGGCTCTTGCCCATGATTTCTGTGGTCTTCCGCCGGAGCGGGGCGGCAACTTGGGTCAGCGCCCGGGGAATGTCAAAGCGGGATCACGAGCGCGCCGGGGCAACTCCACGGGGGAAAGCGGCGCCGGATTGGAGGCGGGGTGGTCCGATCCGAAACCGCGATCGGGGCGAGGGGTGACGGGAGTGGAGCGATCGGAACGGCCCGGGTGCTCGCACTCTCGCGCGTTTTCGAGACATTTCGTCGTCCGGGAACCCCAGGGGAGCTGCCCTGCAAACGCTGCGGGGCGGGCGAGCCGGTGGCAGCAAAAAGGCACCGCCCGCGGTCCGCGGGTGGTGCCTTTGAAAAGGGATCCTGAACCAGGATTCCGGCCCTACTTGGCGTATTCCACCTCGGCGGCGGGCATTTGCTGGAAGGTCGGAAGGTCGCGCAGCGGCGGAGCCTTGGTCTCACTGGTGCAGCAGCAGGAGGCGCCAAGGAAGGCAAAGACGGAAGCGCAGAGCGCGGCGATGAGGCGGATCATGATTTGCGTTTTTTGCTAAGGTTGATGACGTCAGATCCTGTGAAAAATGCGGGGCGGACTGTCAAGCAGTCCACCCCGCGTTGAGTCATTCTTTTCCGGCCGCGAAGGGCGGTCGGAACCCGGCGTGCCCTTACTTGGCGGGCTCGACGTAGGTCGGCGGAGCCGGCGGCGGCGGCGCGCTCTCGCAGCAGGAGGCGGCGAACAGGGTGCCGACGGCGGCGGCGGCAAGAAGGGCGATCTTCGCTACTTTCATGATGTCGTTGGGGTCGAGTTGTGCTGATTTCGAACGTCCGAAACCGATATTTCAGACAGCTGAGACTCTAACGGACCGCCCGGGTGGCGCAAGGCAAAAGGCCCGCCCCGCCGGAGGCTCCGGCCCGAGGGAGCCGCCGCCCCGGGGGAGTGGGGATCGGGATGGAAGCGGATGGGACTCCCGAGTGGCCCCCGAACGGCAGGCCCCCGGCCGCGCACGATTCGATTGCCAGACGGCCGATGCTGCCTACACTCCGGCCCCCTTTTCGGGAGCATCATGAGTGAAGCGAAGCACCTAGCGATCGTCGGCGCCACCGGTGCGGTGGGCGAGGAAATGCGGCTCTGTCTCGAGCAGCGCGACTTCCCGGTGAAGTCGCTGACGCTGCTCGCCTCGGCCCGTTCGGCCGGCAAGCGCCTGCCGTTCCGCGGCAGCGAACTCGAGGTGAAGGAGCTGACCCACGAGTCCTTCGCCGGCATCGACATCGCCCTGTTCTCGGCCGGTGGCGGGATCTCCAGGGATTTCGCCCCCTCGGCGGCCGCCGCCGGTTGCCTGGTGATCGACAACTCCTCGGCCTTTCGCATGGAACAGGAGGTCCCGCTGGTGGTGCCGGAGATCAACCCGGAGGCCGCCGGTCATGCGCCGCGCCACATCATCGCCAACCCCAACTGCTCGACGATCATCGCGCTGATGGGCCTCGCCCCGCTGCACCAGGCCTTCGGGCTGCGCTCGATCATCGCCTCGACCTACCAGGCGGTGTCGGGCTCCGGCGCGCAGGGGATCGTCGAGCTCGAGGAGCAGGTGAGGGCGATCGCCACCGGCGGCACCTTCGAGCCGAGGGTCTACCCCCGCCAGATCGCCTTCAACGTGATCCCGCAGGTCGATGCCTTCACCGACAGCGGCTACACCAAGGAGGAGCTCAAGATGCTCCACGAGGGCCGCAAGATCATGGGCCTGCCGGAACTGAAGGTCTCCTGCACCTGCGTGCGGGTGCCGGTCTACCGCTCGCACTCGATCTCGATCACCGCCCAGTTCGAGCGACCGATTGACGTCGACGCGGCGCGCGCCGCCTTCGCCGGCAAGCCGGGCGTGGCGGTGAAGGACGACCCCGCGGAGGGCCTGTTCCCGGTGCCGCTCGACACCACCGGCGAGGACGACTGCCTGGTCGGTCGGATCCGCAGGAACTCGGTGTTCAAGAACGCGCTCGACCTGTGGGTGGTCGGCGACCAGGTGCGCAAGGGCGCGGCGCTCAACGCGGTGCAGATCGCCGAGCTGCTGTGAGCGGTCGAGGAGCCCGTCCCGCTTTCCCACTGCGAGCCATGGACCTGAAGGACTACCTTTCCGATCGCGTCGAGGAGGTCGACGCGGCCCTCGACGCCTTCCTGCCGCGAAAGCGGCAGGCGCCGGCGAAGATCCACGAGGCGATGCGTTACAGCGTGTTCGCCGGCGGCAAGCGGCTGCGGCCGATCCTCTGCCTGGCGGCCGCCGAGGCCTGCGGCGGCGACCCGGAGGCGGCGATGCCGGCGGCCTGTGCGGTGGAGGTGATGCACACCTACTCGCTGGTCCACGACGACCTGCCGTGCATGGACGACGACGACCTGCGCCGCGGCCGGCCGACCTGCCACAAGGTCTATGGCGAGGGCATGGCGGTGCTGACCGGCGACGCGCTGCTGACCGAGGCCTTCCTGATGCTCTCCGAGATGGCGCCCACCAAGCGCTATCCGACGGCGGCCTTCGTGGCCGAGCTGGCCCTGACCGGGGGCTCGACCAGGCTGATCGGCGGCCAGGTGATGGACCTCGACGGCGAGGGGCGGAAGCTGACCAAGGCGCAGCTGGTCAAGATCCACGAGGCGAAGACCGCCGCGCTGTTGACCAGTTCGATCCGGCTCGGGGCGATGAGCGCCAACGCCACCGATGCCAGGCTCGAGGCGCTCACCGTCTTCGGTCACTCGCTCGGCCTCGCCTTCCAGGTGATCGACGACATCCTCGACGTCACCCAGACGACCGAGAAGCTGGGCAAGACGGCCGGCAAGGACGAGGCGGTCGACAAGGCGACCTACCCGTCGATCCTCGGCCTCGAGAAGTCACGCCGGGAGGCGGCCAAGCTGACCAAGCGCGCGATGGATTCGCTGGCACCCTTCGGACGCCGCGCCCTGCGGCTCCACCAGATCGCCGACTACCTGCTCGATCGCGACTACTGACCCTCCGGCAGGGCGTCGAAGTCGATCCGCGGTCGGGCATCCGGTGCCGGCACGCGTTGGAAGCGCTGGTCGAGCCGGACCCGCTCGTCGAAGAAGCCGCCGTTGCGCAGGAAGAAGCCGCCGTCCTCGAGCCCGCCGGCGTAGTCGAGCCGGTGGCCGCCGCGGGCGGTGCCGTCGCCGGTGAAGCGGGCGGCGGTGATCTCGTGCCAGCGGCCGTCCCTGTCGCGGACCCAGACATTGCCATGTCGCGCGCGCCGGCCGAGATGCCCGAAGTCCGGGGCGAAGTTCTCGAGGAAGGAGTGGAACCCGCTGTACCAGGTGTCGGTCTTCGGCCGGCGGAAGCGCGCGACGAGCTGCCAGTCCCCGGCCTCCTTGTCGCCGAACCAGGCGGTGTAGACGGTGTTGCCGCGGCCGTCGGGCCGGACCCGGGTGAGGAAGCGGTAGGTGGTGCCGGCCTTCCAGGGATAGCGCAGAAGACTCTGGCCGCCCGATCCCTCGTTGCCGAAGTCCCGCGCGGTGACCCCGGGGCCCCTGGCGAGCGTGGCGACCCGGTCCTCCTCGGGAATCTCCGCCGGGTTGTCGGTCTTGTAGGGGCTCCACACCGAGAACAGCACCCAGCGTTCGTCCGGCCCCTTGACCTGGATCCCGAAGTAGCCCTGGCCGAAGCCGTTGGCCATGAAGTAGGAGCCGATCGGGTCCTGCCCCTCGGGAACGGTGAGCTCGCTGTAGGCGTACTCGATGTCCTTGCCGCGGGGCAGCGGGTAGTGGAGGTGCACCGACGGGCCACGACGTCCCCAGTAGAACATGTTGCCCTCGTTCGACTTCACGAAGGCGAGTTCCAGCCCGGGCGTCTCCGAGCGGACCCGCAGCGACTCCGGGCGGGCGAAGACCTCGCCCTCGCGCCGGACGCCCTCGAGGTCGACGCGCAGGCAGCCGGGCTGGTCGACCTCGATCCTCCCGAGCCGGTGCTCCCGCGCGGAGGCGTCGAGCTGCGCCTCGATCACCTGCTCTCCGAGGCTTGCCCGGATGCTCGAGGTGCCGGCCGGGACGGAAGCGTCGAGCGAGAGCTCGAGCGTGGCCGCGCGGTCGACGTGGAAGAACACGGAGAAGGTGCTGCCGGGGTCGCTCCAGCGAAGCCTGCCGCGCCCGACGCCGTCGCGCGAGTCGTCCGCCCGGGCGCTCAGGTAGGCATTCCCCGCCAGTGGGATCTCCCACGAGCCGGGCTCCGCGGCAGCGGCGGCGAGCGGAGCGAGGGCGGCGGCGGCGAGGGAGCGGAGCAGGGTCATGCCGCGAGGCTACCGGTGACGAAGCCGGCAGCTTCCTGCGAAAAGGCGCGGAGTCTGCGCGAATTCGCGTCAGTCCTCACTCCGCCTCGGTGCGGAGCGAGGCGAGGTACTCGATCATCGAGGTGAACTCATCGACCGTGAGGGCCGCGGCCAGGCCCGGCGGCATCATCGACTGGGGCAGGTGCTCCTCCTTCGCGACCTCCGAGCGGGCGATCCGGACCGCCTGGCCGGCGATGTTGCGCAGATCGACCTGCCCGTCGGCCTCAGCGGTGACGAAGCCCACGTGGAGGGTTCCGTCTTTCAGCGTGAGCATGGTCGTCTGGAAGCCCTGGGCGACGACCTTGGTCGGCTCGAGGATCGACTCGATGAGGTATTCGCGCGTGAACTTCGACCCTGCGGAGCCGAGGTACGGGCCCTTCTGTTCCGCCTTGGGGTCGACCGAGTGGCAGGCGATGCATCCCTGGGAGGTGAACAGGCGCTTGCCGAGCGCGGGGTCGCCGGTTCCTTCCATCGCGGCCTTGAGCGCCTCGGCGGCCGGCATCTCGGCGACCTTGCGGCCGTCGGCCTGGGATGTCCGGGCGGCCTCCCGCGCGGCCGTGGCCGCGTGGATCAGCTCGTCGTTGTCGAAGCCGAGCGCCTCCTCGATCTGGCGGTCGAAGCCCGACAGCCTGAGGTCGGCGAGCGCGAGGTAGAATCCGACCTCGCGCGGGGTCTTCTCGAGCATGCGGTTGACCTGCTCCTTCCAGCGGTCCTTGGCGAGCGGGCTGGTGCGCACGGTGAGCAGGGCCTTCCACGCGATGCGGCTGACGGCATCGCTCTGCCGGGCGGCGATCTGGCGCAGCTGCCTCACCTCGGCGCCGCGCTGGGTCTCGTTGACGAAGTCGTCGATGTGCTGGGCGACCTCCCCGGGGGCGCCCTGCTCCTCCGACCAGACGGCGAGCACCCCGAGCCGGTGGGGCATGACCAGCGCTTCGTCGTAGGCGCGGCTGATGGCCTTGTAGCAGGCGAGCCGCTGCGCGAAGGGGCGCTGGGGGTCCTTCGCGGCATCGGTGAGCAGGACCACCTGGCTGCGGTCGGGCTGGCTGGCGCCGAGGGCGGCCATCACCGGGTCGAGGCCGGCGAGCTCGAGCTCGGAAACCGAGATCCGGTTGCGGGAGAGGAGGTCGAGGTAGGCGGTCTGGCGCTGCTCCGGGACCATCCCGTAGCCCTTCTCGAGGGCGGCGCGGATGCGCGCGGTCTGGTCCCACCCGGCGGGCTCGAAATAGGGGCCGCGATCGTCGGGACGGGTGCCCCACCACGACTTCAGGTCCCAGGGCTTCTCCCGGTAGTGGAGGCGCGCCAGGGCGCCCAGCGCGTCGAACCGGAGGTCGAGGTCCGCGGTGTCGGCGGCGATCCGCAGCAGGCCGTCGACCGACTCCTTCGAGTGGATCCGCTCGAGCGCCCGCAGCGACACCGTCCGGGTGGCGGTGTCCCTTGCGCCCTCCAGCAGCGGGGGCACCCGGCCGAGCGAGGCGAGCGCGGCGACCGCGGTGTGGCGGAGGCGCGGCGACGGGGCCGATTCGCGCCACTCGGCCGAGGCGGCGACGAGGTCGCCGGCGTGGGTGCCGGCGCCGAGCCGCTCGAGGCCGATGATCGCCTGCAGGACCACGCGGGGGTCGGGGTCGCGGAGGGCCTTGAGGTAGGGCTCGACCGGGACGCCCTCGAGCTCGCTGCGCCGGTCGGTCATGGCGCGCAGCGCGAACTCGCGCACCGCGGCGTCGTCGACCAGCTCGGCGAGGTAGCGGGTGCTGCCGGTGCCGTAGAGCTGCTTGAAGGTGAAGATCGCGGCGACCCGCGCATGGAGCGGGCGCCCGGCGTCGCGGGCGAGCCCGAAGATCCCCTCGGCGAAGACCGGCGCGGCTCCGCGACGGAGGATCTCGCGCTGGGCCTCGAGGCGCTGCACGCCCGAGCGCGAGGCGAGCAGCTCGACCAGCCGGGCGTTGTCGGCCTTCGCCACGTCCTCGTAGGCCGCCGGGCTGCCGCCCTTCGCCGTCACCTGCTGGATCAGGCCGACCGGCTTTT
>Ga0207814_100930_pt1 | contig 11718 bp, 9 predicted proteins | sample TtaePargueraPR_7_FD_187755 | JGI IMG/M metagenome (GOLD analysis project Ga0207814, IMG submission 187755) | Aerobic enrichment media microbial communities from Bioluminiscent Bay, La Parguera, Puerto Rico - Tt and P1 (2) (SPAdes) | ecosystem: Environmental > Aquatic > Marine > Unclassified ... | reverse complement strand
AGAAGCTGGTGACGCCGTTCCCGAACCCGAACCACCGGAGACGGAACAGCCGAAGCCGGCAGCGCCCGTTCCGCCCGAGCCCAAACTCCCGGAAGCGGCAGGCGCCGGGATGGAGACGCCAGCGGCCGACGAGGAGTCGAAGCCGAGCGAGCCGGTGTCCACGTCAGGCAAGTCCAGGGCTGCATCGCGCAGGGCGGCGCGGCGGGCGAACCCGCTGCGGCTACTGTTCAAGGCGGTCACGGTTCTCGTCATGATGGCGATCCTCGCCATATTCGCGGTTCCGTTCTTCGTATCGGAAGATGTCATCCGCGACCGGGCGGTCTCCCTGGTCAAGGAGAAGACGGGCCGCACCCTCACCATCGGGGGCAAGACCTCGTTCGCCTTGTTCCCGAACATCGGCGTCGAGATGGAGGATGTCTCCATCTCCAACCCGCCAGGGATGGATGAGGGCGAAACGCTTACGATGAAAGCGTTGACCCTTGACCTGAAGCTGTTGCCGCTGTTTTCGCGCAAGGTGAAAATCGACCGGTTCGTGCTCGACAAGCCGGTGTTCAACCTCGTGGTCGACGCCAAGGGGCGCAAGAACTGGGATTTCGAAAAGAAGACGGCCGCGCTGCCGGGCCGACACAAAATTGCTGAGTTGGCAGGTCAGCGCAGGCCAGCGCGTCCCATGATGATGGCGCAGGCCGGAGGCATCGGCGGCGGGGCGGTGCAGGATATCAGTCTCGGCACGGTGGCCATTTCCGATGGTACGGTTATCTACTCCGACGCGACGACCGGCGAGAGCGACCGCATCAATGCGCTCAACGTCACCGTCGTCCAGCCGGAACTGGCCGAACCGCTCGAAGCGGACGGCGACGTGGTCTGGAAAGGCGAGAAAATAGAGTTCGACGGCTGGCTGGAGGATATCCCGGCGCTGCTGGAGGACAAGTCTTCCGGGGCGCGGTTCAATTTCACCTCGGCCCATATCCGCGGCAGTTTCGATGGCGCGTTGGCGGTGTCGCCGGAAGTGGCCGCGAAAGGGACGCTGAAGAGCGAATCCCCGTCGGTGCGCGGCCTGTCCGGCTGGCTCGGCAATCCGATCCCGCCCGGAGGCGGCCTGGGCCCGCTCTCGATCAAGAGCGACCTCAGGTTCATCTCGGAAACGCTCACCTTCAGCAAGGCCCAGCTGAGCATCGACGGCATGAACGGCACCGGCGAGGTAGAAGTTCGTCTCAAGGGCGTCAGGCCGTTCGTGACGGCCACGCTCAAGCTGGACAAGCTTGACCTCAACCCATACGTGGAAGGCCAGACCAGCGACACCCGGGCCGTAGCGCCGACCGCGCCTATCCCCGCGCAACCTTCGCAGCAGCCGCAACCGCGGTCCGGCGACTCGCTGACCGATTTCATCAAGAAGCTGGAGAAGGATCCCGGCACCCAGCCCAAGACGCAGGTGCGCGCATGGAGCCAGGAGGCCGTAGACTATTCGGGCCTCAGGGCTGTCGATGCCGATCTCAAGCTCTCGGCGGATAACATCTTCATCCGCAATATCAAGACGGGCGCGAGCGACGTCGATGCGAAGATCAGGAGCGGCGTGCTTGCCGCGAAGCTGCAGCGGCTGTCGCTGTATTCCGGCACGGGCACGGGAACCGTGACCCTGAACGGCGCGCGCGCCGTGCCCAGCATCGCGGCCAATTTCAACCTCAACGGGATTTCCGCGCTGCCGCTTCTCAAGGATGTCGCGGACTTCGGGTGGATTTCAGGCAAGTCCAACATCGCCCTGAACATCAAGGGCAGCGGCCGGTCGCAGACCGAGATCATGCGGTCCCTTGAAGGCCAGGGGAATTTCAATTTCGGCGATGGGGCCATCGAGGGCATCAACATCCCGGCAATGGTCCGCGGCCTGAAGCAGGGCAAGTTCGACGGCTGGAAACGGGATGAGCGCGAAAAGACCGACTTCAGCCAGCTGACGGCATCCTTCACGATCCAGCAGGGCGTTGCCCTGAACCGCGATCTCAACATGATCGGGCCGCTGCTGCGTGCAACCGGCGAAGGCACCGTCGATATCGGCAACGAGCGGGTCGATTATTCCGCCCTGCCGCGGCTGGTGGCTTCGCTCGAGGGCCAGGGCGGACAGGTGGAAGAAGGGCGTGGCATCGCGGTGCCGATCAAGATCGACGGGTCGTGGGAGAATCCCCGCGTGAAGGTCGATCTCGAACGGCTGATGAACGATCCCGAACTCGCCCAGAACGCGATCAACGAGGTGGGCAAGGCGCTGGAGAACAACAGCGAGCTGAACAACGTGCTCAAGGGCCTGTTCGGCGGTGGCAATCAGCAGGGGCAGGGGACCGGCAACGCAGGGCAGGGGCAAGGGCAGGGGCAGCAGGTCAACCCCGGTGAAATCCTGAAGAACCTTTTCAAGAAGCCATAGTTGCGGGACGCCTGGCCATCGTTTCCCTGCTGACGCGGTTGGCGCCGTCGCCTATAAGGGCGGCATGAACGCTTCCGTTTCACAACCCGGCAAGGCGCGCGCGCCAAAGGTGGGGTTCGTCAGCCTTGGCTGTCCCAAGGCGCTGGTCGATTCCGAGCGCATCATCACGCGGCTGCGGGCGGAAGGCTACGAGCTTTCGCGCGATTACGACGGGGCGGACGTGGTGGTGGTCAATACCTGCGGCTTCCTCGACACGGCCAAGCAAGAATCGCTCGATGCCATCGGCGAAGCGCTGAGCGAAAACGGCAAGGTGATCGTGACCGGATGCCTCGGCGTGGAGGAGGACCGTATCCGCGCGGAGCATCCCGGCGTCCTGGCGGTGACCGGCCCGCAGCAATATGAACGCGTGGTCTCGGAAATCCACAACGTGGCGCCGCCGGCGCACGACCCGTTTGCCGACCTCATTCCGCCGCAGGGCGTCAGGCTGACGCCGCGTCACTACGCCTACCTGAAGATATCGGAAGGCTGCAACAATTCCTGCTCGTTCTGCATCATCCCCACTATGCGTGGCAGGCTGGCGAGCCGTCCGGCAAACGACGTGATGAGCGAGGCGGAACGTCTGGTCGAGGCGGGTGTGCAGGAACTGCTGGTCATCTCGCAGGACACCTCCGCCTATGGGCTCGACCTGAAGTATGCCGGGAGTGACTGGAACGGGACGGCTCTCAAGGCGCGCTTTTTCGATTTGTGTCAGGCGCTCGGTTCACTGGGTGCGTGGGTGCGGCTGCATTACGTCTACCCCTATCCGCACGTGGACGAAGTGATTCCGCTGATGGCGGAAGGGCGCATCCTGCCCTACCTCGACATTCCATTTCAGCACGCCAGCCCCAACGTGCTCAAAGCCATGCGGCGTCCAGGCAAGCAGGAGAAAACGCTGGAGCGCATTGCCAGGTGGCGGGACATCTGTCCCGAGCTGGCCATCCGGTCGTCCTTCATCGTCGGGTTTCCGGGCGAGACCGAGGAGGACTTCACGCTGCTGCTCGACTGGCTGCGGGAGGCAAAACTGACGCGCGTGGGCTGCTTCAAATACGAGGATGTCGAAGGGGCTGCGTCCAACGCGCTTTCGGATCATGTGCCGCAAGAGGTAAAGGACGAGCGTTACGCGCGGCTCATGGAAACGCAGCAACAGGTCAGCGTCGCGTTGCTGGCTACGCGCGTCGGGAAAACGATCGACGTGCTGGTCGACGAGGTTGACGAGGAAGGTGCGTTCGCCCGCTCCGCGTGGGATGCGCCGGAAATCGACGGCTGCGTATTCCTCAACGGCGAGACCGAGCTTGCGCCCGGCGACCGTCTGCAGGTTCGCATCGAGCATGCGGACGAGTATGATCTGTGGGGCGCACCGGTGAGAGGGGTAGAACATGACCATTGAGAGCTGGGAGGAGGCGCGCGCCGTGCTCAAAGAACGCCTTGCCGCGCTCAATGCCGAAATAGGGTCCTATCCCGGCCCCATCACCGGGTGCGACGAGCAGTTCAACCACATGCTCGAAGAACGCACGCAACTGAACGCGGAGCTGTCGCGGCTGGATGGCTCGAAGGCTGCCGGTGGCAATGCACTGGCCAGGTTCAAGGAGTCTTGCCCGTTCCTCGCGGGCTAGCAGGGGGAAACACATGAAAATTCTGGTTTTGCCGGGCGATGGCATCGGCCCGGAGATCGTCGCGGCGGGCCTGCGCGTTCTCGAATCCGTCAACGAGGCACGCGGGCTAGGGCTGACGTTCGAACATGACGACGTCGGTTTCGCCAGCCTGAAGAAACATGGCACGACATTCCGGGAGGAACTGCTCGACAGGGCGCGGACGTTCGACGGCGCAATCCTGGGACCGCAGGACAACCTCAACTATCCCCCGCCCGAGGAAGGCGGCGTGAACATCTCCGCGCGCTTCCGCATCGGGCTCGATCTTTACGCCAATGCCCGCCCAGCGCGCACGCGGCCCGGCGTCGCCAAGGGCAAGGAAGGCCTCGATCTCGTGGTCATGCGCGAGCTCACGGAAGGCTTCTATGCAGACCGCAACCTCTACATGGGCACGGGCGAATTCATGCCGACGCCGGATATCGCCATGTCGATGCGCAAGGTCACGGCCAAGGGCTGCGAGCGTATCGCGCGCGCCGCCTTCGAACTCGCCATGAAGCGGCGCAAGAAGGTGACGGCGGTTAACAAGATCAACGTGATGAAGATGACCGACGGGCTCTACATGGAGCAGGTCTACAAGGTGGCGAAGGAGTTCCCTGAGGTCGAGCTCGATGACGTTCTCATTGACGCCATGACGGCCTACCTCGTGCGCGACCCGTCGCGCTTCGACGTGGTGTTGGCGACCAACATGTATGGCGACATTCTCTCCGACCTGGCGAGCGAGTTGTCCGGCTCGCTGGGGCTTGCCGGCTCGACAATGGCGAGCGAGGACCTGTGCTTTGCACAGGCGCAGCACGGCTCCGCCCCGGACATCGAGGGACAGGACAAGGCCAACCCGACATCGCTCATTCATTCCATCTCGATGCTGCTGACCTGGCTGGCCGAGAAGCACGGCCGCGACGACCTGCATGAAGCCGCCAAGGCGATCGACGCGGCAGTCGACGAAGCCTTGTCGAAGCCCGAAACGCGGACTGCTGATCTCGGCGGGCCGCTTGGTACGAAGGCTTTCGCGGACAAGGTGATCGAGTTACTGGGTTGAGGATGGCGCTATGGCGCCGCGCAATGTGACGCTGCCGTTGGTCTCGCGCCGGACAACCATGATCTCGCCGGAACGGGGCGGCTGGCCTACGAGCGCGCGGATAATGGTGTAGTGGGTCGACATGACGACTGGCTTTGACAGATCCATCACTGCGATGCTGCGGCGTAATTCCTCGACCTGTTCGCCGCGGCGTTCGGGGAACTTGTAGGTCGAGTTGAGCGGCGGCAATTCGGTGACGGCGCCAAGCCCAAGCAACCGCCCCGTTTCAAGACAGCGGCACCACTGGCTCGAATAAACGGTGGCCGAGGCAATCCCGTTCTCGCGGAACTGCTCGCCCGTGCGCCGGGCCTGCCGGCGTCCGCCTCCCGACAGGTTGCGCTGGGTGGAGCAATCGCGTAGCTCGAAATTTTCCGGGTCGCCGTTACCGGGCGCCAGGGCATGGCGGATGATGGCGATGTGTCCGGGACTTTTCAGGTCCTCCCACAATGCTGCCTCGCTGGTCGCGCGAGCGGGCACTGCCGCTGTGAGCGCGGCAAGGGCAAGCCAGGCTGAAAGAAGGCGCGTGGCCAATGACGGAACCTTCAATGGCATTTCTTTACGCTGACCTTGTTGCCCAGGCTCCCCGTCATGATGGCGAAGCCGGTCGCCTGGGCCGATGAGAAGGGGCCGGCGGCGGCGAGCCAGGAGCCTTTTTGAAACTTGGGGCACTTTTCGCCGTTCATGACATGCCATTGGCCTGTAGCGAGGTCGGCGACACGTTCCTTTGCCTGCTCCTGTGTCTTGAAAGAACCGCCCAGAACGTAATAGTCATTCTTCAGCGCAGGCTTTGTTTCCGTGGCGCTGGCCGGGGAAGTGGCAAGAACGAATGCTCCAATAGCGAGGATATAGCTTTTCACGAGGCGCTCTCCGGGTTGTTGCTTATTATATTGTCCACACTAGCGTTATGCCGGGCAGCAGCCAAACATCCAGAATTGCCGGTGTTTGCAGATCAATGGTTTTCGTCGCCGGTGAGGCGTTTCAACTCGAGATACAGGACTTGCGACAGGTCCGTACGCTCGTAGTTGGGGCGCTCCACCAGAGCCACGCGGCGGCTGACCGGCGGGTCGCCGAACGGGAACGAGCGCACGGCCTCGCCCTGCTCTCCTTTCAGCCGTCCGGCCGGGATCACGCCTGCTCCGAGACCCGCGTGGACCATTGAGAGCACGACGTCCGATGAATCCAGCTCCATAGCCTCGGTTACGACGATCCCGGCATTTCGGAGAATGATATCGACAAGCGCTCCCATGCCGGAAAGGCGGTTTACGCGCAGGAACGGCATAGAGGTCAGGGCGTCTACCCAGCCGGTTGCATTTGAGCGCGGCGGGGCAATGGTCATCAACGGTTCGACGGTAATGGGGAGGAACTCAAGCTCCGGTTCCGGCACCTGGGGTTCGGTGATAATCGCCGCGTCCAGTTCGCGCCGGCGGACCATGCGCAGAAGTTCCGCCGATTGCCCCTCGGTCATCTTGACCTGGAGGCGCGGATAGCGCCTGCGCAAGCTCCCGAGCGCCTGCGGAATGAGATCGCTGGAAAAACCGCTGATGCATCCGAGCGTGAGCACGCCGGCCAACTCGTCCGGCGCCCTGGCTTCCTGTGCGAAGGCATCGAACGTCCGCAGCACGTCGCGGGCGCGCTCCGCGATATGAACGCCATGGGCGTTCAGATGGGGGGGACGCGTCGTGCGGTCGAACAGCTGCACCTGGAGCTCTTCTTCCAGGGCGCGCATCTGCTGGCTGACGGCCGCGGGGGTGATGAACAGGCGTTCGGCCGCGTCGGCAAAACCCTTGTGGTCGGCGATCGTAACCAGGGTGCGAAGCTGGGATATGTTCATGCCTTAATTAAGTAAAGCTAAAAATAATTGTCAATAAATTTCGTTTGTATTAATGCATATTAATCCCCATTGTCCCGGTCAGGCGCCACCACGGGTGGCAATCGAGCACCGGAGTGAGGCACATGAGCAATATCATTACGAATATCGCAATCGTCAGCGTCATGGTCGTGACGATGTTTGCGGCGAACTACACCTACCTCGTCCAATAGGACGAGGTATTGCGCGGGCCCGGCGGCTCCCTCCCGCCGCCAGGGCCTTGCGCACCACTCTTTTCAAATTCAGCCTGCTTGCGTGACCGCCCTTTTCGCCAGGGTCACGACGAGATGCGCGCGGTACTCGGCATCGGCGTGCAGGTCGCTGGACATGCCCTTGGAGTCGATCTTGACGCTATCCAGTGCGCCAGCATCGAATTTCCTGGACAAGGCGTCCTCTGCTGCCTTCACGCGGAAAACGCCATCGGCGCCCGCGCCGGTCGCCGCAACCCTGACACCATCCCCGGTCTTCGCCACGGCAACGCCGACAAGGGCGAAGCGCGAGGCCCGGTTGGCGAGCTTCGCGTAGGCGAATTTCTCCGCAACGGGAAACGATATGGTGGTAATGATCTCGCCGTCATCGAGGGCGGTCGAAAACAGCCCGGTGAAGAAGTCCTCCGCCGCGATCTCGCGTTTCGTCGTTTTTACCGTGGCCCCGAGCGCCAGCAGGGCGGCGGGGTAGTCGGCGGCCGGGTCGTTGTTGGCGACGGAGCCGCCTATCGTTCCGCGGTTCCTGACATGCGGGTCGCCGATGTGGCGGGCGAGGCTGGCGATGCCGGGTATCGCCTTCTTCACGGTAGCGGACTCTGCTACCGCGGCATGGGTTGCCATGGCGCCGATGGTGAGTGTGTCTCCCTTGGCCTCGATGCCGTCGAGGCCGGGCACGCCGGACAGGTCGACCAGGGCGCTGTATTCCGCCAGGCGGAGTTTCAGGACCGGGATAAGCGTCTGCCCGCCCGCGAGCAGGGCGGCGCCGTTGCCAAGGGCCTTCTTCGCCTCGTCGAGGGACTTCGGGCGGTTATAATCAAATGCGTACATGTTTCCCTCCCTTACTCGGCGGCCATCTTGGGCGCTGACTTTTGCGCCGCGCGCCACACGGCCTGCGGCGTTGCCGGCATGGCAATGTCCTCGTGCCCGAGCGCGTCAGTTATGGCATTGATGAGAGCGGCAGGCGCGGCAATCGCTCCGGCTTCGCCGCAGCCCTTCACGCCCAGCGGGTTCGACGGACATGGCGTCGACAGCATGGCCACGTCGAAATGCGGGAAGTCGTCGGCGCGCGGCATGGCGTAGTCCATGTAGCTGGCGGTGACGAGCTGGCCGGTGTCGTCATAGTGCGCGCCTTCCAGAAGCGCCTGTCCGACACCTTGGGCAATGCCGCCATGGACCTGGCCCTCGACGATCATCGGGTTGATGAGCACGCCGAAATCGTCCACCGCCGTCCAGCGGTCGATCTTCGTCTCGCCGGTGTCGGGGTCGATCTCGACTTCAGCGATATGCACGCCCGACGGGAAGGTGAAGTTCTTCGGGTCATAGAAAGCGCCTTCCTTGAGGCCGGGCTCGATAATGGAGGAGTCGAACTTGTGGGCCACATAGGCCTGCAACGCGACCTCGCCGAAGGTCATGGTCTCGTTGGTGCCGCGCGCGGAAAAGGTGCCGTCTGTGAAATCGACGTCGTCCTCCTCAACGCCGAGGCATGCGGCGGCGACGCGCTTCGCTTTCGCGATGACCTTGTCGGCGGCCTGCACGATGGCCGAGGCGCCGACCGCGCCCGAGCGCGAGCCATAGGTGCCCATGCCCATCTGCACCTTGTCGGTATCGCCATGAACGATGGTCACCTGTTCCAGTGGAATGCCAAGCTTATCGGAGACAACCTGGGCAAAGGTGGTCTCGTGGCCCTGGCCGTGGCTGTGCGAGCCGGTGAGGATTTCGACCGTGCCGACCGGGTTGACCCGCATCTCGGCCGACTCCCAAAGCCCCACGCCCGCACCGAGCGAGCCGACGGCGGCCGAAGGCGCGATGCCGCAAGCCTCGATATAGGCGGAAAAGCCGACGCCCCTGAGCTTGCCGTTCTTCTCCGATTCAGCCTTGCGCTTGGCGAGACCCTTGTAGTCGGCCATCTCCAGCGCCTTGTCGAGGCAGGCGGCATAGTCGCCTGCGTCGTAGGCCATGATAACCGGCGTTTCGTGCGGGAAGGACTGGATGAAGTTCTTGCGCCGGAACTCGGCAGGATCGGCGCCGGTCTCGCGCGCCGCGATCTCCACCAGCCGCTCGACGACGAAGGTGGCTTCCGGGCGTCCGGCGCCGCGATAAGCGTCGACCGGCGCGGTGTTGGTGTAGACAGCGTCGACCTCGCAATAGATCGCCGGGATGTCGTACTGGCCGGATAGCAGCGGTGCGTAGAGATAGGTCGGCACCGACGAGGCGAAGGTCGAGAGGTAAGCCCCGAGATTGGCCTTGGTGCTGGCCCTGAGCGCGGTGATCCTGCCGTCCTTGTCGAGCGCCAGTTCGGCATGGGTGGCGTGGTCGCGTCCGTGGGCATCGGCAAGGAACGACTCGGTGCGCTCAGCCGTCCACTTGACGGGGCGGCCGACCTTTTTCGATGCCCAGACGCAAACGGTCTCCTCGGCATAGATGAAGATCTTCGAGCCGAAACCGCCGCCGACGTCTGGCGCGATCACCCGCAGCCTGTTCTCGGGCGCGATGCCGATGAAAGCGGAGAGCACCAGCCGCGCGACATGCGGGTTCTGGCTGGTGGTGTAGAGGGTGTAGCTATCATCGCCCATGTCGTAGTCACCGATGGCCGCGCGCGGCTCGATGGCGTTGGGGATCAGGCGGTTGTTGACAAGGTCGATCTTGGTCACATGGGCGGCGTTGTCGAAGGCCTTGTCGACCGCGTCCTTGTCGCCGAGGTGCCACTGGAACACGGTATTGCCGGGCGCCTCGTCGTGGATTTGTGGTTGTCCTTTGTCCTGCGCCTTTGCCACGTCGACGACCGTGTCCAGTTCATCGTAATCGACGTCGACGAGTTCGGCGGCGTCCTTGGCCTGCGCCAAGGTTTCGGCGATAACGACGGCAACGTGATCGCCGACGTAGCGGACCTTGCCACTGGCAAGGGCGGGATGACCGCCGGCCTTCATTTCGCTGCCGTCCTTGGAATGGATCATCCAGCCGCAGATGAGGCCGCCGATGCTGTCGGCAGCCAGGTCCGCGCCGGTCAGAACGGCAAGGACGCCGGGGGCGCTTTCAGCCTTGCGCTTGTCGATGCTCTTGAGCGCGGCGTGGGCGTGCGGCGAGCGCACGAAGACGGCGTAAGCCTGGCCGGGCCTGTTGATGTCGTCGGTGTAGCGGCCCTTGCCGGTGATGAAACGACGGTCCTCGACGCGGGGGACCGATGCGCCAATACCCTGTTCAGCCATGATCGTCCTCCCCTATTTGCCCATTGCTGCGGCGCCGCTTTTGATCGCGGCGACGATGTTGTGATAGCCGGTGCAGCGGCAGATGTTGCCGTCGAGTTCGGCGCGAATGGTCTCGTCGTCCAGCTTGCCGCCCTTGCGGTTCACGATGTCGACCCCGGCCATGATCATGCCCGGCGTGCAGAAGCCGCATTGCAGGGCGTGGTGGTTGTGGAAGGCCTGCTGCATGGGGTGGAGCTCGCCATTGGCGGCGAGCCCTTCGATGGTGGTGACATCGGACCCGTCAGCGGAAACGGCGAGCATGGTGCAGGCCTTCACCGCCTTGCCGTCGACGTGCACGACGCAGGCGCCGCACTGGCTGGTGTCGCATCCCACGTGGGTGCCGGTGAGGTTGAGATGCTGGCGCAGGAACTCGACCAGCAGGGTTCTGGGATCGATCTCGGCGGAAACCGCCTTGCCGTTCACGTTCAGGCTAACACTCGTCATGCGCTCCTCCCTCCGGCGTTTTCGTATAGCGTTTTATTCTGGAAACGTTGCGGAGGACGGAGCCGCGCGACTCCGGGGCATCGTGGCGATGCATGTGACCAAGCGCGCTTGGGCACGCTCCCCGCATCATGATCCTCCCTTTGTCCCCGTCTTGAAGACGGGTTTTGTATTCTTCTAATTCCAGACTAACAGCAAAGGCCGGTTTTGGAAAAGACGGGAGAAGATCACAGATGCGGCAGCGACATAAGTAAAGTTCCCGGAGCGGTCAGGACGGGTTGTGGCCGATGATCGCTTTCACCTCGAGGAATTCCTCGAGACCGTAAGCGCCCCATTCGCGCCCGTTGCCCGACTGCTTGTAGCCGCCGAACGGGGCGTATCGGTCGGGCGGCGCGTAGTTGACGACGATGCGCCCGGCGCGAATGCGCCGGGCGACGCGGCAGGCACGTTCGTGGTCGGACGACGAGACGTTGCCGGCCAGGCCGTAAACCGTGTCGTTGGCGATCCGAATGGCGTCCTCTTCGTCCTCGTAGCCGAGTATCGACAGGACAGGACCGAAAATCTCCTCCCGCGCGATAGTCATGTCGTTCGTCACCTGCGAGAAGACCGTGGGCCGCACGAAATAGCCGCGGTTAATGCCGTCGGGACGGCCCAGGCCGCCGGCGGCGAGCTCGGCGCCTTCGTCCATGCCGACCTGGATGTAGTTCTGGATCTTCTCCCACTGGGTTTCGGAGACGGCCGGCCCCATCTGGGTTTCCTCAAGCCTCGGGTCGCCAACCCTGAAGC
>Ga0207814_100929_pt1 | contig 11724 bp, 15 predicted proteins | sample TtaePargueraPR_7_FD_187755 | JGI IMG/M metagenome (GOLD analysis project Ga0207814, IMG submission 187755) | Aerobic enrichment media microbial communities from Bioluminiscent Bay, La Parguera, Puerto Rico - Tt and P1 (2) (SPAdes) | ecosystem: Environmental > Aquatic > Marine > Unclassified ... | reverse complement strand
CCCGCGGCATTGTGGTGATCAACCCCAACAATCCCACGGGTGCCGTCTACCCGAAAGCACTGCTGGAAGAAATCGTCGAAGTCGCGCGCCAGCACAACCTGGTGATCTTCGCCGACGAGATCTACAGCAAGATCCTGTACGACGATGCGGTCTTCACCCCCATGGGCACCCTGGCCCAAGATGTGCTGTGCCTGAGCTTCAACGGTCTCTCCAAGTCCTACCGCCTCGCCGGCTTCCGCTCCGGATGGATGGTCATCAGTGGTGCCAAGCACCGTGCGCGCGGCTTTATCGAGGGCATGGACATCCTGTCCTCCATGCGCCTGTGCGGCAATGTGCCGGCCATGTTCGCCGTGCAGACGGCGCTCGGCGGATACCAGAGCATCAAGGATCTGGTGCTGCCCGGCGGCCGCCTGCGTGAGCAGCGCGACCTGGCCCACCAGATGCTCAACGACATCCCCGGGGTGAGCTGCGTAAAACCCCAGGGCGCCATCTACCTGTTCCCGAAGATTGACCTGAATCAGCACAAGATCGAAAACGACGAGAAGTTCGTGCTCGAGTTCCTGCGCCAGGAAAAAATCCTGCTGGTACAGGGCAGCGCCTTCCACTGGGATGCGCCGGATCACCTGCGTATCGTGTTCCTGCCCCGCGCCGATGACCTGACCCATGCGATCGACCGCCTGGGTAATTTCCTCGAGCGTTATTCCCGCTAGCGGCTGCAAGAAAGTCGCTGCCCTACGAGAGAAGCCGTACGAGAAGAGTTGATGCTGGACGATTTACACATCCACGATTTCTACCGCGATGCGGGGCGGATTCTGCTGGCACTGTTCCAGCAGTTTCCGGCACCGGCCACTATTTACGTGGAAGATATTGCGGGCCCCGACACCCCGGATGAATTCGGCCTGCACTCGCCCCGCCACCTCGCCTGCCTGGGCGCCATGACCTGGCTCAGGGAGTGTGGCTATATCAATTTCTCACAGCTGGTGCGACAGGAGGCAATGGAAGAGGCCGCCCTCTCCCATCGCAGCTTTCTGCTGCTGGTAAGCCGCGGCGAAGACGGGATCAGCAATGCGGAAAAACTCGACCAGGTGGTGCGCGGTGGATCTTCGCCCCAGCTGGAAGAGCTGATGGTGACGCTGATGAAGCGCCTGGATGGCTAGCGTTTAAAGCGGACGTGCAGCATTTTCAGTGCGGCATCCGGGTCACTATCGGGGAAGTCCGGATTCTGTGGCAGGCGCTCGATTATTGAATAGCCTGGACTGGCGGCACGCACCATTTCGCGAAAATACGCCTCGCTGTGCGCCGGTGAGTTCAACACAAATAACAGGTCCGCCTCATCGGCCAGACAGGCCGGCAGCTTCTCCAGCAACTTCGCGTAGTTGCTCTCCACTTCAAACGCGCCCCGCTGCCGCGTGGGCGGATCCACCACCGCCAGCTGGAAGGGGCCGCTGCGGTCGTAGCGTTTGAAGTCCCGCAGAGCATCCCTGGCGACAAAACGGATACCCTTCATCGGCAACTGGTTGAACTGATGATTCGCCTGCCCGCGCTTCAACACGCCCTTGTTCAGGTCGATATTGAGAATCTCCAGCTCACCGGCCGCCCGCGCTACCACGGAAAACGCGCAGGTAAACGAAAACAGGTTCAGCAGTTTGAGGTTTTCCACCTGGCCAGACTTTTCCCGCACCTGCTGCTCCAGCCACTGGCGGCCGGGTTCGATATCCAGAAAGAAACCCACGTTCTGCCGGTCGAAAGTCAGCGGGAATTTCAGCGCACCGCGACGGGCAACGGGCGCCTCGACGGGCTCACCGCATTCCCACAGGATGGGCGCGCGCGGCTGGTAACGGCGCTGCACCGCGAGCCCGGCGTAGCCCAGCGGCTGCAACAGTGACCACAGCTGATTGACCAACGCATCCTCGTCTTCGTACGCCTCAAATAGCGTCACCAGAATGGCCGGGTGATAGCTGTCGACACAGATGCGCTCGAATCCCGTAAAACAGTTGCCGCGGCCGTGAAACAGACGGCGGCTGTCCAGCCGGCTCTCTTCGGGGCGATTCTTTTCGAGGTTGCTGCGCACGACCTGCAGCAGAGGTTCCCAATTCACTGTAACTACCCGCCTGCTTTTGTTTATGAGGGATCTGTAATCGGAGATTCACCGCTGCCGTCTCCGGACAGCGGGTAAAGAATTTCATCGCGGTAGCCGGTGACCACGGGAATAAAACCACTCCAGTCCGCGTCCAGCCGGGGATCGCCACTGTCGATCAGCAACGGCCGCCCACCCAGTTCGGTGATTTTTGTTTTGGTGGCCACCACCATCAGGTGTTCGCGCCCGACCGCGCCGAGCACGGCCGGTGACAGCTGCTGGTTGCCGCGGCCGATAAGATGCCCCTGGCCGCCGATGGCGGTGAGCACAATCTTGACCGGATTTTCTGGGTTGTCCTCGCGGTGGCGTTTGATCGCGTCCGCAATCTGCAACGCATTGACGTCGGCGGCCAACAGGGCGCCGTCCCGCCACAGGTCCACCCCCAGCAGGGTGCCGTCCTCACCCAGCTCCGACAGCACCGCCAGGGTGGTGGAGCCGGGGCCGAAGATATACAGGGTGTGCGGCTCCTGCTCGCCCATTTCCTCAATAATTTCAGCGGCGATATCCGCCACCGCCAGCTCCTCCACTTCGCGGCCGGCATTTTTTACCGCCTGCAGGAAGTGGCCCTCTTCCGGCACCAGCAGCTCGCCGTAATAGCGGGTACTCACCCGGCCCTCGCGGAAAGACTTTTCATCGATGTCGCGCACTTCGCGCTGGTGCAGGTCCACCAGCTCACCAGCCAGCAAGCGGCGCAGCACCTCTCCGGCGGCTTTCGGGGAAATGGCGAAACAGGCGGAGTGCATCTTGACCCCGGCAGGAACCCCCAGCACCGGAAAATTGTCCCCCAGCGCGTTGACCATATTGCGCGCGGTGCCATCGCCGCCGGCAAACACGATCAGGTCGGCGCCGGCGGCGCGAATGGCGTTTGCCGCCGCTTCCGAATCTGCTGGCGTCGAGCGGCCGGCCGCAGCGGCCCCCACCACCTGCACCCTGAACCCGAGTTCGCGCGCCAGCTCCTCGCCCATGTCGCCGGCGTAAGCGACGATTTCCAGTGCATCAGAAAATGGCTGCAGGGCCTGTAGGGCGATGGCCACCCGCTTGTGCGACTGCGGTTCGATCCCGGCGTCCAGCGCCTGGGCGACCGTCTCTGCGCCGTCGCTGCCCTTCAGGCCCGCGGGGCCACCGATCCCGGCCCAGGGGTTGATGATCAGTCCGAGTTTCTTGAGTTTCACTTGAGCCCCAGAATGTCCAGTTGCTGGCGTGTCGCTGCATCCAGTTGCGGCGCCTCGAGTCGGTAATGGGAAAATTCCAGGCGCCTGGGGTACTGCTTGCGCAACTGGTCGAAGGCGATCGCCATGGTCTGTGCACCCTCGCGAGCCTGCCCGGCGGCAGCGCGCAGGCGCTGGTCGTCGGCGCGGGGATCGTACATCTGCAGCAGCAGAGCGCGGATTGCGGCAAACCCGCTTTCGCTGGTCGCGATCGCACGCGGCGCTTCTACAGGCTCGCTGCCGATATTGGCCTGCGGCAGCGATAGCGCGCGGTTCAGTGCCTCGCGCACCAGGCGGGTGCCGGCCAGCTTTCCATCGTGGCTGTAGCCTGCGATATGGGGGCTGCCCAGATCAACCTTCGCGAGTAAGTCCAGATTGATGTCCGGCTCGTTCTCCCACACATCCAGCACACAGGTAAATGGTGCCGATTGCTCCAACAGGGATAACAGCGCAGCGTTATCAACCACTGCACCGCGCCCGGCACTGATCAACACCGCGCCGGGCCGGATCGCTGCAAGCGCTTTGGCATCGATCATATGATGGCTGGGATGCTCACCCCCCTTCACCAGTGGCGCGTGCAGGCAGATCACATCCTGCTGCAACACCGTCGCAAGATCGGCGGCATCGGGATTGTCGGTAAGCCAAGGGTCGTAAATCTTGCAAGGGATACCCAGTGCGCGCAGTCGGCGCTGCAGCGTGCCGCCCACATTGCCGCAGCCGACGATGCCGAAGCGGCGATCGCGCCAGTCGATATCCAGGGCCGCCAGTGTGCAGAATACATACTCCACCACCGAATTGGCGTTACAGCCGGGCGCGGCACTCCAGGCAATGCCCTGCCGCTCCAGCCACGCGGTGTCCAGGTGATCGGTACCGATGGTACAGCTGCCCACAAAGCGCACCGGGGTGCCCTCTAACAGCGCCTCATTTACCTCGGTCACCGAGCGCACCAGCAGGATGTCCGCCTCCGCGAGCTGCGCGCGGGACAGGTTGCGCCCCGGCACCCGGGTGATGCTTCCCAGGTCGGCAAACCAGGTGTCGAGCCCGGGGATATTTTCGTCGGCAACGATGTTCATGTTGGTGTTCGCGCTCATATTCCAGGTCATGGGGTCGCTGTACTCAGCACTTGCGGGGCATCAAAGGTGCGGCGAATCTTTCTGGCGAGGCCGCCGATACCGAATTCGTCCGCCAGCGCGATGGCCAGGTCCGGCGCCACCGGTGTGCAGGCGAGGCGCTCGATGCCGGCCCTGCCGGTGTTCAGTGGTACGCGGTAGTCGAGACCCGCCAGCTGCCGCGCCAGCCGGATCTGCCCGGCGTGTTCGGCAATTCTGTTGGCGAATCCGGCGGCACCGCGGATTTTCAGGGTGGCGACCCGCTCCACATTGGCGATCAGGGACTCGACGTCCTCGAATTCCGCCAGCAGTCGCGCCGCGGTCTTGGCGCCGATGCCGGGGACCCCGGGGATATCGTCGATCGCATCCCCCACCAGTGCCAGGTAGTCGGCAATCTGGCCGGGACGCACGCCGAACTTCTGCTCTAACTCCGCAGGGCCCAAATGTTGATCGGCGGCGAAATCCCACAGGCTGGCGGCACCGCGGTCGAGCAACTGGCCCAGGTCCTTGTCCCGCGTCACGATCACCGGCGCCAGCCCGTTTTCCACGCAGCGGCGCGTCAGGGTGGCCAGGATATCGTCCGCCTCGAAGCGGTCGCTGGCGTAACTGGCAATACCCAGCGCCTCGGCCATTTCCCGGCAGGCGGCCAGCTGGTAAGCCAGCGCTTCATCCGGCAGCGCGCGACTGCATTTGTAGTCCGGATAGAGGTCGTTGCGGAAACAGCTGCCCAGGGATTCGTCAAAGGCACAGGCAATATGCCCCGGCTTGCGGGCCAGCAGGTCGAGCAGGAAGTTGGTGAAGCCGTACACCGCATCGGTGGTGTAGCCGCTGCGACTCTCCCAGTTGGGCGGCAGGGCAAAGTAGTAACGGAAAATATAGACCGAGGCGTCGATCAGGAAGACCTGGCTCACCCGAGATCCTCCAGCCGATAGATACCCGGTGTGAAGGGGTCGCCCATCGCAAACGCCGCCGCCAGTGCGCGGGCGAACCGGGTGACGCGGGCGTTGGCGCCGTGGGTGCAGTAATGCTGCACCTGTTGCCAGATGTCCCGCTGAAAGCGGTCGCTGGGCCCCAGGCCGGCATCGAGGTTGTCGGCACTGACGCGAAACTTCATGCCGCAGGCGGCGGAAAAGATCCATTCCAGGGCCTGGGGCTTCACTTCCACCCGCTCGAACTCCGCCTGCTGTTCGGCGCTGCGGCCATCCGGGGCATACCAGTAGCCGTAGTCCGGCAGCCGGCGGCGCTCGGCACCCGCGACGCACCAGTGTGCGGCCTCGTGCAGTGCGCTGGCGGGGTAGTCCCGGGTGAATTCCACCCGATGATGATTCCACCCATTCCCCGCGGGCCGGTAATAGGGCTCGGGGTTGCCACCCACAAGGCGGGTATTCAGTCCCTCTGCGGCGGAGAAACACTGATTGAAGACGCTGACTATTCGTTCAGTCACAGATTCTTGCAACACAGGGGGCCGCGCAGGGGTTTCCGCGCCCTGACAAGCGTCAGGGTGGTATGGAACTTGCTCATTCAGGAGTGTATTCGGCAAAACAGTTGACGGCTCTGGTTGCTGGGCTGTGACTCTAAGCCCGTTTGGCGCGGACTATATCAGCGGGGAGGCGGGGATCAAGGCCAGCGGGCCGTAAACCAGGCGCACTACCGGATACCGGGTCCGCCGCCACTTCGTATCCATTCACGCAAAAAGGAGGCATTTAGCGGTAAAGAACCCTGCTCCGCTGGTTGTATTTCTGCGGATCAGAATATACCTTTGAACATAGGGATACCGGAAACCAACTACCCCTCAGCGCGGCCGCCCAAGGGGCCATGAGTGGTTGTTTTCGGTTGCGGTACCGGCTTCCCAGGGAGGCAAAACAGCGCTCCCGGAGTCTGGATTCGGCGATTGGCCGCCCGGCCCTCGCTCGCTATCCCTGCGCCGGTTGCACTTCATAAGTAGTACAAGACCTTCCCGCCCTACTACCGGCCCTGCAAGGAGGTGCTCTATGACCGACCACAGAACCAACAACGTGGTTGACCTCTTCACCGGCAAGCCAATCGAGACTTCAGAGAATCTGCGGTTTATCCGACTGTCTCCGGAGCTGGACGGCTTGGAAATGCTCTACTCCAACAATTCCAGCGGAACGGACCTCTACAGCCTGAAAATCCTTTGCTGGGGCCTGCGTGCCAACGGCGAGATTGTCGGACTGGTTCCCTGGTTGAACGCCATCGTCGCCTGCCCGGATATCCAGGACCCCCTGGATGGACGGTTTGAAGGCTACTATGACCCGGGCATCGAGGAAATTTTCCACGAGCCTCCCATCCATAAGATCGTCGAGCTGGAGACTGCGGCGGAATACTTCGAGTACGAAAGCAATCAGGCGGATGAGGTTGTGCAGGAGATCCCCGACACCATCGGTACCCACGCGGTATTCATGGACGCCGGCAAGGAGAATCTGACCCTCACCGAGGTGGTGAGCTGGCGCCTGTTCGCCAGCGGTGAGATCCACGGCATGCTGATTGATCACAACAGTGTGGAGACCACACCGGTTCTTCCCGGGGACGATTGCCTGTACCCGGCGCAGGAGTCGGAATGTTTCCGTTACTTCTTCCAACACCACATCGCCAACAAGATCAAATCCGAGGATCCGGAGGCCCTGGCTGCGATCGCGGCGCTTGTCACTTCGCCCTGACCATTCCCTCAATTCCAGAAACAGAAAGGGCGACCAGTGGTCGCCCTTGTTTATTCCAGATTGCCAAATCCTCGGAGAATCCTGCGTTCTCAGTCCGCTTTCCTGATCCAGAACACAAACTCGTCGTTCTCTTCCGCATGCTTTACCAGCTCGTAACCGAGAAACTGGCAAAACTTGGGTACATCCCGCTGCGTGGATGGATCCGTGGCCAACATCTGCAATACTTCCCCTTCCGCGACCTTGCGTACCGCGGCGTGGAGCATCATGACGGGTTCCGGGCACAGCAGGCCGCGGGCATCGAGGGTATGGTGTGACTTCATGGGCCTATTGTCGGGGATTTACGCCAGCGCGTCATCTGTAATCGGTGTCTGCGCGGCCAGAACTTGTGGTCATTTTTGCGGACCCGGTTCGCCGGACAGCGCCGGAAAATACTAAACTAAACGCACACCACTCACCAAAACAGTCACAACCCAGTCACCACAACAGTCGTTTCAGTAAGGATGAGAAAGCAGTCATGATTTACGTATTGATCGAGCGGGAAGTTGCCGAGGACCTGGAAAGCACCTACGAGGATGCCGCCCGCCGACTGTTGACCAATGCCTACCAGACCACGGGCTTTGTGGACGGCCACACCTACACCGAACTGGACAACCCCCGCCGCCGCTTCACCCTGTCCAAGTGGAAGTCCGTGTTGCACTGGCAGCAGTGGTACAACAGCGAAGAGCGCCGCGAGCAGATGGCACAGCTAAGCCCTATGCTGCTGCACGAAGAGCGTATTACGATTCTCGAGCGCGCATAAACGCCGCCGCCCGTTCAGCGGCAGTCTGCCAGTGCTGCGGCTGATTAAGGCCGCTTACCTTGCGCGGTTTGAAGTCGTGGTCGCCATCCTCGAGCCAGCAGAGCTCGATGGCGGCAGACAGCGGATATCCGGCAACCTCATCACGATTCCCCAGTTTGTCCCGGGCTCCCTGCACAATCAGCGTGGGACAGGTCAGCGATGCCAGGTGTTCGGTGCGCAGCTTCTCCGGCTTGCCCGGTGGGTGGAACGGATAGCCCAGGCACAGGGCACCAGCCACCTTCCCACGTTCGAAATTTTCCTGCGCCAGCATGCTCGCCACGCGCCCGCCCATGGACTTGCCGCCAATAAACAGCGGCACCGCCGGCAGGGCCTCCCCGGCGCGCTCGATCTGCGCCTGGAATGACGCCAGCAACTCATTCATTTTGTTTGGCGGACGGCGTTTGTCGGATGCCCTGCGCTCCTGCATGTAGGGAAACTCAAAACGCACCACGCCCACACCCCGCGCCGCCAGCAGCTCCGCCAGCGCCTGCATAAAGTCACTGTCCATAGGCGCACCGGCGCCGTGGGCAAACAGAAACCAGGCGACCGGTTCCTGTGCGGGTCTGTTCACCAGCCAGTTGTCTTCCATCAGGCTTGCCCGTCTTGTGGAATATCTTCGGCGAGAATCAGGTTCACGGACTCCTCACCGGGCTCGAACCAGATCACCACCGTTTTGTTTTCCAGCTGCCGACGCAGGCTCGCCACCTTGTCCACCAGGCTCACCTCCCGCTCACCGTAGTCGGTACCGTCGCGGGTGGCGTACTCTTCCAGCAGGTTCTGCAGGGTCTCTGGATCCAGTTGTTGGTGCGGGATAATCATGGGTTACCTGTAAAAAAAATGCCCCGGGAGTTCCGGGGCATTTTAACTGCGTTCGACGGGGAATATCAGGACTTGGGCTTGCGGAAGCGCAGCGTCATGCGGTCGCTCTCGCCGATGGCCAGGTACTTGTCCTTGTCTTCGTCACCGAGTCGCAGTGACGGCGGCAGGGTCCAGACGCCTTTCGGGTGATCTGCGGTGTCTTTCGGGTTGGCGTTGATCTCGCTGGTCTCTTCCAGCTTGAAGCCCGCCTTCTCCGCCAGCTCGATGACATAATCCTGGGTCATGTAGCCGCTTTTCATCATTTCCTCACGGCTGGTGCCGGGCTTGGCCCGGTGCTCGACCACACCCAGGATACCGCCCGGCTTCAGGGCCTTGTAGAAGGTCTTGAACGCCGCCTGTTCATTGTTGCCGCGCATCCAGTTGTGCACGTTGCGGAAGGTCAGCACGGCGTCTGCCGACCCTGCCGGCGCAATCTCGCTGTCGCTACCGGGGGCAAATTCGGTCAGTTTGACCGCGCCGTAGGTGTCCTTGTCTTTAGCCAGCATCTTCTCGAAGCCTTCCCGGGAGCGCTTGAAGTAGCCAACATCGGTATCCTTGGAGAAGTGCGCCGCGTAGAAGGTGCCTTTGTCTTTCAGGGCGGGGGCCAGGATCTCGGTGTACCAGCCGCCGCCCGGCCAGATTTCCACGACGGTCATTTCCGGTTTCACCTGGAAGAACGCCAGGGTTTCGGCGGGGTTGCGGTACTTGTCGCGCGCGGCGTATTCCGGTGTACGCTGGTCGCCCTCGACGGCCTGTTTGATCGGTTCGGCCTGGGCCGCACTTGCAAGCGATACCGCGCAGGCCATGCCGGCCAGCCAGTGAACGAGTTTCATCCTATACCCTCCAGTTGATTTTTTATTCCCACGACCGGTGATTCAACACTGCCGGTGGTTGCTTGTAAAGACTTCGACTGCTTCGTCAAAGTTCCCTGCATTACCCGCGGAGAACTTTGCCCTGCGGGCACCTCACTGGCTACAATTCAGCAATTCAACCGATTCTGTAGTGCCAGTAAGGATGCCCTCATGCAACAGCACCTCGTCATTTCGATCATCAGCGACGATAAACCCGGTGTGGTGGAGATGCTCTCTGCCGCGGTGGCGGAAAATGGCGGCAACTGGGAGGACAGCCGGATGGCGCATTTTGCCGGCAAGTTTGCCGGTATCCTGCGGGTGAGTGTGGCTGCGGACGACAGCGGGACGCTGAAGGATGCGCTGCAGAATCTGGCGGGGGATGATTTCAAGTTGCAGATCGAGGATGCGCTGGCGGTGGCTGCGGACAGTCGCCAGACGCTGCAGCTGAAGCTGGTGGGCAATGACCGTCCGGGCATTGTGAAGGAGATTTCCCGCGCGCTGGCGGCGCGCAGGATCAATGTGGAGACGCTGGACACCCGCTACGGCAGTACTCCCTGGAGTGGCGAGCCGCTGTTTACCGCGGAATGCACCATCAGTGTCGCGGAAGATGTCAGCATCGACGGTCTGTACGACGAGCTGGATGAGATCGCCGACGAACTGGGAGTCGAGATCGACTGCGAAGAAACCTCCTCCGCGTTATAATCCGCGCCCATATTGTTGGGCAATCGCGAACGCTTCAGACCTCCAGCCCACGGGTTCTTACGACATTCCGAGGCGGTGCCGGAATTGGGTACTGCCTTGCGAGACACGCCGTATACCCATCCCTGGGGGCTCTGCACCGCCATCCATGGCGGTGAAGGTCTCGCAAGGCAGTACCCAATCCCGACACCTTCACGTTAACCCTCAGTAGTTCAACTGCAGCTACTACCACCACGTTGAAGAAATGTTCAAAATCGTCCTCTACCAACCAGAAATTGCCCCCAACACCGGCAATATCATCCGCCTGTGCGCCAATACCGGTGCCGAACTGCACCTGATCGAACCCCTGGGGTTCGCCATGGACGACAAGCGCCTACGCCGGGCCGGGCTGGACTATGCGGAGTACAGCCGCGTGGTACGCCACCGCGACTGGGAGGCGTTTGTGGAGGCGGAGCAGCCGCAGCGGGTGCTGGCGCTTTCCACCAAGGGCAGTCGCCCGCACTCGGAGATCGAGTTCCGCGCGGACGATGCCATTGTGTTTGGCCCGGAGACCCGTGGTCTGCCGGCGGAGTTCCTGGCCAGGACCGGCCCGGAGCACACTCTGCGCATTCCCATGTGCGCGAACAGCCGCAGTATCAACCTTTCCAACGCTGCGGCCATCGTTATTTACGAGGCCTGGCGGCAGCTGGGCTACATCAATGCCCAGGCCTGAGCCGGTGGCTCGAGACTGAATCAACCCTAAGTAGACTATGCGCGCACCTATCGGACTTTTTTACGGTTCCAGCACCTGTTACACCGAAATGGCGGCGGAGAAGATCCGCGATCGCCTCGGCGAGGAGTGGGTGGATATCCACAATGTGGCGGACGAGGATGTCGCCACGATGCAGGATTACGATTTTCTGATTCTTGGTATTCCCACCTGGGATTACGGTGAGCTGCAGGAGGATTGGGAGAACTGCTGGGATCAGCTGGCGCAGCTCGATCTGGCTGGGAAGACCGTTGCCCTGTACGGGCTGGGCGACCAGGAGGGTTATCCCCAGTGGTACCAGGATGCACTGGGCTATCTGCATGCGCAGATGGTGGCGGTGGGTGCAAGGGCGGTGGGTTACTGGCCTGCGGAGGGTTACCAGTTTGAGGAATCGAAAGGATTGACCCCGGACGGCAGTCAGTTTGTGGGGCTGGCGCTGGATGAGGAGAACGAGTTCGACAAGAGCGACGAGCGCCTCGACCAGTGGTGTGCGCAGGTCATGCGCGAATTCGGGCTCCAGTGACGCCCCCGCATGTCTGAGGAAAAGCCTGCGGCGGTTCACCACGCCACACTGGAATGGCGGGATAACGGCCAGCCG
>Ga0207814_100928_pt1 | contig 11725 bp, 9 predicted proteins | sample TtaePargueraPR_7_FD_187755 | JGI IMG/M metagenome (GOLD analysis project Ga0207814, IMG submission 187755) | Aerobic enrichment media microbial communities from Bioluminiscent Bay, La Parguera, Puerto Rico - Tt and P1 (2) (SPAdes) | ecosystem: Environmental > Aquatic > Marine > Unclassified ... | reverse complement strand
TGGTGGGGGCCTCGGGTTCCGGCAAGAGTACCCTGGTGAGCCTGCTATCCCGGTTTTACGAGCCGACCTCCGGGCGCATCCTGCTGGACGGGGTGGACATCACCCAGGTCCCGGTTGCAGACCTGCGTGAGCAGATCAGCCTGGTGTCCCAGAATATTGTGCTGTTCAACGATACGGTGTATCGCAATATCGCGTACGGCGAACTGGAGAACAGGCCGGAGGCGGAGGTTCAGCGGGCCGTGGATCTGGCCCACGCGCGCCAGTTTATCGACGAACTGCCGGAAGGCCTGAACACGGTGCTCGGAGACAATGCCCAGATTCTCTCCGGTGGCCAGCGGCAGCGTCTGGCGATCGCCCGCGCGCTGCTGAAAGATTCTCCGCTGCTGATTCTGGACGAGGCCACTTCCGCGCTCGATAACGAGTCAGAGCGGCATATCCAGGCGGCCCTGGCCGAAGTGATGAAAAACCGCACTACCTTTGTCATCGCGCACCGCCTCAGTACGATCGAGAACGCGGACTGTATTCTGGTAATGGACCAGGGACGCATCGTCGAGAGCGGCTCCCACCGTGAGCTGTTGGCGCTTGGTGGACGCTACGCGCTGCTGCTCCAGCAACAGTCCGGTGGAACCCTCGGCTAACGAGAATATCTGACAACAGGGATAGGAGCGCATCGCACAATGTCGCTTGAAGACTGGTTGAACAAACGCTGGTATCCCGCCGCAGACGGTGGTGGCACCTCCAGGACACCGCTGCCATTGCTGGCCCCGCTGGAACTCGCATTCCGCCAGGGCAGCCGCCTGCGCAAACTGCGCAACAAGCCGGCTCCACTACCGGTACCGGTGATTGTGGTGGGCAATATTACCGTTGGCGGTGTCGGCAAGACCCCACTGGTGGCGGAGCTGGGCCGCTGGCTGCAGGAGCGTGGGCGCAAGCCGGGGATTATCAGTCGTGGTTACGGCGGCCGCGCCAAGCACTACCCCTACAATGTCAGCGCCCAGTCCCACCCCCTGGAGTCCGGTGACGAACCGCTGATGCTCCACCTGATGACCGGGCTGCCTGTAATGGTATCCCCCAAGCGTGCCGAGGCGGCCGAGGCGCTGATCGCCCAGCACCAGTGCGATGTAATCATTTCCGACGATGGACTGCAGCATTACGGCTTGTGGCGCAGTATGGAAATCTGCGTGGTGGATGGCCAGCGGGGTCTGGGTAACGAGCATCTTCTGCCGCGCGGCCCATTGCGGGAGTCCCCGGAGCGGCTGGATAGCGTAGATATGGTGGTGGTGAATGGCGAGCCGAGTCCGCTGGTGGAATCCCAGTGTGGCGACAGGGCCGATTACGTCATGGAGCTGATGCCGTCCCTGTGGCACCAGTTCAATCTGGATCAGACGTCCACACTGAAGCTCGAGTCCGGCCCCGAAATCGGACCTTGTCACGGGATTGCCGCCATCGGCAATCCCCAGCGGTTTTTCAATGCGCTGCGGAACCTCGGCTACACGGTGATGGAAATGTCGTTTCCGGATCACCATCAGTTCAGCCAGCAGGAGTTGCAGCTCGACGGGGTAACCCCGGTGATTATGACCATGAAAGACGCGGTCAAATGTCGTGACTTATGGCAGGGCCACTGGTGGGCCCTGGAGGCCCAGGCGGAACTTCCCGACCTGTTCTACCAGCGCATTCACCAACATCTGGAGAGTTTTGAGCCGGCATGAACGATACCACCAGTTTTGAATTTGACGTCATCATTCCGGCCCGTTTTGCCTCCAGCCGCCTGCCGGGTAAGCCCCTGGCCGATATTGCGGGCAAACCGATGGTGCAGCGGGTGTACGAGCGCGCCCTTGGGAGTGCCGCGCAACGAGTGATCGTGGCGACCGACGACATGCGCGTGGCGGATGTGGTGCGCGAGTTTGGTGGCGATGTGTGCATGACCAGCGCGGATCACGCATCCGGTACTGACCGCCTGCAGGAAGTGGCGGTAAATCTCGGGGTGGCCGAAGACCGTATCCTGGTCAATGTTCAGGGTGATGAGCCGCTGATCCCGCCGGCAGTCATCAATCAGGTGGCCCAGAATCTGGCAGGTAATCCCGCCGCCGGGGTGGCGACCCTGGCCGAGCCCATTGATTCCGCGGAAGATTTCCTGAACCCGAATATCGTCAAGCTGGTGACAGAAGCTTCCGGCCTGGCCCGCTATTTCTCCCGCGCGCCCATTCCCTGGCCGCGGGATGCTTTCGCCCTGGAGCAGCAGTCACTGCCCGCGGGGCTCAATCCCCGGCGCCATATTGGCATCTATGCTTACCGGGCGGGGCTGTTGAATCTGTTTGTCAGCTGGCCGATGGCGCCGCTCGAGCAGTTCGAGGCGTTGGAGCAGCTGCGCTTCCTCTACAACGGCCGCGCCATTCATGTGGCGGATGCCTGCGAGGAGGTACCTGGCGGGGTCGACACGGCGCAGGATCTGGAGCGGATGCGCGCGTATTTCGCATGACGTAAAGTGGCGCACTGGCGCGCCAGCAATAGTGCGGGCCTTGAGACCGGAATTGCATGATTCAGTCGGACATAGATCTACAGCCATACAACACCATGACCATTGCGGCGCGTGCGCGGCATTTCTGCAGCGCCAACTCGCTGGAAGAGGTGCGTGAGGCACTGCGCTTCGCACAGGCGCAGCAGTTGCCCATTCTGCCCCTCGGCGGTGGCAGCAACATTGTGCTGACCGGCGACTTTCCGGGCCTGGCACTACACCTGGGCATGCGTGGCCTCGAGTTCGAGGTGCTCGACGACGGTGTGCGGATTCGCGCAGCGGCGGGGGAAAACTGGCACCAGCTGGTGATGCGCAGCGTCGAACTCGGCTACGGCGGCCTGGAGAACCTCGCCCTGATTCCCGGCAACATCGGTGCGGCCCCGATCCAGAATATCGGCGCCTACGGTGTGGAGCTGAAGGATACGTTTGAACAACTCACTGCGATCGAGATCGCCAGCGGCGAGCTGGTGACCTTTAGCGCGGAGGAGTGCAATTTCGGCTACCGCGACAGCATCTTCAAGGGGCCGGCAAAAGACCAGTACCTGATCAGCGAGGTGGTGTTGAAGCTGTCCGGTACCTGGCAGCCGCGGGTATCCTATCCCGCGCTACAGCAGTATTTCGACGAGCAGGGGCTCGCGCGGGACGCCTTGACGCCGGCACAGGTTGCCAGCGCAGTCATTGATATTCGCAATAGCAAACTGCCCAATCCGGTAGAAATTCCCAATGCTGGCAGTTTCTTCAAGAACCCTGTGGTGGATGCCGGTCAATACCAAACCCTCAAAACGGCACACCCGGAACTGGTCGCATTCGAAGCGGGAGACCACTGGAAGCTCGCGGCTGGCTGGCTGATCGATCAGGCGGGCTGGCGGGGCTTTCGTAAAAACGGGGTAGGGGTGCACGACCGGCAGGCACTGGTACTGGTCAACCCGGGACACCGCTGCGGCAGCGAAGTGGTTAATCTGGCGCGCGAAATCGCCAGTGACGTTCAACTCAAGTTTGGTGTCACGCTGGAACCGGAGCCGCGTTTTTACCCGTGATCGCCCGGTACGGTGATAGTCCTCCCGTTGATCCTTTAGGACTATTTTCCTACTGACACTGAAAAATGATAGCGATACCTGCCGGCTGGATCGCACTATTTACAACCGAGGGAACACCGCGCGCGTCGTCGATTTTTGCAAATTGAACAGCCAATTGGGGAAGGTGGTTTTGCAGCGGGACGAACCACCGGGTCATACCAATTTTCCGCTACAAGCCACTGCAAATACCGCAAAATAACTGTCATTTATCTTGTGCTACCTGGTACAAACTTGCTTTGCACCAAGACGTTAGTCTGGTATGTTCCACAAGGGCTCTGTGGATGGATCTTTGCGGGAATAACCCGCTGAGCGATAACAAAAAACACGGTTTTGCGCAGGGGAGGTTTAATAGGAAATTCTTGCTCAAGGCCGTTTGAAAATCCGTGGTTGGGGCTAAATTGATAAAAGTCTTAGTGGTAGACGATCACGATCTGGTGCGGATGGGTATTTCGCGCATGTTGGGTGACGTCGACGATATCGAAGTGGTTGGCGAAGCCAAGAGTGGCGAAGCCGCCATCGCCTTCGTTCGGGAGACCGCAGTTGACGTCATTCTCATGGACGTACGGATGCCGGGCATGGGTGGGCTTGAAGCGACGCGCAAGCTGATCCCCCGCTTCCCGCAAGCAAAGGTAATCGCTGTCAGTGCGCTTGATGACGACCTGTTCCCAAGCCGATTGATCCAGGCGGGTGCCTCCGGGTATGTGACCAAAGGCGCCGATCTCGAAGAAATGGTGCGCGCGATTCGCTCGGTGGTTGCTGGTGAGACCTATATCAGCAGCTCGATGGCCACCAAACTGGCGCTGCGCAGTGTCAGTGGCGGCTCCTCCCCGTTCGAGGACCTTTCCGAGCGCGAGCTGCAGACGGCAGTGATGATCGTCAACGGCAACAAGGTCTCCGAAATCGCCGAGACCCTGTCGGTCAGCCCGAAAACCGTTAACACCTACCGATACAGAATTTTCGAGAAACTGGGCCTGCACTCCGACGTGGAACTCACGCTGCTGGCCGTAAAGCACAATGTGCTGGATCCGGAGGAGGCGGTCTGACCTTTCCCACCCAGGAAAAGGTAAAATTCCGCAACCTCTACGAACACTTCTCAATGGAATTCTGAAGCAGGGGCCTTAAGGCCCCTGTTTTGTTACTGGTACCCTGAATAGGCAATGTTCGACAGCAAACGCTTTCTTACCACGGTCACCCGCAAGCCGGGTGTTTACCAGATGTTTGATGCCCAGGGTAAGGTGTTGTACGTCGGTAAAGCGAAAAACCTGCGCAACCGCCTGGGCAGTTACTTCCGGGCCAGTGGCCTCACCGCCAAGACCATGGCGCTGGTCGAAAAAATTGCCGATATCGAAGTCACAGTGACTCGCAGTGAAACGGAAGCGCTGGTGCTCGAGCAGAGCCTGATCAAATCCCAGCGTCCGCCCTACAACGTCATGCTCAAGGACGACAAGGGCTACCCGTATATTTTTCTCTCCAGTAAGGATACGTTCCCCCGGATCGCATTCCACCGCGGCGCCAAGCGAAAGAAAGGCGATTACTTCGGGCCTTTCCCCAATGCGTCTTCGGTCAGAGACAGTCTCAATTTCCTGCAGAAAACCTTCCGCATCCGCTCGTGCGAAGACAGTGTCTTTGCCAACCGCTCGCGACCATGCCTGCAGTATCAGATCGAGCGTTGTACGGCGCCCTGTGTGGACTTTATCAGCCCGGAGGACTACCAGGCCGACGTGCGCCACGCACAGATGTTCCTGGCCGGAAAGAGCGACAGCATCATTCGCGAGCTTGCGGATGAGATGGAAAGGGCATCCGTAGCACTGGAGTTTGAAAAAGCAGCCCGCCTGCGCGACCAGATTGTCGCCCTGCGCAGACTGCAATCGGACCAGGTGGCCGAGAGCGGGGGTGCGGATGTGGATGTGCTGGGCGTGGCGACCTCGGGGGGGCTCTGCTGTGTGCATGTCCTGTTTATCCGGCAGGGACGAATACTGGGCAGCCGCAGCTACTACCCCAGTGAAAGGCTCGGGCTCGACGATGCCGCCTTGCTGTCGGCCTTTATTCCACAGTTTTACCTCGGTACCAGCCGCGAGCTACCCCGGCAGATACTCGTATCCGAGCCGCTGGAAGATCTGGAAGCGCTGCAGCAGGCGTTGACCGCGCAGGCCGGCAAAGAGATTCAGGTGGTCCATCGCCTGCGGGGCAATCGCGCTACCTGGGTCGAGATGGCACAGCAGGCGGCGACCCAGAACCTGCAAAGTCGCACTGCCTCACAGCAGAAATTGCAGGACCGGTTTGAGAACCTGCAGGAAGTACTCCGTCTTGGTGAGTTGCCGGAGCGCCTGGAGTGCTTCGATATCAGTCATTCCAGCGGCGAGGCCACGGTGGCTTCCTGTGTGGTCTTTGATACCGGTGGCCCGGTCAAATCGGACTACCGGCGCTTTAACATCGAAGGTATCACCGCCGGGGACGATTACGCGGCGATGGGGCAGGCCCTCAAGCGTCGGTATACCCGATTGTCCAACGGCGAGGGCCGGTTCCCCAATATCCTGCTGATCGATGGCGGCAAGGGGCAGGTGACCCAGGCCGTGGACACCCTGAACGAGCTGGGGGTAACCGGGGTGCAGATTATCGGCGTGGCCAAAGGCACCACACGCAAAGCAGGCTTTGAGACCCTGCATGTGGTCGCCGATGGGCGAGAACTGGTGCTGGAGTCGGATTCCCCGGCACTGCACCTGATACAACAGGTACGCGATGAGGCCCACCGGTTCGCCATCACCGGGCACCGCCAGCGCCGCGATAAAAAGCGTCGCGAGTCCCCCCTGGAAGGTATTCCCGGGGTGGGGCCGGCGCGACGGCGGGCTCTGCTGCACCACTTTGGTGGGCTTCAGGAAATTTTGCGGGCATCGGTGAACGAGTTGGCCAGCGTGGAAGGGGTGAGCCGCAAGCTCGCGCAAGATATATACTCGACCCTGCACAACGAGTAGGGCGAGGACGCGTAATTGCCCCATTGGCGTTTATTTTTTTAGCCCGGATTGCTAAGTTACGCACTGCCGACGATGTGTGTTCAGCGACTGTAGAAGGACCAGCATGAATCTCGCCAATCAATTGACCCTGCTGCGCGTGGCGCTGATCCCGGTTCTCGTGCTGGTGTTTTACCTTCCCTACAAGTGGAGCTACATCGCCTCCGCGCTGATTTTCTCCATCGCTGCCGCCACCGACTGGCTCGATGGCTACATCGCCCGCAAGCTGGATCAGGCGACACCGTTTGGTGCTTTCCTCGACCCGGTCGCGGACAAACTGATGGTGGCCACCGCCCTGGTGCTACTGGTAGATCTGCACAATTACATGTTCTTCACCATTGCCGCCGCGGTGATTATCGGGCGCGAGATCGCGGTGTCTGCGCTGCGCGAATGGATGGCCGAACTTGGCCTGCGCAGCAGTGTGGCCGTCAGCTTTATCGGCAAGATAAAGACGACCGCACAGATGGCTGCGATCATCGTACTGCTGGCATTCGACGTGCGTGAGTTTCCGGTCATGGAAACCATTGGCTACATTTTGCTCTACGTGGCCGCGGCACTCACCCTCTGGACCATGGTGGTCTATCTGCGGGCCGCCTGGCCTGCGCTCACCGGTGACGAGACCGGCAAAGCCTAGCCACCACACTCTCCCATTGCACCCGTTCTACAGACAGATTCGCATTTCCTGCGCAGGGTGATTTTCGCGCCCACTGCTATTGTGTACGATCGTTCCATTGAAGTAATAACACGACAATGGAGTGGCCTGTGCAGCCGTCTGGTCTTTCTGCCTCTTGCCTGTTTTTTAATCGGGGGCGCGGTTGTATCGCCGCTGTTTTATTCACGCTGTTTTCCGCGGCCAGTGGCGCTCAGGATTACGAGCGACGCGAGTGGCTGCCGCGCTGGTCGGATGCCGACCGCGACTGTCAGGATACCCGCCACGAACTGTTGATCCGCTATTCTCTCGCGCCGGTCATCTACACCAGCCGCGACAACTGCAAAGTCGCCTTCGGTCTGTGGCTGGACCCCTATACCGGCAATTTCTTTGAAAAAGCGTCTGACCTTGACGTCGAGCATATCGTCCCGCTCAAGTGGGCCCACGACCACGGCGCCGCGGGCTGGAGCCGCGAGAAAAAACGCATGTTCGCGGAAGATCCGGAAAATCTCTGGCTGGTGGACGACGGTCGCAACCAGAGCAAAGGGCACCGTGGGCCAGACCAGTGGATGCCGCCCTACGGCCCCGTTCGCCGGTACTACCTGCGGCGCTTTATGGCCATTGCCGAAAAGTACGGATTGCAGACTACGGATGCCGAATCACAGATTTTCCTGGCGATGCTGGAATCCCATCGCGGATAGGGCGGCGGTCACCCCGGGGCGCACCCTCCTGTCAACGCGGGAGCGAATCGAGGATTTCACCGAAGCGGTCTTCGACCGGATAAGGGTGTGCCGACCAGCCGAGGCGTACCACCACTGCATGGTGAGAGGGCGCGATCATCAGCTTCTGCTCCCGGTTCCCCAGCATGAACATAGTGTCCGCGGGCAGCTGCGGGTAGCGCGGCGGCATGATTCCGCCGGTATTCAGCCATAGCTGATACCCGTAGCGGGGATCATTGTGACTGCTGTTGGGTGTGGTTGCCCGTATAACCCAATCCCGGTCCAGGAGTGGGGTCGCTTGTCCCGCGATCGAGATCAGCCCTTTATTCAGCAATACCGCTCCCAGGCGCGCCCATTGTCTTGCGCTGGCATAGCCGTAGGAGCTGCCCACAAACACCCCGTCCTCATCCAGCTCCATGACCGCATCTTGCATGCCGAGCGGGCGTAGAAACTCCCGTTGCCAGAAGCGCAGCGCGGCCTCAGTGCCGCCCAGTTTTCGATGTATCCAGCGGGCAAGTACGTTGGTGCTGCCCGACGAATAGGAAAAATGTGTGCCGGGTTTGTTGGCCAGGGGGCGGAGCAGGGCGTAGCGGGAAGAAGAGATTCCACCGAACAGCATGCGGGTGACGTTGGATGCCGGTCGGTAGCTTTCGTCAAAAGCGAGGCCGTCACACATCTGCAGCAGGTTTTGCAGGGATATTTCACTGCGACCATCAGCAGACCACTCCGGGAACAGATCCGCAGTCGTCGGCTCGGCGAGCCCCAGGGCTTCCATCCGTCCGTAGAGCATCGCCAGCAGGCTTTTGGTCATCGACCAGCCAAGTAACCGGGTCTCCGCACTGATCCCGACCCCATCGGCTTCTCCGAGCACATCGGCTCCCCGAATCACCACCAGGGCACGGGTATCGAGACCCAGTGCGTGATCCCGTTGGATCTGTTCGCGCAACAATGCCGTCAGTGGCTGGGAACCCGCTGTGATGGCCGGGTTGTGGTGCCCCGGGCGTACAGGTGTCGCTAGGCCCTCCAGGAAATCACCGCGCGCAACTTCTGGCGGAGGCTTGCACAGACGACTGCCAAGCTGGGGATGATAATGGGCGCGCACAGTGACGAGGTTTGCCAGGGTTGCGGACGTGCCATCGACCCGCTGCTGGATGGATACCAGCCGAAACAGCGGCGAATAACTTTGCAGGTCGCGGCGAATGCGTTTCTCGGATAACCCGGAGATATGGTGCGCTGAGCAGGCAAGCTTCGCGCTCATGGTGACGAGGGTTTTCAGGATACCCGCACGACGCAGGAAGACTGCCGCGGCAACCAGCAGAGTGAGCAGTAAAAATAGTATCAGGAGGGATGCTGGCACATTCATGCTGCGTTGACTTGCGTGCTCACTGTGATCGAACTACTGGGCGCTCACCATAAGGGGTCGGCGGATACGGTTATCGCGGCCCTTATCCTGAGCAGGCCGTGATACCAAGCTTGTTTACAGGTTAGCTCCCGTGGAAGATTTCAGCACGCCCATACGTCGGGAAGGCGCAGAGCTGCGTCCCAATTCCTCTATATCGGCCTGACCGTTACCTGCCAGAGTCGCACTCGGCGTGGAGCTGGGGCATTCTGCAGATCAAGGGAAACACCGAGGATTGGAAGAAGATGAAAATATTGGCGCTCGTTATGGGACTGCTGTGGGTGTCTTCCTCCCATGGGTTATCTCCAAAACCAATCTCATTGCAGGTAGAACTGGATCACTCACTCGATTCATCCCCCATGGTGGTCACGCTTCACTTCTCAGAGCCTGTCAGAGCCCTGGATTTCAGTGCCACCCCCTACGCCTTTGTCAGCCAAGACTGGCACTTGTTGCAGAAAGAGGCGTCCCTGAATCATTCATCTCTCGCCATCGACCTGCAAGAGCCGCAGAAACAGCTGACTTTCGAAGTCACACGGGCGAGTGACGATTTTATCCGGGGTTTTTATACGCCTTTCTTAAAATTTTCGGATGGTGGACTTGCCGTGTTTGTCGGTCACTACATTCCCAAGCGAATACAGACTCAGGCGGGATGGTTAAGCTCGGGGGAGATTGGCATATCGCTAACGATCAAGGCACAAGATAAAACGAATATTCTGTTTTCAGGGCAGCGCGATGTTATCGGCTACCAAATGATCTCCGGGGAAGGCCGGCAATATGCGTACATAGGCACCGCCACTCCGGAAGACAGCGGGACCTATAGCGTTGTCTTCGATCCGAAGCTTCCAGAATGGATTCGGGCGGCATACTCGCAGGATGGCGCCAAGATATTCCAACAGTATGAATCGAATATCCGTGCACGATTGCCCTTCAAGCCCTTATTCCTTGTCAGCTTCAACGATGAGGATGTTGCTCCGCGCTTTGACGGGGGCGCAATTGGCAGGCAAGTAGCGATTAACTTCGTTGGCGAAGGATGGATGGAGAGCGCTCAGACCAGCAAACTCAGCATACTTCGGCTTTGGGCACATGAGGTCGCGCATCTCTGGAATAGCCAGCTTTGGCGCGCAGAAGGGCAAGGCGCGGTTTGGCTTACTGAAGGCAGTGCCAACTTTTTGGCCCGAGCGATTCTTTTAGAGCTTGGATATATTTCAGACAAGCAGTTCCTGGCCCAGTCTGAGGCACAAGTAGCGCTATGCAGTGAGTTGCTCACAGGAGCCACCATCGATGGACTGAGGAGCAGGGCGGACAAATACATTTGTGGAGAGGCAATTTTCTACTTGGCCGCCTCAAAGCAAGAAGGCGAATACAATGCCTTCGATTTTTGGAATGAGGTCGTCAACTCTGCCGGTGGACCCACCTATACAGTTCAGGACTTTATTGCTGCCTTGGAGCAATCTGGCATTAATGAGCAGGAGCGTGTTTTGCTTGCCAATGTGGCGATGTCGGTCCCGGGTTCGATGCTGGAGGCCAAACAAGTAAGGTGAGCCGGGTCACGGAATTGCGGGCACAAGTAAACACGGCTGTGCAACAAGCCGAACCACTGATCAATTGAGGGAGGTTCACAGAGGAGGGATAGTGGTGCCCAGAGCCGGACTTGAACCGGCACGCTCCAAAGAGCGGGAGATTTTAAGTCTCCTGTGTCTACCAATTCCACCATCCGGGCAGATAGGGCGATCGACGGGTGAGGAGATAATCCGTCGACTGGACCAGTCTGCTGGTGAGACTGGAGGGAGAAAATGGAGGCTAGGGTCGGAATCGAACCGGCGTACACGGAGTTGCAGTCCGCTGCATGACCACTCTGCCACCTAGCCATAGGTGTCGCTGTGAAGCGAAGAAAACGCCGCGGATTCTAGCGGAAATAGGGCAAAAATCCTAGCATTTTCTGATACTTACGCGCCGCTGGGCGTGTAAGAGGGCGCTATTCTATGGGTTGGCGGGGATTAGTCAAGGGGAAGTATCCAGGAAGATGAGGCTCGATTATTTCTGCTCAAAAAATCGCCACCGGGTCTCTTAATAACCTGAGGCAATGCAACAGATTTTTCTATTGCCAATTGTTCTAAAATTTTCGTTGCCTGAACTGGCAATCCCTAGAGGCTGACCAATACTGAGAGTAGCTGGCTAGCACACATCTCCCCCCACGTCGTGTTTAGTAGTGCCGGCCGGGCGTCTTCCTCCATACGGACGCCCAGTGTGTTGTAAGGATGAAATCCTCCAAGTTTCACTCCTAATGGTCTTGGCCCTGACGCTCTCCCCCCCCCCGTCGTCAGGGCTTTTTTTTGCCTGTAAGAAATGTTCGCTCCAG
>Ga0207814_100927_pt1 | contig 11725 bp, 9 predicted proteins | sample TtaePargueraPR_7_FD_187755 | JGI IMG/M metagenome (GOLD analysis project Ga0207814, IMG submission 187755) | Aerobic enrichment media microbial communities from Bioluminiscent Bay, La Parguera, Puerto Rico - Tt and P1 (2) (SPAdes) | ecosystem: Environmental > Aquatic > Marine > Unclassified ... | reverse complement strand
TGTCTGTTGGGGTGCCCTAGGATGCGCTCCTTACGTCCGGGGTGCGAGCCGTCATTAGGCCCATACCAATCTTCACGTAGATCGAAGTCGTCCGCTGCAAAAATTGCTGTTACGAGTTCGAATGCATCGAGTTTCTTGCCGCCGACATTGACCTTTTCGAAGACAAGGCAGATGGCTTCTCGGCTATTTCCTTCGCTGAGGCGAATGATTGGCATTTCATATCGGACGATGCGTTCAAGCACACCCTTGTCGAAATCTCGGTCGATTCCGTCTATTTCTTGACCCTTGTCCCTCCAGTGATCGCGCCAACCATAAAACCAGTCCTTGCTGTCGAAGGTCTGGTTGATCGGGAACATGTGTCGTTCATATTCCGCCGCGGGTGTGGATAGATCGAGATCGACGTCTTTGCCGAAATTCTTTCGAACAACATGGTCAGCGGGAACGCCTACAATGGCTTCTTCCAAATCGGCGCCAGCGTCGATGGCCTTCATGATATCGAAATAGTAGAAACGCTCGATCTCTGCCCCTTTCACATTTTTGGTGCGAACCGACTTGTTCGAGTAGGTGGATTGAAAGAGTGATGTGATCCGCTGCTGACCATCGAGCAAAAGCTCTTCCGGCTCTATGTCTTTATCGTCAACCCCTGCGAGAAGTCTTGGTTTGAAGCGAACCTCCCCACCCGTTCGAAGGGTAAGCAGGGCGCCAACTGGAAAGCCCTTGGCAATCGAGGCGATCAAACTTCTGACATCTTCGTCGCCCCAAACATAGTCGCGCTGGAAGTCAGGCAATTGAAGCTTGCCCTCTTCGGCCCATCGTAAAATGTCCCGCAGGTCTTGCTTCGTGCTCTCGAACATTATGCCTCGACGGGTTGGAGCTGGGATTCGACCAGCTTGTTGAACTCGTCCTCGATATCATAAACTGACTTGAACTCGGCAAACGCCCAGCGGCCGAACTTACCGAGGTTGTTCACGCCCGGCACCCAGTAGGCCTGCATGGTGTTGGCCTTCTCCTTGGCGTCCTCGCCGCGGTAGCCCTTGATTTCGACGATCAGGTTCAGCGGGTCTTCGCGTCCGTCGTCGATCTGGACGATGAAGTCGGGGATGTATTTCCGCGCTTTCCCGCCCATGACGTAGGGCACTTCGAGGCCGAGGTTCTGGTTCTTGACGTAGGCCTTCACGCGGTCGTGGCTTTCCGCGACGCGGCAGAACTCCGCCTCCCAGTCGCTGTCGAGGACGACCCAGTTCACATGGCACTTTTGCGGGTCGGTCTGCCAGCGATCCTTCTTCGACGTTGTGAAGTTGACGTATTGTGTGGAGCCCTTGGGGTTGTAGGCATCGAGGATGGCCTTGATCGGCTGATCCTTGGACAGCGTTACGCTGATTGCCGCTTTAATCCGCTCGCACGCCATGTCTGCGATTTCCTGGTAAAGCACCTGAGCCGGGTAAGCACCACCGGAACACTTCAGATAGCCTTCGTCCATCCATTGCCGCGCTATGCGTTTGAGCTGATTGAAGAGATAGAGCTTAGGCTCTTCGCCGGGGTCTCTGAACTTTTGGTAGAGAAGGTGCTTGGCAAGATGGAAGAGGATCGTGCTGCGGCGCATGTCCTTCAGATGCTCAACAGACAGGTCGACACCTTCACCGACGATGCCCATGTTCTTCACCTTCGTCGGCCCGACGAGGTCGGGATTGAGTTCCAGAAGAGAATCCGGGCTGAACTTCGCCGTGAGCCGTTCGTTTGGCAGCTCGACGCGATAGCCCTCGACGCGGGGGAACTCGATGGTGAGCGGGTCGCGGTCAGGCGTTACAGCATGCACACGGACGGTTTCGCGCGGCGGTTGCGGTGGGACGACGACCGGCTTGGCGGCGAAATCGAACGGAATGCCCAGAACGTCTGCGTACTCGACGTTGAACAGGCCTTCCTCGTTCAGGTCGTAAGACTGGCGGCGGAGGCCGCGCCCTACGACCTGTTCGCACAGAAGCTGAGTGCCGAAGGCTCGTACTCCGAGAATGTGCGTGACGGTATTTGCGTCCCATCCTTCCGTCAGCATCGAGACTGAAACAACGCAGCGGATGGATTCGCCAAGGCGGCCTTTCTTGCCGACCGTGTTCATGACTTCACGTAACAGAGCCTGATCGGTGATCTTCTCGCCGGCACCGGGGCCTTCGCGCTGGATGATCTCGCGGCGGAAGCGGTCGATCTCGTCCGATGCCATTTCCCTGAAGTCCTTGTCGAGAGCTTCGCCGGATTCGAGTTGCTCACTGTCGATCAGGAGCGTGTTGGGGCGGGGGAGGCGGTTGCCGTGGTCGTCATAGTTCCTGAACAGAGGCAGGCGTCCGTTCTCGAACGTACCAGTGCCGTCGTCCTGCTCACGGATAAAGCCGGAGACGAAGTCGTGGACCAGCTTCGACGTGGACGTGTTGTTGCATACGACGATGAAGACCGGCGGAACCTCGATGCCGGCTTCTTCCCAGAGGTCGAATGTCTTCTTGTAGTGACCGTAGAGCGCCTCGAGCGCCGTCTGCAGGTCGGCGGGCAGGCTTAGGGGGTCGAGCCCCTTGGCCGACTTGCCGCGACCCTTCTTTGGCATCTTCTTGCCGATATGGTCCCACAGGTTGCGGAACTTTGGCGTGTCACCGCCGGGAACATTGTCGGCAACAGGAACGCGAGGCAGTTTAACGATGCCGCATTCGATGGCGTCCATCAGAGAGAAGTCGCTCATGGTCCACGGAAAGAGAGTCCCTTCTGCGTAGCCCGAACCGCGAAGGAAAAATGGGGTAGCCGACAAGTCATAAACTGAGCGCACTCCCAGTTTGCGCTTGATGGCTTCGATGCCGGAAATCCAGAGTCGGGCCGCTTCGTTGTTGCCCTTGGCTTCTTCCTTGTCCTCCCCCTTGAGGTCGGCGACGTCGTCGGTGCCGGGCTTCTCCCGATAACAGTGATGCGCTTCGTCATTGAGGACCAGGATGTTCTTCATACCCATCAGATCGGGCATGACCCGCTGGATCATCTGGCCTTCCGTTTCCAGCGTCTCCAGTTCTTCGCCGCGGCCCTGGAGCAAGGAGCGTGTCCCTTTCGACACCTCCATGCGTTCGCGCAGCTTGAAGGCGTGATAGTTGGTGATGATGATCTTGGCACGCTCTATGTCGCCCATCATGTCGTTAGGGACGATCTCACGCGTCCGGTAGTAGCTGTCAGGGTCATTCGGCTGCAGGACACGTAACCTGTCCTTGATCGTGATGCCGGGTGTGACGATCAGGAAGCCGCGCGTGAACATCTTCGAGTTAGGATGGCGGACCGCATTGACCGTCTGCCAGGCGATCAGCATCGCCATGACCGTCGTCTTGCCGGCGCCAGTGGCGAGCTTCAGGGCAATCCTGTTCAGTTCCGGATTGGATTGCTCATTCGCGCCCTTGATATGTTCGAGGAACCGAGCGCCTTGCTTCCCCATCTTGGGCGCAACTTCGGTGAGCCAGATCGCTGTCTCGGCGGCTTCAACCTGACAAAAGAAAGGTCGGATATCCTGGAAGCGGTGATGACGCCAGTGCTCCAAGAGGCGGGCTGTTTCGGGTGTGACCTGCCAGTCGCTCGGATTGGGCAATGCCCGCCAAGTATCAACGTGGTTCCTTAGGTCGTTGATGATGGGTGTCGGATTATATTCTTGATCGGCGCTGGAGAGATCGTCCGCGCCACCCAAGACCATCTCGGCTTGAGAGTCGGACGACTTCCTGCGCTTCTTGGGCTTCGGGACCGGCGTTATCAGCTCGGACCGGCGACGGGAGGGGAGGATTTCGTTTGTGGGTTGCCCGTCCTTATCCAGGTCCCAGTGTTGACCAGGATACTCGTACGGCGAGTTCAATATCGGCTTTTCGAAGAAATTCTGAGGCACGTACTTTGACCTTATACGAGAAGCAGAAATATAGCTGCGTGGTCAATATCAGAATGGCATCATTACAGGCATGTGAGTTTTTTCTTCGTCACGATTTCCTGCCAATCAGGACCTAATGTTTGCCTTGCAGAAATTGCATTATCAGATCCAGGTTCGCCCGGTTTAAACATGCGCACGGTCAATCCTTGTCCATGCGAATACATCGGCATGCCGCCGTATGTAGTGCTGGTCGCACTGCCATAGGCCTGTGCATAATTTCGTGTCCCATGTGCAGTGGCTGAACCTGTTGTATACGTTGTCGCTGGTGTCATCCCAACCAATTGAGATGATCCCTGACCGCCAACGATTATGAAGCTGTCGAATCCACGGTTGATGGTTTCGACAGCAGCTTGCCTTAAAGCCATTTTTTGGGCGCCACGCATACCGCATGCAGGAGCGGCACTCGTACTTATTTGCACCATATTTTTAGATAGAGGAATGGTCGACGAACTTGCGCAACCTGACAGTAATAAACCCAACACCAAAATAATTAGAGGAATTTTTTGCACCAGCACGCCCCCAATGAACATTTCTAACAATTGGAGCATATAAAATATCAAACATGCAAACACTGAAACGCTGCTGATTGAGAGATGTACTACAGTCCCAACTCAAATCGTGGATCGAGCAGTATATTGCACTTGTTCAAGTTGCTGAACGTACAACAGATTGATGAGGACCGATGGCGCATGCCGCGCGGACATATCGTCCATGGCCGATTGGAGGATTTCGCCAGCAGTGTCGACTGCGTGAAGCAGCTTGAGGCTTGGGTTGCTGCCGAAGAAACCAGGAAATTTGGACACAGCGAGCTCTTCTTGAACATCACGTTCGTGCCGCCGCATTGGGATGCCGAGGTTATCGATGCAGAAGGTCGAGAGATTGCCTGTTCCGAGATTCATACAGAGAGCGAGGCGCAGGCGCGGATCGAAGCGCTTATCAGTTATGTCAAGGCTGCGCGGCTTGTGAAGGACTGAGTGAGCAGACCAATCCTGCGATGGCGCCAAAGCAAATTTTCAGCAGCTGTTCGTGGAGATTTGCCACCGCTTTGTCGGATGGTAAAGGCATGCACGCACCCAGCAGCTGTTCCGTCATAAGCCGGTTCTCCACCTCGTGCGGTTCCATTCTACAGGCTTGTGGACCACTACCTCGGTCGAGCTCTGCGGTCTCGATATCTCACCTCCAAGGAGGTCCTCGCCTTGTAGGAGTGGCGGTCGGTGATATGATCGTACGGATCATGGTTCTTTTCCACACCACCGATAGTCTGCGGTCGACGGTTCAACGTTCGGGGTGTCCGGATCGGCGTCGGTCTCTTTCGACCCCTTCTTAGGCTACTGGGATTTCTTGGGCTGGGTCGCCGGATGCATCTTGCCGTCCTTGTCCCGCCCCTTCTCGGGCTCTTCGCCTTCAACTGGGGAATTCCCCACTTCATGCTCGTGTTCGGATTTCCGAACGTCGTCCCCCTCGGTCCGGATCGGCGTCGGTCTCTTTCGACCCCTTCTTAGCTTTCTGGGACTTCTTCGCCGGTTGCTGCCGACCCATCGTGTCGGTGGTTTCGGGCTCGCCGTCAGGACGTGAGGAATTCCCCACGTCTCGCTCTTCCCTGATTTTCGCGACGGTCTTGTGGTCGACGTGGGTCGCCTCGGCGATTTGGCGATCGGTCATGACCCTTCACCGCTCATCATTGAGCAGCATCGTCACAACACGGCGCTTGTCCTCGCTGGTCCGCCTAACACCATGGCGCGCATTAGTCCCCTCCTTCATCGCCACCGAATACTCGTGGACGATATTCACATCCATCGATACCCGGGGCTGCGTCATCGGGTCCATCACGAGTGAGCGGCGCTTGCCCATCGCTTAATGCTGCGGGTAAGCGCCTCACTTGTTCTTTGTCCCCTTATGTCAGTGAACTTGGTGAGAGTAGGTGAGGACAAAGCTTCGCCCGCTAGGGGCGAAGCTGTTTACTGTGAACCCGGAGCCGAGCGGAGCCGGACATCAGACGATCTGGAACAACCTTGTCAGGGAGGCCGGGGTTGTGCGGTCGGCCTTTACGTTCTGCTTGCTAACAACGCGGGCAAAGCCACCAAAGCCAGATCGTCGACAGTGATAGCGCCTGTGAGTTGGTGCTAACCAGAGCTCACTCCTGAATGCAACGGAACCGCATTCTTGTACGCACCGGTGCCTTCCGGCATTTGAAACGGACACCGCAACAGGTCTGGCTAACCTCGCGGGCCAGTTGCGCGTAGGGCGCAGGCTATGAATTCTAAAGGAGTTATTCAGCTGCAGTGTTGCGTCGAACCCGCGTCATTAGCCACTCGTTGATATCTGCACCGCGGTAGTAGATTGCATTGCCAAGCTTCAAGAAAGCTGGCCCATCACCCGAGCGGCGCCAACGACGCGTCGTTGGCAACGAACGTCCTATAACTTTGGCAAAGGCTTGCTCGGTTACGAGTTTCTCAGGTTCGAAGATACGCACGGCAATGATCTCCCTCTGTCAGTCATGGGAGCAGATCATCACAATTAATCGGGTAGGTCAGTGGCGCGACATTTTCTTTTGCTGCAACTCACACTGAACGCTGTCTCTATTTGTCCGGCACCGAATCGACGATGCGATTTAGACTCCGGTAGATAGTAGTGGTCTCAACATTAAACTTTTTGGCAGTGCACTCGATCGCTTGATTTTGTGACTTTGCCTTCACCCGTTTCTTCATGAAATAGATCGCCCTCGCGTGGTCTTCGGAACGCTCTTGCCTCATGCGTTTTGTCAGAAGTTTGCGCGCGTCTTTATCAAAGAGAATTTCTTTAAATGGTGCGTCGAGGAAAATTGCAATTTCTGCCGCCTGAACGAGGTTCTGGAGGGCGGTTCGGTTGACTAATACCTGGTCAAGTTTGAGCGCATCGTTGAGTGATTGAGAGAGCGACTTGAGACCCGAAATCTCTTTCAATCTATCTAACTCCTTCATTTGCAGGAGAATGCCTTTAGCGATGCGAGCAGTGCTATATTTTCCAGCAGAATTTTCGGGCATGTGAAAACATTTAGGACCGGTTGGATTGGCTTGAGAGCTTGACGACATTGCCACTCGATTTGCCATCCAGCGCATTCGCAATCTGAGAGCCGATTTTACCACTGGCCTGTCGTAAAGGATCGTCTGACAAATGGGCGTAGCGTTGTGTCGTTTGGGCTTGTGTATGGCCGAGAAGCGCGCCAAGTATCGGGAGGCTCATTTGGCTAGATACGCCGACGCTGGCGAATGAGTGACGCAGATCATGTATTCTAAGGTTCTCAAGTCCTGCGCGTTTTTTGAGTCTCCCCCAAGGGCCTTTCAGACCGACAAGCGCTTTTCCGGGTTTCTTTCCGACAATTACGTGCGGGTTACCGGCGACCCGAGGAAGTTCGGCCAAAACCTTTAGGGCAGGGGGCGAAAGCGGAATTTCCTTGGCACCAGTTTTTGAATCGCCCAACTCCAACTTTGCCCCAACAATATTGACTTCGGACCATTTGAGCTGAAGTACCTCGCCTTTACGCATTCCTGTCAGCAGCAGCAGCCTTATAGCTGAAGCCGCATAGATATCGGGTTCTTCCAGGAGCGCTTCTCCGATCCGGGCCATTTCAGCATCGCTTAAGAACCGTTTACGCTTCTTCTCCGTGTACTTTTGAATGTGTCTACAAGGGTTGGAGTGGTCAGGGCGGTATCCATGCAGTTCGCACCAATTGAAGAATTTGGAGAGCAGAGCAAGTGTTCGGTTTGCTTGGTACGGCTTGTCATTCAGTCTCTGGTGCTGCCTTGCGATGTCAGCACGCTCTATGTCGCGGATGTCACGCTGACCAAACGCAGGCAGAACATATTTGTTGGCGAGGTCTCGATAATAGGCTGCCGTTGAGGGTTTTTTGGACGCGACGTGGGTCTGGAAAAATTCCTCCATAATTTGTTTGAAGGAAACTTTCGTTTGTTTGCGATCTTTTGCAGGGTCTCGTCCTGAAGCGACCTCACCAAGCAGACGTTTGGCTTCCTTCCTCGCGTGCTCAGCGGTGACTTGACCGTAACGTCCCAACGAAATCCATCGCTGCGGACCGCTCCTGCCGCCAAGCTGGTATTTGATGACAAGCGTCTTGCGACCTGAAGGAGCGACTTTGAGGGCGTAGCCTTTTAGCTCCTGATCCCAAACATAGTAGGCCTTATCCTTCGGCTCGGACGTGTCGATCAGACGTTTCGTGATCTTGGGAATTTTGCCTCTCCTCAGTCCGCCAACCATTTTGACAACGACATAGCAACGACGTTGCGTGATATCGCATGATCACCTTCGATCACATTTGATTACCAATATGGCGGAAAACAGGCGAATTTGAAGAGGTATGCTCGACAATGAGTGCGCCTAAATGCAGTATCCATCAAACTACGAATCTGGGGGTCGGGAGTTCGAATCTTCCCCGGCGCGCCACTTCCGCACGACAGAGAGCAATACCTACTTGCCGTTGTAGTGGACGCGCCCGAAGCCGGATGCGTCGTAGCCGTCGGTGCCCTTGACGCGGTCTTCGAATTCCGGGCTTGCGCACAGTTCGAGGAATTTTTGGAACGGCTCCTCGAACCATTCGCTGCGCCAGACCAGCAGGTCGAAACGCTCCCTGATGACGGGCACGAAGTCGAGCCGGTACTGTTTTGCGACCGACAGCAACCCGAAAGCGGCGTCCGCCTGGCCTTCGAGCACGGCCAGCGCCGCGTCCGTCTCGGTGCGCGTGGCATGGATCATGCTGACGGCGCCGGCCTCGAGGCCGGCCTCGTTCATGAGGTGCTCGAGCAGTACCTGGCTCCCGGCCTGCTTCTGGCGCGGCACGAAGCGCATGCCTTTCAGGGCATTGATATCGCCGATGTTCTTCGGATTTCCCGGTTCGACGATGAGGCCACGCTCGCGCCATGTCCATTCCACCAGCACCACGGGCTTGCCGGCGAAGCGCTCCTTGATGGCCGGAACGTTCCAGTCGCCTGTGGCGCGGTCGAAGACATGCAACCCCGTCGCGATGCCTTCCCCCTTCGCGAAGCGGTCAAGACCGTCGAGGCTGCCGTCGAAGAAGGTGGCGATGCCGGAGTTGGATTCGCGCAGGCTCCATTCCAGCAAGGGGTCGTGGCTGCCGACGAAAACCGTCGGAATGACAGCGGGCATGCCCGTGTCGCCTGATCCGTGGCGGGCGAGCCAGGCATCGATCGCTGTGCGCTGGAACAGCAGCTTGCCGAGGGCGCGCGTGCAGGGAATATCGCCCGACGCGGCGAGATCGTAGACCTTGCGCTCCTTGATGCGCAGCAGGTCGGCGAGCTCTTTCGTTGTCAGGTATTCGCCAGAATATTCCGCCATGGTGACCTGTTCCGCCCACGTCGTTCGAGGAGAGTAGTACACCGCACCTTCCTGCAAAATCCAGACCCGTTTTCGCCTGGCCCGTGACAGGCGCGTCTGAAACTGGCGTTCGCAATATTGACGGCAGGGCTCCTGATACTGCCCGAAGCCGGGCCGCCGAGCCAAAATAGCCAAGCGTGGAACTGCTCAAATTATGTGCAGTGATATAGGCAAAACCTATTTTATAAATCGATTTTAGCGATTTGACTAATGACATGGCAAACCCTCTGATTTTCAAGTTGGAATTCAGGATCGTCGCGCGAAACTGTCACTTCGGTTCGAAATGACAGGGAGTACACCGAAGTAAGGGAGGAGTTACGTATGACATTTTTTGACAGGAAAAAATTCGGCCTCGCCGCCATGGGAGTTCTGCTTGCCGGGAGCATGCTTGGCGGCAGGGCGCTGGCCGGAGACCTGATCGTCTACACGGCGGTCGAGCCGGAGGAACTGACCGGTTTCGCGAAGGCGTTTGAAGCGAAGAACCCGGACATAAAGATCAAGTGGGTGCGGGATTCGACGGGCATCATGACGGCCAAGCTGCTTGCCGAGGGCAAGAATACGCAGGCCGATATCGTGTGGGGCCTGGCCGCGACCAGCCTGTTGCTGCTCAAGGACGCCGACATGCTGGAGCCTTACGCGCCGAAAGGTGTCGACAAGCTGGATCCAAAATATGTCGACAGCTCCAAGCCGCCGTCATGGGTAGGCCAGCGCGCATGGATAGCATCTATCTGCTTCAACACGGTCGAGGGCAAGAAGAACAACCTTCCGCAGCCCGCGTCATGGGCCGACCTGACCAAGCCCGTCTACAAAGGCCATATCGTGATGCCGAACCCGGCGTCATCGGGTACGGGCTTCCTCGACGTCTCGAGTTGGATCCAGATGTGGGGCGAGGAAAAGGCCTGGAAGTTCATGGACGATCTTCATGAAAATATCGGCGTTTACACCCATTCGGGCTCGGCGCCCTGCAAGATGGCGGGCAAGGGCGAATTCGCCATTGGCGTTTCCTTTGCCTACAAGGGCGCGCAGCTGAAAGGCGATGGCGCGCCGGTCGAAACGATCGCGCCGTCGGAAGGCGTCGGCTGGGACCTTGAGAGTTTCGGTGTCGTGAAAGGCGCCAAGAACATGGCAGATGCCAAGAAGTTCGCGGACTGGTCCGTCGAGAAAGACACCAACAAGATGTACAACGAGGCCTATGCCGTCGTTGCCTATCCGGGTGTCGCCAAGCCGGTGGAGCACTTCCCGGCCGATATCGACAAGAAAATGATCAAGAACGACTTCGCGTGGGCGGCCAAGAACCGCGAGAAGATCCTTGCCGAGTGGAAGAAGCGCTACGACTCGAAGTCGCAGCCGAAGAAATAACCAGCGGCGTCCTCCTGTTCAGCCCCCGGCGTATGCTACGTTCGCCGGGGGCTTTTCAAATCGGGGGGCGGAGTGATGGCGGCAAAGAAGAACGATACGGCAGAAGCGGGCGGGCATTTCCTCGAGATTGCCAACGTTACCAAGAAGTTCGGTGACTTCACGGCGCTCAGGGATATCTCGCTGACCATCGAGCAGGGGGAGCTTGTCTGCTTCCTCGGTCCGTCCGGCTGCGGCAAGACCACGCTCCTGCGTGCGATTGCCGGTCTCGATTTCCAGACAACGGGAAGGATTTACCAGCGCGGCCGGGATATTTCGGACCTTCCTCCCTCGGAGCGCGATTTCGGCATCGTGTTCCAGTCCTACGCTCTTTTCCCTAACCTGACGGTCGCCAAGAATATCGGCTACGGGCTGGTGAGCAGAAAGCTGTCTTCCAGCGCGGTGTCCAAGCGGGTCAACGAGCTGCTGGACATGGTCGGGCTGCCCGGTTCGGGCGGCAAGTACCCTTCGGCTCTTTCCGGTGGCCAGCAGCAGCGCGTCGCGCTTGCCCGCGCGCTCGCGACATCGCCGGGGATGCTGCTGCTGGACGAACCCCTGAGCGCTCTCGACGCCAAGGTGAGGGTGCGCCTGCGGCACGAAATCAAGGAATTGCAACGGCAGCTGGGCGTGACCACGATCATGGTCACCCACGACCAGGAAGAAGCATTATCCATGGCCGACCGCATCGTGGTCATGAACCATGGCGTAATCGAGCAGGTCGGAACTCCGACCGAAATCTACCGGCGTCCGAGCTCCCTCTTCGTCGCAGACTTCGTCGGTTCCATGAACCAGTTGCGGGGCGTGTCCGCGGGGCCGAAGAGCGCCATGCTCGGCAAACTCACGCTTGCCTGTCAGGAGCACGCCCTGGACAAGGGGGCGGCTGGCATCGTCGCCATCCGGCCGGAAGACGTGCTGCCGCAGGCGAACGGAACGGGCGCGCGCAAGGGAAACGGCCAGAACCGCTTCAGGGGCAAGATCCGGGAGATGGAATTTCTCGGCTCGTTCTGGCGCGCCGAA
>Ga0207814_100926_pt1 | contig 11735 bp, 5 predicted proteins | sample TtaePargueraPR_7_FD_187755 | JGI IMG/M metagenome (GOLD analysis project Ga0207814, IMG submission 187755) | Aerobic enrichment media microbial communities from Bioluminiscent Bay, La Parguera, Puerto Rico - Tt and P1 (2) (SPAdes) | ecosystem: Environmental > Aquatic > Marine > Unclassified ... | reverse complement strand
ATCACGCGCATCGCCTTCAATCTTCAGGCCGAGGTCGAGTTGACCGTGACCGGGATGGACCCCGCCAAGACCTACGTGCTCAAGCGGTCCGCGGACCTGGTCGACGGTTTTCCCTTCACCGCCTTCGGCCCCTTCAGCCCTGCCTCCGACACCGAGGTCGTCATCGATGCCGCCCCGCTCCCGGGCCGGGCCTTCTACATCATCGAGGAGACTCCCTGATGGCGAGCCGTTCCCTCGGGTGACTCGGGCCGTCACTTCGGCCTCCGGCGCAGAGGGAGAAAGTGGCGGTCAGCGAGGCAGCCCTATCGGGAGAACCACGACTTCGGTCGCACCGCAGAAATAACTCCAGCATAACCGCGAATTCCGGTGCCCAACGGCTTATGCACCGATGACGCCCGTCTGGCTGCCCGAGCGACTGCTCGCCTGCCATCGCGGGCCTCGGAACGAACCAAAAAAGCTACAAACATGAATCCCAGCCTTACCTACAAGACCTTCTCGACCGGACTCATCGGTCTCCTTGGCAGCGCCGGACTCTCGGTGGCCGCCGTATTCCAGGCCGACCTCGAGGGCACGACGGCGCCGGGCTCCGTCACCCAGGCGGGCTGGACCTCGATCGGGGTGGAGAACGCGCCGAACCCGGTCGTGCCGTCGGTGAGCACCACCGCCGGCAGCGTCAGTATCACCGTGACCGCCGGTGGGGCCGGCTACTTCCAGGGACGCGCCGGAGGGCTCGCCACCTGGGGCGGCATCACCGGCACCAGCTGGAACGACATGGTCGACGATGCGGTGGCTGCCCGCAACGGAGATGGCACCGTTACGATCAGCCTGGGCGGCCTGGACGATGCGACCGAGTACTCGCTCACCGCCTGGCACAACATCTCCGCAACCGACAGCGCCTCCTTTGCGAACGGGTTCTACGCGATCACCCCGTCGATTGCCGTCGGCACGCTCGTCGGGGTGGCCGAGGCGGGCACGGCCAGCAACCTCACCAGCAACGACGTTCTCACCGACGCCAGCTTCGACAACTCGGTGATCCACTTCATGCCGACCGGCGGGAGCGCCGAGATCCTGCTCACCAGCGCGAGCAGCAGCCAGTTCCTGGTGCTGAGCGGCATGCAGCTGGATGCGGTGCCCGAGCCCGCGTCGGCCATGCTGCTGGGCCTCGGCGGGCTGGCGGCGATGTGCCGTCGCCGGCGCTGAGCCTCTCGCGCCGCGGGCAACCCGCAGGACTTTCTGTCATTAGAGGAGATTCCGTGAGGGACGGACCCCACACTACCGGGGGGGCAGGCCCATCCGCGGCGCGCGGGTGGGCCTGTTGTGCGATCGACGGCATCCGCCGTCCGCGAGTCGCGATGGTGCTCGCCCTCGCGGTGGGCGGCATGGCCCTCGGCGGCACGGTGCCGGCGCCGGTTCCCACCGGCCCCTACCTGAACGGCGCCTTCCCGAGCGAGGCGCCCGGGACCGCGGCCGGATTCACGACCGTCAACGCCTTCCCGAACCTACGCTTCATCGGCCCGTTGTGGGTGACCCCCTACCCGGGAACCGACGACCTCGTCGTGGTCGGCAAGTCCGGCCACGTCTGGCGCTTCGAGAACCGGCCCGACGTCCTGCCCTCCGAGGTGACGGTGATGCTGAACCTGTCGAAGTACGGGGACGGGGTCGACCTGCCGGAGAACGTCCTTCCGGACGCCACCCACACGCCCGCCGTGGTCGCCGATCCCCGGGTTCCGAGCGCCCCGGACATGGCGTTCTACCAGCTCGTGTTCCACCCCGACCTCGGCCGGGCCGGCCAGGCGGGTGAGCACCACGTCTACGCCTCCTACTCGTACCTCCCCGACCTGCCCGGCGCGGACAACGACGAGTACACCTATTTCCGCGTCTCGCGATTCACGGTCGTCGACGACCCGGTCGACGGGCCGGTGCTCGACCCCGGCTCGGAGCAGGTGCTAATCGATCAGTTCGATCGCAATCGAAACCACCAGGGTGGGGCGATGTTCTTCGGCGATGATGGATTCCTCTACATCTCCACCGGGGACGGGGGCTTCGGCTCCGGCTACGAAACGGCGGCGAACACCCCCTCGCAGCGCCTCGACGGCGCGCTGATGGGCGGCATCCTGCGGATCGACGTCGACATGCGCGGTGGTGGGGCCAGCCATCCGATCCGGCGGCACCCGGACGACTCCGCGCTGGACCCCAGCGTGCGACCACCTGCCGGATGGCCGGCGTCGTTCTCGGGAAACTACTACATTCCCAGTGAGAACCCGTGGGTGGACCCGGACCCGGAGAGCGGGGTGCTGGAGGAGTTCTGGGGCATCGGCCTGCGCAGTCCCCACAGCATGCAGCGCGACGCCGCCACCGGTGGGATCTGGATCGGCGACGTGGGCGGCAGCGCCGAGGAGATCCACCTGGCCCGGGCGGGGGACAACTTCCAGTGGCGCTACGTCAACGGCGGGGGCACGCCGAAGCCAGATCCCCTGATCGGGATCGATTCGCCGGCGATCCTCACCATCCCGCGCTCGGTGGGCACCTGCGTCATCGGCGGCTTCGTCTACCGCGGCGACGAGTTCCCGGGCCTGGTCGGAAAGCTGCTCTACGGCGACCACGTCCGCGGAACAGTCTCGGCGCTCGACCCTGCCCCGGGGGAGGCGCCCCAGGTCGAGTTCCTGTGTGACTTTTCGCGCATCGGAGCCAAGGCCGGCCTCGCCAACTTCTGTCCGGGGCCCAACGGGGAGGTGTTCATGCCCGACCTCGGCGGCTTCGATGACGCGACCGACATCGAGGACAACGACGGCACGATTCAGCGGCTCGTCGCCGCCGCGACGACACCGGAGCCCCCCGGCCTGCTCTCGCAGACCGGCGCCTTCGCCGACCTCGCCACGCTGACGCCAGATCCCGCGTTCCTTCCTTACGAGCCTCTCGCCCCGCTGTGGTCGGACGCCGCCGTCAAGTCGCGCTGGATCGCCCTGCCCAACGACGGGCGACACAATTCCCCGTCCGAGAGGATCGTCTTTCATGCGACCGGCAACTGGGCCTTTCCCGCCGGTACGGTGCTCATGAAGCACTTCGAGCTGCCGGACGACGAGGGCAACCCGGCCTCGACCGTGAGGCTCGAGACGCGATTCATCGTCTGCACCGAGGGAGGGGGAAAGTACGGGGTCACCTACCGCTGGCTGCCCGACCAGTCGGACGCGGTGTTGCTCACCGACGGCGCGACCGGCGTCTATCCGGTCCGTGAGCAGGGCGGGGGCACGCGGATGCAGGCCTGGAGCTTCCCCGGCCGGAGCGACTGCCTGCAGTGTCACAACGAGGCCTCCGGGCAGGCACTGGGGCTGCGGGCCCATGCGCTCAACGGGTCGATCACCTACCCGGGTGGTTCCGGGCCGGTGAACCAGCTCGCTGCGATGAGCCACCGGGGCATGTTCGACCGCCCGCTTTCCGAGGCCGAACTCGGAGCTTTCGCCGCGGCCGCCCCGCTGGGCGACCACGAGGTGCCGCTCGAGCACCGGGTGCGGTCGTACCTGGACATGAACTGCGCCCACTGCCACCAGCCCGGAGCCCCGGGCGGCGGCTTCGACGCCCGGCTCGCCACTCCGCTCCTCGGTCAGGCGCTGGTCAACCAGGTGCCGGGGATGTTCGCCGACCTCGGGCCGGACGGCCGCTACATCAAGCCGATGGACGTCGCCCATTCGGTCGTCCACCACCGCATGGACCACGCGCTGCCCGACCCGGCCGCCATGCCGCCGTTGGCAAAGAACGTGGTCGACGAGGCTGCCGTGCAGGCGGTCGCGGACTGGATCCAGCAGCTCGACCCGGCCGACTTTCCGCCGGACCGGATCCGGTCGACCCTCGCCGGCCCGGAGACATGTACCGGCGACTTCGTTGCCACGTTGGTCCTGGATGACGACATCGCGGGGCTCGAGCCGGGGGGCCTGGCGGTGGCCAACGGCCGAGTGATCAGCCTCCAGGGCTCGGGCCATTGGTTCCGCGCAACGGTTCGCCCGATGGCAAGCCCGGTGTCGGTGAGCCTGCCGTCCGGGGTCGTCTCCGGTGCGGGCAGCGGCCTGCCGAACCGCGCGTCGAACACTCTCGAGGTGACCTTCGCCGACACCGTGGTGCCGGTCGCCAAGTTCACCGGACTCCCGGTGGATGGTGTCATCACCGGCCGGACCGTGATCGGGCTCGGTTTCGGCAAGGACGTGACCGGCCTCTCCCACGACGACTTCGCGGTCTCCAACGGCTCGATCGAGAACTTGGTCGAGGAGAACGGGCTCTTCCGCTTCGACCTTGTTCCGGGCGGCCTGGGAGTGCTGAGGGTCGACCTCCGGGCTGACGCCGTGACCGACGGCCTGGGGCGGGGCAATCCGGAGGGCTCGCTGGTGCTGGAGTCCGCCGCCGCGCCGGCGGGCCCGGAGCTGCGCTATCTGGCCGGCCTGGACGTGTGGCTCGACGCCTCGGACATCGACGGTCTCGGCAACACCACCCTGGCGGACGGGTCGCCGGTCGTGACCTGGCTCAACAAGGGAAACACCGGGGTCACTGACGCCGTTTCGGTGGGCGGAACCGGCACCCTCGTGGTGGAAGGGGGCGACGGAGTCCAGGATGCGGTCGCACTGGAGGACGTCCGCTACCAGTTCGGACAGGAGTGGGCGGATTCCGCCGACGTGACGATCTACTTCGTGGTCTACCAGGGGGCGAATTCCAGCGGTGTGGGGACCCTGCTGACCGACTATGGTGACGTCGCCCCACAGTTGCGCACGCTTCGTGCCGCGGGCGGGTCCGCCGGGGCCTACCTGCGGGATGCCGACGGGGACACGGTCGAGGTCGGGCACGGCCCCGACGACCTTGCCGGCGAGGAGTGGGCGGTGCTGTTCCACAGCTTCGATTCCGCCACCGGGACCTCCACCTGGGGGGAGCTTGGGAACACCCTGACGGGCACCAACCCGGACTTCGACGCGGCCACGACCTTCGAAGGGGGCTCCGGCGGTCCGGTGACCCTGTTCGGCTTCCACGACGGCAACGACGGTCACGATTTCAACGGCCTGGTGTCCGAGGTCCTGATCTACGACCACCTCCTCGATGCCGCGGCGCGGGCCGAGGTCGAGCGCTACCTCGAGGCGAAGGTGATCCTGAGGGACATCGATGGGGATGGCATCGGCGATGCCTACGAGCTCGTCCATACCGACCCGCCGTCGAGCACCGCACTGGTCCCGGCGGAGGACGACGACGCCGACGGGCTGAGCAACCTGCAGGAGTTCCTCGGCCTCGATTCCGGGTACGCCGAGCATGGGTTCGGTGCCACCCTGGCCAGCGTGGCGGACAGCGACGGCGACGGGATCGCCGACGGCGAGGAGGTGACGCCGGGGCACGACGGCTTCGTGACCGACCCCCGCGACCGGGACACGGACGGCGACGGGATGGTCGACTTCTACGAGGTGGCGAACCACCTGCTCGGCGGGCTCGATCCGACGGATCCGGCCGACGGCGCTGCGGGCGCCGACCTCGACGGCGATGGCCTCGGGAACCTCGCGGAGCATGACGCGACGCCGCAGACCCGCGCCGACAAGGCCGACACCGACGACGACGGCTACGGGGACGCGGTCGAGGACGGCTCCGGGGTCTGGGGCGGGGTGACGGCGACCGGAACGGATCCGGTGAATCCCGACAGTGACGGCGACGGGCTGCTGGACGGCGAGGAGCATCCCGAACTCGCCGACCACGATCCACCGACACGCCATGTCGCGGATCCGAATGTCTTCGACTCCGACGGGGACAGCCATGGCGACGGCGAGGAGGTGGCGAAGGGGAGCGACCCGAACGACCCTCTCTCCATTCCGCCGCCTCCGCCCGGGATCGTGCTTCGGGTCGACTTCCATCGCCAGGGCGACGCCGGCCAGGAGGTCCAGGATGGCTGGCTGGCCTGGGACGTCGACAAGGGATCCCAGCCGGCTTCGGTCAGCCGGACGATCGGCTCGAGGGCCCTCACCGTGTCGGCCGGTGGCGGCGGCTACCTCACCTCGCGCGGCCCGTCCGACCAGCGCGCCGGCGAGTTCACCGGGACCTCCTGGAACGACGTGGTCGAGGAGCTCATCGCGGCGAGGGGCGGCGACGGAACGGTGACCCTCGAGTTCAGCGGGCTCGATCCGGCGACCCCCCACGAGCTCACCGTGTTCCACAACGACCCCTACACGATTGCCGGGAATCCGGGGTTCGCCACGGGCGACGGGGTCATCACCCCGGGCGTCACCACCGGGACGATGCTCGGCTCGGTCCAGGCGGGCGTGAACACCAACATCCGACCGGGAACCCGCTCGGACGCCGACTTCCTGAACTCAGTGGTCAGGTTCACCCCCGACGCCTCGGGCCTTGCCACGATCCTGCTGGCGAGCACCACCGAGTTCGTGGTGCTCGACGGGATCCTGCTGGAGAACGTGGCCGGCGAGCTGGTGGCGACGGCTCGCGGCTTCAACGAGGCGGGCGGCTTCGAGGTGAGGGTCGCCGGGCTGGACCGCGGGAAGCGCTATGTTCTCAAGCGCTCGGTCGACCTTGCCGACGGATTCCCCGACATCGCCGCGGGGCCGTTCACTCCCGCGTCCGGCATGGAGACCCTGGTCGATCCGGCTCCGCCGTCCGCAAGGGCCTTCTACAGGATCGAGGAGGTCCCCGAATGAAGGCGAGGGCTTCTGCGAATGCCACACTCCACAGGCTTATGACCGGTGACATCGTCGAACGCACACGAACCCGCTTCGACGTCGTTCCGACGATCGATCGCGGGACGCCGCGCGCCGAACGCAATACTGCTTGAGAATCCCTGACCTGATGATTCGCACACGCCCGTTTCACGACCTGAAATCCCCCGGATCGCTGCTCCGATCCTCTCTTCTCGGCGGCTTGCTCGCGCTGCCGGCCGGCGCCGCCTTCGTCGCCGAACGCAGCGTGGCGAGCCCCGACGGGGAACTGGTGCTCCGGCTGGAGCGCGACGACGCCAGCGACCGCCTCGTCTGGTCGGTGGGCCGCACCGGACGGCCGGTCGTGACCCGGGGAACCCTCGGGATCGAGCTCGGCGGCATCGGGGTGGTCGGCGACGAAGGGGCGATCGCCCACGTCGCCGCCCGCTCCGCCGACACCCGCTGGAACCCGCCCTACGGCGAGCAGTCGACGGTGCGCGACCACTTCAACGAGGAGACCTGGACGGTCGACGGCCCGCAGCCGGACGGCCTGACGGTGCGACTGCAGGTTCGGGCCTACGACGCGGGTGTCGCCCTGCGCTACCTGGTCGACGGCTCCGGCACGCTGACGGTCCGTTCTGAGAAGACCAGCTTCCCCCTGCCGGCGTCGGCGCAGGTGTGGGTTTCCTCGAGCGCCCAGGGCGGCATCTCGAAGGTGGCGATCGGTGCCGCCGGCAGCGGGCTGGAGCGCCCGCTGACCGCCGAGTTGGACGGCGGCCTGTTCGCCGCCTTCGGGGAGGCCGGCCTGCACGGGCACGCACGCATGAAGTTCACGCGCAGCGGCGAGTCGACCCTGGTGCCGAGCCTTTCCGGGCACTCGAGCTACACCGACGCCCTCGTCACCCCGTGGCGCTACGTTCGTGCCGCGGATTCGCCCGCCGAGCTGATCCAGGGCAACTCCCTGCTGCTCAACCTCAGCGCACCCTCGGAGCTTGGAGACACCTCCTGGATCCGCCCCGGCAAGGTGCTCCGCGAGGTGACGCTGACCACCCAGGGAGGCATGGCCTGCGTCGACTGGGCCGCCGAGCACGGGGTGGAGTTCGTCCACTTCGACGCCGGTTGGTACGGCAACGAGTACGACTCCGCCTCGGACGCAACGACCGTGACGGTCGATCCCAAGCGCTCGCCCGGGCCGCTCGACCTGCGGGCGGTGATCGACCACGCCAAGGCCATGGGCGTCGGCGTCATCCTCTACGTCAACCGCCGGGCGCTGGAGAGCCAGCTCGACGAGATCCTCCCGCTCTACGAGTCGTGGGGAGTCGCGGGCATCAAGTTCGGCTTCGTCAACGTCGGCTCGCAGCACTGGACCGACTGGCTCCACGAGTCGATCGCCGCCTGCGCCGAGCATCGGCTGATGGTCAACGTGCACGACGAGTACCGGATGACCGGAGTCGAGCGGACACTGCCGAACTTCATGACCGCCGAGGGCATCCGCGGCGACGAGGAGAGTCCCAGAAACGAGGAGGTTTTGGAAACGATCTTCACCCGCGGCCTCGCCGGGGCGGGCGACCAGACCAACTGCTACTTCGCCGAGCGCGTTGCGACGATGGGCTCCCACGCGTCGCAGCTCGCCAAGACGATCTGCGTCTACAGCCCGTGGCAGTATGTCTTCTGGTATGACCGTCCTCCCGGGTCCCCCGGTGTCGGTGGCGCGGGAAGTACGGCGTCGGTGCTGCAGGATGTTCCGGAGATGAGCTTCTTCGAGCGCCTTCCGACGGTGTGGGACGAGACCCGCTGGATCGATGGCTACCCCGGCGCTCACGCCACGGTGGCGCGGCGAAAAAGGGATGCCTGGTTCATCGGTGCCCTCAACGGCACCGCGGCCCGCAAGTTCGAGGTGCCGCTCGGGTTCCTGGCGGAGGGCCAGCACTACCGGCTCGAACTCTTCAGCGACGACCCGGCGGTGAACACGGTCACAAAGGTGCGGGTCGACAGCCGGGTGGTCGACCGCAGCCGCCCGATCGAGCGCATGGTCGCGGCCCGCAACGGCTTCGCCGCGATCCTCACGCCCACCGACGAACCGCTGACGCCGCTGCCACCCGCCCCGCCGGCGGCCAGCTCGCTGACCTTCAAGCACGGCACCGACCTGGTCTCCAATGACGGTCTGTTCCTCGCTCCCGGCTACCTCGGGGTCTCCGATACCTCGCTGGTGCAGGAGTCGCCGAACCGCAACTATGGCGGCCGTGACAACCTGCTGGTCGGGGTGCTCGGCAACGGCCGTGTCCGCGACGCTCTGCTGCGCTTCGATCTCTCGCCGATCGCCGGCGAGTACGAGTCGATCCGGTCGATGAGGCTGCGCCTCCATGTCGACGAGGTGACCGACACCACGGCCTCGATGGTGATGGGGGTCGGACTCGAGCGGCCCGGGAACGCCGGCTGGGTCGCGGGCACCACCAACCGCCAGGTACAGGAGGGTTCCTCCTGCTGGAACCACGCGGTGCACGACAGCGCTGCATGGCTCGGTGGCGGAAATGGCGCGCGTGGGCAGGCCGACATCTTGGGGATCGTGGGCAGCACGGTCGTCTCCAACGCGACCGCGCCGGAGGGTGCGTGGATCGAGATCCCGCTGTCGTCGGTCGGCGGCGATCCGGCGGCTGGCACTCTGACCAAGATCGTCGACGGGTGGACGGCCGGGGGTGGTCGGGACAATGCCGGCCTGCTGCTGGTGCACCAGAGCGTGTCGGGATGGCCGCAGTGGCGGTTCTCCAGCAGCGATGCGGCGAACGTGGCGCTGCGCCCGGAGTTGCGGGTCGAGTTCGTGCCCGCCGACCCCTAGGGCAGGCGGGTCGAGAAGGCGGGGCTGCCGGGGGGCGAGGGCTCTCGGCACCCGCAGCGAGGACCACGGCCGGGTCGCAGGTTTCGACCCCCGTCAGGCTGTGGGTCCTTGCCCCCTGTCCGGATGTGCGCTAAGTCCGTAAACCGTTTCAGTGGATACCATCGCTGTTCGAGCTCATGCGTCCCCCGACGAACGCGGAGCGCAGCTCCCCCATGAAGACCCTCCTGCTTTCCCTCGCCCTCCTTGCGCCGCCCCAGACGCTGCGGGCTGCGGATGCCAATTCGCCCGACAGCGATCCGAAGGACCGCGTCGAGGAGATCACGCCGTTCACGCTGGTCGGCGAGGCCGGGAAATTCAGGCTGGAGGTCAAGGCCGACGGGGCCTTGAGCCACAACGGCCAGAAGCTCGGGACCCTCGGAGTCGACGGCGTCGTGCTCGACACCAAGGGCAAGGAGCTCGCCAAGCTGAAGGGCGACGGGACGGTGGAGACCAAGGATGGCAAGGCGATCGGGAAGATCCTCGCCAACGGTGACCTCGAGTTCGGCGCGGAGGCCAAGGCCACCTGGGCCAAGGGGAGGTTGACACTCGCCAGCGGCGGAGCGGTGGCGGTCCTCGAACCCGACAAGCCCGGCAACCGGCGCCGGGCCGCCATCGTGCTGCTGCTGTTTCTCACCGCGCTTCCGCAGCCGCCCTGAAGCGCGCTCACACCCGCAGGAAGAGCCGCTTTCGGTAGAGGAACCAGAGCAGCAGCCACTCGATCAGCAGGGTGGTCAGGTCGATCACCGCCGGCCCGAAGTCGCCGGTCAGCCGTGCCGCCCCGCCGGAGAAGAAGGTGGCGATTTCCGGAAAGGGGACGATGCGGGCGAGCAGGTAGATGGTCAGCGGGTTCATCCCGACGACCTGCAGCGGGAAGCTCCAGTTGGGGCGGGGAAGGTCGACGGCGAGGTGGAAGCCCGCCAGCAGGAGCAGCGAGATGCCGCCGGCGTAGAGGTTGAAGGTGCCGGTCCAGGCGGCCTTGATCGGGGGATAGCCGAGGGCCTGGCACCCCCAACCGGCGAGGATGGCGAGAACTCCGGCCGCGGCGAGCCGGGCCGCGTTGCGGAAGTGCGACTGCGGGGAACGTCGGAGCCGTTCGCCGGCGAAGGCCCCGGCCAGGGGAAGCACCGCGGCCGAGACGAAACAGAGGATGCCCTCGGGGTCGAAGCTGCCGCCGTAGAGCTTGCCGGGAAGCAGGTGGCGGTCGATCCAGCCGTTGACGATGCCCTCCGGCGTGAGCACCCCGGCGCCGTGGCCGGGGACCGGCACCCAGAGCTGGAGGATCGCGACCGCGACGAACAGCCCCGCCATGACCGCGATCCGGCCCTTGGTGGCGGGAATCATCACCCAGGCCAGGGCGGCGATGCCGTAGGCCATCCCGATCTGGCCCAGCACGCTGGCCACGCGGAGGGTGTCGAGGCGGAGTTCGAAGAGACCGTTGTAGACGAGTCCCAGCACCACCAGCAGGGCGACGCGGCGGAGGATCCCGGCGGCCAGCTTCGCCCGCGACACGCCGCGGTCCCGCCGGGCCCCGAGCGACCACGGGATCGCCACCCCGGAGAGGAACATGAACAGCGGGAAGATCAGGTCGTAGGCCCGCAGGCCCTCCCAGGGGACATGCTCGAGTTGCTGGGCCCAGGCGACCAGCGGCGCGCTCCCGGTCGCCTCGGCCAGATGCCGGAAAAAGGCCGCCAGGCCGACGATCCAGAGCATGTCGAAGCCACGAAGCGCGTCGAGCGAGCGGAGCCGGGGAGGGCGGTCGGTTTCGGGCATCGCCGGGATTCCAGCGGAGCGGACACGGAAGGTCGATTGCCGATCGGTCCGGGCGCGATCGTGTCTGCGCGCCGGAATTCGCTGGTGGTTGCGGAGCGGCCTGCTATCAGGGCCGGGAGCCGAGCTGTCATACAGCTTTTTGCCCGGCTTCCCGCAACCCTCCGACTCCGTTTCACCATGAGCGCCATCAACGATTTCCTTCTCAGCAACGGCCTGCGCATCGCCCACAATCCCTGCATCAGCCCCGACTTCTGCCTCGACTGGCCGAGCCTGGCGGGGGACCTCAAGGATGGCCGCGGGCTGACCGAGTACCCGGCGAGCGCCTTCGGGACGGCCGCCGGCGAGTGGACGCTGGTCGAGAACGAGGCGGGCGACCATGCCTGGCTGCTGCGGGCCTCCGGGGACGCGGGCGCCGCGCTCTCGGG
>Ga0207814_100925_pt1 | contig 11736 bp, 14 predicted proteins | sample TtaePargueraPR_7_FD_187755 | JGI IMG/M metagenome (GOLD analysis project Ga0207814, IMG submission 187755) | Aerobic enrichment media microbial communities from Bioluminiscent Bay, La Parguera, Puerto Rico - Tt and P1 (2) (SPAdes) | ecosystem: Environmental > Aquatic > Marine > Unclassified ... | reverse complement strand
TATGCGTCAGACGAAACCAGGTGCCGCCATCGTCTCGCGGCGTGAGTTCAAAAGTGACGAAGCTCACGTCTGTTTGGACACCTTGGGCGTCCCGCTCCCGCAAACGAAAGGTCACGCTGTTCGGTTCGTCCGCAGTGATGCGTTCGACCTCCGCGTATTCCGGCTTGTCGAGCCAGCGGTCCAGATATTCCGGCACTGTCAGGGCCCGCCAGACCTTCTCGGGAGGTGCATCAAGCGTGGTTTCGAAAACCAGTTCGTCCGTCTCGCTCATTGATCCATCTCCCTGAGCAGGTCCTTGAGATTGTCGATGCGGCTGGGCCAGAAGGCGCGATAGCGCGCCAGCCAGGCGTGGAGCGGTGCAAATCCCTCGGCATTGACGCTGTAATGCGCGTAGCGCCCCTCACGGCGTTCGTTCACCAACCCTGCCCCGCGCAGCACGGCAAGGTGCTGGCTCATGGCCGGCTGGGTGATCGCAAATCCCTCGCGCAGATCGGTAGCCGTAGCCTCCCCCGCCGACAGGCGTTCAAGAATGGCGCGGCGCGTTGGATCGGACAGGACCTTGAAGATTTCGGTTTCGCTCATGCACAACACATAAGCATAGACTTATACGTCGTGGCAAGAGCCTCAACGCGATCGATGGCCCGGCCTGACAGGCCAGATCAGACCGTAAACACCTCACGGCGCAGGGTGGACCAGCTCTCTTCGTTCGGCGCCACCAGCAGCCCGCCTGACACATCGGATGGGCGATAGGGCGATCCATCGAACTTGGCGACATGGGCGCCCGCCTCGCGCATGATCAGCGCGCCGCCGACATGGTCCCAGGGCATGAGCTTGGCATACATCATGAAATGCACATTGCCACCCGCGGCATAGCGATATTCGTGGCCGGCACAGCGGTAATTGGCCAGCATCTTGACCTTGGCCAAATTGCCCATGACCGTGCTGCGCTGTTCCATGGGCAGGAACATGGTCGAGGCGAGGCCGCCCATTTCATCGAGCGGCACAGGGTCGGCGAATTTCTGGCGGATCGACCGGCCATCGGGGAAAATCTGAAACGCGCCGCAGCCGCGTTCGGCCACAAGCACATCGTCCCCAACCGGATCGTAGATGACGCCGGCCACTGTTTCGCCCTTGTCGACCACCGCTGCCATGACCGCAAAGAGCGGCAGGCCGCCGGCAAAATTGGCAGTACCATCAACGGGATCGACGTAAATCACGATTCGATCCTCGAGGTTTGTCTCGAGCAGTTTCGGATTGGCCGCCACCGCTTCCTCGCCGATCACCAGCACATCGGGGCGATGTGCATTGATGGCGGCGGTGATGACCTTCTCGGCACCGACATCGGCCTCGGTGACCAGGTCGAAGGCGCCGGACTTGGTCTGCACGGTGCCTTCATCCAGCCGCCGGAAGCGCGGCATGATCTCCTCCTGTGCAGCCTGTTTCAGGATGGCGGCGAGGCGATCAATGTTCATGGAGCTAGGCGTCCCTTGGCTTTATGGAAAGTGCGGAAAAATCGAACAGGCGCGGGTCGAGCATATGGCTGGGATTGATATTGCCCAGCGCGCGGATCATCACATCCTTGCGGCCCGGCATGGCCTTCTCCATGTCATTGAGCATGGCCTTGGTGACATTGCGTTGAAGCCCATTCTGCGAGCCGCAGAGATCGCAGGGGATGATGGGAAACTGCATGGCATCGGAAAAGCGCTGCAGATCTTCTTCCGCGCAGTAGATCAGCGGGCGCAGCACTTCCAGATCGCCCTCATCATTGACCAGCTTGGGCGGCATGGCGGCGAGCTTGCCGCCATGGAAGAGGTTCATGAAGAAGGTTTCGAGGCTGTCGTCGCGATGGTGGCCGAGAACCAGCGCGGTGCACCCCTCCTCCCGCGCGATGCGATAGAGATTGCCGCGCCTCAAGCGCGAGCAGAGCGAGCAATAGGTCGCGCCCTGGGGCAGCTTGTCGGTGACGATGGAATAGGTGTCCTGATATTCGATGCGGTGGGCGAGGCCGAGCCCGTTCAGGAATTCCGGCAGGATATGCTTGGGAAAGTTCGGCTGGCCCTGGTCGAGATTGCAGGCCAGCAGTTCGACCGGCAAGAGGCCACGCCATTTCAAATCCAGCAGCAGCGCCAGGAGGCCATAGCTGTCCTTGCCGCCGGAAAGGGCAATCAGCCATTTCTCGCCCGGCCGGACCATGGCGAACTTATCCAGCGCCTCGCGCGTATTGCGAATGAGCCGCTTGCGCAGCTTGTTGAACTCCACCGAGCGCGGGGCCTTGGCGAAGATGGGATGCGCACCGGCATCATTGTCATCGACTGGCGTGGCGGGGGCATCCATCACCGCAGACATGGCGAAACTCTCAATAACAGGGTCGCGTAGCTGATAACGCGTCGGCAGCACGATGGAAAGGCCGGGAAGGCAAGGGAAACCTTACCAAAGCTTAACTTCCCGACCTTGTTTCGTGCCGATTGCCACAGTTAGATGACACATCTTCCTGACACCCTGGAGTCTCCCGGTGTTCCGCTCATTCTTCCCCGACCCCAAACTGTTCTTCACCGCCGCCGTCGGCTGGACCGTTCTGACCATGGCCATATGGTTTCTAGCCGGCGATGCCCTAGGCTCCTTGATCAGTCTCGGACCCGTCTTCGGGCGGGTACCGACCGAAGCCGATCCCAATGTGTTCCTGACGCCCGACAAGGTCTGGCTCTATCAATATGTGCTGATGGCCGGGTACCTCTTCTGCATCCCATGGTACTGGATCGGCAATAATCGCCGCTGGTACTGGTGGTCGGTAGTCGGCAGCGTCACCATTGTCGAGGTCGTGTTCTTCGACGTCCAGATCGGCGCCTGGATGAATTCCTGGTATGGCGAGTTCTACAACATGCTCCAGGGGGCGCTCTCCAACCCGGGCAGTGTGCCGCTCGAGCAAATCTACGGCGAACTCTCCACGGTGCTCTATGTGCTGGTGCCGCGCATCGCGGTTCTGGTGCTCAACGCCTTCTTCATCGCGCACTATCTCTTCCGCTGGCGCCGGGCGATGACCTTCTTCTACATGAGCCACTGGCCCAAGCTGCGCGGCGTGGAAGGCGCTTCCCAGCGTATCCAGGAGGACACCCAGCGCTTCGCCAATATCGTTGAGGGCCTGGCCGTAGCCCTGGTCAGCTCGATCATGACGCTGCTGGTCTTCCTGCCGCTGCTCTGGGAGCTGTCGCAGAACATTACCGAGCTACCGCTGATCGGGCCCGTCGACGGCGGCCTGGTCTGGGTGGCGCTGATGTCGGCCATCGCCGGCACGGTGTTGCTGGGCCTTGTCGGCATCAAGCTGCCGGGCCTGGAATTCCAGAACCAGCGCGTTGAAGCGGCCTTCCGCAAGGAACTCGTCTATGGCGAGGACAACCACCAGCGCGCCCGGCCGCTCAGCACCAAGGAATTCTTCCTGGGTGTGCAGCGCAACTATTTCCGGCTTTATGCGCACTATCTCTACTTCAACGTGGCGCGCTATGTGTACCTGCAAGGGGCCAATTTCGTGCCGCTGATCGCCATGTCGCCCTCTATCGCCGCAGGCGCCCTGACGCTTGGACTGTTCCAGCAGGTCAACAATGCCTTCGGTCAGGTGGAGGATTCCTTCCGCTTCCTTGCCAATTCGTGGACGACGATCATCTCGCTGATCTCGGTCTACAAGCGCCTGCGGACCTTCGAGGCCAGTATCCCGCACGATGCCGTCTCGGGCGTCGACTATGACGATCCGCGTTATGTCGGTACCGACACCGAGTTCGAACCGCTGCCGACCGACCGCGACGGTGGAGCCGAAGGTTTGCCAGCGGGGGTTTAAGGTGAAGGCAAGGGCGGGATCGAAGCATCTCGCCCCTGCCCGTCATTTGGTCGTCACAGTGCCGTCCTTGGCTGTCCGTGGCATCTCCGCCAATCATCGCGAAGCAAAAAGGGCCGCTCCCGAGGAGCGGCCCTTTCCAATTCGGTGGTCTGTCGTCGCGATTAACGCGAGTAGAATTCGACGACCAGGTTCGGTTCCATCTGGACCGGGTACGGCACGTCCGACAGGGCCGGGACGCGGACATAGGTCGCGACCTGCTTGTTGTGATCGACTTCGATATAGTCGGGCACATCGCGCTCGGCGAGCTGGTTGGCTTCGAGAACCACTGTGAGCTGCTTGGAGCGCTCGCGCACTTCGATCTTGTCGCCGACCTTGACCTGGTAGGACGGGATGTTGACGCGCTTGCCGTTGACCATGACGTGGCCATGGTTGACGAACTGGCGGGCAGCGAACACGGTCGAGACGAACTTGGCGCGGTAGACAATGGCGTCCAGACGGCTCTCGAGCAGGCCGATCAGGTTTTCACCGGTGTCGCCCTTGCGACGGTTGGCTTCGGCATAAAGACGCAGGAATGCCTTTTCCGTGATCGAGCCGTAATAGCCCTTGAGCTTCTGCTTGGCGCGCAGCTGCAGACCGAAGTCGCTCAGCTTGCCCTTACGGCGCTGGCCGTGCTGGCCGGGGCCATAGGCACGGGCGTTGAGCGGGGACTTGGGACGGCCCCAGATATTTTCGCCAAGACGGCGGTCAATCTTATACTTTGCTGAATGACGCTTCGACATCGCGTATCCTTTTCATAAGCTTGGCCCCGAAGCGTTGCAGACCTTGCGGAAAAGGCCGCGCGTCCGAGGGACCGGTTGAATGGATCGCGCCCTCCTCTGCCCCTGCTTTCACAAGGACCGACAGACTCCCAACAGAGAATCCCGGGTGCGCCTATGGGCCGATTGGCCGGAATAGGTGGGCGGGTCATAGAGGCCAGCGGCAATAGAGTCAAGGACGAAGGGCACGCCGTGGCGCGCCCTCCGCAGCTATTCCTGCATGGACTCTATGTAGTCGACCAAGGCGGTGATCCTGGCTCGCACCAGAAGCTCTGCCCCGAACGGTCCTGCATAGTCTCCGATCTGTTGCTTGAACGTATCGCCCCAGATCGGCATGGCAGACGTGCCATGTGCGCGCAGAGTGGTCCGACCGTCGACAACATGAAACACATCCAGATAGGGGAACACTCCCTCGTTCCTGGCCTGGAGCGTCGTCAGATCGGGGGGTTGCACGGTAAGCACGCCGGCAAATTCGCCGCCGCCCTTCCCGTCCGAACCATGACAGACGGCGCAGGCCGCCGCATATGCGTCAGCGCCGATCTGGTTATCCTGCCCGCTGCCCGGTGATGTGCTTAACATCAACAGGGCACTGACGAGCGCCATGCTAGCTTTTGACACTGCATCCTCCTCAACAACCTGCACCGGTCCGGAAACCGGCCGGTCTCCAGTTGTCGGCACAGCCTGACTGTGGACCGTGAGGGGAAGAGTGCCTTGACGGTGGTCAAGACATGAACCTGGGCGGCTAGGCCATCCGCTTGTCGATGTGTCGCTGTTCGCGCAATTGCGGGAAGATGCGGCTCCAGATGACCGCCACGGCCATGGCGCCAAAACCGCCAATCACAACAGCGGGCACTGGCCCGATCAGATGCGCCACTGTGCCGGCGCGGAACTCGCCCAGCTCATTGGAGGCGCCGATGAAGACCGAATTGACCGCATTGACGCGCCCGCGCACTTCCTCCGGCGTCCACAGCTGCATGATGGTTTCCCGGATGGTAACGCTGACCATGTCCGCCGCCCCCACCAGTGCCAGGGCCGGGATCGACACCCAGACCGTGGTCGAGAAGCCGAAAAGGACGGTGAAGGCGCCGAACAGGCCAACAAAGAGAAACAGAACCTTTCCGGCATGATCGCGGACCGGGAAACGGGTGAGCCAGAGCGCCATGACGATGGCCCCGAGCCCCGGCGCGGCGCGCAGCAGGCCCAATTCGGTTGGCCCGGCATTGAGGATGTCCTTGGCATAGATCGGCAGCAAGGCAACCGCGCCGCCCATCAGAACGGCGAACATGTCGAGCGAGATGGCGCCGAGCACCACCCTGTTGGAAAAAATGTAGCGGAAGCCCCCGAACATGGTTTCAAGGCTGGTGGCCTGATGCGACTCCCGTTTTGCAGGCTTGGGAATCAGCAGGACGGTGATGACGGCGCAAACCAACAGGGCGCCCGCTGTGCCGAAGGCAAAGCTGGGCCCAATTCCATAAAGCAGGCCACCGACCGCCGGACCGGTGATCGAAGCGAACTGCCAGGCAGAGGCATTGACGGTGATGGCATTGCTGAGCGCTTCGGTGGGCACCAGATTGGGCGCCAGCGATTGCGCCGCGGGGCCCCAGAAGGCACGGGCCGTGCCCAGCACCACGAGGATGACGAAGATCGGCCAGACTTCATGCGCCTCCACATTGACCAGCGTCAGGAAGCCCAGTGCACAGCCCAGTTCGACCGTCAGGCAAATGGCCATGATGCCACGCCGGTTGAAACGGTCAGCGACCAGGCCCGTAACCAGAATAAGCAGCAGTGCCGGGAGAAACAGGCAGAGCCCCACCAGCCCCAGCAGGAAGGCGTTGCCGGTGACGTCGTAGATCTGCCAGGCGATGGACACCGACATGATCTGCACCGCAAAGCTGACCAAGAGGGTGGTGAGCCAGAAAAAGCGGAAACCGATATAGGTGAAGGCGAGCTTGGACGGCTCGGAAGGGGCGTGAGCGCTCATGATGCTTCGCTCATCGCATTTTGGCGATGAAGGGTCAAAGGCGAAGTGGCGCGTGCCCCCGGTCTTTTACCTGCCGGACAGCCCTACCAACTGGCCGACGACAACCGATTTTCTGTTATTGAGTGCCGAAATGGCGCCCGCACTTATCTCAGCATGGGTCAGCCACCGGCGTCTGCCACCCTCTTCCACACTGCCCAACTGCACGAAGTCCACATGTGCCAAATGCCGGAGTTGTTCAGGGCGACCATCCGTCGATCCCAGGACAACGACGATCTGCGCGCCCGGCAGCAAGGGAACCAGCCAGGTCAGGATCGGTTCAGGATCATGCAGCCAAAGCAAGGCAGTGCTGATTTCGGGAATTTCCGCCAAGGCCGCACGAACCCTTGCTTCGAAATCAGGCCGGTTCCAATCTGCATCCAGGGCAGACACCGTCCCCGATCCAAAATCCATGCGGTTGGCGCCTCGGGCGACCAGCAGCGTTGAGTCGGAACGCGCAATGAGCCATCGCGATGCCTCCTGCAGCATTCCCGTTCCGCCCATGATCAGGGAGTTGTTCATGCTAGGTCTGCCTTCACCTACCTCTCACGACAGCGCTAATCCTCGGTCTTCTCTGCCTTTTTCATCCGATTGGGATTGGGTCGCTCGTGGCGGCGGTCAATGGAGGAGATCACGCCGCGAAGGGTGCGGATTTCCTGACTTGTGAAGCGGCCGCGAGTGAGTGCGGTGCGCAGATTGTTGACCATGCTGGGGCGCTTGTCGGGCGTGGTGAAGAAGCCGGTCTGGTCCAGCACGCCTTCGAGATGTTCGAACAGGCCGACCAGATCGTTGCGCGGTGCGGCTTCGGCGAGATTGTCGCCAAAGGGCAGCGCCCTGCCCGCCTCGCTGGTACGGCGCCATTCATAGGACATCAGCAGCACCGCCTGGGCGATATTGAGCGAGGCGAATGCCGCCTCGACCGGCAGCGTGACGATGGCGTCGGCCATGGCCACTTCTTCGTTGAGCAGCCCCCACTTCTCACGCCCAAAGAGCAGACCCGCCTTCTGACCGCCGGCGATGTGTCCAGCCATATATGAGGAGGCTTCTTCGGGCCCATAGACCTCCTTCTGCATGTCACGCGAGCGGGCGGTGGTGGCGTAAACCAGGGTCAGGTCGCCCATCGCCTCTTCTAGGGTGTCGAATACGCGAACGCGCTCCAGCACATGGTCGGCGCGCGAGGCCGCGGCAACGGCCTTCTCATTGGGCCAGCCGTCGCGCGGACGGACCAGACGCATGTCCCAGAGCCCGAAATTGGCCATGGCCCGCGCCGCGGCGCCAATGTTTTCGCCCAATTGCGGCTCGCACAGGATAATCGCCGGACAGGGCGCAAGGGAGAGAGGTTGGGAGCTGTCTGTACCGGCCATGTGTCGTCGTTCCGCGAAAAATCCAGCGGCGACATAGCTCAATAGGACAATTTCAGCAAATCAGGCCACCCTTCCCCGCACAGGCAAGTCCACCACCTGGGCGCTGGGGCGCCATTCCCGGTCAAGCAGGGCGAAATGCAGTTCCTCGTCCCACTCGCCTTGAAACAGAGCGTGCTCACGATAATGCGCCTCCAGTCGCAGGCCCAGCTTCTGCATCAGCTTGACCGAATGGTGGCTGCGCCCGTCACAGCGCACCATGAGCCGATGGATGCGGAAGTGATCGAAGGCCAGATCGATCAGGGCGGTCAGCGCCTGGGTGAGATAGCCCTTGCCGCTCTCGGCCGGATCAATGGCGAAACGCAATTCCCCCTGGCTCGCCGTGGCGTCGGACCATCTCAGACTGACTTGCCCCACCAGGGCATGATCACCCTTGCGCACCATGGCCAGTGTCAGGGTATCGCCCGGCCGGTGCAGTTCGACCTGATCGCGCATGATGGATATGACCTTGGCCACGTCCTCATGGTATCGGGTCGGTCGCTCGACATAGCGCTGGACGGTCGGGAGCACATGGTAGCGGCAGACCGCCTCCAGATCGCCCCGCTCAAAGGGCCGCAACACAAGGTGATCGGTTTCGATCGGCAACCGCAAAGACGACATGATCCGCAACCCTCCGCAGGATAGAGCAGCCCTGACCCGCAATGCCGCTGGCGCCCCGAAGTTCCCGGTTGATGAGAGCAAATCTTTTTAGCCGGTGGGGTTGCAAAACCGGATCACCCGGAGTGCCGGAGGGATAGCCATTCGTCCCGCAAAATGGCGTAGTAAAATTCTTCGTCCCACTCTCCCTTGAAGCGGGCATGCTCGCGGAAATGGGCCTCCCGGCGCATGCCCAGGCGCTCCATCAGCCGCCAGGAGGGGACATTACGCGCGTCACAGCGGGCAAAGATGCGGTGCAGGTCCGCCGGACCGAACCCCAGATCGAGCATGGCGTTGGTTGCCTCTGTGGCATAGCCCCTGCCGTGGTGATCGGGATGGAAGATCCAGCCCAACTCCCCCTGCCGTGCCTCGACGGAGCGCCATATCAATGACACCTCACCGACAATTCCCTCATCATCTCGCTTTTCGACAGCGAGCACGATCCGATCCCCCTCTTCGAGAAATCCCGTCTGCGTCGATCGCTGCTGGATGGCCAGGGCGCATTCATCGCGGCTGAGCGGTGGATCAAACAGATAACGCGCGACATCTTCCCGACCGCGATAGGCATGAACCGCGTCGACGTCACCACGGGTAAAGGGTCGCAGACGCAGCCTTGCAGTCAACAGAGGGTAGTCGGGATGCAGCGCCATGGTTTCTCCGGAAGGCGCGGCACTGTTGCGCCTGTGACCGCGCTTGGCAAGGTGACGCTTGCCCACTTGCTGGCCGCATGCCAGCTTGCCCGCCATGAGCACGTCGACAATGCCTGAACTTGACCTGACCGCCAGCTGTGATTGTGGCGCTGTCACGCTGCACGCCCAGGGGCGGCCGGTTTCGATGTTCCAATGCGCCTGTCTACACTGCCAGAAGGCATCAGGAAGCGGCCACTCCTCGATCGTGCTGTTCCACCGCGCGGGCGTCACCGTCGAAGGCGAAACAAAAAGCCACACTCGGCCAGCCGATTCCGGGGCGAACTTCACACGGCACTTCTGCCCGGAATGCGGAACCACTGTCTTTGCGGAATCGTCCCGCGCCCCCCAATTGCGGATCGTGCCGGCGGGCTTGTTCGCCGGGCAGAATGCCTGGTACGCGCCCAATCAGTTGATCTTTGCGCGCACCCACCAGGCCTGGGACATGATCCCCGAGCATCTGCCGCGTCACCAACGCTATCGGGAGAGCCAGTGATGAGTCTGGCCCTGGAAGAACTCTCCGAGCGCATTCGGGCTCTGACACCGGACCTCGACCTGGTCGAAAAGAAGATGTTCAACGGTCGCGCGTTCATGCATCGCGGCAATATGCTGGTGTGTCCCATCAAGGACGGCACCCTGCTTGTCCGCGTCGGCAAGGATGGGATGGACGCAGCCCTGGCCCGACAGGGCGCCGCGCCGATGGTGATGAACGGCCGCACGATGGGCGGCTTCGTCTTCGTTTCCGGCGACGCCATAGAGGATGACGACGCCCTTCTTGAATGGCTCGCCACAGCGCGCGCCTTCGTCGCCACCCTGCCGTCGAAATAGCCGCCCGCCATCCGGCAAGCCCCCTTGCCGAGCCTGTCTTTGCGCTTTGCTCTGGCGGTGCTATAGGGACCGCCGAACATGGCCGCGGGCCGTTATCCGTATTTGCAAGGGAGCAATTCGATGAGCAAGATCAAAGTCGCCAACCCGGTCGTCGACCTCGACGGCGATGAGATGACCCGCATCATCTGGCAGGCGATCAAGGACAAGCTCATCCATCCCTATCTCGACCTGCCGATCGAATATTACGATCTGTCGGTCGAGAACCGCGACGCCACCGACGACCAGGTCACGGTCGATTCGGCCAATGCCATCAAGAAGCACGGCGTCGGCATCAAGTGCGCGACCATCACCCCGGACGAAGCCCGCGTCGAGGAATTCGGCCTCAAGAAGATGTGGCGGTCGCCCAATGGCACTATCCGCAACATCCTGGGTGGTGTGATTTTCCGCGAGCCCATCATCTGCAAGAACGTCCCGCGCCTGGTACCGGGCTGGACCCAGCCGATCATTGTCGGCCGCCATGCCTTCGGCGATCAGTACCGCGCCACCGACTTCCGCTTCCCCGGCAAGGGCAAGCTGACCATGAAGTTCGTCGGCGAAGACGGCACCGTGATCGAGCATGATGTGTTCGACGCGCCGGGCGCCGGCATTGCCATGGGCATGTACAACCTGGACGATTCGATCACCGATTTCGCCCGCGCCTCGATGAACTATGCGCTCAACCGCGGCGTCCCCTGCTATCTTTCGACCAAGAACACCATCCTCAAGGCCTATGACGGCCGCTTCAAGGACATCTTCCAGGAGATCTACGAAGCTGAGTTCAAGGACAAGTTCGAGGCCAAGAAGATCTGGTACGAACACCGCCTGATCGATGACATGGTGGCAGCGGCCCTTAAGTGGTCCGGCGGCTATGTCTGGGCCTGCAAGAACTATGACGGCGACGTCCAGTCCGACACCGTGGCCCAGGGCTTTGGCTCGCTTGGCCTGATGACCTCGGTGCTGATGACCCCCGATGGTTCGATCGTGGAAGCCGAGGCCGCCCACGGCACGGTGACCCGTCACTACCGCCAGCACCAGCAGGGCAAGGAAACCTCGACCAACTCGACCGCCTCGATCTTTGCCTGGACCCGTGGCCTCGCCCACCGCGCCAAGCTCGACAACAATCAGGAACTGGCCAAGTTCGCCGCGACCCTCGAAAAGGTCACCGTCGACACCATCGAAGAAGGCAAGATGACCAAGGACCTGGCGCTGCTCGTCGGTCCGGACCAGCCCTGGCTGACCACCATGGGCTTCCTTGATGCCATCGACGTTAACCTGCAGAAGGCCATGGCGTAAGGCCCGGCCAGATCCACGAATGCAAAAGCCGGGGTTCTACCCCGGCTCAGACTGTTGACGAACCCCATCGCTTTGGCGGCGGGGTTTTTGTTTGCGGCGGTTTTTGCCGAGCGGATCATTGGTGTGAGGCTTTGCTCGCCTTAACCGGGTCTCGGTGTTGGGACTTTGGTCA
>Ga0207814_100924_pt1 | contig 11737 bp, 13 predicted proteins | sample TtaePargueraPR_7_FD_187755 | JGI IMG/M metagenome (GOLD analysis project Ga0207814, IMG submission 187755) | Aerobic enrichment media microbial communities from Bioluminiscent Bay, La Parguera, Puerto Rico - Tt and P1 (2) (SPAdes) | ecosystem: Environmental > Aquatic > Marine > Unclassified ... | reverse complement strand
GACGGGCAGTGCCTTGCGCGGCCCCGACTGCATGAAATGCATGCGCAATCCGTCGACCCGGGTGAAATTTCCCGCCGGCGGATACATGTCGCCGAGCCGCGCGGCCCGCGACGCGGAATAGGCCGCCAGCCCGCCGAGCAAGACCCCGACAACTGCAATAGCTGTGACAAGCATACGCACGTTCAAAAAGCCCCAGACCGATCCCTTGGATCTCCCCTCGGGCCCCCACCGGCCCTCGGGACGCAGACATCCATGAACCTCAGATTTCGCGGCCTTCTACCTCCGGCTCCAGTTTCTCGATGGATTCCCGCGTACTTCCGAAATACGGATGCACCGACAGCACCTGCCTGAACGCGTCGAGCGCCTTGGCCGGTTCGTCGAGATCCCGGAAAATCATACCCAGTCCGCTCAATGCGCCGAAGTGGCGCGGCTGGAGCGCCAGCACCTGCTGGATGTCGGCCAGCGACAGATCGTACTCGTCGATCAGATAATAAACCGTAGCCCGCATGTTCCAGCCTTCGGCGAACTCGGGCTTCGATTCGATAATCGTGTCGAGATACTGAAGCGCCAGCCCGTAGTCCTGCTTCTTGATCGCCGAGCCGGCGCGTACGAGCAGGAGGTCGACGGTATCGCTTCCCGAATGGTTCCAGGCGATCACGATCCGGCGCTCGAGCGCCTTCGCCTCGGACTCGCTTTCGGCGGCCGCCAGGCTGTCGAGAAGGGTCTCGACGGACGGCGGGCCGTCTGCGTCGGTATCGGGAGTGTCTGAATTGGCGGTTTCCGGCCCCGGTTCGTCACCAGATGCATCGGAATCAGGAACGCCAGCCGGTTCGTTTGCCGCCGGCGCGAATGTCGGCACCACGGCGAGCACGCCCGAGAAGCCGAGCGAAAGGCCAAGCACAAGGATCAGGCCACGGAAATGTTCCATGGCAAAAAGATGGGACAGCCGCGCGCCCGGGTCAACGGGCGCGCCACGCGCGAAGGCTCAGCCCTGGCGCGCCTTGAAGCGCCGGTTTGTCTTGTTGATGACGTAAATCCGGCCCTTGCGGCGGACAATACGGTTGTTGCGGTGGCGCTTGACCAGCGACTTGATCGAATTACGGACTTTCATGGCTCTCGACCGCTGTAGTCGGCTGCCGATCACGGCGCCGTTTCACGAATTGGTGTTTCGGATCAAAAAAGCCGGCGCAAGGCCGACCCCGAATTCGCGGCGGACCTTAGTGGCAGCGTCGTAACGTGTCAACGCGACCAGCCGGTCCGGCGATGGAATGGTGGGCGCGGCTGGGATTGAACCAGCGACCCCTACGATGTCAACGTAGTGAGTTTTTCCAATATCGCCAGGTTTCCTCGGGTTTTTTCGGGCCCCCGAGGGCCCGAATGCGTGAACATTCCGGGAACAAAGGGGCGGTTACCGCCAAGTTTCCGCCAAGTCCGTTCCCGGCCCGTTCAGCACTTTCTCCCTTTTGTCTGTCGAGTACAGCGCAAGTCGACCGGGACGGCAGAGCCCCGGGCGGTCGCCTCGCGGTGCGATCGGCACCGAACCCGAAAGGAGCACGATATGCGTAAGTTATCACTGGCGATCGCCGCCGGCCTTCTCGCCATGGCCGTCCCGGCGCAGGCGGGAACGCTCGGCTGCGATCCGGAGGAGCCCTGTGTCGTCGCCGCTGCCCTTCCCGACGGCAGCATTGTCGTCGGCGTCGGCGACTTCACCGTCGCCGATCTCAAGTACAATCCGCTGCGCCGACGCTACTTCGCCTTCAACGGCGCGGGGCGGTTCGACATCAGGGACAGGGCGAATCCCTTCGACATGGTGATCGATATCGCCGACAAGCTGGGCGGGCTGAACTATGACTTCCTGACACCGCCGGCTGCGCCCGAGAACGTGCGGCGGATGGGCCGACAGGCACTAGGCCGGACCCGGTAACGCGCAACAACACCGGGCGCGGCCGGCCGACGATTGACTTCCATCGGCCGCGCCCCCGCAATGGCGGCATGTCGAACAGCCGCCGCTTTCCGCCCCCCTGGACTGCAACCGACATCGGGTCGGCATTCGTCGTCGAAGACAATGCCGGGCAGCAGCTCGGCTTCTTCTATTACGAAAAGGAGGCCGGAAGGCGCAGCGCTGCGAAGCTCCTGACAAAGGACGAGGCCCGACGCATAGCGCACGGCCTCGCACGGCTGCCGGAATTGCTCGCCGGCGCGACCGACGAGTACGGTCTGCTGCGGATGATCGAGGCATGCGAGCGTTCTGCCGATGCCCTCGGTCTCGAGGAAATCGCCTTTCTCATGGCGATGGCGAAACAAGATCTCGGGGAAGGAAAATGAGACGCACCGCGATGCCGGTCCTCGCATGGCTGATGATCGCCGCACCGCCGGCGGCGGCCGGCGAGACCATCGCGGGCATCGCACGGATCGTGGACGCGGACACGATCGACGTCGGCGAGACTCGAGTGAGGCTTTGGGGGATCGACGCACCGGAGCTGAGCGAGGATCTCGGCCGGGAAGCGGCCGCCTGGCTCTCGGGCGTTCTGGAGGGGAAACCGGTTACCTGTGCGGCGCTCTACCTGGACCGTTACGGCCGCACAGTGGCGACCTGCGCCGTCGATGGGCCGGGGAACAAAGCGGATGTGGGGGAGCGAATCGTTCGGGAGGGCTGGGCCCGGGACTGGCCGCGCTACTCCGGCGGGCGGTACCGTGCTGCCGAAAGCCAGGCGGCGACATCCGCAATCGGAATCTGGTCGGGAATGTTCACTTCGGGGGGATGCGGAGAGCCGTTGAAACCTGAGTCCAGACAAGAACCTGACCCTGGCAGGAATCCCCCCTCAGCCGGGCGGCCGAGGGGGTAATCCTTCGAATGGAATAACCACTCTTACCGTGGTTTCCCAACCGACTCCCGAGCGGAGATTGCCCTCCCGGTGCCGAGACGTCAAGATGGATGCGGATGAGGCGGCACAAAGCTCTGGGTTGTGGACATGGAGATCCGCGAAGACGTCTCGCTCGGAATTGATCTCGGCATCGGCTCGTGCGGGTGGGCGGTGATCCGACAATCCGGCAACAATGGTGAAATCATTGCCCTAGGCGTACGGACCTTCGACGTTCCGGAAACCGACGAAAAACGGACCCCGACAAACCAGCTTCGGCGACAGTTCAGGGGAATGCGCCGCGTTCTACGGCGCCGGCGCCAGCGGATGAACGCGATCCGGGGTCTGTTCGCGAAAACAGGACTGATTGACGAACCGGGGCCGGACGCGTTGGCGGTCGGCCTCGATCCCTGGCAGCTGCGCGCGGACGGGCTCGAACGTGCGTTGTCACCGATCGAGCTTGCCGTCGCACTCGGTCACATTGCCAGGCACAGGGGCTTCCGGTCCAACAGCAAACGCGACCGCGGCGCCAACGCCTCGAAGGACTCCTCTGCAATGCTGGAGGCGATAGACGCGACGCGCGACCGCCTCGGTCGCTGGCGAACGGTCGGCGAGATGTTCGCCCGCGATCCCTATTACGCCGGCCGCAAACGCAACCGCGACGGCGACTATGCGCGCTCGGTGCTGCGCGAGGACCAGGAGCACGAAGTGCGGCGTATCCTTGCCAGGCAGCGCCAACTTGGAGCCTTCTCCGACAACGCCTTCGAGGCGCGTTTCCTGGATCTCGCGTTTTCGCAACGACCACTGGCCGACAGCGAGGATACTGTCGGCGCCTGCCCGTTCGAGCCGGAAGAGAAACGGGCCGCCAAGCGGGCGCGGTCCTTCGAGCTGTTTCGCTTTCTGGCGCGGCTGACGGCACTGCGTGTCGGCGGACGCCCTCTCACGGCGGAGGAGCTCACCGCTGCTGCCGCCGAGTTCGGAGGGCAGCGCGGCATGACCTTCAAGCGATTGAGGAAGACGATCGGCCTCGACCCGGGGGAGCGCTTCGACGGCCTCCCGCCGGATGACGAGGGCCGTCGCGACGTCGTCAATCGCTCTTCGTCAAATGGCTGCATGCAGGGGACGGCCGTCCTGCGCGCCGCCCTCGGGGACACAGCATGGCGCTCCTTGCTCATGGCCCCTGAAAAGCTGGACAGGATCGCTTTCGTCCTGACCTTCCGGGAGGATCTCGGCTCCATCCGCGCGGGGTTGGAGGATGTCGGCCTGGACCCGGTTGTTCTGGACTCTCTCATGACGGCCGCCGTGCAAGGCGATTTCGCAGATTTCAGGGGGGCCGGCCACGTCTCCGCCAGGGTCTGCCGCGCGGTGATCCCGCATCTCCTGCAGGGAAAGACATACGACAAGGCGATGCGGGCCGCAGGCTACCGGCACACCGACCGCGAGCGACCGATCCTCGCTGGGCTCTCCTTTCACGATTCCGTCAAGGCGCAGGTGGCATGGGCCGCCGACCGGATCGCCAATCCCGTCGCCCGCAAGGCCCTGACCGAAGCGCTGAAGCAGGCAGCGGCAATCATTCACGAATACGGGTTGCCAGGCCGCATTCATGTCGAGGTCGCCCGCGACGTGGGCAAGAGCAAGGACATGCGCGACGAGATCTCCCGGGGCATCGAGAGGCGCAACCGGCAGAAAGATCGCCTGCGGGAGGAGTACTGCGAAACGGTCGGGCGCCAGCCGGCCGGCGCCGACGACCTGCTGCGCTTTGAATTGTGGAAGGAGCAGAACGGCCGCTGTCTCTACACGGACCAGCCGATCAGCCCTGCCGCCCTGGTTGCCTCCGACAACTCGGTGCAGGTCGACCACATTCTGCCGTGGAGCAGGTCGGGCGACGATTCATACCTCAACAAAGCGCTGTGTATTGCAAGCGCCAATCAGGAAAAGAAGGGCCGCACCCCCTTTGAGTGGCTGGGTCCGGACGAGGCACGCTGGGCCGCCTTTGCCGCGGGTGTCGAATCGAACCGCGCTCTCAAGGGCCTCAAAAAGCGAAACTATCTCCTCAGGGATGCGTCGGTCCTGGAAACGAAATTCCGTCCACGCAATCTGAACGACACGCGCTACGCCTGCCGGCTGCTGGCCGATGCGCTCGCCGCCTTCTATCCCGCTGACGATACGATCGAGGAACCGCAGGGGCCGCACCGCAATCGACGCCGGGTGTTCACCCGACCCGGTGCCCTGACCGACCGGCTTCGGCGCGGCTGGGGCCTCCAGCGCGTAAAGAAAGACGACGCGGGCAAACGGATCGCCGACGATCGCCACCACGCGCTCGACGCGCTGATCGTGGCGGCTACCAGCGAGTCGGCGCTGCAACGCTTCACCCGGCTGTTCCAGGACGCCGAGGCCAAAGGATCGCATCGCGATTTCTCGCGGCTCGACCCTCCATGGCCGGGTTTCATCCAGGAGGCCCGGGAGAAACTGGCGGCCGTCTTCGTGTCGCGCGCCGAACGTCGCCGCGCGCGCGGCGCGGCGCACGCCGCGACCGTGCGCCAGATCTCGGATCGGGACGGCGTCCCCGTCGTCTACGAGCGGAAGGCCATCGCAAATCTGTCGGACAGGGACCTCGACCGCATCAAGGACGCCGACCGCAATGCCCGGCTGGTTGGCTCCCTGCGCGCCTGGATCGCTGCCGGCAGTCCGAAGGACGCACCGCCCCTGTCGCCGAAAGGCGATCCGATCCGCAAGGTTCGCGTGGCGACCGGCAAGAAGCCGGACGTTCTTGTCCGGGCCGGGGCCGCCGATCGCGGCGTGATGGTACGGGTGGACGTTTTCCGCAAACAGACGGCGGACGGTAGCCAGGGGTTTTTTCTTGTGCCGATTTACCCGCACCAGGTCGGCGATCCGGCGGGCTGGCCCGCGCCGCCGGACCGGGCTGTCGCTGGCGGCCGCGACGAAGCGGACTGGCCGGTGATCGATTCGACCTACGCGTTCCTGTTCGCCGTCTATCCACTGTCCTTTCTCGAACTGGTAAAGCCGGACGGGGAAATCGTGGAAGGCTATTTCCGCAGTCTGGACCGGAGCACCGGCGCGATGACGATTTCACCGGATTGGACAAAGGCGCAGATCCGGAAAGGTATCGGTACAAGAACACTCGCCTCTCTGCGCAAGTTCACCGTCGACCGGCTCGGCCGGCGCTACGAAGTGCGGCGGGAGACCCGTACATGGCGTGGCGCGGCCTGCATCTGACACAACCGTCGCGGCTTACGCTCGCCGACGGCCAGATAGTCGTGGAGCAAGACGACGACGAGGTGCGCCTGCCGATCGAGGACATCGCCTGGATCGTGCTCGATTCGCCCCGCGCCACACTGACCTCATCGCTCCTCTCCGCGTGCATGTCAGCCGGCGTTGCCGTGGTCGTGACCGACGAGACGCACACGCCCTGTGGCATTGCGCTGCCATTTCACAATCATTTTCGCCAACCCGATGTGGCGTGCCGGCAAGTGGCGATGGGCACACCGTTTAAGAAACGTCTTTGGCAAGCGATCGTCAGGCGCAAGATCGCCAACCAGGCAGATGTGCTTGCGATGCTCGGGTGCGACGGCGCCGACATGATACGCGCCATGAGCCAGCATGTCGGCTCAGGCGATCCGGGCAACGTCGAGGCCCGCGCCGCGCGCCGGTACTGGAGCCGGCTTTGGCCGGAATTCCGGCGCGGAGACAGTGATGACCGTCGCAACAAGCTGCTCAACTATGGCTACGCGGTGGCACGCGCCGGCGTTGCCCGGTCGCTTGTTGCCTCCGGGCTGCTCCCCGCTTTCGGGCTCTCGCACCGGAGCGTGACGAACGCGTTCAACCTCGCCGACGACATCGTCGAGCCGTTCCGCCCTTTCGTGGACGCGCTGGCCTGGCGGACGGCCGACAATGGAAAGCCTTCCCGCGCCGACCTGGCGGTGGTCGACCGGCAAGTGATGGTCGGCGTGCTGCTTGTCGAAGCCTGGATCGGCACAGATTCCGTTACGCTTCTAACGGCAGCGGATCGAGCGGCAACGTCACTCGTCCGGGCAATCGAAGCCAAGTTGCCCGATGTACTTGAGTTGCCGGCGCTCAACCCATGAAGTCGAAGGAGGCCCGATACTTGTGGGTGCTCGTTTTCTTTGATTTACCAGTTGGCTCAAAGCCGGAACGTCGCGACGCCACGCGTTTCCGAAGATTTCTCAAGGACGATGGGTACATGATGTTGCAGCTGTCGGTCTATGCCCGGATCTGCCGGGGCGCGGAAGCCGCGGAGAAGCACCAGCAACGAATCGTCAAGAACCTGCCGCCGAAGGGAAGCGTGCGCATGCTACAAGTGACCGACAGGCAATACGGGCGAATGAAGCTTTTGCTTGGAAAACGCAAGAAAAATGAGAAGGTCGCGCCGCAACAACTCGTCCTGCTCTGATTTCCGCCCGCGGAATCTGGCGGAAATCAGAGCATTTTCAGACACTTCCAATCGAAGCAGCCTACCAAGGGGGAGTCGGTAGGGAAACCACGGCCCATCTTCGCCCTGTGAGAACTCGGCTGGCAGCCTACCAAGGGGGAGTCGGTAGGGAAACCACGGCGGCGGTGCCGAACGAGGCGAGGATCGCCGGAGCCTACCAAGGGGGAGTCGGTAGGGAAACCACGGCACGTTCTACGACCGATGGGCGGCCGGATCAAGCCTACCAAGGGGGAGTCGGTAGGGAAACCACGGCTGGTCTGTGTCGCCATCGGTCTGATCAGGGAGCCTACCAAGGGGGAGTCGGTAGGGAAACCACGGCTTGTTCATGACTCGATCTCAGGAAGGCCGAAGCCTACCAAGGGGGAGTCGGTAGGGAAACCACGGCGCTATCGGTGAAGGTGAACGAGAACAGGTTAGCCTACCAAGGGGGAGTCGGTAGGGAAACCACGGCCGTCATGTTCCCCTTCCAGAAGAGGGGGATAGCCTACCAAGGGGGAGTCGGTAGGGAAACCACGGCTCCGTCCGTCCGCGTCACCATGAACTTGTTAGCCTACCAAGGGGGAGTCGGTAGGGAAACCACAGCTTATGCGCAGGACCAGCTCGGCCAGGCCGTCAGCCTACCAAGGGGGAGTCGGTAGGGAAACCACGGCTTCACCAGCACCTTACCAGCGACGCGTTCCAGCCTACCAAGGGGGAGTCGGTAGGGAAACCAGCCCCAGAACCGCTCCCAGAAAACGGCTCGCCGCGATAGGACCAAGAGCAGATCAACAGATCATTTCAAGATGAACCGATTTGTCTGCGACACTATCCGAGAGGCGTTCGTGGCGAGGCATTGCCCCGGTTTCCCCTCCCCGCCGGGCGGACGATGAGCTCCTTCGCCTCCGTCTGCTGCCCGGACACCTGATAGGTGGTCTGCACCGCCTCGAGGTCGAACGGCTCGAAGATCCGGCGCACCTGCGGCGTGTCGTTGATCGACAGGATGAAGGTCCCCTCGAGGCGGCCGAGGGTCTCGGCGAGTCGGTTGAAGTCCGACGCGCGAAACATGCCGGTACCGTAGTCTGCCTCGCAGCCGAAATAGGGCGGGTCGAGATAGAACAGCATGCCCGGCCGGTCGTAGCGGGCGAGAACCTGATCGTAAGGGAGATTTTCGATCGCAACGCCGGCGAGGCGTTCGTGGACCGCCTCGAGCATGGCGCCGAGCCGGCGCATGTCGAAACTGCCGGGTGCAATCGGATCGACACCGTAGTTGCGGCCGACGACCTTGCCGCCGTAAGCGGTGCGCTGAAGATAGAGGAAACGGGCCGCGCGCTCCAGGTCGGTCAGCGTCGCCGGGTCCGTCCTGGACAGCCGGTCGAACTCCCGGCGGCTGGTGATCTGGTAGCGCAGCATCTCGAGGAACGGCACGTAGTGCCGCTGCAGGATGCGGAACAGACCCGCCACGTCGCCGCTCAGATCGTTGACGATCTCCGCCTTGGGGACATGCCGGCGGCGAAAGAAGATACCGCCCATGCCGAGGAAGACCTCGGTGTAGCCGTCGTGGGGGACGGCGTCGATCGCCCGCACGATGCGCCGGGCGAGATTACGCTTGCCGCCCAGGTAGGGCGCCAGGGGCGCGGTCGCCGCAATGGTGCGACCGCCAAACAGGTTGTCCATATGTTTACCGCTCGCGTGCAGCCTCGCGTCCCGGCGGGGCGGCGTTGAGCTTATCTTGCGTCGCGCGGGTTCTCGATTGGCGTCAGGGCCCGCGGTTCGGGGCGTGCCAGCGCCCCGGCCCCCGCCACCTCCGGGCGGGGAAAAGCCCGCCGCCGGAGATCCGGCGACGGGCAGTTGCCCCGGCGCCATTTGCGGGGGCTGGGAGGCAGGAGCCCGGCGCCGAAGATCGGAAAGGCGACGGCCGGGTCAGGCGGAGAAGAACGCCACGACCCGCTCCCAGAAGGCGACCGCCAGCAGGGCAATCGGCCAGAACACGTTGCGGACCACGAACCGGCCCGCCCGGGCGGCCCAGGCGGCACCGACGGCGCGCTGCTCCATCGCCTCGACCCGTTCGACGGCCGGCAGCACGCGATCGTTGATGACCGTCTCGATCGTTGTCAGGCGGCCGTCGATCGCCGTCTGATCGTCGGCCAGGTTCCGGACTTCCGCGCCCACCGCCTCGAGCCCCTGATAGAGCCGTTCCCGGCTGCGCGCCGCGCTCGCCGCATCCCGTTCCTGCGCAGCGATCAGCCGGTCAAGCTTGCCCTCGACGCGGCCCAGACCGCGCTCCGGACCGACGTCCTCGGTCATTCCCGTCCCCATCAGAATTGCGGCTGGATGTCTGAAATCCCGAACCCGGTGTCGCGAAACCGATCGTGTCGTTTCGCCCAAAACCCGCCTCGACGCCCGTGAGCCAGATGCCTCGTCCAGGGTAGGATTTTGTAAATAGATAGTCGCCTAACGTCAGCACTGCCACGCGACGAACCCCCGGTTCGGTCGCGATCACGGGAGCCGGGCGGCACCCCCCAACAAACCGGCCGGCTCCCATCCATTTCTAGGAAGCATTTTTCTTATTCTACGCTCCTGACGCTCCCCCGCAGGCGTGCGTCCCGGTCCTCGACCGATTCCCGGTAGGCCTCGAACTGCGCCACGCAGGCGCGCAGCCGGCCCCGATCGGCACGCCAGTAGTGCTCGATCTTCGCCTGCGCAATCAGATCGGACGTCACCGGCCAGTGCCCCGGCCCCGCCGGCGTCGCCGACAGGCCCGCGTCGATCGGCGCGATGTCGGGCCGTTCAGCTACGGTTGATGCGCCGCAACCCGTCGCCAGACATGCCGCACTCAGGAGCGCGAGGATCGTGTTCGGCTTCATGGTCCAGCTCCTCGAGTAGGGCATCCTTCCGGCGGATCAGATCGATCAGGTTCTCGTACTGCTTGCGCTGCCGAGCCCGCGCCTCGGCGTTCGCTGCGTCGACCCGCGCGCGCTCGTCCTCGAGCGCGGCCTCGTAGTTCGCCTTCGTGACCCGCTCGCCGAGGTCGTAGCCGGCCGCATGGCCACGCCAGTAGTTCACCTGGCCGTAGATCCAGCCGAGCCCGACCCCGGCCGCGACGATCAGCCAGAAGTGCGGTTGAATGGCGAGCCGCAGGAACCCGCCCATCACCCGGCCAGCCCCTCGAGGCAGATCTGCCGTTCATCGGCGCGGCGGTTGACCAGCCCCTTGACGACGCGGCCGCCGGCCTTGTTCCACATCACGATCGCCTCGCAGGCGCCGCGGATGTTGCCGGCGTTGGCACGGCGAGCGACCGTCGAGCGGCAGAACGCGCGGGTGCCGATGTTGTAGGACAGGCTCAGGAAGGCGACGTAGGACTTCTCCGGGATAGCGTCCGGTGCTTTCAGGCATTTGCGCATGCCCGCTTCGAACTCGATCAGCCCGTCGCCGAGCATCGCCTGGCACTCCTCGAGCGTGTAGCGATCGCCCATCCTGACACCGCGGGTCTCACCGAAGCACACGGTCGGAACGCCGACGATGTCGCGGTAGGCGACCGTCCTGACGCCCTCCCAGCCGCCGACGACGGCAATCGCGAGGGCCATGGCGGCAATCGATTTCTTCAGTCTGGACATCACTCCTGTCTCCCTTCCGGCAGGTTGCGCTGGGCGACCAGGCGCGCGGCGAAGGCCGCGGCCGTGCAGAATCCGGAGGCGCCGGCGAACAGACCGGCCGGAATGCCGATCACGCCGTGCAGCAGCGGCAGTGCGACTTCGACCCCGGACAGGACGGCCGCGACCACCATCAGGCGGACCGACCACGCGCGGCGAAGCACCGCGCGCCAGTTGGCTGCGAGTTTCATGTTCGTGCTCCGATGCCGGTATCGTCAGACCGCGACGGCCGTCGCGGTGTTTCGCCTAGTCGAAATACGCAGTGATCCTGGCCCAGCCATCGCCGCCTGCGGCCCCGGGACGGGTCGCTTCATCCCGGCTCCAGGGCGCGGCCGCGCCGCCCGCCAGGCTCGGCGAAGCAACCGCATTCTGCCCGTCCGTCGACCCGGATTCGTTGGCAACGCCACCGCGCCCGCGCCGGCCGGAACCACCGCGGCCGCCATAGGCCTGGGCCGTCGACGAAGTGCAGAGGCTCGGAAGACCGCGCTCGCCCGGGATGTTCTCGTCACCGCCGCTCGCGGTGCCGCCGTTGCCGCCCTGGGCGACGCGGCCACCGGTCGTGCCGGCGCTGTCCGGATCGCCGCCCCTCCCGCCGCCGGCGGTTATCGAGACGCCGGTCCCGGTCACGGTCATATCGCCGCCATCGCCGCCTGCTGTCGGCGTTTCCGGCCCCGAAATGACGTCGCCGGCGGCCCCTGCCGCACCGATCGTCACAGTGAGCGTTGCCGGCGGTGCGTCGACGCGCTTGCGGACGTAACCGCCGGCGCCGCCCGAGC
>Ga0207814_100922_pt1 | contig 11753 bp, 10 predicted proteins | sample TtaePargueraPR_7_FD_187755 | JGI IMG/M metagenome (GOLD analysis project Ga0207814, IMG submission 187755) | Aerobic enrichment media microbial communities from Bioluminiscent Bay, La Parguera, Puerto Rico - Tt and P1 (2) (SPAdes) | ecosystem: Environmental > Aquatic > Marine > Unclassified ... | reverse complement strand
AGCCTTCCTATGCCGAATTCGACCTGCCGCGACTGCCCGAGCAGGTCGACCACGAGATCGACAAGGCGGCCATCGCGGCGGCGATCGGCGCGGCGCCCGAGGAAGTCGGTTTCGAAAATCATCAGGTCAGCGTGTGGACGGCCGGCAATTCCTTCGTCTTCGTGCCTCTCGACGGGATCGGCCCGGTGCAGCGCCTGTCGCTCGACAAGGGTTTGTGGGACGAAGTCGCCCCGGTGATCAACGGTCACCAGGCGTCGCTCTATGCTTATACGCGGGACGTGATCCACCATGATTGCGCCTTCCATGCGCGCATGTTCGCGCCCGAAATGGGGCTCGGCGAAGATCCGGCGACGGGGTCCGCCGTCGCCAATTTCGCCGGCGTCATCGCGCATTTCGACGGACTTGCAGAAGGGCCGACCGCCTATGTCATCGAGCAGGGCATCGAGATGGGCCGACCGTCGAAAATCCGCCTCGAAATCGACGGCAAGGCGGGCGCCATCCATGCGGCCAGGATCGGCGGCCACGCGGTCAAGGTCGCCGAGGGCACATTGCTCGCTTAAGCCCTTTACAAACCGGGCCGGCGCGACTAGATAGCCGGCTCCGGCGGGTGTGTAGCTCAGATGGTAGAGCAGCTGACTCTTAATCAGCGGGTCCACGGTTCGAGCCCGTGCTCACCCACCAATCTTTTCAGTTAGTTGGCGATATTCGCCTTCCGTTGTGTGAAAAGTGGGACCCTGACGGGACCCAGCGCGCCCACGGTGGGCGAGTCCTGAGGGATCACAATTTCAAGACTAGCAAATCGGATTGTAGAAGACCGATATCTTGGGACAACCCAGCCCTGAGCAGCATTGCGCCGAGTAGGTTCAGGTTGTTTTCCGCTTCGAGATATTGAGCCGATTCGAGATCGTTCTTTCGACGCTCGAATGCTCTAGCGGCGATCATTGCATCTTCCGTGTGTGACGTTCCCTTGTTTCCCTGACTGACAAACGCCTCCCACAAAAAAAGCGAATGTGGCTGTGTTGGTGGCTGTTTGTAGTCCAGCGAGACTGACACACTCGGCTCCTTCGCAATAATCTGGCTGAGAATGTAGGAAACGACTACAAGCCCTGTGGCCAGTGCACCTGTTCCTGCCCCAGCGCTCCACGGTCTGCTGCCTTCTCCACGTCGGGCTGAGGTCAGTGACATAACATCTTGCCGAAGCGGGACCCACAACGGGGCTTCAAATCCTAGCGCTACAGCCCCCGACTTGAGGGCCTCACATATCAAATCAGTGAGTTCGGATATATCAGTGCCTGTCCGCTCGGGTGCTGTCGTGGCCCATCCTAGATTGCCAGCTTTTGGTGAGCCAATATCAACTGCTGCGATGAGCGAGGGCTGGAACATTCAGTTTCCTTTTGGTTTCACTCAGGCCTCCAAGCGTATGTTCGCGGTCAGCTAGAGCACGTCATGCGGCAGTTTGTTAGTTGTCGTTCTTGCTGACGCAGTACTCCGGCAATGAGTAGCTCGCGCTGAGGTCTAGGCCCTCTGCTTTCGCCTCAGTTTCTGCCGATAGGTATCGCCCGAGCGAGTATCTCGGACAATCACGCGCGAAGCCCGCTCTGATCTGGTACAGGCCAATATCGAGGCCGTTGAAATAGCAAATACCCACCGGCCTGTTAGACGATCCCGCTACGGTCCCGTCGAGGTGACACGTTATGAACTTCCCATTGATCAGATTCTTGAGGCTCTCGGTAGCTTCTGATCCTCCGGGTTCATGAGCATCAGTGCGGTCTTCTGGTGCGGCAATACCTTGCAGCCTGACTTCTACGTCGCCGAAGAGGACGCCATCGCCGTCCTTCACGTTTGCAATTCCTGCAAGCACTGCTCTCACTTCCAACGACTGTGCGTGAACAGTCTCTGGAATGGCTAGGGCGAGCACCGTTACGGTGAAGGAGAATAGCGCCATTCTACACATGTGCTCAGTATCGTGCTTTTGGCGGACGCGACACAAGCCGCATATTGGCTGTTTTTTGACTGCACCAGCCAGTGCTGCAAATTTCGTTGCACTAGAAGGCAACCAAACGCATCGCGATGCCAAGCTTGACGACCCCAGTGCCGGGGACGCACGGGCGAAGAAATAGGTTGCACTTACAGGAGTAGGCAACGCGTTTCACCGGGCGGGCCTCCCTCCATGCACGAAGTGACCATCCTCGCGGTTCATCGCGTAGGACCGAACCCACAATCCATACAATACGAACGCTGCCAAGCCGGACACGGTCACTTGGGGCGTGCCCTCGGGGTGCGCTTATGACGGCACAGCGGCACAAGGAGACATACCTTTGAAATCACAGACTGCGGCAACCAAGCCGCTTCGACACATCACAGCCGGGGAACTGCTCGACGAGACCTTTCCCGCACGAGAATACGCCGTCCGTCCGTGGCTCAGGACCGAAGAGAGCGCCATGATCTGGGCACCCACGGGTGTCGGCAAGACGTGGCTCACATTGTCGCTCGCCGTGGCAATGGCCGGAGGGGGCAGGGTCTGGGAATGGAATTGCCCGAAGCCCCGCCGCGTGCTCCTGATCGACGGTGAGATGAACACGCAGGACCTACAGTCGCGCATCAAGACACTGGTAGAGAATGGCTGCGTCGAAGACATCGACATGGAGGCCCTTCGGGACAATCTTCTGCTGGCCCCACGGCAGTACCAGAAGCCAAAAACGGACTTCTACGACATCACAAGGGAGAACAGCCAAAAGACGATCCTCGATGACATGAGAAAGGTCGGCGCAGAGGTGCTCATCGTGGACAACCTCACGACATGTGCCGATGACCTGGACGACGAGAACGACGCCACGGCCTTCCGCTCAACGATGGACTTCTTCCTGATGATGAAACAGGCGAAGAAGACGGTGCTAGTCGTGCACCACGCCAACAAGGGCGGCGCAAGCCCCCGAGGCTCAACGGCCTTCGAGGCGACCTTTGAAGTGATGCTCGGATTGAAGAAGCCCGAGGTCAGCCGCACGGATGTCGCATCGTTCATTGCGGACTTCGGAAAGATCAGGACCAAGGGGGACGACAGTGTCGCGAAGCCCCACCTGTGGACCCTCACGGAGACCGGATGGGAGGTCTACGAGGATGAGGACGCCAAGGTGCACCGCCTCTTGGAGGCGCTCAGGACGCGGGACTATGTCAACCAGACCGAACTGGGCAAGGCACTGGGCATCAATCAGTCGAACGTCTCACGGACGCTCACGAGGGCGGTCCTCACAAACCACATCACAAGGGATGAAATTGACAACCTCTTCATTCAGGCTCGACAAATCCGAAAGGGTGAAGACCTTGAGGGCTTCGACAGTGATCTCGACGATGATGACGACGATGACGAGTTCTGATTGTGGCGCTGCGGGGGGAGGCTCTGCCCCCTCCGCTGAAAAGCCTTATGCGTTATTCCATTCACTATAGGATCGCATAGCGCATATCGGCCACTTCGTATCGGCGGACGACCTCGACGACCGGGAACTGCAATGAGGCCTCCTGTTGGTGAGCGCCCAGTAAGAACCCCGAATGTTTGCCACGAAAATCTGAGCGGGCAATCTGATATATGGGCTGAGCAGTGTTTCCCCCGTCACCGGGGGTCTTCTCGCCCGCATCGCTCACCTGTCGCGTCAGAGAGCCGCGTACACGGCGATCCTCGGGTTGGCCGGAGAGATATTCATGAACTGCGAACAGCGCCTATCTCGGTACGCCTGAGAGCCGAACAGGCTCACCACAATTTGGTGCGATGTGCCGGGTGCGGTGCGGTTTCGAAGGTATATGCCGTGAGCGATCTCTATGCGGACTGACGGAGTTGAAGACCGCGCAACCGAGGAATTGCAAACAAGAGAAACAGACCGCCAAGCAGCATCGGAAGAGCAGCGGGCAACGGCACGCTCGGGGCTGACCCGATGGTGAGTGTCACGGTGTCGTTCGGCAGGAGCCATTGGTACGTGCCCGCAATGAGGCTCGTATCCGCAAGGGCGAGACCCGGAGTGACTGCATAGGCGAAGAGCGCATCGCCGCTGACGTAGCCACGGGGCAACACGAGCTGGCTGCCATAGCTCCGTAGCCCAAACCCGTCGGCAGAGCCGGAAAAGGAAGACCAGTATGGAGCCGAACCGTAGCTGTGTGTCCCTGTTACGGTGCCGAACACGTCAAGCGCACCGCCGTAGAACAACAGATCGAAATCGGAAACCCTTACATCGCCGGGGGTAGTCCCGAAAGAACCAAGCATCGAAAGGCCCGTCGTGTTGATGGAGCCGACCCCCTGTATCGCGAGACCTGCATCATCATCCCATATATTGAAGACGAGCGCCGCCGAGGCTGATTGCGCTGAAAGCAGAACAGCGACAAATGCGAAAAGAAAATTCCTGATATGTGCCATGGTTACTCCCCAACCCTTACCTGGAGTAAGCCCGTTTCGGCACGACGATGTCAACACCGGTGTAGCTTCAAGCGGACGTCCACTTTGCCACTTGGTTAGCGGACAAGCATACTCCCGCCCCCAAGCGGGGGTTCGATCAGAGTACACCTCTAGAGAACCATCATTCGGAACGGTGAGGCATGGTTCGATATATCCCATTGACAACCTAAAGCGAACCATAATATATGAGACTACCTATAACGAACCATAGGAGGCAGACATGTTCGTTCGCGCCTATCTTCGCGCCAGTACAAAAGACCAGAACGCGAGCCGTGCCCGAGAGGAGTTGGAGAGCTTCGCAGCAGAGCGGGGAATGAAGATCGCCGCGTACTATACCGAGAATGAGAGCGGGGCTTCCCTGAGGCGTCCAGAGTTGTTCCGGTTGCTCGGCGACTGTCAGGACGGCGACGTGTTGCTTGTGGAGCAGGTGGACCGCCTGAGCCGATTGAACGGCAAGGACTGGGACAAGCTCAAGAGTGAAATCATGTCGAGGCACGTGAAGGTGGTCGCGCTGGACCTGCCGACATCATGGTCGTTGCTGACAACCAATGAGGACAGCATACAGAGCCGCATGTTGGACGCCATCAATGCGATGATGTTGGATATGCTCGCGGCCATCGCCCGGAAAGACTATGAGGACCGCCGCAGGAGACAGGCGCAGGGTATTGCGCAAGCCAAGGAGAGGGGGGTCTACAAGGGGCGTCCAGAGGACAAAGAGCGCAATGCGGCGATTGCTGACATGCTCGGTAAGGGGCAGAGTTGGAATAGCATAATCGCAGCGACCGGATGCTCACGTTCGACCCTCAGCCGCATTGCCAAGAGGGTCGGATAGACTTTCACCGCAACAATAGCTGAAATACTGAACGTGCGTTTGCCTCTATAGGTGTTTTTTCCCGGCCGCGTGCAGTTTCGGTTAGATCATCAGGAACCTTCACCTTGGACAGAGTGACCCCAGAGCAGCGATCGGAGAATATGCGCGCTGTTGGGCAAAAAAATACGAAACCTGAGATTGAAGTTCGTCGGATGCTTCATCGAATGGGCTACAGGTTCAGGCTGCATCGAAAGGATTTACCCGGCTCCCCTGACGTATTCTTGCCTAGATATCGTACCGCTGTTTTCGTCCATGGTTGTTTCTGGCACGGCCATGAGGGGTGTGCCCGGAGCAAGCTGCCTTCAACGAGGACCGAGTTCTGGAAAGCGAAACAAGAAACAAACCGCCAACGCGATCAACGAAATAAAGCTCAGCTTGAGGCCCGAGGCATTCAGGTAATGGTTGTGTGGGAATGCGAGTTGAGAGACAAGGCCAGTCTGGAGTTGAAATTGCGAGGCATCCGTCGCGATGAGTGAAGATCATAAATACGAAGCCTCAGCGCAACATCTTGAGTCGTTGAATAAGGTTCTGTCGAAGTTCGGCGAACTACTGGGTGATGGATCGTTGCGCGACCACGTACGTCGCCTCCTACCTGCAACGGATCGATTGAGGGAGTTGGGAGCAAGCTTGATTGATCCTGACCTTCGTTTTGCAGGACGCGACCGAGTGCTTCGATACCTGAGGGAACACACAGGTGAGGTGATCGACAGCAACGAGTTGCTGATAGTGAGCGGGATCGGAGACTACCCTCGACGTATCAGAGAGCTACGGAAAGAGGCGGGCTGGCCAATCCTCTCGGGAATGACGGTGAAGGAACTGAGAGATGCGGCAGAAGAGGCCGGAACGCTGGAAGCTGATTCTGATCTGCCACCAGCCATGAGGCCAGAACAGTACCTTCTTCTCGAAGATCGGCAGGACCGCGAAGCAGCCCATCGGTGGCATATTGCCAATCAGATTCGACGGCGAAAAGACATCGGAGTTCAACGGAAGCTTCTGGAGTATTTCCGCCAAAACATCGGGAATCCGGTTACCTCGGAGGAACTGCGTTACCTCGCCAATGACAAGTCCGAGTGGGCTAGGAGAACACGAGAACTCCGAACCGAGGAAGGATGGCCAATTGTCACAAGGTTCAACGGGAACCCCCACCTACCAACCGGGGTCTATGTGCTCGCAGAGGACCGACAGGCACCTACGCACGATAGGCATATCAAGGAGATCGTCCGCCGCGAGGTTATGAAACGAGATGGCTACAGCTGTCGATGGAAAGGCTGTGGTTGGAACAAGACCCTTTATGACAAGGACCCTCGCTTCCTTGAGGTGCACCACATTGAACACCATGCGCATGGTGGCAGGAACGACCCTGACAATCTCGTTACACTATGCAATCTCCATCACGATCACGCCCACGCGACTGATGAACTTGAAACAGAGCCTCTGGTTTGATCCGGCCTATGCGGCGGCCTTTTGAGCGGAGCTGTGAAGTAGCTGCTTCACCACATCCGCAATGGCTGCGGCGAGGTCGGGAGGCACGGCGTTCCCGATCTGCCTAGCGATGCCGACCTTTGTACCCACAAACCGGAAGTCGTCCGGGAACCCCATCAGTCGAGCCGCTTCGCGATGCGTGATCGGTCTGTCCTGTTCCGGGTGTAGATAGCGCCCTTTCTCAGGTTTGAAGAACTCCGTTCTGATAGTGACCGACGGCCTCTCCCACCACAGACGCCCGAAAAGATCAGTGCCACCAGATGTTTTGCGAATCCAACAATCAGGTGTGATTTCCGGTGCAACTCGCTGGAGATCGAAGCGGTTACCTCCGTATGGGACGCTCTTGTAACGCTTGACGCTCAGAGAAGTCGGTTTGCGGCCGAAGTGAAGGTCCAGGTGGCCGACATTCTCTCGAATGCTAGTGCCGACAGGTTCCGGCAAATCAGCAATCGCATCGGCAACAGTTTTCCAAGCTGGTTTGTTCGACGCTGTGTCGGGCGGTACGTGGCTTGGTTCGGGCGGAAAATCAATGACAGCGTTCATTGATCTCTTCCAGCCGATAATCACCGCGCGTCTGCGGGATTGAGGGGCGCCATAGTTAACGGCATGTAGAACGTCCCCTACTATCTCAAATCCCATCTGATCTGCGCGCTGTTTGATTGCGAGATATTCGTCAGAGCGAATGAGTTCCTTGACGTTCTCAATCACAAAGGCCTTGGCATTCGAACGCTCAACAACATCCATGAAAGGCATCCAGAGCGCCCTTCTAGCGTCGCCAACTCGATTCTTGTTGAGTAGTGAAAAACCTTGGCAAGGCGGCCCACCGATAACAACATCAGCTTCTGGAATAGGTTTGCCTTCGCGCAGCCACGCCTCAAGATCACCACACTCAGCGTGGTCACCGAAGTTCTCTCTGTAGGTGTCGACAGCTTGCTCGTCGAGGTCAATCGCCCAGACACTCTCGAAGCCACCTGAATAACGCTCATCCACGAACCCGAGCGTCATCCCTCCGGCTCCTGCGAACAAGTCAATCAGGCGATAACTCATCGCTCACACCTCTCTCCTATTGTGGCTGATAGAAGCCTGAATCCCCTAAGAATCAGTTCCCAATATGTTCTATCGTGTTGAGCCGGTCAAACCGAAGAAGTGACCATGAACAGCTTTGCCGCCAACGCGCCCTCCTTTCGTGAGCAGAAAGCGACAGCGTCCAGAAATGGCGCTCAACCAAATACGTCCTCAAGAACCGCTTTCTGCTTTCCCTCCATAACATGAGCATAGTGTTTCATCAGGACGGTCACTTGGGTGTGACCCGTGATGCTCATGATAGTTCGTAGGTCTGCGCCAGACGCGACAAGCCGGGAGGTGAATGCCTTGCGCAAGTCGTATGGGCGTATGTCTGGTAGTCCGGCCTCAGCGAAGATCCTTCTGGCGAACTTTTTTACCGTCGTTAGGTGGCCGCATTTGCTGCGGCTCGGGAATACCCAATCGTCCGGGGAAGCGACGTCAGCATCCTCTCTGATGCGAAGAAAGACGGCGACGGCGGTTTGTTGAAGGCTGACATGCTGAACTCGCTTCTGCTTCACCGTCTGAGCGGGCTTCGTCCATGTGCCTTCTTCAAGATCGAGATCGCGCCACCGGCAACTCAGCAGTTCTTTTGGCCTGGAACCAGTCAGCCATAAAAGGCGGAGTGCGTCGCTCGACTGCCCCGAATTTCGGTTGAGGGCGGCGAGGAGCGCGTCAATCTCTCTATCCTTCAGTAGCCTCGTTCGCGGCTGTTCCTCTTGCTTCTTCGTCCCTTGAACAGGGTTGTCGGGTCGGTATCGGTCTCGACACGCGCGGGTGAAGAGGCGCGACAAGCCAGCTCGAACGCGATTGTGAAGGGCATTCTTGGCCGCGACTCTCATGAGTATCCGGTCAATATCTGACGCGGTGACATCGCGAATGAGCCTGTCGCCGATCACAGGAAGAGCGTAGTCACGCATCTGCTGCCGGAAATCGCGAACATACTTCGGTGACCGTCCCTCCGCTTCCATAGCTTCGGCAACTTCCTCAACGAGATCGGAAATGGTTTTCTTGAACCGCCTACGGACTGCGGCTTTTTCTTTTGGGTCTTCTCCCGCCGCAATCTCACCCCACCAATGGCGCGCGATGTTGCGAGCCGCATCGAGTTCCAGTGTGTTTACCAATCCTATCTTGCGTTTTCTGGCGCGGTTCGCTTCGTCCTTCCATCGCATCGCGTAGACGGGGCGCGCGTTGGGCCGAAGCCTTACGCCGAAAGCTAGGACCTCTGTGTCCCATATCCATGTCTCTTTCTCGACGGATTTCGGAAGTTTCCGGTCGATGTATTTTTTCGTCAGTTTCAGCCTCGTTGTCATAGGTGGTGACTAACAGCTGACTTGGTGGCATGTCCATGGGACCCCTATGGGACATGCAAAGACAAGCCGAAAATGCCTGTTAAACCGATGGTATGAGTCGTGAGTGGGACCCTGAAATCAGCGGGTCGAAATGCTCACTAGATTTTAGGTCTATTGAGATCTTTGAAAATTAAGGCTTTCTTGGCGTATTCTCGGCGATTGAGTCACGGTGGTTACCGCTCGTTTGTGGGAATTTTCCACAGAAGGTGTAGCGTTACAGATGATAGAGCGACTGACTCTTAATCAGCGGGTCCACGGTTCGAGCCCGTGCTCACCCACCAACCAGTTTCCCAATATTAGGATTTCTCCGGCGCTCCCGGAATAGCGTCGTCTTCTCCGCGGGTTAGCGCGCCGGAGACACGAACTACGGGAGGAGACATGCCATTTCTCCGCAATTTGTCGCGGGATTCCGCGGTTCGTCTCTGTAAGGCTATTTCGAGTTCCCGCACATTTCGTGGGTGATGCAGGCGCGATGGTGCCTTTGCGCGGCATGCTTGTTTTTCGCGATTCGATAGTAGTAGCGAACGGCGGCTTACGGTGTGATCCAGCGATCTCAGGCGTTGGTAGAGCTGCCGAAGCCGAGCATCCTACGCTGATCATCCCAGCGATACGGGATTTCACCGAGACGTTTCAGCTTGGTAGCGGTCAGCTCGACAGGTTGCTTTCCATCGAGGATCGCAGCGGTGATGTCTGGAGCTAGGAAGGCCAGTCGCAGGATGCGGCTGAGATCGGACACATCAAGCTTTTCTTCCGTTGCAAGATCGGAGGCCGAGACGCTGTGGCCGCAGGTCAATCGTCTCAGGTAGCGATGCGCTCTTGCGATGAGTTCGATGAGTGTAGTGTCGGGATCGGCCGACGGCGATCCGCCATCCGCTTCGACAATGATGCGTCTTTCGACGCCTCGATGACGAAAAGTGATGGGCAATTCGATGCAATGGATCGGAGGCAGATTCTGGTCTTCTGCGTGATCGGAATTCGTCCGCGCTGTACCGGCGAGCAGTGCATCCGTCATGATTTCGATTTGCAGTCGATCGGCGCCCAGGGTTACGCGGCGTAGAAACGTCTGGATTGTTTGTCTCCGGAGGGAAGGCGAGGGGCATTGCAACCCGTTCGCTGCCTGATCTGCATTCTGGAGGATCTTCTCCAGGTGATCTGGAGAGAGGGTCGTATCGCCAAGTGCACTGAGAAGCCCGGAATGCGATCGCAGAAACTTCAGAACGGTATCGACCACAACCGGATCTAGCCGCGATGTCGGGATGCGCCAATGTGAGCGGGACTTGGTCTTCCGACCTTTCATGAGCCCGTTGGATACGTAGTAACGATACCGGCGGCCCGATTTTGTCGCATGGCTTGGCGAGAGCCTTTCGCCGTTCTCGTCGAACAGGATGCCGGTCAGCAGGTGCATGTCATCCGGGCGAGGAAGAGTAGTCGAAGGGTTTGACCCCTTCTTCAGAAGCTCCTGGACTTCCGAGAAGATGTCATCGTCGATGATCGCTTCATGCTGGCCGTCATAGGTCTGACCGCGATGACGGATCCGGCTGACATATATCGGATTGGAAAGAATGGTCCTGAGATGCCCGCAGGAGAAATCCGTTCGACCACTCGAGCGGCCGCTTCGTGCTGCGATACGCTGCTTGGTCTTCAGGCCAAGAACCTGTGCCCTTTCCTGAACGGCCCGTATTGATTTCTCCTGCCGATAGAGATCGAAGAGCTTTCGGACAGTGACGGCTTCGTCCTGGTTGACGACAAGCTTCTTGTTCACGCTGTCATAGCCAAGCGGCACCATGCCGCCCATCCACATGCCCTTTCTCTTCGACGCCGCAATCTTGTCGCGAATCCGCTCCGCGGTCACCTCTCGTTCGAACTGCGCAAAGGACAGAAGCACGTTGAGGGTCAGTCGTCCCATCGACGAAGTCGTGTTGAAGGACTGTGTCACCGAGACGAAGGAGACTGTGCGCTCGTCGAAGACCTCGATGATCCGTGCGAAATCGGCGAGCGACCGCGTCAGGCGGTCGATCTTGTAGACGACAACCACATCGATCCGACCGGCCCGGATCTCCGACAGTATTCGCTGCAGGGCAGGGCGCTCCATCGTTGCGCCAGAGATGCCGCCATCATCGAACCGGTCACTCACGACCTTCCAGCCCAGACCGGCCTGCGATGCGACATAGGCCTCGCAGGCTTCGCGCTGGGCATGGAGCGAGTTGAAGTCCTGATCCAGGCCTTCCTCGGAAGATTTGCGGGTGTAGATCGCGCAACGCAGCTTTCGAACCGAAGTCATGTGCCAAAGAACCTCGGCCCGGACCAGCGAACGCCGGTGATCAGCCGGGCGATCTCGGACAGGCTCCGACGGGTCTCGCCATTCCAGACGAATCCGTCGGCTGTGACCTCCACGGTGTGCGTCCGCCCATGCCATTCGCGCACCAGGCGCGTGCCCGGGTCGAGATGTTTGCGCTGCGGTGATGATTTGGCCGAAGCATCTCTGCATCCGCTCCTTGCGGCACTACCGGAATCGTCGCTACCGAGAGAAACACGACGATCGAGA
>Ga0207814_100921_pt1 | contig 11769 bp, 9 predicted proteins | sample TtaePargueraPR_7_FD_187755 | JGI IMG/M metagenome (GOLD analysis project Ga0207814, IMG submission 187755) | Aerobic enrichment media microbial communities from Bioluminiscent Bay, La Parguera, Puerto Rico - Tt and P1 (2) (SPAdes) | ecosystem: Environmental > Aquatic > Marine > Unclassified ... | reverse complement strand
GCGAGGGAGAGTATTTCGATTTCTGCATGGCCCACGTGCGCGAGTACAATAAATCCTACAACTATTTCAACGGCATGAGCGACGACGAGGTCGCTGCTTTCCAGAAGAACAACGCCACCGGCCACCGCCCGACATGGTCGATCTGGCGCAACGCGCGGCGGCGCGCGGCGGAGACCGTGTTCGACACCACGCCGCACGGCTACACCCACGCCTTCTCCTTCGAAGACCCCTACGGCATCCTCGGCCGCGCCACGGGCAAGGAAGGCCCGCGCGAATATGTCGCCGCGAAACCGGTGCGCAAGGCGGAGCGCAAGTGCCTCGACGCGCTGGGGCTCGACGAGTCGGCGCGCGGGCCGGAGATCAAGACGCGCTTCAAGCAGCTGGTGAAACGGCACCACCCGGACCACAACGGCGGCGACCGATCGGCGGAGGACAAGTTGCGCGAAGTGATCCAAGCCTATAATTATCTGAGAGAAGCCGGTCTCTGCTAGGCCGGCACACGCAAACGCCGGCCCGGGCCGGTCACATTCTAATTGGATTCCAGCATGACAGTTGCAACGAATGGTGAGACGGCGGGCATGCCCGACATGTCCGTCTCGGTGCGGCAGGTTTTCGGCATCGATTCGGACATGGAAGTGCCCGCCTACTCGCAAACGGAAGAACACGTCCCCGAGCTCGACCCCGATTACCTGTTCAACCGCGACGTGACGCTCGCCATCCTCGCCGGCTTCAAGCACAACCGGCGGGTGATGATCCAGGGCTATCACGGCACCGGCAAGTCGACCCATATCGAGCAGGTGGCGTCGCGGCTCAACTGGCCGTGCGTGCGCGTCAACCTGGACAGCCATGTCAGCCGCATCGACCTGATCGGCAAGGACGCCATCGTCATCAGGGACAACATGCAGGTGACCGAGTTCCGCGAGGGCATCCTGCCTTACGCGCTGCAGTCCAATACGGCGCTGGTGTTCGACGAGTACGACGCCGGGCGCCCGGACGTCATGTTCGTGATCCAGCGCGTGCTGGAAGCGCGCGGACGGCTGACCCTGCTCGACCAGAACAAGGTTATCCACCCGCATCCCTGTTTCCGGCTGTTCTCGACCACCAACACCATCGGTCTCGGCGACACCTCGGGGCTGTATCACGGCACGCAGCAGATCAACCAGGGCCAGATGGACCGCTGGAACATCGTCACCACGCTCAACTACCTGCCGCACGACGACGAGGCGGCGATCGTGCTGGCCAAGGCCAAGAGCTACCAGACGGACGAGGGCCGCAAGGTGGTCGACAACATGGTGCGCGTGGCGGACCTGACCCGCAACGCCTTCATCAACGGCGATTTGTCGACGGTGATGAGCCCGCGCACGGTCATCATCTGGGCGGAGAACGCGGAGATCTTCGGCGATGTCGGTTTCGCCTTCCAGGTCAGCTTCCTCAACAAGTGCGACGAGCTGGAGCGCGGCCTGGTGGCGGAGTTCTACCAGCGCTGCTTCAACGAGGAGCTTCCCGAATCGACCGCCAACGTGGCGCTGAGCTAGAGCGCTTTCGGAAAAGTGGGAACCGGTTTTCCGGTAAAAAGCGCGACAGGATAGAAACCCGCAGGCGAGTTGCCCCATGGCCAACCCTTCCAACCGCAAGGAAGCCCCGACCGAGCCCTTCAAGAGGGCGCTGGCGCAGTGCACCCGCGCGGTGGCCGGGGACGACGAGTTGCAGGTGACCTTCACCGCCGACCCGCCAGGGATCGCGGACAAGGTGGCGCGGCTGCCCGAACCGGCGCGCGCACCCTCCAGGCAAGAGATCGCGACGATCCGCGGGCACGCCGATTCCGCGGCGCTGACGGCGGCCTGCCATGACACCAAGGTACACCGGCGCATCGCGCCGGCCTCGGGCCCGGCGCGCGAGGTGTTCGAGGCGGTGGAGCGGGCGCGGGTGGAATCCATCGGCGCACGGGCGATGCCGGGCATGGCGCGCAACATTGCCGCCAAGATCGAAAGCCAGTACGCCCGCAGCGCGTACGAAAACATCAGCGAGCGCGGCGAGGCGCCGCTCGACGAGGCGCTGGCGCTGATGGTGCGCGAGAAGCTCACCGGCGAGGCGCCCCCGGCCAAGGCGCAGCCCATCGTCGACATCTGGCGCGACTGGGTGGACGAGCGCGCCGGCGATGCGTTCAGGCGCATGGACAACGAGATCAACGACCAGGCCGCCTTCGGACGGCTGATGCGCGACCTGCTGTCGTCGCTCGAACTGTCGGACGATCTCGACGAGAACGAGCGCGAGGAAGGCGAGGACGACGAGGACTCGGAAAGCCAGGACCAGCTGGCCGACGGCGGCGACGACGAAGACTCCGCCGAACAGGGCGAACAGCGCGGCGACGAGCAGTCGATGGGCGAAGGCGAGGGCGAGGAAATGGAACTCTCCGACCTCGACGCGCTCGACCAGATGGACGGCGAGGCGGAAGGCGACGGCCAGCCGCAGGACGCGCCGCCGCACCGCCCCAACCTGTCCGTGCTCGACGAACCCGGCGCCTTCGGCTACCAGGTCTTCACCAGCGCCTTCGACGAGACGGTGACGGCGGAAGACCTGTGCGACGAGGACGAGCTGGAACGCCTGCGCGCCTTCCTCGACAAGCACCTGCAAAGCCTGCAGGGCGCGGTGAGCCGGCTGGCGAACCGTCTCCAGAGGCGATTGCTGGCGCAGCAGAACCGGGGCTGGGACTTCGACCTGGAAGAAGGCATCCTCGACGCCGCGCGCCTCACCCGCGTCGTTATAGACCCACTGCATGCGCTGTCCTTCAAGCAGGAGCGCGACATGGACTTCCGCGACACGGTGGTGACGCTGCTGCTGGACAACTCCGGCTCCATGCGCGGACGCCCGATCATGGTCGCTGCCTGCTGCGCCGACATTCTGGCGCGCACGCTGGAGCGCTGCGGCGTCAAGGTTGAAATCCTCGGCTTCACGACGCGCGCCTGGAAGGGCGGGCAGTCCCGCGAGAAGTGGCTTGCAGAAAACAAGCCGGCCAACCCCGGCCGCCTGAACGACCTGCGCCACATCATCTACAAGGCGGCCGATGCCCCGTGGCGGCGCTCGCGCCGCTCGCTCGGGCTGATGATGCGCGAGGGGCTGCTGAAGGAAAACATCGACGGCGAGGCGCTGGCGTGGGCCCATAGCCGGCTGCTGGCGCGACCCGAGCAACGCCGCATCCTGATGATGATCTCCGACGGCGCGCCGGTCGACGACTCGACCCTGTCGGTCAACTCGGGGTGTTACCTCGAGCGGCATCTCAGGCAGGTGATCGAGGAGATCGAGACGCGCTCTCCGGTCGAGCTGATCGCCATCGGAATCGGCCACGACGTGACCCGCTATTACCGCCACGCGGTCACCATTACCGACGCCGAAGAACTGGCCGGCACCATGACGGACAAGCTGGCCGAGCTTTTCGAGGAACACCAGGCCCCCGGCCAGACCGGTGCATCGCGACGGCCCGCCGCAGCCCGTCGCTTGCATTAGACGCGCAACCGCCATGCGCAAAGCCTTCACGGCCTGTCTCGCCCTTGCCGCGCTCTGCCTGCAACCCGCGAGCGCGGCGGACACCATACCCGCAAGCCAGCCGGTTACGGTCCTGAGCGCCCGTGTCGGGCTCAACCGGGACAACCCGTCGAAGACGCGCTTCGGCAGGCTGGAGTGGCTCGGCACGCTGCAGCTCACGTCCGACAACAGGGCATTCGGCGGCCTCTCCAGTCTCGCGATCAACGCCAAGGGCGACCGTATCCTCGCCGTTACGGACGAGGGACGCTGGCTGCAAGCACGGATCGTGTACGCGGATGGACGTCCCGAGCGCATTACCGATGCACGCATGGGCGACATCACGGGCCGCGGCGGCAAGCCGTTGAAAGGCAAAAACGAGCACGACGCCGAAGGCCTTGCTTTCGATACCCCCGGCGCGCTGACGGGCACGGCCTATATCTCGTTTGAACGCAAACACCGCATCGCCGTGCACCGGGTGACGGAAAAGGGCGTCGGGCCGGCCCTGCGGCTGCTGCAGCTTCCCCCCCGCGCACGCTCGCCGAAACGCAACAGCGGCATCGAGGCAATCGCCAAGCTGAGAGGCGGCCCGTCCAGGGGAGCGTTGCTGGCGTTCACCGAAGACTATCTCGACAACCAGGGCAACCATGTCGGCTGGCTGATCGGCGGGCCGAAACCGGGCCTCGTCACGCTGAAGCGCCAAGGCGGGTTTTCCGTGACCGATCTCGCCGCCCTCGACAATGGCGACGTGATCGTTCTCGAGCGCCGCTTCCGCTACTCGGAGGGCGTGAAAATGAGGCTGCGCCGCATCGGCGCCTCGGCCATACGGCCCGGCGCCACGCTGGACGGCGATGTGCTGTTCAAGGCGGACCAGCTGTTCGAGATCGACAACATGGAAGGCCTCGCCGCGCATTCCGACGACAAGGGCCGCACCATCCTGACGGTTATCTCGGACAACAACTTCAATACCTTCCTGCAACGCACCCTGCTGATGCAGTTCGCGGTGGCCGAGTAGGCGGATCAACGTCCTGAAACTGATGTCGATTAAACGTCTGCCATGGTCCTTTTGGGATTTAAACGGATGTTCAAGACACGCGTATATTCTGAAAATGTACGGCCATCGGAGAGGATCGCGCGACTCTCGCTATATGTTCGAACGCGCGTACGAGCGCGACTTCCAGTTTGCCGTCCAGGCTGAGCAGAACATCATATGCCTGTTTTACCGACAAGGACTTCTGCGGCTCGCGCTGGTCGATCAACGAGGCAAACTTGTCGACGATGGCAACGATACGAACCGGATCACGGATCTGGCTGCCAGAAAGCCCGTCGGGATAACCACTGCCGTCTAGCAACTCATGATGATGAAGGGCGATGTCGAGAACTTCATCACTGAATTGCCCGTCATTCTGAAGGATTTCAAATCCGTAGTTCGGATGCCTGTCGAATTCGGCACGTTCCTCCCCGGTTAGCTCACCAGGCTTGTCGAGCAATTCCATCGGTATCTTGACCTTGCCAAGGTCGTGTAAAATCGCCCCTACACTCATGCGCTGCACGTCGGCATCACTGAATCCCAGATGAAGAGCGAAAGCGACTGTCAGGGCGGAAACACCCATGCAATGGCGATATGTGTAGCTGTGGTGTTGCCTTACCGCTCCAAGCCACTGACCGATGGCAACGTCTTTCAAACTGTCGGCCAACTCGTTTCCGGTATTGAGCACTTCCGCCTTTGGAAGGGGTTCGCCCGACGCCACGGCACCCTGCAGGGAATCCTGCAAGGCTTCCATCCTTGCTGCCGCTTTCACGGCAACTTCGGGGGCCTCGTTACAGTTGCCCTGCTTTGGCGGCCCGCACAGTTTCAGCAATACGTTGGCATCAGATGCGTTGACCTGGGCGGAAATCGTCGCCGTTGCGCCCAGTGCATTGGCTTGGAAGGACTCAGCGTGCGTGGACCCGCGCAGCACGAATATCTTTGCCAGACCGGTCAACTCGGTCAGGCGAAGCTGCTTGAATTGCCTGATGGCCTCGAAGTCCGAGAGGCGAATGTCAACAAAGACTATTTGTTCGGGCCGAACATCGGAGCAAGGTATTTCGGATAGCACCACTGGTTTCAGCGGCAGGAAACGGCGCAGTTTCAATATCGTCCCGGTAGACAGATGCGGGTCATCGCTGATGTACAAGAAAGCCATGCCATAGATCCGCGTTTAATCAGGATTTCAAAATCCATCCGCATGTGTGGCCGACGTTTCTTATTTAATTTTGGTCAATCAGGCCCATACAAAACAGTCAATAAAGCGCTCACGCCCGTTATAAGTTTTACCGCTAACTATGAATACTTGGTTATCCACATGTGTAATAAGGTGAACCCTGAAATAATCAACCTGCTTCAAAGAGTTAGGAATCCAGTTCCAAGATGGCATGGACCGGGGCGGCCTATCACGACTTCGCAGACACCTCGGAATGTCAAGCAGGCCGCTGACGGGAGGCCCAAACCGATGGATGCTATGGGAGCAGCCCGCCTCGCGACCGAAGATACCGGCAGGGTTACAGATTCCCGTGCTTTCCGCATCATTCGCGATGCCCGGGCGAGCCGCCCGCTCGCAAGCGGCGCGGCTCGTTGCCAATACGGTCAGTGCTGGCGGCCTTCGCGGCCATGAACCACGGCCGACGGGATTTCGCTGCGGTGAATGCCGATGTCCCTGAGCATATGATCGTCAAGCTGGCGCAGTGCCTGGATCGCGCGATACTGGGCGCGCCGTTCGAGGTAACCGTGCCAGGCTTCCTGCAGCCACAGCTTCGCACGCCGTAAAGCGCCGGATAAGCCGGTGCGGCCTGAGTCGGGTTTCATGTAGGCATCAACTTGCAAGGGGTTCAGATAAGTCATTTCAGTCTCCTTTCGACTCGGCTTCGGCGGTCTGCCGCGGCAGGACCGGGCCCGGACGGCGGTGTCTGCAATTACCGTCTTTCGCGTCAGCCAGTCTGTTTCTCCATCCAAAAAAAGCCCGAAGGCCGAACGCCGCTCAAAATGCGTTTATCAATGCGATCATGCCGAGCAGCATGAGGCAGACCGCGAAAAGCCCGAGCACCATCACGAAGTACCCGAACAAAACCGTTACGGCGCTTCGCGAGCCGGTGAAGCCCGCTCTTGCGCCTGCATTGCTTGTCTCGTTCTCCATCGATGACAGTGCGCTGGCGCACCCCATCACGAGGCGAACAAGCATGAGCCGTTCCAACATCTTCATCTCCCGCACTACCTGTTGCCCGTGCATCCCGTGTTGCCTTGACACGCCAGATAGGCATGGCGCGTGAGCACGGAAGATGGAAACAGCGTGGTAATTTACGTTTGAATCGTGGAAACTGCCCCCGGCAACGGTTGTCCCGGAAAAAAAGCAGACCAGTTGCGGGGCCATGACACAGGAACCATCAGCAAAAGCGCGTGTTTCCCTCCGCCTGCTCGGCGGGATGGAGGTCAGCCGCGATGCGCGCCCGCTCGACCTGCCCCGGTCGCGCAAAACGCGGGCCCTGCTCGCCTACCTGGCGCTGTCTTCCAGGCCCTGCCGCCGCTCGACGCTATGCACGATGTTCTGGGAACGGCCGGACGACCCCAAGGGGGCGCTGCGCTGGAGCCTGTCGAAAATCAGGCCGCTGGTGCGCCATGGCGAGGACGACCTCGTCATAACCGACGGGGATTTCATCCATATCGACGGCGCCAGGGTTTCGATTGACGCCAGCGACCTGCTCTCCGCCGCTTTAGAACCCGATACGTGGTCGACGGCCGACCTCAAGAGACTGTCGTGCGCGGGCGACCTTCTCGACGGCTTCAAGCTTCCGGCCTGCACCGACTTCGAACTGTGGCTGGCGGAAAAGCGGGAGGACGTTCGCAAGGGACGCCTGAGGATTCTCGACGTGCTGTGCCGGCGCCACGAGGCCGACGCGGAATCCGCACTCGAGTTCGCGCGGACCGCCGCCGACCTTGCCCCCAACGACCCCGATGTCCGCCTGCACCTGATAGACCTGCTTGACCGCGCGGGCCGGGGCGAGGAGGCCGACCGCCAGCGCGAGCTGTGCAAGACGATTATCGGGACACGGCGCCCGGCCGGCGAGGAACCCGCGCGAAGCGCAAGCGACGGCGGCAAGAGGGGCGAAGAGCGCGAAACATATGCCGCCGGCGGAGACGAGAACGTTCTTCCGTTACCCGACCAGCCCTCCGTCGCGGTGCTCCCGTTCCAGAAAATCGGCAACGCGGAAGAAAGCGAGATTTTCGCCCTCGGGCTGACCCATGACGTCATCATGGGGCTGTCGCGCCTGCGCTGGCTGTTCGTCATCGCGCGCGCCTCCGCCTTCAACGTCCTGACCGCGTCGAGCGACGTGGTCGACATCGCTTCAAGGCTCGGCGTGCGCTACATCACGCAGGGCGCCGTCGCCGTCGCGGACGGACGCATGAGGGTGGATATCGCCCTCATCGACGCACCGACGCGCGCCGAAATCTGGGTCGAGCGTTTCGACCGGAACGTGTCTGAACTGTTCGCCGTGCAGCAGGAAATATCCGATGCCATCGTTGCCTGCCTGCAGGTCGAGATCGAAACGGCTGAACAGAGACGCGCGCTCAACCGGCAGGGGCAGACGCTCGACGCATGGAGCGCCTATCACCGTGGCGTCTGGCACATGAACAAGTTCAACGAGGACGATTTCAGCCGCGCGGAGCAACTGTTCCGGCGCACCATCGAGCTTAGGCCCGACGATGCCCGCGCCCACGCCTGCCTGTCATTCCTCGCTTTCCAGCGCGCTTTCCTGCATATCGACCCGGACTTCGAGGGATCGCTGGACAAGGCGCTGGACCTGGCGGAGAAAAGTGTCGCGCTCGATCCGCGCGAAGCGCTGGGGCACTGGGCCATGGGGCGGGTGCTGCTGATGTTCCGCGAGTACGACCAGTCGGTCGACGAGCTGGAAAGCGCCATCGACCTCAACCCGAATTTCGCAGGCGCTCATTTTTCGCTGAGCCGGACCTGTTTCGCCGCCGGGCAGAGCGACCGAGGTATCAGCTCTTCCGACATCGCCCGCAGGCTCAGCCCCTACGACCCCAACCTGTTCGCCATGATGAGCGTTCGCGCCAACTGCCTCGTCCAGCAGGGCAAGTTCGACGAAGCGGTCGGCTGGGTGATGCGCGCGGCGCGGCAACCCAACGCGCATTATCACATCCAGGCCATAGCCGCCTATTGCACGGCGCTCGCCGGACGGACCGACCTGGCGCAGCGCTACAGGGAAAAGCTTCTCGCGCAGCGTCCCGGCTATGACCTCGACGATTTCCTGCGCGCGTTCCCGCTCAAGGAGGCCGAACACGCCGAACTGGTGCGCGAAGGGCTGACGAAGGCCGGCATCATTGCTACGGCCTGAGGAACCTGAAGAGGGCAAAAGCCCGTTTTTCCACGAATAAATCCCGAATTACCACGCCCCTTCCAACTGATATTTCCTCGCGGCGAGCCTATCTGTCTGCCCGAAGACAAAAGATTCTCCGCCGCCCGGGCCCGGGACGGCATGAACCGCACCGCAAGGAGACACCCCATGGAAATGCACACTCCTGAATCGATGCGCCGGATACACGGTATCGATTCCCGGGCATCCAGCCGAAGGACGCTTGCAAGACGGCTGGGCCGCGCCATACACAGCGCTGTCCGCACCGGCAGTAATGTCCTGCGATCCCGTGGCGACATCGCCTACCTGATGAAGCTGGGGAAAATCGGACAGGGCCAGTAGCAGAACCACCATTACCACATGCCATGAGCTCCGGGGCATCGCGAGGGCCGCGGGGAGCAATCCTTACAACCGTGAAACTAGTTAGGCGACAGCTCCTCGATTGCGCGCTTCGTACCCGGACCGAACTGGCCGTCCAGGGCGCCGGTATACACGCCCCTGTCGCGCATCAGGCGCTGGAGCTCCTTGCGGAAGGCCAGCCCCCAGGCATTGGCATTGGTGTTCATCTCCTTCACGGAGAGGGCATTTCCTGATTCGATGGCATTGAACATGTACTTGGCGGCGATACGCTCGTCTTTCGCCACGCCCAGGCCGAGGATGTGCACATGGGCCAGCGAATAGTAAGCCTCGTTGAATTTCAGGTCCGCCGCCTTGTAGAACCATTTCACGGCTTCCCTGTAATCCTTGCCCGTGCCCTTGCCTTCCCGGTACATGATGCCGAGATTGTTCATGCCGCGCGCGTTGCCTCTCTCGGCGGCTTTCCGGTACAGCCTTACTGCCTCACGGGGGTCTTTTCCGACGCCGCGTCCGTATTCATACATGACGCCGAGATTGGCCATCGCCAGCGAGTAGCCCTTGTCCGCGGCCTTCTTGTAATACCTGAAGGCCTCGCCATAGTCCTTGGCGATGCCGCGGCCGTTCTCGTACATGTAGGCGAGATTGGACATCGCGCGCGGATGGCCCCTTTCGGCTGCGCGGCGATACCAGTTGAAGCCTTCGCGGTCGTCCTTCGCCACGCCCTTTCCGTAGATATACATGTTGCCGAGATTGGCCATGGCTTCCTTGTTGTCCGCTTCGGCCGCGCGTTTCAGCCACTTGACGGCCTCCCGCTCGTCCTTGGGGACGCCGGTGCCGTTGTCGTACATCACGCCGATCTGGTTCATGGCATTGGCCTCGCCCTTGGCGGCGGCCTTGCGGAACCATTTCATGGATTCGTCGTAGTCCTTGGCGACGCCCTCGCCCTTCGTGTACATGAGGCCAAGCCCGAACATGGCGTTGGCCTGGCCCGCTTCCGCTGCCTTGCGGAACCACTTGACCGCTTGCGCATTGTCTTCGCTGACGCCCGTACCGACATCGTAGAGAGAGCCGAGGTTGGCCATCGCCGGCGCGTAACCGTCGTCGGCGAGTTCGCGGTATCCGCCGAGCGCCGCCTGGTACTCCTTCGCGGCATGCTGGGCGCGCGCCAGCTGGAACGCGAAACGTTTTTCTTCCGGATTGCTTTTCTTCGCCTCCTTGCAGGCGGCAATGGCGCGGAAAGTGTCTATTTCATCGAACGCCACGCCGGAGACGACCTTGTGCGGATCGGCGGAATGTGCGGCAAGCCGGTCGCATTCATGCACGGGAACGGAGCGGCTCGGACCGGGCCTGTCGTCCCTTTCGCCCGCGGGCGGCGTCAGCATGGCCTGGCTCTTTGTGCCGAGCCGGTCGATGCGCCGCTTCGCGATGGTCGAGAAGAGGCCGTTCGGGAACCGCTCCAGGTAGGAGCGATAGTCCTCGACATGCTCGCTGTTCTTGATGCTGTCCCAGAACACGACCTCCGCCGATCTCGTATCCGGTCCGCTATCGAAATCAGACGTCGCTGCCGTGTCCGGCTTGCCGCCGCCGGCTTCCCGTTTCGGCACGAAGAAAAAATCACCCGTCAGCGACGAGTTGTTCCACGGCACCTGGCGCCGGGCGGTCGAGTTCATGACATCGAGGCGCACCCGGCGCATGAGCTGCGCGATATCGAGGCCCGGTTTCTCGATGTGGCTGAGCAATGCCGTCGTGAACGGGCTGTTGTCGCCGGCGCCGTCGAGCGCCACGTTGCCGGGCTCGGTGGCGAAGGCGATCAGCGTGCCGATGCCCGTATCGACGCGCGCAAGTCCGCGGCCGACGGAGGCCGAGCGCGTGCCCATTGACCGCGCGAGATTGCGCGCCAGGGGGTTGTTGCGGCAGGCATCGAGAAAGACCAGGCTCGTTTCGGTTTCCCGCTCCATCTGGGCAAGGATCGTTTCAAGGCGCAGCGTTTCGAATTCCAGGTCCGCCTCGTCGGCAAGCCGGGCATCGACCGGCGCCAGGTAGTTGCGGCCATTCACCTGCAGGCCGTGCCCGGCGTAGAAAAAAAGAGCGACATCCGCACCACGTATCGCGCGCGCAAAGTCGCGAACCGTACCCTCGAACCGGGCGCGGTCGAGATCGGTACCCTTGTAGACTTCGAAATCCAGCCGCTCCAGCACGGCCGACAGAGAGTCGGCATCGTTCTTCGGGTTCTTCAGCGTGGTCGCGTGCTTGTAGGCGGAATTGCCGACGACCAGCGCAACGCGCTTGGCCTCGGCCGGTGCGACAAGCCCGGCCAGGATCAATAAAAATGCGAAAATCCGCGCGAAATTTCCGTTCATCCCCCGTTCCTCCGCCCCATCAGCCGGATCGCTCTCCAGTTTCCATCATCCGGCGGGAGATTTCAATTCCGGCCGCGCGCCGGGGCCAGGTTTGTCCCTGGCGGTGGGCTTTTGGCGGGCGGGG
>Ga0207814_100918_pt1 | contig 11803 bp, 9 predicted proteins | sample TtaePargueraPR_7_FD_187755 | JGI IMG/M metagenome (GOLD analysis project Ga0207814, IMG submission 187755) | Aerobic enrichment media microbial communities from Bioluminiscent Bay, La Parguera, Puerto Rico - Tt and P1 (2) (SPAdes) | ecosystem: Environmental > Aquatic > Marine > Unclassified ... | reverse complement strand
ATGCGGATCGGCGTGTCGTCGCGGCTGATGAAACAGGCGCTGGCCGACTATGGCGGCAAGGACGTCACCGAGATCGAGGAACTGTGGCACGGCCTCGCGCCGCCCTATCTGCCGCTGTTCGACTGGCTCGACGGCAAGGCGGAAAAGCCCGAAAACCTCGCCGCCGCGCCGTTCCGGCCGGTAATGCTGGCCAATCCGACCGATCTCGACGAACTGGCCCGTTACGAGCCCGCCGATTACCTCGCTGAATGGAAATGGGACGGCATCCGCGTGCAGGTGACCGCCGAGAAGGGCGTCTGCCGCATCTATTCGCGCACCGGCGACGACATTTCCGGCGCCTTTCCGGACCTGCTGGAAGCGATGGAATTCGACGGCGCGATCGACGGCGAATTGCTGGTCGGCCATTTCGAGGACGCCGCGATCCGCACCGGCACCTTCTCCGACCTGCAGCAGCGCCTCAACCGCAAGACCGTGCCGGCGAAGCTGCAAAAGCAATATCCGGCGGTGCTGCGCGCCTACGACCTGCTGCAGGCGGGCGCAGACGATCTGCGGCCGCTCGCCTTCGAGGCGCGCCGCGAGCGGCTGGAAGGCTTCGTCGAGGCGCTGCCGAAGGAGCGTTTCGACCTGTCGCCGCTGGTGCCTTTCGAAAGCTGGGAGGAGATCGCCGCAAAGCGCAACGCCCCGCCCGACCCAGTGATCGAGGGGCTGATGCTGAAGCGCCGCGACTCGGCTTACGTGCCGGGCCGCCCGAAAGGGCCCTGGTTCAAGTGGAAGCGCGATCCGTTCCTGGTCGACGCGGTGCTGATGTATGCCCAGCGCGGCCACGGCAAGCGGTCGAGCTTCTATTCCGACTACACGTTCGGCGTCTGGACCGGCGCGGCGGACGACCCGCAGCTCGTGCCCGTCGGCAAGGCCTATTTCGGCTTCACCGACGAGGAGCTGAAACAGATCGACAAGTTCGTTCGCGACAACACGATCGAGCGCTTCGGCCCCGTTCGCTCGGTGCGCGCCGAGCCGGACCACGGGCTGGTGCTGGAGGTCGCCTTCGAGGGGCTGAACCGCTCGACCCGCCACAAGTCGGGCGTCGCCATGCGCTTTCCGCGCATCTCGCGGCTCCGATGGGACAAGCCCCCGCACGAGGCCGACCGGCTCGAGACGCTGGAGGCGATGCTGGATTGAAGCTCCGACTGGCCGCCGCGATTCAGATTCGAGCAAGCTATTCGTGGTAAATATTCGGTGTCCGGCGGGGCGCGAATCGTCGATCGTGATCGAAGCTTCCGGCCGGACCGGTATCCGCATTCGCATGGTTTCTGGCGTTGTATCTGTCATGGGCAGTTACGCGCCGCTTCGTGTGGACGGCTTCCGAATTGTGCGCATCGAAACCCGTACGATCGAAGGCCGCCATTCATGACATCCGTCCTGTCTTCCCTGACCCCTCAGCAAATCAGATTGCTCTCCTCGGCGACAATCGCATCATGGTCCAAGGAGGACCTGGCGGAATTGTCCGCGACGCAGGTCGGCGCCCTGTCTGCCAGCCAGGTCGCGGCGATCGAGACGGACGGCATCGCCAGCCTGAGCAACGCGCAACTGGCGGCAATCGCGCCGAGATCGATGCCGGGTCTGACGCTGGACCAGTTGAGCGTGCTGACGCCCGACAAGATCTCGGGCCTTGCCTCCACCCAGGTCGCCGCGTTCTCCACCAGCCAGATAGCGGCGCTTTCGAGCGACCAAGCCGAGGCTTTGACTTCCGGCCAGGTGGCGCGGCTCAGCTCCGTCCAGATCGCCGCCCTCGGCGCCGAGGACATCGCGACCTTTTCCACCGACGACATCGCGGCGATCAGCAACGCGGCGATCAAGGGATTGTCCGCCGACCAGGTCTCCGCACTGTCGCTCGACCAGATCGGCGCCCTGAAGACGAGCCAGATCACGGCGCTCAAATCGACCCAGATCGGCGCGATCACATCGTCCCAGATCGCCGCATTGTCGGCGTCGCAGATCGGCGCGTTGAGTTCCAGCCAGCTCGCCGCATTGACCGATGACGCGTTTGCCGCCCTCTCTCCCGACCAGGTCGCCGCAATCGCCACCCGGGCGATCCTCGGACTGTCTCCGGCGAGGATTTCGGCATTCGGTTCCGAGCAGATCGAGGCGCTGAAGCCGTCGCAGATCGCCTACCTGAATTCCAGGCAGGTCGCGGCGCTGGGCACGACGCATCTCGCTTCACTGTCGCCCGAGGGCGTCGCCGCGATCAGCACGAGAGCTGTTCCGGGGATCACGGCGGACCAGGTCGCCTCGCTGAGCGCCGGGCAGTTCGCGGCGCTGAAGCCGGCGCAGATCGCCGCCATGCGGCCGAACCAGATCGCGGCGATGACGCCGTCGCAGGTCGCCGCGATGGATGCCGCGCAACTCGGTGCCCTGGGTGCGACCCATGTGGCCGCCCTGACCACCGACGCCGTCGCCGCGCTCTCCGCCGATCAGGTCGCTACGCTCAATGCCCGGGCCGTCGCCGGGCTCACCGGTGACCAGATATCGGTGCTCGCGACTGACCAGATCGAAGCGCTGACGACATCCCAGCTCGGCCGCCTCACGTCCAGGCAGCTCGCCGCCTTCAGCACCGGGCAGCTGGCCGCCCTGTCGCCGGCGAGCATTGCCGCGCTGGACCCGAAGGCGACAGCGGGGCTTACGGCCGAAGGCATCGCCAGCCTCTCGCTCGACCAGATCGCCGCCCTCAAGCCGAGCCAGATCGCACAACTCAAATCGACCCAGATCGGCGCGCTGACGGTTTCGCAGACGGAATCCCTGACGACGTCTCAGATGGCCGTGCTGAGCGGGACGCAAATCGCCGCGCTCGGCCTCGACAACATCGCCTCGCTGTCCGAAGACCAGATCGCGGCGATCAATCCGCGCGCGATATCCAGCCTGACCACGGCCCAGATGGGCGCGTTGAGCAACAGCCAGATCGAGGCCTTTTCGATCCTGCAGACGGCGGCGCTGACGGCATCGCAGACCGAACTCCTCGGTGCGGAAGCTCTCGAAACCTTTTCCGCCGCAAAGATCGCCGCCTTCAGCACCTCGGGTATTCGCGGGCTCTCGGCCGATGCCGTCTCCTCGTTGTCTCCGGACCAGATTTCGGCCTTGACGACCGGCCAGATCGGCGCCCTGAAGGCGTCGCAGATCGCGGCGCTGACGCCATCGAATATCGAGAATTTTTCGACAAAGCAGATTGCCGCACTCAACGCGACACAGGTCGCCGCGCTGGCGACGGATACGCTCGCTGCCTTTTCCACCGACCAGATCGCGGCGCTGAGCACCAAGTCGGTTGCCGGCCTGACCGGGGCGCAGATCGCGGTTTTAAGTACGGACCAGGCGGAGGCGTTCACCACGGCGCAGGTGGCGAATTTCGGCGCGACGCAGACGGGCGCGCTCAGCACCGCCAATTTCGCGGCGTTTTCCGCCGCCGATCTCGCGGCGATGAGCGGTGCGGCGATCGCCGGTCTTTCGACAGAGAACATCGCGTCGCTCACCGTCGACCAGATCGCGGCGTTGAAGACGACCCAGATATCGGCGCTGAAAACGGAACAGGTCGCGGCCCTCTCGATGACGCAGATCGACGCCCTGTCGCAGAGCCAGATCGGCGCCTTGTCCGGGTCGCAGGTCGCCGCGTTCAGCCCGGCGACGCTGTCCGTCATGTCCGGGGACCAACTCGGCTCGCTCAGTGTTGGCGCGATGTCGGGCCTGACGCCCGACCAGCTCACGATATTGAACCCCAGCCAGTTTTCGGCCTTTTCCACCAAGCAGATCGGTGGCCTGAGCGCCACCCAGCTCGGCGCGCTCGGTTCGTCGCTGCTGGCCAATTTCACGGCGGAGAAGATCGCCGCGATCAATGTCACGGCCATCCCTGGCCTTTCGGTCGACGCGATCGCCTCGTTCGACAGCGACAGGATCGCCGCGCTGAAGCCGGCCCAGATCGCGGCGCTGACGACGGATCAGGTCGCGGCGCTGACACCGTCGCAGGTCGAGGGGCTTTCCGCGACCCAGGTCGCCGCGCTGACCGCGAGCCAGCTCGGCAGCATGACGACCGACTCGGCCGGCGCGCTGACGCCGGACCAGATCGCGGCGCTGAAGACGTCGACGGTCGCAGGCTTCACCGCCGTGCAGATCAGGAACCTCGGCACGACCCAGTTCGACGCGTTGACGACCGCCCAGATCGGCGCCCTGACCGCCACGCAGGTCGAGGCGATCACCGCGGCCAATCTGGCGACCATGTCGGCCGGCGACATCGCCGCGATCTCCGCCTCGGCGATATCCGGGCTGACGACCGCGAATATCGCGGTGCTGGACCACGAGCAGATCGCGGGACTGAAATCCACGCAGATCGCCAATCTGACCTATTACCAGGTCAGGGCCTTCGACACCGGCCAGCTATCGGTGTTCACCACGACGCAGCTCGGCGCCCTGAACGGATTGCAGGTTTCGGCGCTGGGGGCCGCGGCTGTTCCGGCGCTGTCGGCCGAGCAGATCGCCTCCTTCGACCCCAAAGCGGTCGCCGGGTTGACGATCCAGCAGATCGAGGCCTTCACGCCGATCCAGGCAGAGGCGCTGACCTCCGCCCAGGTCGCGAATTTGACGGCGGCTCAGATCGCCGCTTTCGATGTCGACGATCTTGCCACGTTCTCCACCGCGGATATCGCGTCGCTCAGCGCTTCGGGCCTGTCCGGATTGTCCGACAGCGACATCATGAGCTTGCGGCTCGAGCAGTTGCAGGCATTCACCACGGCGCAGTTCCAGGTGATGGACTCGCAGAAGATCTGGGCGATCGCCGCCGCCTACGAGGCTTTCTAGAGCTCAGGCCGATTTCGCCGTGCCGTTGGAGATGCGTTCGGCGATCGGGGCGAGCCGGGTGCGCAGGCCGAGCGGCGCGGCTTCCATCATCGACTTGGCCGCCGGCCGGATCGAGCGGCTCCACAAAGACGCGAAGGCCTTGCCGCGCAGGGTCGGTTCCAGCCGGTAGGTCTTCAGGCTTGTCGACATGTTGGACCAGCCGGATTTGTAGGCCGCCGGCTCGCCGAGCAGATCATAGGCCTCGATGCCCTGTTCGAGGCACCAGCGAATGGCTTCCTCCAGCTGCACCTTGCCCGGCGAATAGTCGCGCAGCTCCCAGTCGAAGGATCCGAGATAGGAATAGAATCGCCCGAACCAGCGAAAGCCGATCTCTACCGCGATCGGCCGGCCGTCGAGCGTGATCGCGGAGGCGAGCGCGCCGTTGCCGGTCTCGGGATCATGCGGAAGCGCGCCGAGGAAGTCGGCGAAATCGGCGCGGTTGACGACGCGGGTCGGCCGGCCCGTTTCCTGCAGCCAGATGCGCTTCATCTCGACGCCGGCTTTCACCAGATCGCCGAAGCCCGCTTCGCCGCCATGTTTCACGACATGCTCGATGTGGCCGAGGCTGTCGAGCGCGTTGCGCTTGCGCTTGCGGCCCTTGCGGACCGATCGGGTCAGCTGGCGGTTGTAGTCGTCGAAATCGTCGAACAGCGTCAGGTCCATCCAGGCGCTTGTGCCGGCGGTCTCGACCTGGCCGGCGCCGTCGAAGGCGGACGGCAGCTCTTCGCCGCCGGCCGGAACGTCGACGAAATTGACGAGATCCGGATTTTCCGCGGCGACCAGCCGGTCCAGGCATTCCTCGATCGTCGCCCGCAGCGGCCCGTCGCCCTGCAACTGCGGGTCGACGATCATGTTGCCGTACTGGCCGTGCGGCATGGTGAGCGGCTGCATGCGGCGCACGGTCCAGGGCGAACCGGTCAGCATCAGCGGCCAGACGAGGACCAGCCGGTCGGGCGTCCGGGCCGTGACGATGCGGATGCCGCAGGCGTCGGGACCGTCATCGTGAAAACGGCACCATGTACTGCACCAGTCGAAGCTCTGGAAATAGGTCAGCGGATCGGCGGCGCGCTGTTCGAGCGCGCGCCACTCGGCCTCCAGCGCCGCCAGCCCCTCCGCAGAGCGGATGATGTCGACGCGGATCTCGCCGACGGGGTCGCTGTCGTCTGTCGTCGTGGCAGGCGGCGGCATGGAAGAGTTCCTTGTTGCTGTCCGCGCGGACTACTTGGCCAGTTCGAAGGCGTCGATGTCGCTGAAGCCGCCGGGCGCCTTCGGATCGACCCTGAAGTCGATCTTGAACGCCATCTTGTTCTTCTTTCTGAAGCCCATCTGGCGGTGCAGGCCGGCAATCGCGAGCTTGGCCCAAAGCGCCGGCCCGGAGGGCGTGATCGACGGGTTGATGCCGAGATTGCGGCGCAGGATCCCGTTCGCATAGACATTCGCGTAATGGTTCCGGAGCGGCGTGGTCCAGTGCTCCGTCGTGAACGACACGTTGACGCAATCGTTGTTGACGACGCGGTGCGGCGAGTGGATCGGCCAATGCAGCATCTCGCCGGCCTGAAGCTCGACGATCTCGGCATAGTCGTCATACCAGGGCTCGTAGGGCGTGTCCTGCTCGTCCGCCTCGTTGAGGACGATCTTCTCCATCGCCTCGGGATGCAGGAAGGGGGCGGAGTTCGGATACATGTAGACCCGCTTGGAGCCGCGCAGCTGCCACAGCGACTGGCCGGGGATGTCGCAGTGGTAGTAAACCTGCACCTTCGGCGAGGAGATCAGGATGCTCATCTTCTGCTTGAAGGTTTCGAGGCCGGGCACCCGCTCCTCGAATTCGGCATAGAGCTGGTCGAGCATCTCGGCATAGGCCGGGTGCTGCTGTGCGACCTGCTGGATCAGCACCCAGATGTTTCCGTTGCGCACCGCGTCCATGACCTCGCGACCCGACGCACCGGCGAAATCGCCCTCGCGCCAGGTGCCCGGCGCGTGCCGGTCCGTGTTCATAGTGTTGACGTGATAGAATTCGCGCGGAACGCGATCGATCAGATCGGCGAGCGCGTCGTCCGAGAAAAGCGGCGATTCATGCAGCCGGTGCTGCAGATGGACGATATGCTTTCCGTAAAGCGCGGAGTGTTTGGGTTCCCAGTTCGTAATGATGGATTGGGCCAAGTGTCTCTCTCCCGGGGTCATGATCGTTTGAGCGCAAGCAAACCGGAGTTCACCGGTCGGACGGACAAGTATTATTTCCGTCTAAATGATCTCGCTTTCGATTTCATGAATCCCGGAAAAGGCGTTTTATTCAAGCCGAATTCCGATCTAGGATTAATACCCGTATTTAATATTTAAAAGTTTAGCGATTTGCCCTCTCGCGCGGGGCAGGATGCGGGGCGATGCGGCCTTGGCGCTCCCGCCCGTGTGGGAGCGTGGTCTGCCGCAAAACGGCAAGATCTTTGATCAAAGGGTAAAATACAACGGTCGTCGCCGTTTTCCCTGCGCGATTCCAACGCTCATGACAACGGCCGCCGGCGAAAGGCCCGCTCGCAACGGCGCAGCCGGCACTACCGAACTGATTCATCCGGGAGAAACGGACCGCCAAATCGGTGGCCGGTTCGCTGTTGTTCCCATAACGCGCGGTCCGGGACCGCACCGAAACACAGGAGCACAGAATATGCAGATCAAGACCCTCATCGCAGGCGCGGCCTTCTCGCTGATCGCCGGTCTCGCCGCCGCCGCACCGGCCGGCCTTTCCATGTCGGACGCCGGCATCCTCGTCGATGCGAAGGGCATGACGCTCTACACCTTCGACAATGACGCCGCCGGCGTCTCCAACTGCTATGGCGGCTGCGCCGGCAGCTGGCCGCCCTTCATCGCCAAGGCCGGCGCCGGCGCCGACGGGGACTTCACCCTGGTCGAGCGCAAGGACGGCAGCGCGCAGTGGGCCTACAAGGGCATGCCGCTCTACTTCTGGGCCGGCGACGCGAAGCCGGGCGAGACCTCCGGCGACGGCATCGGCGGCGTCTGGCACGTCGTCAAGTAAATCCATGAACCGGGGCCCGCGAAGGCTCCATCACACGGTCCCAGGAGCAAAGCCCGCGCCCATGCGCCGGGCTTTGTTTCTTCCGGCCCGAAAAAACTCCCGAAAGGACAAGGACAATGATCCGACTCGCAACAGAAACCGCCCATCGCGAATTTGGCGGCGTCCGCCTCGCCGGCATCCGCACGTGGTGGTCCAACCGGCAACGCCGCCGCCGCTTCAACCGCATGCTGGCGCTCGACAACCGCATGCTCGACGATATCGGCGTGACCCGCGCGGAGGTGGAATTCGCCAGCCGCCTGCCGCTCGCCGTCAATGCCGGCATCGAACTGCGCCGCATTGCCCACAAGCGCCGCGCGCGGGAAAGGGGATTTGCGATGCGATACTGAGGCCCGACGATGCCATGTCGTTCCGCTCGCAAGGCCGCAGCCTCGCGGCCGCCGGGCGCCGCCGGCGGTCCGGTCCGCCGGCCCCGGGGCGGATTTGATCTGGCCAAGGTTGCCTTGGCGGCAATTCCCGTTCTATCTGGCCGCGACATGTCGCCAGGGGGATTGGCTCACATATGGTCGAGTTCTTGTTGTGGGGGGTCTTTGCGCTCGAGTTCGCGCAGAATAACCGGCTCTCCGGCGTACCGATCCTCGAAGTCGCGCGCACGCCCATCTTCATCAATCTGGGAATTCTGGGCGCGCTGGTCGTCCCTGTCGTCTCCCAGGGAAATGTCCGCGCCGCTCTCACCGCCCTGAGCTTCGTCTGCCTGCTGGTGGTGTGCGGCCTGATCTTCACCGCCGGCGTGCTGGCCTTTTGCGCCCTGGCCTTCCTGTTCGCCCGCATGCTGCAGGCCTGGGCGCGTCGCCGGGGCAACCACAAGCTGCCGCTTCTGGTCGCCTGGCTGACCGTCAACGCGGTCTATTTCCCGTTCTTCTTCCTGACGCTTCCGCAGTTCGGGAGCTTCATGTCGCTGGGCGAACTTGCTCTGCTCTGGGGGCCGGCCTTTCTCGTCTTCAAGGCGCTGCACTTCATCCATGTCGCCCTGAAGGGACGCGTCGATTTCTCCGCGCCGGACATCTTCCGGCGCTACCTCCTCTACATGGTCCATTTCGCGTCGTTCTACATGGGCCCGTACCAGAAGTTTTCGCAGTTCGACCAGGAAGTCTCGACCTGCAAGTCACGCCTGTCCTGGCGCAATGCCGGGCACGGCGCGCTGCGCATCCTGATCGGCGCCGCGAAGATGCTGATCGTGTTCCACGTCATCAACATCCAGTTCTTCTACAAGTCCGGCTATTACGGCCCCTTCGTCGACGCCCTGTTCGCCAATGCGCCCGACGCCGAACCGGGCCATCTGTGGCTGATGGTCTACCTGTTCATGTTCCGGCTGCTGCTGTTCGTTTCGGCCTATAGCGACGGCGTCATCGGCATGAACCTGATGATGGGAATCCGCGTTCCGGAAAACTCCAGATGGCCTGCCTTCGCGGCAGACATCCCCGAGTTCTGGCGTCGCTGGCACATCCAGGCGGGCGTCTTCCTGCGCGACGAGGTGTTCATTCCGATCGGCGGGCTGAGGCGCAAATATCTCGGCTTCTTCGCCGTGTTCGCCTATAGCGGCTTCTGGCACTTCCCGTCGCCGAGCGCGTGGCTGGTCTTTCCGCTTTTGCACACCGGCATCTTCTACCTGACGATGACATGGTACGGCTTCTGGGACAGGGAAAAGCAGGCGGGCACGCGGACCTATCTGGTTATGCGAAGGTTCGGTCTTCGCGAAACCATGCTGTCGAAGGCGTTCGGCATCGTCTTCGTCTTCCATGTCAGCATGGTATCGGCAATCCTGATTCACGATCATTTCCACGGCGGAACGCGCATCCTGCCGCGCATGTTCGGCCTGACCTGAGCGAACCCGGCGGATACCTCGGGGATCGGGGCCGTATCCGGCCTTGCGTCCGCCCCAATTTCTCCCTAGCTGACACGCCAGGCTTAGCGGGAGCGCACATCCATGGCAGTCAACCGGTTTTTCGGCGATACGGTCGCCCGGACGATTATCAAGCTGATCGTCGTGTCGATTCTTGTCGGCATGGCGATGAACGTGTTCGGGCTCTATCCGCTCGACATCTTCTATGCGTTCCGCGATTTCATCGTGAACCTCTGGGAAAAGGGCTGGGCCGCGCTCGGGCGCTTCGGCGACTGGCTGATCCTCGGCGCCATGGTCGTCGTGCCGGTCTTCCTGCTGCTGCGCGTGCTCAACTACAGGCGCGGCTGATGATCGAACGGCGTGTCGTCATTCTCGGGGCGCTCTCCTCGGGGCTGCTCACCGGCTGCACGACGTCGAGCCTGCTCGACCTGTCGATCGGTGCCGGCGAAAGCGAGATCGTCACCGGCGAGACGCTCGCCAGCGTCAACCGGCTGCGTGTCGAGGCGGGCCTGTCGCGGCTGTCCGCCGACCGCAATCTCGGCCGCCAGGCGCAGGCGCATGCCGAATACATGGCCCGCAAGGACCACATGTCGCACGACAATTTCAAAAAGCGCATGCGCAAATGGAAGGTCGACCTGCCCGCCGCGGAGAATGTCTCCGAGGGACAGCGCGATGTCGCCGGCATGTTCGAGGCCTTCGCCACCTCGCCGAAGCACCGCGAGAACATGCTGGTCGGCAAGTTCCGAAAAATCGGCGTCGCGGTCGCCCGCAACAAGGAAGGCCGCGCCTTCTGGGTGATGGGGCTGAGCGGGTAGGGCTTCGAGGGTCAGGCCGCGAGCGCGCTGATCATCACGTAGTAGCCGTCCGGATCGCGCAGGGCGAACTCCATCGTCCCGGTGGCCGGATTACGGTGGGGTTCCTCTTCCAGCCCGCCGGCCAACCTCCGCGCTCTTTCCAGCGCTTCGTCGAAATCGTCGACCCTGATGAACAGCAACAGCCCGTTTCCGGGCCTGCCCTTGGCGCGGATCAGGGGCGGGTGCTCGTGCGCGCCCCACAGGTGCAGGCAAAGCAGCACCGTCCCGTCTGTATCGACGATCTGGCCGAAATCCTCATGCGCCGGGGCCGTTTCCGGCAGGCCGAGCAGCGTCTGATACCAGCGGAAGCTGCGCGCGACATCGGCGACGCCGATGATGGTCCATGTTCTTTTCATCGCTCTTCCTCCGATGGGCGGAACCCAAACTCTAGAACACGAACTCGCTCGCCACCCGGTGCAGGATGACGTGCCTCAGCGCGAGCGCCTCGATGTCCTTCGAATAGCCGCCGCCGATGACGCCGCAGACCGGGATGCCGCGCTGGCGGAAATGGGCGAACACCATCCGCTCGCGCTGTTCGATGCCGTGGTCGGTCAGCGCAAGGCGCCCGAGCCGGTCGTCGCGATGCACGTCGACGCCGGCATTGTAGAAGACGATGTCCGGCGTGATCTTCCCGCGCAATTCCTCCAGCACCAGCGCCAGCGTTTTCAGATAGGCGAGATCCTCCATGCCGTCGGGCAGGCCGAGATCGTAGTCGGAGGTCTGCTTGACATGAGGGTAGTTTCGCTCGGCGTGAACAGAGGCGGTGAAGACGCGGCCGTCGCCTGAAAAGATGTCCGCCGTGCCGTCGCCCTGGTGGACGTCGAGATCGAGCACCAGCGCGTTCGATATCTCGCCGTCGGCGAGCAGCACATGCGCCGCCACGCCGACATCGTTGAAGGTGCAGAAACCCGCGCCCTGCATGCGGCCCGCATGGTGGCTGCCGCCGGCCGTGTTGCAGGCGACGCCGTGTTCCAGCGCCAGCCGCGCCGCCATCACCGTGCCGGCGGTGGCGCATTGCGCGCGCAGGGCCGTCCGCGCGGTGACGTCGAAGCCGATCGCCTTTTCGATGTCGCGCGGCACGTCGAAGGCGTAGACCTGGTCGACATAGGCCGGGTCGTGCGCAAGTTTCACCCATGCGGCGGG